>Ga0070673_100002677_pt1 | contig 10907 bp, 9 predicted proteins | sample KBSM23metaG_FD_65342 | JGI IMG/M metagenome (GOLD analysis project Ga0070673, IMG submission 65342) | Miscanthus rhizosphere microbial communities from Kellogg Biological Station, Michigan, USA - KBS M2-3 metaG | ecosystem: Host-associated > Plants > Roots > Rhizosphere > Soil ...
GTGAATCCGCCGACCCAGGACGCATCCTGGTCGCGATTGGTGGTCTGCGGGCGGTAGCCGTTCGGATAGATCGCCGGGACGTTCTCGACGTCGCCCGGCCAGCGGAAGAACGCGCCGCCCCGGCTGTCGCGTCGGGCCAAGGTGGCGAACGAGTAGGCGCGCAGGCCGCCGCCCAGTGGCAGAGCGGCGTTGTACCAGAGGTCGCCGCCATGCTGGTCGGGGTCGCCGGACTTGTACAGCACCTGGCCGTTCAGCGCCTCGTCGGCAGGCGTGTCGTTCTCCGATGCGTCGGCGGCCGAGGTCGGGCCCGCGCGGTTGGTGCCCTTCTTGTGGATCGCGTCCCCGCCAAAATGAAGGAAGCCGCTGTCGCCCAGGCGCAGGCCCTTGTCGGCGCTGACCACCAGCGACTGGCCGTCGGTGACGCGACGGTCGCCCGGCGCGAAGCGGGTCGAGTTGGCGCCGAAGCTGATCGACGCTGAGCCCCTCGTGGGCGAGTCCTTCAATCGAAAGTTCACCACGCCCGCGACGGCGTCGCTGCCGTACTGCGCGCCGGCACCGTCGCGCAGCACTTCGACGGCGTCGATCGCGCTGGTGGGGATGGCATTGATGTCCACAGACACGGTGCCGGGGAACAGGCCCTCGGTGTCCATGATGGCGCTGACGTGGCGCCGCTTGCCGTTGACCAACACCAGCGTCTCGTCGGGCGCCAGGCCGCGCAGCTGGATCGTGCGGACGGTGTCCGAGGTACCGCTCGCGGACACGCGCGGCATGTTGATCGACGGATCGAGGTTCTGCAGCAACTGGCCGACCTCGCCGACGCTCAGCGACTGGGCCACCTGCGGGCCCGAGAAGAGGTCGACCGGCACCGGGCTGTCGAATACGGTCCGGGCGCGAGCGCGCGAGCCGGTGACGACCACGCGCTGCGAGTCGTCGGCCGAGAGCCCGGCCGCACTGGCCGCGGCGGACGGCGTGGGCACGGCCTGCGCTTGCGCGGCACCCCAGGCGCTCGCCAACGCGAGGATCACCGCACCGGGAATCGCCCCTCTCGTCCATTCGTTGTCACGCGACCCTTGGCCCATCTCGATGCTCCCGTCAGGCAAAAAACTTTGATTATCGAGTGCGCTCATCCAAGGCGTTATTCGTTCTTCGTCTTTGCTACTGCGCAGGCCGCAGAGCGTCGCGATGTGGCGACAATGCGAGGCTGCCGCCCCCTCATCCACACGCCCATGCCTCAAGCCCGACTCCGCGCCTTCATGAACTGCATGCCCTGGTGGCTTGTCGCCATCGGCGGCCTGGTGGCGTGGCTGGTCGCCAAGGCGCTGTCGGACGACCTCTACCGCCAGATCGCGGACGTCGTCAGCGAGGGCATCGGCGTGACCGTTCTGGTCTCGCTGGTCGCGTTCGCGGCCGCGACGCTGCTGGGGCTCGTCGTCGCGCTGGGGCTGATGTCGACGAACCTCATCGCGCGCCAGGTGGCGCGCTTCTATTGCGAAGTCATCCGCGGCGTACCGGTGCTGGTGCTGCTGTTCTACGTCGCCTTCGTGGCCGCGCCGCTGATCGTGCAGGGCGTCGACGCGCTCCTCGCGCGCTTGCATCCGGGCGACGGGGCGCCAGCCTTCGAGGCGCGTGACTTCAGCCTGATGTGGCGAGCCATCCTGGCGCTCACCGTGAGTTACAGCGCCTTCATCGCGGAGGTGTTCCGCGCCGGATTCCAGTCGGTGTCGCGGGGCCAGCTCGAAGCGGCACGCAGCCTCGGCATGACGCCGGGGCAGGTGTTCCGCCACGTCACGTTCCCGCTGGGGCTGCGCACCATCTTGCCGCCCCTGGGCAACGACTTCGTCTCGATGGTCAAGGACTCGGCGCTGGTCTCGGTGTTGGGCGTGGGCGACATCACGCAGATGGCCAAGGTCTACGCGAGCGGCTCCTTCACATTCTTCGAGACCTACAACGTCGTCGCGCTCGTCTATCTCGTGATGACGCTGGCGCTGTCGCTCGCGCTGCGCGGGCTGGAGCGGCGGCTGCGCGCGCACGAGCGGCGCTGAGCAGGCGCGGGCCGCGGCTTGCCGACGCCCGTTCGTTGGCCTGCCACGCTGGCGACACCTTCGCCACACCACCCGAGACTTCGCTTGCACCATGCGGCAGGCCGGCCGGATCCCTACATTGGGCTGATACACGATTCAGCGCATTGCAGGGACTCCCTTGACCATCTCTCCAACAACGTCGTCGAGCGCGGCGCGCGCCACGCAGCCGCCGGCCAACGAAACACCCGCCGGACAGGCGCAAGCGCCCTCCCTGGCGCAGCCATCGGCCGGACCGTCCCGTCAGGAGGGGCTGCTGGCAGACTTGCCGAGCCGGGTCCGCCGCTCGCAGAGCGCCCCCGACAGCCTGCCGCCGCGGCGCCTGGCGTCGCGCGCCTTGCTCGAGGGGCACAGCGGTCGATCTGAATTGACCATCGATGAATCCCCGCCGCACGCAGACGCACCGACGTCGAATGACGCCGGCGGACAGGCCGCAGGCCCGGCCGCGCCTGCAGGCTTGCTTGGCAGCGTGGCGCGCGGCGGCAAGCACCTCGGCGCGCTCGCCTGGCGGCACCTCGACGTGCGCCCCATGGTGAGCCGCGCCGATGATGCCGAGTTCGTCGCCCTGATGCGCCGCGGCGGCGACGTCGAGGCGGCCTCCGGACCGCCCGCTGGCAGCCTGGACGCGCTGCAGCGCGACGTCGCCGACATGAAGGTCCGTCTGCGAGCCGTCTCGCCAAGCGGGTACGACGTGCCACCCGAGCACGTCTTGCCACCCAAGATCTCCCGCCACATCGACCAACGTCTCGATGAGATCGCCTCGGTGCTGAGCGGATTGCAGAAGGACGAACCGGCCGCCAGGCGCGCGGCGATCTACGTCGGCATGAACCTGCTGCTGCCGGTGTTCCCGATGGCGGTGTCCATCGGTGCCGGCGAGAAGAAGTTCGTGGCGGAGCTGTCGGCCATGTACGCCAAGACGGCGCTGATGGCCGTGGGCGCCATGCGATCGCCGACAGCATCGGACAAGCACAGCGTGAAGGAACACTTCTTGTCGCGGCACTACATCAGCCTCGTCCAGGCGGCCGCGTTCGCGTTGCCGACGTTCGTCAAGAAGCTGAACCACCTGAACACCAACCTGCCCTTCGGCGTCGGCGCGGGCGTGGGAACGAGCGCCGTGGCGTTCCATGCGTTCTTCGGCCAGCAGATCAAGGATCACATCAACACGAAGTGGCGTGGTTCGCTGAATCCGGCGGCGACGGACTCCTGGAAGAAACTCACCCCGGAGACCCGTGATGCGCTCTCCGGGATCCTGGCCGGGATCAGGGATCTCGCGGAGGCAGGCGAACGCAGCCTCGTCAAGTCCAAGTCGGACTTCACGGAGGGGGGCAAGGAGCTGAGCCCGAACACCAGCTCGCAGGTGTACATGGCCGCGAACGCCTCCACCGGGTCGCCAAGGAATTGACCGACCTGCTCGCATCGGAAAGGGCGCCGGCCGCGGGTCATGAGGCGGTGGCGCGCCGTGAAAACGACGCCTTCAAGGCGAAGATGGCCATGATGCTGCTGGCGACAAGCATCTGCGCCGGCACCACCGCGATGATGATCCCGGACACCATCGGCATCGTCGACAACGCCGGGGATGGCGTCTTCACGGCACTGCTGATGACCAAGGCGGCGCTCGACCCCAACCTCGGACGACACGATGCGCTTCATGAGTTCCGCGGATTCGTCGGATTGAGCCTGATCATGCTGGGCGTGCTGGCGGTCGACAAGGGCTTGTCCGCTGCGCTCGGCGGCGGCAAAAAGGATTTCGACTTCATCGAGAAGGGCGGCCCGGCGGCCGCCGCGGTGGCAGCGGTCGCGATGTCCATCCTCAACGTCACCATCCCGGGGCCGATGGGCAATGTGCTGAGCGGCGGATTGGAAAAGCTGCTGAGCCTCAAGCCATCGGACCTGTTGCAGACGATCCAGAGTGTCGGCCAGAACGCGATGAACTTCTTCACCAATTCATCACCGGCTCATGACGCACCCAGCTCCTCGGTACAGATCGAGGAACTCGACGAGGGCGCGCACGCGTCGCCCGCATAGAGCCAATCGGGAGCGATGCGCAAAGTCTGAAGCATGGGTTGCCGGTCCTCGAAGACGGCCGGACCGAATATTGACGACCATGCGTGTCCCACGGTGAACGCCGTGTCGCCAGGCGCATGACCCGAGCGTCTTCGGCGGCGGAGTCCCACCTTCCGAAACTCACCACTGCTTCTCGATGAAATCGCCCCTCAAGCTGCTCGCAGCCACCAGCGCCAGGCTCGCGCTCCTGCTGACCACCCTGTTCGTATCGAGTCTTGTGCACGCCAGGACGCCGCTGGTCCTGATGTCCGATTTCGGCCTCGCCGACGGCGCCGTCGCGGCCATGCATGGCGTGGCGCTCGGCGTCGATCCCGAGCTCAGCGTCTCGGACCTGACGCACGAGATCCCGGACTACGACATCTGGGCCGGCGCCTATCGCCTCTATCAAACGGCCGACTACTGGCCGCGAGGGACAGTCTTCGTCAGCGTGGTGGATCCGGGGGTTGGCACCAAGCGCAAGTCGATCGTTCTGAAGACGCCTGCGGGGCGGTTTTTCGTGGGTCCGGACAACGGCCTGTTCACCTTGATCGCCGAACGCGATGGCGTGGCCGAGGTGCGCGAGATCGACGAACGCGTGAATCGCCTGCCAGGCTCCGCAGAGAGCTACACCTTCCATGGCCGTGACGTCTACGCCTACACCGGAGCACGGCTATCTTCGGGGCAGATCGCGTTCGAGCAGGTCGGCCCCAAGCTCGAGAATGGCAGCATCACGCTGATCCGGCACCCGGCTGCCCGAATCGAGGATGGGCACATCAAGGGCGGCATCCCCGTGCTCGACGTCAAGTACGGCAATGTCTGGACGAACATCCCCAAGCCGCTGTTCGCGAAACTCGCGATCCAGCCCAATGACCGCGTGACGATCCGGTTCCGAAACAGCGGCAATCTGGTGGCCGAGGTGACAGCACCGTTCGAAAGCTCCTTTGGCGAAGTGCAGAAGGGCAGTGCCCTGGTCTACATCAACAGCCTGCTCAACGTGTCTTTCGCGATCAACCAGGGCAATTTCGCCAAAGCAAACAGCATCGAGTCCGGCCCCGAATGGGAGGTTGACATCTCGAAGGCTCCCTGAGCGGGCAAGCGCGCCGGAGAAGTTGCTCGTCTCTCTGATCAACCTGCGAGAACGACCCGGTTTCGCCCCTCGCGCTTGGCCACGTACAGACGCCTGTCGGCCACCGCAAGCAGGTCCTCTGCGTCAGCCGCCTCCCGCGCCAGGGCCACACCGATGCTGATCGTCACCCGCAATCCGGCGGCAATCGACGGCCAGTCGAACGCCTCCACGGCAGCGCGCAGTCGTTCGGCGACCCGACCGATGTCCGCCTCCTGCCCGCTCTCGAGAATCAGCAGGAATTCTTCTCCGCCCAATCTCGCGGGGGTCTCGTGCGGACGGCAGTTTCTGCGCATGATGGCGGCCAGCTGCTTGAGCACTTCGTCGCCCACCGCATGCGAGTGGCGATCATTGACCTGCTTGAAGTGATCGACATCGAGCAAAGCCACCGAGATCGGCCGCGGCCAGTCCGCCAGCATGCTGTCGACCTGCCTTCGGTTCGGCAATCCGGTCAGCGCATCTTCGTTGGCTTGTCGTACCAGGTCCTCGGCGCGCCGGCGCAGCAGCTGGTTGGAGCTCGCGAGCTGGCGGGACTTGGCCCGTTCCCGTCCGATGTCCAGGCGTGCGGCCGCGACGCGGGCGTTGCGCTGGGCGCGTTCCGCACTGACGCGGACCTGCAGCGCGTGGAATTCCTTGTACCGCTGGAGCGCTTCCTGCCAGCGGCCGCAGCGTTCCAGGGCCGTCGCCAGGTGCTCCATCACGGTGACGTGATAGCTCGCCGAATCCAACGTGACCAGCGCCTTTTCGAATGCAGCAGCGGCGTCGCCTGGCATGTCCAGCGCCAGGTAGACGGTCCCCAGCGAATCGAGCTGATGGGCCCAATGGCGCGGCAAGGCATTCGGATGGCGCGCGGCCCAGTCGTTCAACAGATCCAGTGCCCGGTGGGCTTCGCCGGCCGCCGTGAGCGACTCCGCGAGGTTGAGCAAGGCACTCGTCTCGTACTCGACATTCCCCAGCCCTTTCGCCAGCTCGACGGCTCGCGACGAACTGTCGATCGCGAGTTGCAAGTACCGCTCGGCCTCGACAGGATCGCCGGCCTCCCGCGCTTGCGCGGCCATCGCACCCTGCACGCAGGCGACGGTGTCGATGGCCGCCGCGAGCGCCGAAGCGTCGGAAAGCGAAGCCGCCAGGTCCGCGCCTCGCTGGCACCACGTCATTGCCGACGGCAGATCGGCCAGCTGCAGGTGGACGATTCCCGAGACCGTCGCGAGGGCTTGACGCGCCACGAGGCTGTCTTCGTCGTCACGGCCGCAGGCATCGAGTTCATGCTGCGCGACCAGAATCAGATCCAGCGCGGCCTCGGGCTCGCCGGCGACTTCCAGGCAGCGGGCTTCCAGGGCATGGGCGCGGGCGAGCCAGGCGGGCTCGTGCGCCAGGGCGGCGGCATCGCCGACCTCGGCGGCCATCGTGATCGCGACGTCGATCTCGCTGGCCAGGTAGTGGCACCTGGCCAGCCAGAAGCGCGCCGAGATGCGCTCCACAGGCGTGGAAGCGGCGGCCGACGCAGCGCGTGCCAGCTCGAACGCGCGCGGCATGTCCAGCGCCTGGAGCCGGGCCCGAACCTCGTCGAGCAGGGCGGCCATGTCGGTGCCGGATGCGGTTTGTTCGTTCATCGAACGTGTCTCAATTACGACGCCAGGACGCGCAGGCGAGGGACGACCTTGAATATCGATTGGCACGCGCCAACCGGAATATCGGAAACGAATTGCCCGACTTGATGTCGCGATTGTGGGGAATCATCGATCGCCCGTCCTGCCGAGCAAGCAGTCGCTGCGCGCGTTCAAGGGCGACGGCAGAAGTCGGGCGCCTTCGCGCAAACCACCAATTGATGCACGGAATTCGACATGAACGGCGTCGCGAGGAAGGTTCCGAACTTGGCGATGACGTTCAAGCCCGAGAAATGAAGCATCGTGTTCAATTCCTGGGGGAAGAACAGCCGGGTATCCAGCGTCAGTCGCTTTTCGGCGCCGAGGCCGCTGACGTGGAGCACGCGGTGCTGCACCTGCGTCGCCTCGTCATATTCGAACGCTTCCGCGACGTCGGCCTCGGCGCCGGACCCGAGCGTGATCCTGAAGCGATGACACGGCTGCGGTTGGCCCTGCATGAATTCAGGCCTCGGGTTGGCAATGTCGATGGCGACGGCGCCGGTATCGGTCAATTGCGAACGTACCCTCGCGAACAGTTGCACCAGGTCGTCCCGCGTGTGGAAATGGGCAAGCGTGTTGAACGGAATGATGATCGCGTCATATTGACTGCCAGTGTCCAGTGAGCGGGCGTCGCCCTGGAGGAATCGAACCTGCTGGCCCTCCGTGACCTTGGCGCGCGCCTTGGCCAGCATGTGTGCAGAGACGTCTACACCAGTGACCCTCAATCCCCGGCGTGCCAGCGGCAGGCTCAGTCGTCCGGTGCCGCAACCAATCTCAAGCACGGAGTTGCCGAAGGCCTTTGCCACCATCGCGTAGTACTCCACCTCCTCGGCGAAGTGCGGCGGAGTCATGATCCGGTCGTAAAGATCGGCTTCGTCGTACAGGTCAGCGACCGAAAGTTCCTGCGCTTGCGTCTCGAGCATGTAGGCCTCCATCGTCTTTGTTGACGAATCCTGCTGGAACATGCCGATGCCTGCTGCATCCGATGCGAAGCGATCGCCTGGCTCGCGAATCTCGATCGAGGAGGGCGAGATGCGCCGGCCGCCATGGAACGCTTTTTGGGGGCGCCTCGCCGTGGCTGCACGCTGACCCGGGAGGCTTCGGATTTCGAAACGACTCGTCGGGGCGGTGTCGCGGCCTCGGATCAAGCCGCTCTAAGCTGGGGACAAGTGGCAAAAGAAAGAGTTGCATGTTGTCAGATGCGAGCATTGTTTCCCCGGCGAGCATGAAGCGGGAGCTCCCGCTCTTCCATACCCCGCGCTTCGTTGTCGCGCCGCTGAAACCGGCCGAGGTGCGCGATCTCGTGCAGGTGCTGCTTCAGGACGAACGACTCGCGGCGCAGCTCCCCTGGATGCGCGAGAAGACGCTTGACGGCGCCGCGCGGGAGGCGTTCCTGCTTGAAATGCAGTGCGCCGCAGGGACGGTCGAAGTGTGGGGAGTCGTCGAACGGGCGCGGACCATGCTCGTGGGAGCGGCGCTGGCAAGGCATGCACTCAGCGGCATCGACATCGAGATCCTGTGCGCCTCCCAATTCTGGGACCAGGGCGTCGCGGACGAGGTTTTCGGGCCGGTCGCCGAGTGGATCGAGGATGCCATCGACATCCAGATCGGACTGCCTCAATGAGGCCTTCAATTGCTTCAGCCACCGACCGCCCGACGACGGTCGAGCGGCGAACCGGTCGGACAGCCGCCACTGCGGGGTTCGAAGACCTTCAACGCCACCAGGAAAGCCTCCATGTATCCAATTAGTCGATCGACACGTGCCAGCACGACGCAACGTGCCAGTGACACTCCGGAGACCCGCGAGGCCGCTCCCGCGCCAGCACGATCCCTGACGCGCTCCATGGCCGGCTTGAACGTGCGCGATGCGACCCGATCGGCCGACGCGGCGCCGATGGCACCGCGCGCCGCGCTCAAGAGGCCGGACGCGGGGGGCAGTGGCCATGCCGCGCGCGCGAATCGCCACGTGGTCTTCGAGGCTCAGGCAAGGGCGAAGCCGGCCGATGGCGCGGACAGCTTCACGACGCAGGTCAAGTTCGCGGAGCGCCCTGGACGGCATCGCGGTGCCTCGACGTCCGGCTCGTCGCAGCCGCCGTCGACGCCGTCACGGACGCCGCCCGCCGGCGCTGGCCAGGCCAGCACTTCCGGGAAGTCCGGCGGGGGCCTGCTGAATCGCCTTTTCGGCGGAAGCTCCCGACGGGACCCCGAACCGTCCCCGGCTGCGTCGAATGCTGCGCACGCCCCACACACTGCGCACGCCCGGCACGCCCCGCACGCCGCGCAAGCCGCAACCCCTGCACGCACGTCGGAACCGGGTGCACCGTCACCGGTCAGGAAGTTCAACGACCTGGCGATGGCGTTCATGAAGAGCGGCGCAGATCATGGTCAGAAGGAGCGGCTGTCCGAAGCGCTCGCTGGCGGCATGAAGGGCTTCCGCAAATTCTTGGGGTCGGGCGAGATCAACAGGACCCTTGACAAGGGCGCTGGACGCCTCCTGGTGGACCTGGCCAACGCATTCCACAAGCTCACCCCGGCGGACGAACACGAAATGCAAGTCGCAATCCCTGCGCGCAAGTCGCAGCCGGGTGCACCGTCACCGCTTGCGAAGCTCAATGACCTGGTGATGGCGTTCATGGAAAGCGGCGCAGATCATGGCCAGAAGGAGCGGCTGTCCAAGGCGCTCGCCGGTGGCGCTGAAGGCGTCCGCAAATTCTTGATGTCGGGCGAGATCAACAGGATCCTTGACGAGAACGCTGGACGGCTCCTGATGGACCTGGCGGGCGCATTGCGCAAGCTCAGCCCGGAGGACGAATTCAATATCCGTCAGGTGAAGGTCAAGCCGCAGGCCCCGGCCGGCCGCTGAGCGCGACCCCGCGGTGATGCGCTGCGCGCCGTCACCTTCCTGAGCTAGGCGGCCGTCCTCTGTGCGGATGTTCGCCGGCCGGACCGCAATGGCGCGACGACGAAGATGCCTGGCCCCGATGCTCCGCCAGCGCGGGGCGGTCGGTTGCGCCTGGTTTCGTCCGTTCTTGATGTGCCGCGCCCGACTGGATCGAGTTCGCCGCCGGCCTCGCTTCCGAGGTTTCTGCGGTCATTGACGCGTGCAGCAGGCTCGTCCGGGAGGGCGGTTGGCCGCTGCGAATGACCCTCGACCAAAGAACCAGGGCGCGCTGTCGCCTCCACGTTTCCCTGCCGGCAACTGATCCATCCGGGCTTTTGATAGCGCTGTCAAATCCATGAGACACTACGATTAATCTCTCGTTAATGGAGATAACACTACATTCAGACTGTGTAATACACTACAAGCTAGACATGCTCGGAAACTTGCCACCCTTCACCACCGCTCAGCAACTGGGGGCCGCGCTCAACCTCACGCACCCCTGCGCACGCTCGGCCCCGGCAGGGTCGACAGGGCCGCGTGACCAAGGGAGCGTGCGCTTCGGTCGTTGCGAGGTGCGCGCGAGCTGCCGCGAGGTTCTCGTGGACGGTCACCCGCGTCGCCTGCAGCCGCTGCCGTTCAATCTCCTGCTGTACCTGATCGAGCATCGCAGCCGTGTCGTGACGATCGACGAGCTGCTCGATGCCCTGTGGGGGGACGCGTGTGTCCAGCAGGGCTCGCTGCCGGCCGCCGTCGTGCGCGTGCGCAAAGCGCTCAGTGTCGACGGTCGCCTCGCGGATGACGTCATTCGTACTTACTCGCGAATTGGCTACCGGTTCGTTGCCCCTGTGGAAGGCGATCCGCCGGAAGGGGAGCCGCCATCCGTTTGAGCCGCGGCCGACCCGTCGTGGGTCGAAAGTGTCAGGCCATGCGGCGCTGAAGCTCCTTCAGCACTGCCGGCGTGCGCAGCTGGCCGCGATGGATCTGTCCCAACGCGCCGTGAAGACGCTCCCACGTCGCACCGTGACCGCGTTGCTCCTCCGATTTGAAGTGCGCTGCAGCCAACTGGGCCAGTGGCAGTTTGCGACAAGCCTCGACGCCCTTGGGCGTGCCGTACTTGTCGATGGCCGCCTGCAGGA
>Ga0070673_100002679_pt1 | contig 10902 bp, 13 predicted proteins | sample KBSM23metaG_FD_65342 | JGI IMG/M metagenome (GOLD analysis project Ga0070673, IMG submission 65342) | Miscanthus rhizosphere microbial communities from Kellogg Biological Station, Michigan, USA - KBS M2-3 metaG | ecosystem: Host-associated > Plants > Roots > Rhizosphere > Soil ...
GACGTCGCGAACAACCGCAAAGCCTGGGGTGTGAGGGACGACAAGTTTCCGATCTACAGCGGCGTGCTGGCCACCGCCGGCGACGTCGTCTTCTACGGCACCATGGACGGCTGGTTCAAGGCGATCGACGCCCGTACCGGCAACGAGCTGTGGAAGTTCCACACGGCATCCGGCATCGTCGGCAACCCGATTACCTATCTGGGGCCCGACGGCAAACAGTACGTCGCGATCTATTCGGGTATCGGCGGCTGGATGGGCGCCGTCGCCTTTCCCGACATTTCCGCCGACGACTCCTATGCCGGGCTGGGCGTGGTCGGCGCGATGAAAGACATCAAGAAGTACACGGCGCCGGGGAGCACGGTGTATGTCTTTGGCTTCTAGCGTCGCCGTGTGGCTCGCCGCCCTCGTGAGCGTCGCCGCGGCGCGGCCGGCGCCACCGCTCCGAGTCTGCGCCGATCCCAACAACATGCCGTTCTCGGACGTCCATCGGGACGGCTTCGAGAACCGCATCGCGGCGCTGGTGGCGCGAGATCTCGGGCGGCCGCTGGCCTACGTGTGGGCCCCGCAGCGCCGCGGGTTCGTGCGCAACACGCTCGACGCCGGACGGTGCGACCTGATCGTCGGCGTCCCGGCCGGCTTCGGCCGCCTGCGAACGACGCAGGCGTATTACCGGTCGTCGTACGTGTTCGTCAGCCGCCACGATCGCCACCTGCGCCTCGCCTCGTTCGACGACCCCAGGTTGAAGGCGCTGACGATCGGCATCCAGGTGACTGGCGACGACTACAACAACCCGCCGGCCGCGCAGGCGCTCGCGTCGCGCGGCCTTGTGGACCAGGTGCGCGGCTACCCGGTGTACGGAGATTACTCGCGCCCCGACCCGCAACGGGGCCTGGTGGACGATGTCGCACGCGGCCGTCTCGACGTGGCCATCGTCTGGGGACCGCAAGGAGGCTACTACGCCGGCCAACAGCCGGTGCCGCTCGACGTCACGCCGGTACGCGAGAGCCATCCGGCCGCGCCATTCGACTTTGCCATTGCGATGGGGGTCAGACGCGGCGACGAGGCGTTGAGCCGCGCTCTCGATCAGGCACTCGCTCGCCACGCCGGCGAAATCCGCCGCATTCTCTCGGCCTACGGAGTGCCGCTGTCATGACGCTCCGGTATGGCATTGGCGTGGCGGCCTGCTTGGCGTTGGCCTGCGGATCCCCTCCGCCGCACGGTGGTGCGACGGCGGCGCCGCCACCGGCGATCACGGCGGTTGGTCCATTGCCGGGCCCACCGCGGCCGGAGCCGGGGGCTGGCAACCCCTATGCGGACGATCGCACCGCGCTCGGCGAGGGGCGGCAGCTGTTCGTGCGTTTCAACTGTTCGGGGTGCCATGGCGGCCGCGGCGGCGGCGGCATGGGGCCGAGCCTCCGCGACGTCGACTGGATCTACGGCAACCGCGACGCGCAGCTGTTCAGCACGATCGTCGAGGGGCGGGCGCACGGCATGCCGTCATGGCAGCAGTCGCTCACCGCCGACCAGATCTGGAAGCTCGTCGCCTATATCAAGGCGTTGCGCACGCAGAACGAACCGCAGGCGCCGCCGCGCGACTGAGGGGCAGCCATGACGACTCGAAACGCCAGTGGCATCATCACGCTTATCGCGCTGTTCGCAGCGGCGTGTACCAACGGCTCGCGCGGTGCCAGCCGTGGCGAAACCCAGGCGGGCGCCGCGGGCGACCTCAATGGCCCGCCCTATGCGGGCGCGGCCAAGGCGAAGTGCAGCGACCTGCCGACGGCCGCCGACCTCCGGCAGTGGCTCCGCAGCGCGCCCGGCGTGGACGGCGAGGCCGGGGGACTCTACTCCGGCAAGATGGAATGGGCGGCCATCGTCAACCGGCAGGGCGAGGTGTGTGCAGCCGCCGCGGCCACCGAGGAACCAGCCAGCGCATGGCCCGGCAGCCAATCCATTGCCAAGGCCAAGGCGTACACGGCCAACGCCTACAGCACCGATGTCGCGCCGCTCTCGACGGCGCGGTTGTACACGCTGACGCAGCCTGGACACTCGCTGTGGGGTGTCGGTGAGCCGAATCCGTTCCGCGCCGACTGCGTGGTGTCGCCGGCCGACGCCGGTGCCACGGACGGCAAGGTCTGCGGCGGGTCGATTGCGTTTGGCGGCGGCGTGCCGCTCTACAAGGGCAAGACGCGAGTCGGCGGGCTCGGCGTCAGCGGGGATACGGCGTGTGCCGATCACGAAATCGCCAAGCGCGTCCGGCATCTTGCCGGCCTCGATCCGGAGAAAGGGCAGTTTGCCGACGACATTGTTTACACGTCGGCCGATGGCCCCTCGCCCTACGCGCATCCGCTCTGCGTCAACACGTGGCGCAACGGACAGAAGCTCGGCGACGAAACGCCGGCCACGTCGTACTGAGCGGCGTCGCGATGGCCCAGATCGGCAACCTCGTTCTCGGCGTCGTGACGAGCATCGGCGGCTTCGTCGAGGCTGGATCGATCTCGACCGCGGCGCAGGCGGGTGCCGAGTTCCGTTTCTCGCTGCTCTGGGCGATCGCCCTGGCCGCCCTCATCGTCGCGATGCTGTCGGAGATGGCCGGCCGGGTAGCCTGCATCAGCCGCCGCTCGATGATCGCTGCCGTGCGTGAACGCTTCGGGATCGGGTTGCAGGTGGTCCCGCTGGTGGGGGAGCTCCTGATCGACCTGCTGCTGCTCACGGCTGAACTCGGCGGTGCGGCGATCGCGCTGCGCATGGTCAGCGGGGTGGCCTTTCCCTGGTGGATTGTCCCGATCGGATTGGTCGTATGGGTGGTGCTCTGGCTTGGCAGCTTCAGCGTCATCGAGGACGGCGTCGGCCTGCTCGGTATGGTCACTGTCTCGTTCGTGCTCGCCGCCTGGTGGCTGCATCCCGACGCCGGAGAGGTGGCACGCGGCTTCGTGCCCCGGCTGCCGGATCATGAGTGGACCCGCTACGCGTTCCTGACGGTCAGCATTGTCGGCGCGACGGTGAGCCCGTACCTGCTCAACTTCTACTCGTCGGGCGTGATCGAAGAAAAACTGGGCGAAGCGGACCTCTGGATCAACCGCACCACCGCGTACATGGGCATGGGATTCGGCAGCGTGGTGTCGATGGGCGTTCTCGTGACCGCCGCTGTCGTGCTCGAGCCGGCGCATGTGCAGGTGGACTCGTTCGAAAGTGCAGCGCTGATGTTCGTGCCGGTGTTCGGGTCGTGGGCGACGCCGTTGTTCGCGCTCTGCCTCGGCGTCGGCTGCTTCGGCGCCGCCACCGAGATTGCACTCAATACTGGATACGCCTTGGCGCAGTCTCTAGGCTGGTCGTGGGGCGCGAACCGGCCGCGACGTCAGGCCGCGCGATTCACCGTCGCGTTCTCGCTCATGCTGCTGGTCGCCATGGCCGTGGCGGTGATCGGCTTCGATCCGCTGCAGCTCACGCTCATCAGCGTTGCGCTGACGGTGGTGCTGATGCCGGCCGTCGTGCTGCCGTTCCTGGTCATCATGAACAACCCCCAGTTCGTGCACCAGCACACGAGCGGCGCGATCGGCAACGGCGCGCTGGCCGCCGTCGTCATCGCCGGCGCGATCATGGCCGTGATCGTGATCCCGTTGGAGATCCTCGGCGGATGATGGGGGAGACGATGGACGTGGTGCGGGACGTGCTCGACAAGCCGGTGTTCGATCGCGATGGCCGGGCGTTGGGACGCGTTGACGGGGTGACCATCACGATCGACGAGGGCGAGCCGCCGCAGCTCACTAGCGTGTTGGTCGGTCCGGTCGCGCTTGCAGAGCGGCTGACGCCCGCGATCGGCGGCTGGATGGCGGCGCTGGAGAGGGCGCTCGGCCTGCCGAAGGATCGACCGGTGAACCTGCCGTTCGGCCGCGTCGAGGCTGACGGCCTGCGCCTCTCCGCCGACGTGGCGGGAAGCGACACCTCGGCGCTGGTTGTCGAGCAGCGGCTTCAACGTTGGCTGGCGCGGATTCCAGGGAGCAAGTGGTCGTGACGCTGCGACTCGACAGCCTGGTCGGCCGCGAGGTCTGGACCGCCGACGATCGCAGGCTGGGACGTCTCGAAGAGTGCCGGGCCGAGCGCCGCGGCGGCGCCTGGGTGATCACGGAATGGAAAATCGGGCCGGCCGGGCTGTTCGAGCGCCTTGGGATCAGTGCGCGACTGACAGTGGGGCTGGCTCGCGGCGGTGGCTACCTCGCGCGATGGGATCAGCTCGATCTGCGCAATCCGGGCAGGCCTCGGCTGTCATGTGCGGTCGGCGAGCTGCGGCGGGCCCAACCTGAGCATTTGTAGATGTGTGACTCATATTCCTTGACATCGCCGAAATCATATTTTATAGATCGCTGCAGGAGGATTTAGCTCAAGGAGGTTCACCATGCTCACCCGTTGGAATCGCGTTGACGACGTTTTCAATTTCCAGCGCGAGGTCGATCGTTTGTTCAATCAGTTTTGGAGCGATCTCCCGACGCGGCCCGCCACTACGAACGGTTTGTCACCGTCGTTTCATGTGAACGCCAGCGAAGACGGCTGGCGCATCGACATCCCAATCCCCGGAATCGACCCCAAGGACGTCAGCGTGGACGTTGCTGGTAGCACGCTCAGCATCCGCGCCGAATCCAGCAGCAGCGACAAGGAACCGAGCGTTGGCCGCTACGAGCAATCCTTCACGATCCCGCCGTTCCTCGACCTCGAGAAGCTGAGCGCGACGCATCGCCACGGCATGCTTCGCCTCACGCTGCCGCTGAAGGACAGCGTGAAGCCGCGGCCTGTCCGGATCGAGACGCAGGACGAAGGGCAGAAGCAGCTCGCATCGCGGTAAGGCAGTCACGGCGCGGACGGGCAGCCGTGGGCTTCCCCCGCCCGTCCCGCCTTCCCTGCAACGGCGCCCGACTGTGGAGTAACGACCATGCTCAGCATGACGGTGGCGACGTTCACGCTATTGAGCGCGGCGTGGGCGAGCTATTGGAATCAGCGACTGCATCGATGAACCGGCGCGTGGGAGGCGCGCCGGAGGAGGACGGATCATGCGGAAAGAGTTCGGTTACATCCTTGCCCTGGTCACGCTGCTGGCTGTGGGCATCCCCGTCAGAGGGCAGCAATCCACGCAATCGGCGAATGACACGTTTACGTGGGTCAGCGAGCTGGTGTCGGTGGATGCCACAGCCCGAACGATGACCGTGAAGTCGCGGATCGCCTATCAGGAGGCGCTTTCGGAGTTGAAGCAGTTCAAGGCCGGCGAACCTGTGTTGGTGGTGTGGTCGGGCGTGAGCCACGGCGATGCGATCTGGCAGTTCCGTCGGCCGGGCGTGCACAGCGAAAGCGCCGACAGCCTCGTGACGCGGGCAGAACTCGTCTCGCCCGAGGTGACGAATCAATACGTGACGCTGCGGGTGAAGGTGCCCGACGCCGGCTTGGCGGCGATCAAGACCCTCAAGCCCGGCGAGTGGGTAACGGTCACGTCCCGCCGACATCCGGCCTCAGAGACTGACGCGACAGTGGGGGTGAAGCCGTACACCGAGGGCTCGACGCCCACGCTGAAGAGCACGAACTGACCAGGCAGGACCGATATTTGGTTGCGGTCATAGTGGCGCACGTAGGTGTTGGAAGGCAGGCGAACGCATGGCCGAGTTGCGATTTCCCAGCGAGGGTTCAATCCCTGAGTTCCTGGCCGCGCTCGCCTCGTCAGACGACACCTACGGCGCACTTACAGCCGCGGCCGTAGCGGGTGCGATGGGTGCGTCGCTGCTGCAGAAGGTTGCGGCGCTGCCACAAACGCTGCCGCCTGCTGCTGACGAACTGGCCGCCCTCGTGCGTGCTGCCGCCGCCTTGGCTCGCGGTCAGGAAGAACTGCTTGAAACCGTCGAAACGGAAACGGCGGTCAGGCTGTTCGCCGCCCGCAACATGCCACAGACCAGCAAGCTTGAGCGCGCGGACCGCGAACGCGCTATCCAGCTCGCGCTTCGCGCCGCAGCCGACGTACCGCTGGAGATCATGCGATTGTGTGAGCGCGCACTGCGGCATGCCCACACAGTGAGTGACCGCAGCCCTCGAGCAGCGTCAACCGAGGTCGAGCTGGGCGTGATGCTAATCGATACTGCTTTCAACGCCGCGCGCTCCATCCTCGAAGCCAAGCTCCCAATCCTGACCGACACGGTGCACGTGACCTCGATCGCCGACGAGATCGCGCGACTGAGCCACGACGCCGCTGTTGCGGTCGCCGCGGCAAGATCGTCCGTCGAACTACCGCCCACATAGCGGCGTCGGCCCTCGACTTGCAGCAACCATGGGCAGGAGACTGTCATGGCAGACAACCAGAAGGCGAAGCACGGCGATAGTCAAAGCGGACAGAAGAACGATCGGGAGAGGAACAAGGATCCGAAGCGCCAGCAGGGCCAGCGCACAGAAGAGGGCAATCAAGACAGCACCTTCGCGCAGGGCGGCGAAGGGGATCAGAAGCAAGGAAACCGAATTCCGCCACGCTGACCCATCACAGACGTTGCACCGCTTTGAGGGCGGCCGCGGACAGGCGCTGTTTGCTTGTCCAATAGTCCTCCCATGGGTCCGTTCGGGCCCGTTTCAGCCGCGGCGGAACAGTCTGCACGGTCCATCGCTCCGGACGCGCGCGCAAGTCGCGCCAGGCTACCGGCATCGACACGAACGCCCCCGGTCGGGCGCGCGGTGAAAACGCGCAAACAGAGGTATTGGTCCGGTTGTTCCGCAGGTAGTCGATCAGCAACTTCTCTTCACGACCAGCTTTCGCGAACGTGGTTGTATAGCGGCCCGAATCGATCCGTGCAATTGCTTCACTGACGTTACGGGCGAAGGGCAGGCATTCCGACCAATCCCGTTCCGGCTTGATGGGGACCACGACGTGAAGGCCGCGGCCGCCGGTGGTCTTGACCCATGAGTCCAACCCGAGACTCTTCAACACCTCGCGAACTAGCTTGGCAGCGGTCACGACCTGCGTCCACGGCACTCGCGGGCCAGGATCGAGATCGAGGATGATGCGATTCGGGCGCTCGACATCGTCGTCGGTTGAATTCCACGTGTGGATCTCGACGATGCCCATTTGCGCCAGCGACACTAGCGCCTCGACGCTGTCGGCGACCAGATACTCGCCAACCTTGGTCTTCTCCCGGATGCGGACACGCCGCAGCGCGTTCGGACCCCACGCCTTGGCATGTCGCAAGTAGTTGCACGGCGCCGCCAACCCGTCAGGACAGTGGAGCAGTGTCAGCGGGCGCCGGGCGACATGCGGCAGCATCCACGAGCCGACGTCGTAGTAGTAGCGTGCAAGTTGGATCTTCGAAATACCGAGGTCCGGATAGATCACTCGCCCGGGATGGGAGATCCCCACCCCCGCAATCGACGGGCGTTCCGCGTTTGTAGCCTTTGGCACGTGCGACGGCGCTAGCGGTCGCCTCTGTCTCCCTGGCCGCTCTTCACCTTTCTCTTGGCCCTTTTGCGACGGTCGACCGCGAGCGACTTACCCACGTCGTCCGATTCCTTGAACCTGCCGGGGGCGCTGCGCCGCACGAAACGCTTGTCCGTGCGGGTGTCGATCAGCGTGCGCTTCGCCGCCTTCTTCTTTGTGCCCTTTGCCGCCTTTTTAGCCATGTCATCTCCACGAAGTCGTAAAGCGTCTCGAGATACGAGCGCTGTGCCGGCCGTCATCGGCTCGTCGCCAGTCTTCCATTCATTCGGATCGCGATGCAGCCCGCTCGGGCTTCGGCCGACCAGCCACATAAGAGCCGCTACTCCTTAGGATCCTCTCCAGCGGGCGGAACGATAATCGCGGCCGACCCATCCCGGATCATCGTGCTTGCCCCGCAGTCGCGGCAGTTGTAGATCTCGGTGCCGTCCTCACGCCACGCACGCACGAGTCGAGTACCGTGGCAGGCCGCGCACCGCTGGGGTCCCTTCGATTGGTCACCGTCCATCTGATACCTGACACCGAATCTACGGTAGCAACTCAAGCGAACGCGTTGTCAACCAGAGCGACGAGCGCCGGCTCGGCACCCGCGAGGGTGCAGCCGTCGAACCGCACGAAACCGAAGACAAGAAATCCGAACGGCCGCAGCAGGGCGCTAACGCGGGCTGAACATGTTGCGCAAGCGGCCGTGGGTTGCGGCTCCTACGGCTCAGTCGTACGTATGTCATTGACCGTGCTTGCCAGTGGAGCTAGCCGCAAAGAGCCATGTAGCTTCCGACCGTTGCCCGCGTATTCAACCGCTGTTTAACCGGAGGATGCTCGTCGGTAAACCGAAAATGATCCAGAGCGGCGAGCCTCGCGAGCCGTGGCGTATCCCGCGCCACACGGTTACCTGCGTTCTCGACGACCTGCGCGTGAGCATTTTCGAGTACGGCGCGATGAAACGCGCGTCGCGTCGACAGACGTCTCGGAAGACCCCAACGACCTTGATGCTTGCGCCTTGGCTACGGTATCGGCCCACGCGGGATGCGGCGGGCAGCGTGCGCGGGGAATGCACGAACGTTCTACTCCGGCGGATCGAGGCAGTGATCGGCACAGGGAGTGGCTTGCCGTTTCTTGGGCGTGCAGGATTCCGCCAGGAAACGGCGAGTTCCTGCTGCCAAGTCGCCGCGCTGTGACGGTGGCGTAATTGGAGATATCTTGGAGACGAGATTCGCTGAGCGAGAAAGGCCCGAAATCTCTAAGGACTTGAGTGAAATGGGGTGGGTGACGGGTCTCGAACCCGCGACATCCGGATCCACAATCCGGCGCTCTACCCCTGAGCTACACCCACCGTGCCGGTTAGAACTTCCAATGCTAACACGGCCGCTGAAGCAGCGGGAACGGGCTGGTTTCGGGGACTGAACTACGCGACGCCTTCGACGGCCACTTCGGCCAGGACGCCGTCGTTGATGCGGACCCGCACCGGTTCGACGTGCTGCGCCCGCTCCATCTTGGCGAGGTACATGGCGCGATCCGCCCGCGACAGCAGGTCGTGCGCGAGCTGGTGCGCCGCCAGCCGCCGCTGTTCCACCGGTCCGAGCTTCAGGCTGACGACGCCGACGTCCACCGACACGCAGCCCGGCGTCAGGCGATCGTCCTCGCGCGTCCAGTCGTAGCGCTCGACCGCGGTGCGGAAGCGCTCGGCGATGATCCAGCCGTCGCGCGCGTCGCTGAGATCCGGGATCAGGAAGCAGAACTCGTCGCCGCCGAAGCGCGCGTGCAGCTCGTGGCTCTCGTCGCTGGCGCCGTCTCCGGCCACGATGTCCTGCGCGCGGATCTGCTCGCACAGCAGGCGCGCCACCCGCTCGATGATGCGATCGCCGAGGGCGTGTCCGAAGGTGTCGTTGAAGCTCTTGAACGATCGGATGTCCACCAAGCCGACCGCGCACCAGTGGCCGCGCTGCTCGATTTCGAGGAACTGCTCGAGCCGCTCGATGAAGCGGCGGAAGTTCATCAACCGCGTTTTGGGATCGCGATGCGCGCGGTCGGTGAGATCGGCGACCAGCTGTTCGAAATATTTGGTGATGCTGCTGACCGTGGTCTCCCGCGCGGCGAGCTCCTCACGCATCCGCCGCATGCGATCGGAGAAGCCGGTGGACATCGCCTGCAGCGCTTCCTGCTTCGACGCCTGCCACATCGCTTCGTGGCGCTCGATGACGGTGTCCACCGCCTGCAGAAGCGAATCCTGCTGCGCCGCGGTAAGCGGAAGCTGTTCCTTGATCCAGTGACGGAGGTCGCTGACCGTTTCGGGCGGGTTCACCGCGGGAGGGGGTTCGAGCTTGTGCGATCGAGTGTTGGGCACCCTGGGTTCACCTAGTGGGAGACAGGTCTGTTGCTCCTCCACTTCAAACGATGTGCCGGCTAGTGTCAGGGCGTTCGCTTAACGTTTTCAAGCACAGCAGGAAGGTGTGGTGTACTGAAATCGAACGAATGTCACGAGAGGCGAACAGAATTGAGCGACGAGCGCTCGATGGAGCTAGCGGCACGCGCTCGAACATGCATCGTCGCCAGACACCCCGAAATGGGGTACGCAAATCCCGGGAAACGGTCTTCGGTAAGGAGAGTCATTCTTACCTCTGGTACCCTACGGTCTCGTGCGCCCGTAGCTCAGCTGGATAGAGCACCGGCCTTCTAAGCCGGGGGTCGAAGGTTCGAGTCCTTCCGGGCGCGCCAATTCCGACTTCGTCGGAATTGGCCACGCCCGGCGGTCCTCCTGTTTGCCGCTGCGCGCTTCGCTCGCAGCGAGCGGCACCGAGTCCTTCCGGGCGCGCCAGCCTTCGCTCGCCTTCGGCGAGCTTCGGCTCGGCAAGCCATCAGATTGCGTCGCTGACGCTTGCCAGGTTGAAGGCCCGCACCTTCAGCGGCGGGACGATGACCGGCGGCCCGGCAGAGCTGTTCTCGCTGGCGCAGACCCGGGTCGGCCGTCCCGCCATCTCCACGCTCTTCAGCAGGTCTCCCATCGACTGATTGAAACGGAAGTTCGTGATCGGTCGGCTGATCCTTCCGTTCTCGATCAGGAACGTGCCGTCGCGGGTCAGGCCGGTCAGGGTGAGCGTGCGCGGATTGAGCGCCCGGATGTACCAGAATCGCGAGATGAGCACGCCGCGCTTCACCGACGCAATCAGGTCGTCGAGCGGCGCGTCGGTGCCCTGCATCACGAAGTTCGCCATCCCGGGCTTGGAGGCCACCTTCTGCCGCTGCGCCCAGTAGCGCGAGTAGAAAAGATTCCGGAGCACGCCGTTTTCCACCCAGGTGTCGGGACCGGTCGGCTCGCCCAGCCCGGTAAAGGGCGCTGTCTCGCCGTTGGCGAATCCCGGATCGCTCCTGATCGTGACGCGCTCGTCGAACACCTTCTCGCCCAGCAGCGTCCCGCCGCCGCGCTTCGAGAAGTACGAGCGCCCTTCGTC
>Ga0070673_100002681_pt1 | contig 10900 bp, 8 predicted proteins | sample KBSM23metaG_FD_65342 | JGI IMG/M metagenome (GOLD analysis project Ga0070673, IMG submission 65342) | Miscanthus rhizosphere microbial communities from Kellogg Biological Station, Michigan, USA - KBS M2-3 metaG | ecosystem: Host-associated > Plants > Roots > Rhizosphere > Soil ...
GGACTCCGGCGATCTGTCCGTCAACTCGGCCAGCGCGTTCTCGGACGCCGAATGGATGGCGCTCGCCTCGTACGAGGCCCGCTTCGGCGTGCGTCGGGCGGTGGCGTACATGGTTCCCTCCGCCGCGTACGGGATGACGTCGGGCGGCGGCTTCGACGCGCGGGCGACGCCGGTGTCGGTCACGTGCACGGCGGCCGGCAAGGACGTCTTCGTCGGCGCGAACTGCGACGGTCCCGTCGCGATCGGCGACGGCTGGGCCTATCGTGGTCAAGCGGCCGACGCCTCGACGGTCCCGCTGCTGGTCGATGCGTCAGGCAACGTGTACGCAGCGACGCGATCCTACGGCGACGGCCGCGAGGCGCTGATGCTGACGTTCTCGCAGTCGCCGACCGCCTTCCACACGCCGGCGCTGATGTACGGCGTGGTCAGCTGGGTGACGCGCGGCCTGTTCATCGGCGAGAAGCACGTCTACGCGTCGCCGCAGATCGACGACTTCTATCTGGCGAGCGCCATCTACACCGGCGGCACCTACCGGATCACGAACGCCGATCTCAAGGAGTTCAAGCAGTGGCAGGACGCGCGCCAGGCCGATCCGCTCACGGCGCAGTTCCGTTCGTCGTTCGCGTTCAACGCGAACGGCGCCAAGTCGAGCTCGCAGGACCATCTGAGCGATGAGGCCAAGGAGCTCGAGGCTCACTTCACCTGGATCAACCACACCTGGGATCACAAGGAGCTGACCACGCTGTCGTACGCCGACGCGTTCGAGGAGTTCAGCCAGAACCACCAGTTCGCGATGGGCCTGCCGTTCACGGACTACGCCGTGGAGAACCTGGTCACGCCCGGGATCACCGGGCTCGACAACCCGGAGGTCATGCGCGCGGCCTTCGACGTCGGCATCCGCCAGCTCGTCAGCGACACCTCGGTGGCCGGGCAGGGCAACCCCACGCCGAACGCCGGCTACTACAACGCGCAGAATCCCGAGCTGCTGGTGATTCCGCGCCGGCCGCTCGATCTGTATTTCAACGTGTCGCAGCCGTCCGAGTGGGCGGTCGAGTACGCCGATCGGCACGCGGGCGTCGCATCCACCTACGAGCAGATGGTGGGGGCGACCAGCGACTCGCTGGCTCGTTATCTCCTGCGCGGCGAGAACGATCCGTGGATGTTCCACCAGGCGAACCTGCGCGACATCGGCGGCGGCAAGAGCCTGCTCACCGACGTGCTGGACGCGGCGTTCGCGAAGTACGCGGCGCGCTCGACGCTGCCGGTGGTGAGCCCGACGATGGACGAGCTGGCGGCGCGCGTGGAGGCGCGCATGGATCTCGACGCGTCCGGCGTCACCGCGACCATCGGGCCGGGCGCCAAGCTGACCGTGCAGGTGGTCAATGCCGCCTGGGTGCCGGTGACGGGCCTGTGCACGCCGTCGGCCGAGACCTACGCGGGACAGCGGATCTCCTATCTCCCACTCGCGGCCGGCACCTCCGTGACCCTGTCGCTGGGCAACGACTGCAACCCGGGAGTCGATGGCACGGGCGGGCCGGGAGGCGGGGGATCCGGCGTGGACGGCGGCACGGCCATCGGTGGGCTCGGGAACGCCGCCGGCGTCGGTGCCGGGGCCACGCCCGACGCCGGATGCGGCTGTCTCGTCTCGGGCGGCGGCGGGCATGATGCGGGCGCGGGGGTGCTCGTCATCGCGATCGCCGGCTGCGCGGTCGTCCGCCGCCGTCGCCGTCGCTGACGGCGGCTTGATTACCGCGCCGGACGCGCGCCGAGGGCCGGCCGCTACGGAGGCGTAGCAGTCCGATCCTCCAGTGCGGATCAGATGTTCCCTCAAAAGTGATGTCGCGACGGCCCTGTGGAAGGTGTCCCCGATTGCCTCGACCCCGTTGGCATGGCGGCTGCTGCGTCGACGTAGGGCTGGGGGTAACGAAGATGTTGGATCGGGCGGGCGGGCGGGCAGGGTGGTTCCTGGAACTGGGTCTGATCTGGATGTGGGCGGCGGCGGGTGGCTGCGCCGGCGGCGCCGACGATCCCGCGCCGGTGGCGCGGAACCGAGTGGTGGGCCGTCCGGTCGAGCTGCGACGCACAATGCGGCCGTTGACGCTGGCGCCCGACACCAACTCCGCGCCCGATACGGGCCTCGCCTTCGCCGGCGACGTGACGGTGGATGCGCGCGTCCTGGTGATCACCGCCGACGGCACCGACGCCGCGTTCGACGCCGTCACGACGACGCTGCGCACGCTGGGGACGCCGTTCGACGTCCTCAACGCGTCGACGGACCCGGAGCTGACGCCGGATACGCTCGCGACCGGCGATCGCGGCCGCTACTACGCGATCGTGCTGGACGTGGGTGATCTGGTGGCGGGAAACCTGAGCGCGTTCACCGACGCTGAATGGATGACGCTGGCGTCATACGAGGCGCGCTTCGGGGTGCGGCGCGCGGCGCTGTACGCGTACCCGACCGAGGCCTACGGCCTCAGCGCGACCGGGACCGGTGGGTTCGACGCGTCGACCGCGCCGATCACCGCGCACTGCACGCCCGCGGGCGCCGCCGTCCTGATGGGCATGAATTGCGTCGCGCCGTTCGTCCTCGACGACGCCTGGGTTTACGGCGGGCAGGCGATCGACGCGGCGACGGTGCCGCTGCTGACCGACGACGCCGGAACGGTCTACGCCGCGACGCGCACGTACCCGGACGGGCGCGAGGCGCTCGCGCTGACGTTCTCGCAGTCGGCGACGTCGTTGCCGTCGATCCAGCTCGCCTACGGCGTCATCAGCTGGGTGACGCGCGGCCTGTTCGTGGGCGAGCGTCACGTCTATCTCACGCCGCAGATCGACGACTTCTTCCTGGCCAGCGCCATCTACCCGATGGCGGGCAACTACCGCATCAGCGCGGAGGATCTGCAGGCGTTCACGAACTGGCAGGCCGCGCGCCAGGCCGAGCCGCTGACGGCGCAGTTCCGCGCGGCGTTCGCGTTCAACGCGTTCGGCGCGAAGCCCCCGGGCCGCGACGGGCTGACGGACCTGGCGCTGGCGCTCGGACCGACGTTCGCGTGGCTCAACCACACCTGGGATCACGCGGAGATGGACGCGATGAGCTACGCGGACGCGTTCAGCGAGCTGAGCCAGAACAACCAGTACGGCGTCGGGTCGGGGCTGTCCCGCTACTCGGCGGAAAATCTGGTGACCCCCAGCATGAGCGGTCTGCGCAACGCCGAGGTGATGCGCGCCGCGTACGACGTCGGCATCCGTCAGGTCATCAGCGACGCGTCGGCGCCGTGCCAGGACAACCCCTCGCCGAACGCCGGCTACTACAACGCGCTGGTGCCGACGCTGCTGCAGATGCCGCGCCGGGCGACCGAGCTCTACTTCAACGTGTCGCAGCCGGCCGAATGGATCGCCGAGTATCAGGTGCTGCGTTCGGCGAACGAGAACAGCTACGAGCATCTCGTCGACGTCGAGAGCACCGAGCAGCTCCGCTACCTGATGCGTGGGGAGACCGATCCGTGGATGTTCCACCAGGCGAATCTGCGCGATCTCGGCGGTGGCCACAGCTTGCTGACCACCTTCCTCGACGCGGTGCTGAGCAAGTACGCCGCGCGAGCGACCTTTCCGATCGTGAGCCCGACGATGGACGAGCTGGCGCAGAAGATGAAAGCGCGCATGGCGTTCGACGCGGCGGGCGTCAGCGCGAGCATCGGACCCGGTGGGACGTTGACCGTGCAGGTGGCGCACGCGGCGACCGTCCCGATCACGGGTCTGTGCACGCCGGGCGCCGAGGCCTACGCGGGGCAACAGATCTCGTACCTGCAGCTCGCGGATGGGCAAGCGGTCACGCTGTCGCTGGCCGATTGCAATCCGGACTTCAATCCGACGCCGACGCCGACGCCGACGCCGACGCCGCCGCCGACGGGTGACCCGAGTGGTGCCGGCGGTTCGGGTGGCGCGGGCGGCGCGGGTGCTTCGGGTGGCGCGAGTGGCGCCTTCCTGCCTCCCGGTCCGACCGTGGGTGGCAACTGCCCGCCGGGAGCGGGGACCGGTGGTGCCGGCGGCAACACGGGCGCGGGCGGCGACTCGACGATGGGACCGCTGACCACCGACGCGGGGACGGATCCCGGCGCGTACGGCGGCGGAAGTGGGTGTGGCTGCGCGGCCTCCGGCCAGGGGCAGCCGCGAGCGGCCGTGTTGCTGATCGCGCTGGTGGTCGTCGCCGTCGTGCTGGCGGGCCGCGGTCGCGGCGGCCGCGGCGGTCAGGCGAGCTGCGCGATGCGCCCCAGCTTGTCCGGCAGGTCCATGCGATAGAAGCGGCGCAGCTCGGCCAGCAGCGCGCCGGTCTCGGCGCGCACGACGAACCGCCGTTCCAGCGCCGCCGCGTAACGGCTGGCCTCGCGGTTCGCGGTGCGGTACCGCTCGCGCTCGTCGTCGTCCAGGTCGTCGGCGTACGTGACGTCGCCGAACAGGCGCCGTCGTAGGTTCGCCGTCACGCCGGTGAGAAGGAAGCAAGTGGCGAACTTGTCGACCTCCGCCTGCAGCTCCAGCTCCAGCTGCGAGACCGGCCGCGCGCGCGCCGCCGCCAGCGCCAGGTAGACGAAGTGGCTGACGCCCTCCACCGCCAGACAGAAGTCGGTGAAGTTCCGCTCGTCGAGGCGCGCCGCCGGATCGTGACGCTCCAGGTTGGCCAGCGCCGCGGCGTCGACGAACAGCGCCATCGCCAGCTCGCCGTCGATCTCGCGCAGCAGCAGCTGTTCGCGCGGCGCGCGCGTGGGCTGGATGCGGTCGCGCGCGGCGCCGTCGATGACGAATGCGTCGATGGCCAGCTTGGTCTCGACTCGGTACAGCGCCTCCAGCCCGAGCTGCAACCGCGCCAGCAGCGAATGCGCGCGCTGCCGCCGGTGTCGCTGCTTCATTGCAGGCGTCCGTCGCCCCGCGGCGGCACGACACCGAGGGCCGCCAGCCGCGCGGCCGCGTTCGCGCTCTTGGTGCGCTGCCACTGCCGGTAGAGGCGCAGGATGTCGCGATCGCTGGTCGGGGTGGCGACGCGGCGGCTGATCAGCGCCAGCGCGCCCACGAAGCGGACGAAGTTGACCGCGAGCTCGCCGAACACGTCGCCGAGCGGGTCGCCCATCGAACGAAACCCGCCGCGCGCGAGCTCGCCGTACGCGGATCCGCCCATCTCGATGTAGTAGTCGACGTCGACGAGGCGCCCCTCCAGGCTCTCGCTCCAGAACCCGGACACGTACAGCGAGGTGTCGCCGATGTGCCGCAGGTGGCGGCGGCGCTCGGGCGCCGGCGCGTCGGCGGCCGCCAGCATGCGCAGCGCCAGCGGCGTGCTCTCGATCTGCTGGACCGCATAGCCCGACAGCAGCTGCACGACGTAGTGCTCGACCATCACGCCGGGCGACAGCCCCTCGTCCCGGAACGCCCGCTCCACCTCATCCTGAAAAAAGGCTTCCACAGTGCTGCCGAGATCCATGATCCAGCTTTGACCATTCCGCGACGCAAAGTCAAAGATTCATGAATGATTACAAATGGATACATTGATAGCGTTTGGCAGGCGCGCCGGCGCGATGCCAGCCCGGCCGCGCAACCCGTTGACTCGTAAGGCTTAGCGAGTAAATTCCCGCGCTGGCAGTCGCCGAAAACGAGTGCCAGCAATCATCGATTCGGAACCCTCACCCAGCCCCTCTCCCGCTGCGCGGGCGAGGGATCATCGATTTCCCGGAGGAGCCCCATGAAAGTCCGCCCGCTGCAGGATCGCATTCTCGTGCGCCGCGTCGCCGAAGAGGAAAAGACGAAGGGCGGCATCATCATCCCCGATGCGGCCAAGGAGAAGCCCGCCGAGGGCGAGGTGATCGCGGTCGGCAACGGCAAGGTCGACGACAAGGGCAAGGTTCGCCCGCTGAGCGTGAAGAAGGGCGATCGCATCCTGTTCGGCAAGTACTCGGGCAACGAGATCAAGATCGACGGTGTCGACCACCTCATTCTGCGCGAGGACGACGTCCTCGGCGTGCTGGAGAAGTAGCCATGGGAAGCAAAGACATTCTGTTCGACGAGGCGGGCCGCGCCCGCATCCTGTCCGGCGTGAACCAGCTGGCCGACACGGTGAAGGCGACGCTGGGGCCGCGCGGGCGCAACGTCGTCCTCGAACGATCGTGGGGCGTACCGACGGTGACCAAGGACGGCGTCACCGTCGCCAAGGAGATCGAGCTGGAGGACAAGTTCGCGAACCTCGGCGCGCAGATGGTCAAGGAAGTCGCGTCGAAGACGTCGGACACCGCCGGCGACGGAACGACCACCGCGACGGTGCTGGCGCAGGCGATCTTCCGCGAGGGCGCGAAGATGGTCGCCGCCGGCCACAACCCGATGGAGCTGAAGCGCGGCATGGACAAGGCGGTCGAGAAGATCGTCGAGGCGCTGAAGAAGCTGTCGAAGCCGACCAAGGGACAGAAGGACGTCGCGCAGATCGGCACCATCAGCGCCAACGGCGACGAGGTCATCGGCAAGCTCATCGCCGACGCGATGGAGAAGGTCGGCAAGGAAGGCGTCATCACCATCGAGGAAGCGAAGTCGATGGAGACGACCCTGGACGTGGTCGAGGGCATGCAGTTCGACCGCGGCTACCAGTCGCCGTACTTCGTGACCGACGCGGAGCGGATGGAGGTCAAGCTGGACGATCCCTACATCCTGATCCACGAGAAGAACCTGACCAGCATGAAGGACCTGCTGCCGGTGCTGGAGCAGGTGGCGCGCGCGGGCAAGCCGCTGCTGATCATCGCCGAGGTCGAGGGTGAGGCGCTCGCGACCCTGGTGGTGAACAAGCTGCGCGGCACGCTGCAGGTCTGCGCGGTGAAGCCGCCGGGCTTCGGGGATCGGCGCAAGGACATGCTGAAGGACATCGCCGTGCTGACGGGCGGTCAGGCGGTCACCGAGGATCTGGGCCTCCGGCTGGAGAACCTGACCCTCAAGGAGCTGGGGCGCGCCAAGCGGGTCTCGATCGACAAGGACAACTCGACGATCGTCGACGGCGCCGGCAAGAAGCCCGAGATCGAGGGGCGGGTGAAGCAGATCCGCGCCGAGATCGAGAACACGACCTCCGACTACGATCGCGAGAAGCTGCAGGAGCGGCTGGCGAAGCTGGTGGGCGGCGTCGCGGTGATCCGCGTCGGCGCGGCCACCGAGACGGAGATGAAGGAGAAGAAGGCGCGCGTCGAGGATGCGTTGAACGCGACGCGGGCCGCGGTGGAGGAGGGGATCGTCCCCGGCGGCGGCGTCGCGCTGGTGCGCGCGCAGGCGTCCGCGGAGAAGCTCACCGGTCTCACCGAGGAGCAGGAGGTCGGGGCGTCGATCATCCGGCGGGCGTGCGAGGAGCCGTGCCGTCAGATCGCGCTGAACGCCGGCAAGGAGGCCTCGATCGTCGTCAACCGCGTGCGCGAGGGGAAGGGTGCCTTCGGCTACAACGCGGCGACCGACGAGTTCGAGGACCTGGTCGAGGCCGGGGTCATCGATCCGACGAAGGTCGTGCGCTCGGCGCTGCAGAACGCGGCGTCGGTCGCGGCGCTGCTGGTGACGACGGAAGCGCTCGTCGTCGAGCGGCCGAAAGAGGAAGGGCCCGCGCCCGCGCCCGGCGGCGGCGGGATGGGCGGGATGGGCGGCATGGGCGGGATGATGTAGCCGGCGTCGCTGGCGTTCACTTCTCGAAGGTGAACGCCAGCGACAGCAGCAAGGTGTGGCGGCGGTAGGTGCCGCTGTTGCCGCCCAGCTCGTTGGCGTAGAACGTGTAACGGAGGACGGCGCGCAGCGGCGCGCCGATGTCGCGGGACAGGTCGACGCGGACGCTCGATCGGTTCTCGTCCTCGATGGTGGCGAACTGCTTGCCGCCCACCATCTGCATCGTGTCGGTGGCCTGCGCGACCGGGATCGGGTCGCGATAGAACGCGAACAGCAGATCCGCGCGCGCCGCCAGGTAGAGGCGGAGCGGCAGCGCCGTCGCGAGGCGCGCGATCGCGATGTGGCGGATCAGCGTCTCGCCGAAGCTGTTCGAACCATTGTGGTGAAACGCGTAGCCGAGGGCGAGGAGGACGCGGCCGGTGCGGGTCACCTCGCCCTGCGCCATCAGGAACTGGTCGTCGCGTGGCGCGGTGCCGGGGCAGGGGAGCCCGTCGGGCGGGCACATGCCGACGTGGGCCGGGCCGCCGAACCGGCGGTACTCGAAGGCGGCGCCTGCGCGCGCTTCCCAGTCCGCCCCCCCGTCCGCGTCGTGGACCCAGCGCAGGGCGACGCCGGCGGTCGGCCCGTTGAAGTCGAAGTTGCGATCGGGCTTGAACACCAACCAGCGGTAGCCCGCCGCCACGCCGAGCTCGAAGTCGTCAGCCAGCGACGTGCGGAGGTCGAGGCCGGAGGCGAGCGATCGGAAGTCGCGCCGCTCACCAGCCGGATCGTTCTCCGGTCCCCAGCTCTGAAACGCCTCGTAGTAGTTCCCGAGCGGGGCGAGAAAGGTGCGCGGCCCCAGCGTCGCGCGCCACAGCAGCGACGACTGGGCGATGCCGACGCTCTCGCTGCGCGCGGGCTGCGCGTCGAAGATCTTGGCGGCGGCGGTCGCCGACATGGCGATGGCGTGGCGAGGCGCGACGCGATCGGCGAGCTGTCCGCTGACCACGAACCGCTGCAGGAAGGAGCCCACCAGCGCGGTGCCTGCGGTCGAGGAGAGCTGCTCGACCCGGTGGGCGTTGCTGTCGTATTCGACGCCGAGCTCCGTGAGCAGCTGGTAGTGCTCGGTGTCGGCGGTCTCCCCGCCGCCCGAATCCTCCGCGCGCGCCTCGTTCGGGCCGACGGCGATCGAAACGGCGGCGAGCGGAATCGCGATCATCGCCTGCCCGAAGCGCGGCCCCCGCATTCAGGGCCGCAGTGTAACCGGGTCCCCCGTCGGGCCGTTACTTCGCGTGTGAGCGGGCGCGCATCGCCCGGGACTGCGCATCCAGCCAGTCGGCGCGGGCGCGCAGGGCTGCCGCCGCGCGTTCCAGCGCCTGCGGCGACGCCGCGCCGGCGGCTCCGCCCTCGAGGCGCCGCACGTCGGTCAGCGTGGCGGTGTCGAGCAGCTCGCGGAGCTGCATCGACAGCGGCGTGCTCGCCTTCTCGGTGGTGATGTTCGTGGTCGCTGGCGGCCCCACGTTCGTGTTCGACCCCGTGGTGACCCCGCCCGCCGGGGCGTCGTTCGAGGCTCCTGCCTGGGGCCTGGGAGCGTTGGCGCCGACGGCGGCGCCCGTCCCGCCGGCGATACGCCGCTTCGAACCTTCCATGGGCGCGAACGGATCGCGATCGAGATCCGCCGCGCGCTTGCGCAGCTCCTGCCGGCTGCGCGCGTCCGTCGCCCGCCGTCCCAGGGCGTCCGCCTGCGCCCGGACGCGCCGCGACTGATCGGCCAGGATGTCGGCCTTCGCGTCGAGGTCAGCGGGGCCGTCGGTCGGCTCCGCGACCGGCGGCGGCTGGTTCTTCGCGCTCGCGTCGACGCGGATGCCGAGACGGGCATCGATGTCCATCAGCCGTCGGGCGAGCGATTCAGCGTCGGCGAGACGGGCCCGCAGCCGGTAGTCGTCGCGCACGCCGCCGCCCGCACGCTTGAGCGCGTCGATCTCGGCGTTGACCTTGTCGAGCTGAGCGCGCAGGCGCGCACGCTCCGCCTGGAGCGCTTCGCTGCTCTGCGCGAAGGCGGTCGCCGGCGCCGAGACCGCGGCCGCCCCGAGCGTCACGAAGGCGACGAGGGCGAAGAGGCGGGCGGTGTGACGCATGAACGGCTTCCGTGACCCAAGCAAGCGTCGTACCACCGCGGCGAGGCGATCCTTCCGGAGTGCGACCGGATAGGCCTGTGGTCGAGGTGCCATGATATCTCAGATTCTTGAGAAGATTGGCGGTTCTGTCGATTGGAGGATCAGCGCGATGCGAAGTTACAAGCGACTCGTTCTGCTGGCAGTCTCGATCCTCGTCCCCGCCTGTGCGACGAGCGGCGGCGGGCCCGATGCCATCCGCCCCCGCGCCGGGGCCACCGCCGCCGACTACTACCCGCTCTCCGACGGATGGAAGTGGGCGTTCGACGTCGAGCAGGACGGGATGAACATCCTCGCCACGTACGTGGTGCTCGAACGGAAAGAGGCGGTGGCGGTGGTGCAGGCGGGCGACGAGCGGTTGACGTACGTGGTCACGCCTGAAGGCGTCGCGCAGTTCGAGGGCAACGCGATCGGCGACTACGTCATCCGGAACCCGATCAAGCAGGGCGCGGAGTGGGCCGTCGCAGGCGGGCGCGCGCGCATCGCGTCGGCGAACGAGGAGGTCAACGTCGACTCCGTCGGACGCTACGCAGGCTGCGTCGTCGTCGAGGTGACCCGGACGGATCCCGCGCGTGTCACGCGGACCGTGTTCGCGCCCGATCTCGGTCCGGTCGCGCTCGAGATGCAGGTGCAGGAGGGGGCGAAGTTCGTGACGAAGGCGCGGGCGCGGCTGCGGGCGGTGACCAAGCCGGGCGATCCGCTCTAGACGGGACCCTCAAAGGGTCCCGGGCCCCCCGCGACGGGCTCGCGCAAGCAGAGCTCGCGCGAGCCCACGCGATCTGCGATGCCGTGCAGAAGTCAATGAGCGCGATTTCGACCTGAAGGATCTTTCGCCACTTTTCTGGGGCGTTGGTATGTTGGGGGCGGATGAGGGACCACCACCTCAAGCCCGCGTTGGCCACCCTGGCCGCGCTGCTGTGTAGCTGCAGCGGGGCTTCGACACCGGCCAGTCATTCGGGCGATTCGCGCACGCCCGCGACGGCGTCGACACCTGCGCCCGGGGCGCCGCCGCCGCGCGCAAAGAAGGAGCCGCGCGGCCATGTCTCCGAGGAGGAGGCGCGCAAGCCGCGTCCCGATCTGCC
>Ga0070673_100002682_pt1 | contig 10899 bp, 8 predicted proteins | sample KBSM23metaG_FD_65342 | JGI IMG/M metagenome (GOLD analysis project Ga0070673, IMG submission 65342) | Miscanthus rhizosphere microbial communities from Kellogg Biological Station, Michigan, USA - KBS M2-3 metaG | ecosystem: Host-associated > Plants > Roots > Rhizosphere > Soil ...
GTCAATTCGTCGAGCAGGCGGTTGTTATCGATGAGCTTATCGGTGCCGCGCATTTCCTCGGTCACTTCACCGAGCCGTTTTTCGATCCGGTTGATTGAAGGCAGCAACCGTTGCGCTTCCGGTAGACCGAGAAGCGCCAACGTCCTGTATGTCTCCAGCTCGATGATGCGCTGGACAACGGCCCCGGCGCGTTCGTTTCCCAAGCCGCGGTCGAGTACGAGGATGCGCACAAATCCTGCCGCATCGGCCTGGAAGTCGGTGGCGAACAAGGCAAGGCCATCGGAATTTTCAGCAACAGCCAGGCTGGCGCGATCGAACAGCTTTGTGATCGGCAGCTTTTTCTTTTTCTCCGCCAAAAGGTGCAAATCCAGCGCCACCAGCACCGGTCCCGGTTGTGGCAAGGTGGCCATGGGCGCCGCCAGCGACGCTGCGCCAGGTTGGAACGGGGTCGTGTCCGGCGACGGCAGCTCCCAGGTATAAGTGGTGAATTCCGAATGCTGCTCCCAGCGCAGCAAGACGCCGCCAACAACCACGCGATGCTGCTTGGCTGAAGGCTTCAGCTGCTCGAGCTCGCGGCGGGCGCAGAAATCGGCAAGGGCAGCGCGGTCACGTTTAGCGGCATTGCCGGTGGTTTCGAAGGCAAAATGCAGGACACGTCGGGGCGTGTCGATCGGCGTGAAGGGCCGCGCGTGAACCTCTCCGAGAATGGCCGCGCGTAGTGGGTGTGGCTGTAGGCGCGTTCCGTTCTCTTTCCCAACAAATACCTCAGCCGTCATCATCTTCACCCTACGCGCTGCACCGTTGGCGAGCATGCCGAACTTTAGGGCGGCTGCTCAAGTTTCGGGCAGTCGGCGCGCCTTCGAATCGCGCTTCGGCCCGGAATCGGGGCCATTTTGACGTGCAAAATGCCGCACAAATCAGCATTTGCTCTGGCACGTGGCTTGCAGATCAGGCGGCAAATCGCCGGACCAAACCGGTGAAGCAGGGGGTGTGCCATGTCTACATTCGATAACCCTTTTGATCCGTCGCGTTTTTTGAACAGCAGCGGGTGCTCGTGCGGCCGTCATATCAGCCAGGCCGAACATGAACAGCACACCGCGCAACTGCGATGTCTCCCGGTCGAAAGCGACGACAAACGCTACGAGACTGTGGTCGCTTCGGCGGTGCTGCGCGCGCTTTTCCCAAAGGACATCGGACGCCGGGCCTTTCTGCAGTCACTTGGCGCTTCCACGGCGCTCGCCGCATTGTCGCAATTCTTCCCGCTGAAGACCGCGACGGAAGTCTTTGCCAGCGGCGGCGCCATCGAAAAGAAGGACCTGAAGGTTGGCTTCATCCCCATCACCTGCGGCACGCCGATCATCATGGCGCAACCGATGGGCTTCTACGCCAAGCACGGCCTCAACGTTGAGGTGATCAAGACTGCGGGTTGGGCCGTCATTCGCGACAAGACGCTCAACAAGGAATACGACGCCGCACACATGCTCTCGCCGATGCCGCTTGCAATTACGCTCGGCGCCGGCTCGCAGCCGATTGCCTACACCGCGCCGGCAATCGAAAACATCAACGGCCAGGCCATCACACTCGCGATCAAGCACAAGGACAGGCGCGATCCGAAGTCGTGGAAGGGCTTCAAGTTCGCGGTACCCTTCGACTATTCGATGCACAACTACCTGCTGCGCTATTATCTCGCGGAGCACGGGATCGATCCCGATCAGGATGTTCAGATCCGCGCGGTGCCGCCGGCTGAAATGGTCGCCAACCTGCGTGCCGAAAATCTCGACGGTTATCTCGGCCCCGATCCGATGAACCAGCGTGCGGTGTATGACGGCGTCGGCTTTATTCACGTATTGTCGAAACAAATCTGGGAAGGGCATCCTTGTTGCGTGTTTTCAGCATCCAAGGAGTTCGTGACCGGATCGCCCAACACATACGCGGCGCTGCTCAAGGCAATCATCGACGCCACCGCCTTTGCCACCAAGCCGGAGAACCGCAAGCAGATCGCCGAAGCGATCGCGCCGGCCAACTACCTCAACCAGCCCGTCACCGTGATCGAACAGGTGCTCACCGGCACGTTCGCCGACGGTCTCGGCACGGTGCAGCGCGTGCCCAATCGGGTCGACTTTGATCCATTCCCCTGGCAATCCTTTGCGGTCTGGATCATGACGCAGATGAAGCGCTGGGGTCAGATCAAGGGCGAGGTCGACTATGCCAAAGTGGCGCAGGAGGTATACCTCGCCACTGACACCGCCAAACTGATGAAAGAGGTCGGGCTCACCCCGCCAGCGGCGACCTCGAAGACCTTCGTCGTCATGGGCAAGACCTTCGATCCCGGCAAGCCCGAGGAATACATCAAGAGCTTCAAGATCAAGAAGGCGGCCTGAATGAAGACGGCGTCGCTGACCGGGCGCGCGGCCGTCGTTTCTCTCGCGCTGTTATTTAGTTTCCTTGTCGCGTGGCACCTCGCCACGCGAGGCTCCGATGTCGCGCAACGCATGGATCCGGAATACGCCAAGCTCATGGGCGCAACTGCGACGCAGGGAAAGTCGGCAATGCCCGGCCCGGCCGATGTCGGGGTGAAACTGTGGGAGCACCTGCGCCGGCCGTTTTACGACAATGGCCCAAACGACAAGGGTGTCGGTATCCAGCTCGCCTTTTCGATCGCTCGCGTGTTTGCCGGCTATTTGCTGGCGATTGCGGTTGCGGTGCCGGCCGGGTTTCTGATCGGCATGTCGCCTTTGATGAGCAAGGCACTTGATCCGTTCATCCAAGTGCTCAAACCGATTTCGCCGCTCGCCTGGATGCCACTCGCGCTCTACACGATCAAGGATTCGAGCCTTTCGTCGATTTTCGTGATCTTCATCTGCTCGCTGTGGCCGACCTTGATCAACACGGCGTTCGGCGTTGCCTCGGTCAGGCAGGAGTGGCTCAATGTCGCAAAGACGCTGGAAGTCGGCACCTTCCGCCGGGCATTCACCATCATCCTGCCCGCTGCAGCCCCGACGATCCTCACCGGAATGCGCATCTCCATCGGCATCGCCTGGCTGGTGATCGTTGCCGCCGAGATGCTCGTCGGCGGCACTGGCATCGGCTATTTCGTCTGGAACGAGTGGAATAACTTGTCGATCACGAATGTCATCACCGCGATCCTGGTTATCGGCTTCGTCGGCATGCTGCTTGATCTTATTCTTGCGCGCCTCACCCGGTTGGTCACGTTTCCGGAGTGAGCATGTCCGATCACTTCATTTCAATCGAAGGTATCGCGCGGCGCTTTCCGGCGCCTGGCGGTAGCGCGACCACGGTTTTCGAGAATGCTTGGCTGTCGATGAGTCGTGGCGAATTTGCCTGCATCATCGGGCATTCGGGGTGCGGAAAAACGACGGTACTCAATATTCTGGCGGGACTCGATGCGCCCTCAAGCGGTGCAGTCATCGTCGACGGTCAGGCGATTGAAGGCCCGAGTCTTGATCGCGCGGTCATCTTCCAGAGCCACGCGCTGCTGCCCTGGCGGACCGTGCTGGGCAATGTGACCTATGCTGTATCGTCGAAATGGCGTGACTGGGACAAAGCAAAAGTCGCCGCGCACGCGCAAAAATTCATCGACCTGGTCGGGCTCACGGGCGCCGAGCACAAGCGTCCTTCGGAGTTGTCGGGAGGAATGAAGCAACGCGTCGGCATCGCCCGCGCACTGTCGATCGAGCCAAAAATCATGTTGATGGACGAGCCGTTTTCCGCACTCGACGCGCTTACCCGCGGCACCCTGCAGGATGAGGTCCGTCGTATCTGTCAGGAAACCGGACAAACCGTGTTCATGATCACTCACGATGTGGACGAGGCAATTTACCTCGCCGACAAGGTTGTGTTGATGACAAACGGTCCCGGGGCGGTACTGGCAGAGATCGTGGAGAATCCCCTTCCGCGCGAGCGCGCGCGAAATGATTTTCACAAACATCCGCTCTACTACGCCACGCGTAATCACATCATCGATTTCCTGGTGAGTCGAAGCCGGACCTTCATCAAGGACATAGGCGACGATTACGATCCTCGCCATGTGCCGATAGTGCGGCCGGGCCTTCCGGAGCCGAGTATTGCTGCTGCGCAGAAATCAACAACTAGGCCACGTGATCACGCGGCCGCGAGCTAGACCCTTGTAAGGAGGAAAAATCATGAACCGCGCCGATCTCACTGAAAAGCTTCTCGACATCAAGCGCGAGAAAGGTTGGACGTGGAAATACGTCTGTGAACAGATCGGAGGCATGTCTCCGGTCATGATTACAGGCGGCGTGCTTGGTCAGCAAAAGATGACCAAGCCGATGGCTGCCGCCGCGGCCAAGTTGTTTGGCCTCACGAAAAATGAGCAGGCGTTGCTCAACGAGGTTCCAATGCGTGGCACGGCTACGCCGATGCCGCCAACCGATCCTCTGATCTACCGCTTCTACGAACTGGTGATGGTCAACGGGCCGGCGTGGAAAGCGTTGATCGAGGAGGAATTCGGTGATGGCATCATGTCGGCTATCGACTTCGACATGACGATCGACCGCCAGCCGGATCCGAAGGGCGATCGAGTCAAAATCGGTATGACCGGCAAGTTCCTGCCGTTCAAATATTACGGCGCCACCGGCAACGCGTTGGCTTACGGATTGAAGGAAGATTGAGTCAGGATTTGCGGGCGCGTGCGGGTTTCTTTCGTCCTTCGCCGCCGACAAGCACGTGCGGTCCGATGTCGCCGACCCGTGTTGTACCGGTCAGCGCCATGGCGACGCTGAGCTCCTTCTTCAGGATGTCGATCGCCTTGGCGACCCCGGTCTTACCGCCGGCCCCGAGACCGTAAATGTAGGCACGACCGATCAGGCAGGCGCGCGCCCCGAGCGCCAAGGCGCGCAGCATGTCGGACCCGGTACGGATGCCGCCGTCGAACAGCACTTCGGTGTCCGATCCGACCGCTTGCGCAATCGCCGGCAGCGCCGAGATCGACGACGGTGCGCCGTCGAGCTGCCGGCCGCCATGGTTGGAGACGACGATCGCATCGGCGCCGAGCTTCACTGCGGTCTTGGCGTCCTCGACATCAAGAATGCCTTTGATGATGAGCTTCCCTGGCCAAATCTTCTTGATCCAGTCGACGTCCTTCCAGTTGAGCGCGGGATCGAACTGACTGTTGGTCCACTGCGCGAGCGACGTGACGTCATCCATGCCTTTCACATGGCCGGCGAGATTGCCGAACGTCTTGCTCTTGCCTTTGAGGATGCTGAACACCCACTCCGGCTTGGTCGCCATGTCGATGATGTTCTTGAGCCGGATTTGCGGCGGCACGGTCATGCCGTTGCGGATGTCACGATGGCGTTGGCCAAGAACCTGCAGGTCCACGGTAAGCACCAAGGCGCTGCACCCGACCTTGGCCGCGCGCGACAAAATGTCCTTGGAAAAACCGCGATCGCGAATGACGTAGAGCTGAAACCAGAATGGCTTCGTCGTCGCTTCGGCCACCTGTTCGATCGAATTGATCGACATCGTGGACAGGATGAAAGGAAGCTCCGCCTCTTCTGCTGCCTGCGCAGACAGGATCTCGCCGTCGCCATACTGCATGCCGCACAGGCCGATCGGCGCGAGCGCGAATGGTGCGCTGACTTTATGGCCGATGATGCTGGTGGCAAGGCTGCGCTCCGAGACATCGACCATCACGCGCTGGCGTAGTTTGATGGGTTCAAGCTCGGCCCGGTTCGCCCGCAGCGTTTCCTCATTGTAGGAGCCGCCATCGACATATTCGAAAAAAGCTCTTGGAACCTTACGCCGTGCAAGCGCACGGAGATCCTCAATGCAGGCGATATTCTTCATGCGAGTGGTTCTTTGGGGGTTTGCCAGCGGTAATAATGAGGTAGCACAGCGGCGCCCCGGCGCGAAATAGCAGGTTTTCAAGGGTCGGCACGGCAAAAACGGTTAACCGCGCGCGGTAATGATCTCTCACAATTTTTGAAGCAAATTCACAGCGTTGACATTAATATGCGGTGGCTGGAGAAATTTGGCCGCGCGTCGATCCGGCGCGTCAGGGGCAATCAAACCAAAGCTTGGGCGTCTGGGGTAAGTTGTATGAGTCGCCGCTATTTTGGCACCGACGGAATTCGCGGACGGGCCAATCGCGTGATTACGCCTGAACTCGCGCTGAAGGTCGGACAGGCCGCCGGTCTTATTTTCAAGAACGGCGATCACCGGCACCGCGTTTTGATCGGCAAGGATACCCGACTCTCCGGCTACATGATCGAGACCGCACTGGTGGCCGGGTTCACCTCGGTTGGCATGGACGTGCTGCTGACCGGTCCAATCCCGACACCGGCGGTCGGCATGCTGACGCGCTCGATGCGGGCCGATCTCGGCGTCATGATTTCAGCCTCGCACAACCCCTATGACGACAACGGGATCAAGCTGTTCGGGCCGGACGGCTACAAGCTGAGCGATGAGACAGAAGAGAAGATCGAGCACCTGATTGAGTCCGACCTCGGCAAGCAGCTCGCCAAGAGCGCTGACCTCGGCCGTGCCCGTCGCATCGACGGCGTGCAGGATCGCTACATCGAGTTCGCCAAGCTGACCTTGCCCAAGGCCGTGTCGTTCGAAGGCCTGCGTGTGGTCATCGACTGTGCCAACGGCGCCGCCTATCGCGTTGCCCCTGGGGCACTGTGGGAAATGGGTGCGGACGTCATTCCGATCGGCGTCGATCCGGACGGCTTCAACATCAACAAAGATTGCGGGTCGACCGACCTGCGCGCGCTTTGCGCAAAGGTCCGCGAGATGCGCGCCGATATCGGCATTGCGCTCGATGGTGACGCGGATCGTGTCTTGATCGTCGACGAGCGCGGACACGTGGTTGACGGCGACCAGCTGCTCGCGGTCATCGCGGAAAGCTGGAAGCAAGACAACCGGCTGCAGCGTCCGGGCGTCGTCGCGACCGTGATGTCCAATCTCGGCCTGGAGCGGTATCTCGGCGGTCTTGGTATCGAGCTCGTACGCACGCCGGTCGGCGACCGATACGTGCTCGAACACATGCGGGCGAACGGCTTCAACATTGGCGGCGAGCCATCCGGACACATTATTCTCTCCGACTACACGACGACGGGTGATGGATTCATCGCCGCCCTGCAGGTGCTCTCCGTGATCAAGCGGGGCGACAAGCCGGTGTCGGAGGTGTGCCACCGCTTCGAGCCATTGCCGCAGGTGCTGAAGAATGTGCGGTACCAGACCGGCAAGCCACTCGAAAATGCGAAGGTGCGTTCGGCGATCGCGAGCGCGGAACGCAAGCTGGGTGGCGGCGGCCGACTGATCGTGCGGCCATCAGGCACCGAACCTGTCATCCGCGTCATGGGCGAGGGTGACGACAGGACGTTGGTCGAATCAGTGGTTGACGATGTCGTCGAAGCGCTGAGTCAGGCCGCGGCCTGATCGCCACAATCGTTGACGAACGTCCGACGTAAACAATTTCCTAACAGCGAATTTCACCTGTTTGCAGCATTCGGCTCAGGGAGCGAAGCCATGTGTGAACGATCGTGGTTAAGAATTAAGGTTAAGCGGCAATTAACGATTTGGTGCCATCGTACTTTTCAACGGTAGCCGGGGCGGCTGCGTCAGTTGTGAGGGACGATGATGATTGTCGCGCGTATTCGAGTTTGTGCCCTGTGCGCAGTACTCGCGATATTGCTGACCGAGCGTGCGGGAGCAGCGGACTGGCCGTTGCGCGGCTCGCTGGCGCCTCCGACATATGCCCGCTGGGACGGATGGCAATTCGGCGTCGAAGCCGGTTGGTCAACTATGAGAAATGATTTTAGCAACAGCACCAGCCCGCTCGTCGCCTTTATCCTGCGCAACACGATACAGGAAGCCGAATTCTCGCCGTCGACGTGGGCAACTCTGCCGGCGAATACGACGAACGGTCCGGTATTCGGTGGCTATATTGGTTATAACATGCAATGGGATCAGCTCGTGGTCGGAGTCGATCTCGGTTACAAATACGCAAACCGTGCGACCGAAGCCTCCGATTCAATCTCACGGCAGTTCGTGACGTCGGACAATTTCCTCAACGCCGTCACCATCGATGCCCGGTCAACATTTAAGCTGGTTGACTACGCAACGTTTCGCGCGCGCGCCGGCTATGCCTGGGGTAATTTCCTGCCGTATGCGGTCGTCGGAATCGCGGCCGGCCGCTTCAGATACGGAACGACCGTCACAGTGCACGCGGAGGGCGCGCCGATTCCACCTGCACCAGGCGCACCGTACGTTCTCGACCAATCGGCCAGCAGCGGCAAAGACAACGCTATTGTCGGCGGCGTAGCGGCCGGCCTTGGCATAGACTGGGCTGTCACGCCCGGGATGTTTTTGCGCGCCGAATGGGAATACGTTGCGTTCGCACCGGTGAACGGAAGCCGTTCCAACATCAATACCGGAAAAATCGGCGCCGGCGCGCGCTTCTAGGGGCCAAACCCCGCAGGTTCGGGCTCGAACTCGGCCAAAAACGACGTGAGTTGACCGCGGCGGGCAAGTCGCCTATCTCCGCCAGTGGGACACCCCTCCCCACCGAGGGGCGCCTATCTGGAAGGATAGATAAATGACGGCGACCAAGCCCGGCGTGCGGCCGACAATCCCGCACTTCTCGTCCGGCCCATGCGCCAAGCGCCCAGGCTGGAGCCTCCAAAATCTCACCGACGCGGTTCTAGGGCGCTCGCACCGGTCCAAGATCGGTAAGGCAAAGCTCAAACGCGCCATCGATCTCACGCGCGAATTGCTCGAAGTGCCGGCCGACTACCGGATTGGCATCGTGCCCGCGTCCGACACCGGCGCCGTTGAGTTAGCGTTGTGGTCGCTCTTGGGCGCGCGGCCGGTGACGATGCTTGCCTGGGAATCGTTCGGCGAAGGCTGGATCACCGATGTCGAGAAGCAGCTCAAGCTAAAGGACTTCACTGTCGTCAGGGCGCCTTACGGCGAACTGCCCGATCTTGGCAAAATCGATTTTGCTACCGACGTCGTCTTCACCTGGAACGGCACGACCTCCGGCGTGCGCGTGCCGAACGGTGACTGGATTGCCGGTAACCGCAAAGGCCTCACGATTTGTGACGCGACGTCTGCTGCATTCGCGCAGCGTCTCGATTGGCCGAAACTCGATGTCGCAACGTTCTCCTGGCAAAAGGCGCTCGGCGGAGAGGGTGCGCACGGCATGCTCATCTTGTCGCCGCGCGCGGTCGAGCGACTCGAGACGTACAAACCGGCTTGGCCCTTGCCGAAAATCTTCCGCCTCGCCAAAAGCGGCAAGCTGAACGAGGGGGTCTTCGCCGGCGAGACCATCAACACGCCCTCGATGCTGTGCGTCGAGGACTACCTGGACACCCTGCAGTGGGCGAAATCGGTCGGAGGCCTGTCCGCGACCATCGCTCGATCCGACGCCAACGCAAAAGTCCTGGCCGATTGGGTCGCGACGACGCCCTGGATCGAGCATCTTGCAAAAGATGCAGCCTTCCGCTCGAACACGTCGGTTTGCCTTAAAGTCGTTGATGCGGCGGTCACGCGCCTGTCGGCCGATGATCAGGCCGCCTTTGCAAAGACGCTGGCCGGCCTCCTCGAAAAAGAAGGCGTCGCCTACGACATCGCTTACTACCGGGACGCCCCGCCGGGATTGCGCATCTGGTGCGGGGCGACCGTCGAACGCCGCGACCTCGAGGCGCTCACGCCGTGGCTCGAGTGGGCCTTTGCCGAGGCCAAATCCGCGCTGCCTAAAGCCGCGTGAGGCCGGTCATGCCAAAGGTTCTCATTTCGGACGCACTGTCGCCCGCAGCCGTGCAGATTTTCAGGGATCGCGGCATCGAGGTGGATTTTCAGCCGGCGCTCGGCAAGGACAAGGAAAAGCTCGCCGCCGTGGTCGGCAACTTTGACGGGCTCGCCGTCCGCTCCGCGACCAAGGTGACGTCGAAGGTCCTCGAGCAGGCCAGGAATCTCAAGGTGATCGGCCGCGCCGGCATTGGCGTCGACAATGTCGATATTCCGGCGGCAACCGCGCGCGGCATCATCGTCATGAACACCCCGTTCGGCAATTCAATCACCACCGCCGAACATGCCATATCGCTCATGCTGGCGCTGGCGCGGCAGATCCCGGAGGCGGATGCATCCACACGTGCCGGAAAATGGGAAAAGAACAAATTCATGGGCGTCGAGATTTTCGGCAAGACGCTGGGCGTGATCGGCTGCGGCAATATCGGCTCGATTGTCGCTGACCGCGCGACCGGCCTGCGGATGAAGGTTGTTGCCTTTGATCCATTCCTGTCTCAGGAGCGCGCCGATGATTTAGGCGTCGAGAAGGTCGAGATCGATCAGCTGTTCAGGCGCGCGGACTTCATCACGCTGCACACGCCGCTGACCGACAAGACGCGCAACATCATCAGTGCCGGCGCGATCAAAAATATGAAGAAAGGCGTGCGTATCATCAATTGCGCGCGGGGCGGGCTGGTAGATGAGGCCGCGCTTTATGAGGCGCTCAAGAGCGGGCAGGTGGCCGGCGCGGCGTTCGACGTTTTTGTCACCGAGCCCGCGACCGAAAACCCGCTTTTCCACCTGCCTAACGTCGTATGCACGCCGCATCTTGGCGCCGCGACGAGCGAAGCGCAGGAGAATGTCGCACTGCAGATCGCCGAGCAGATGTCCGACTACCTGCTGCGTGGTGCCATCACCAACGCCATTAACTTCCCGTCGATCAGTGCCGAAGAGGCACCCAAGCTCAAGCCGTTCATTGCGTTGGCCGAGAAACTCGGCTCCTTCGCCGGACAGCTCACCGAAACCGGCATCAGCAAGGTGCAACTCGCTTATGAAGGGGCGGTCGCGCAGATGAACACCAAGGCGCTCACGTCAGCCGCGCTTGCCGGCCTGCTGCGGCCG
>Ga0070673_100002684_pt1 | contig 10898 bp, 5 predicted proteins | sample KBSM23metaG_FD_65342 | JGI IMG/M metagenome (GOLD analysis project Ga0070673, IMG submission 65342) | Miscanthus rhizosphere microbial communities from Kellogg Biological Station, Michigan, USA - KBS M2-3 metaG | ecosystem: Host-associated > Plants > Roots > Rhizosphere > Soil ...
GCCATCGCCGAGCTCATTTCCGTTGTGATCCATCAGGCCGGACAGCACCAGCGTCTGATCGCGGAAGGGTTCTAGCGATTTGAGGATGCGAGTGAATTCGAAATCGCGGCCGGTCCCCTTGGGGGTCCAATGCTGCATAATCGCGCCTTGCGGGATGTAGGTGAACGCAAGACGAGTGGGAGCTTTGCCGGCGAGGCGCGCGGGGGCGGCTAGAGCGGGCGCCATGGCGTCGAGAAACGGGAGCGCGATAGCGGTTCCCAGACCTCTCAAAAACGTGCGTCTCGGCAGGTGTTTGCGCGTGATGATCATGATTTTCCTCGATCCCCTTTTCGCATTTGAAACGGCAGACTGTTAACGATTTCAAGAACCAGGCTTGAGAAGCGGTAGTTATTGGCGGCAACCCGCCGGGCGATGGTCTTCACCGTGGGCTTATCGTATCGCTCGAGGCCCCGACCCAACGCGTACGTGAGCAGTTTGTCGGTAAGGCATTCGGCAAAGGCCGGCGCGTCCGCTCTCAGAATAGCCTCCAGCTCATTTGGCTCCCGGAAGGACTTTCCGTTGGGAAGCGCTCCGGAAGAATCAATCGGAAACTTGCCGTCCTGAGTCCGCCATCCGCCGATGCCGTCGAAATTTTCGAGGCCAAAGCCCAGCGGATCCATGCGGGAGTGGCACGAAGCGCAGACCGCGTCGGAGCGATGCTTTTCCATCTGCTCCCGAAGCGATGCCGACGTCCCGACCGCCTCTTCGTTCAAAAGGGGCACATTGGGCGGCGGAGCGGGCGGGGGAGCGTTCAGCAGATTCTCAAGGATCCATTTGCCGCGAAGCACCGGCGACGTACGCGTCGCGTATGAGGAGACTGTCAGCACGCTTCCCTGGGTGAGGACGCCGCCGCGCTGCGTGCCGCTCAGATCGACTCTGCGAAACTCCGGTCCGGTAACGCCCGGGATGCCGTAAAGCTGTGCGAGGCGCTCGTTCAAGAAGGTATACTTCCCGTCGATGAATTCGAGAATGCTCCGGTCTTCCCGTACGATCGTCTCGAAGAACATCTCGGTTTCCCGGCGCATCGACATGCGCAGATAATCTTCAAAGTCAGGGTACTTGTCGCGGTCCGGGTTGACCGATTCGAGAGCGCGGGTTTGCAGCCACTGGCCGCCGAATTCTTCGACCAGAGCGTGGGCCTTGGGGTCCTTGAGCATGCGCCGGACTTGTGCGTCGAGCACGGCAGGCTGTCGCAGCGCGCCCCGCTCCGCGGCGCGGAGCAGTTCTTCATCCGGCATGCTGCTCCACAGGAAGTAAGAAAGTCGCGAAGCCAGTTCGTATTGGCCGATTCGGCGGGGAGCATCGCCGGGAGCGGCAGTCTCCGGTTCGATGCGGAACAGAAATTGAGGCGAGACCAGCATTGCCGAAATCGCGACGGCGATTCCTTTCTCGAAAGAGTCACCCTCTTTCTGCACCATTGCCACCAGGGCGGTCAACCGGTCCGTCTCCTGCGAAGTCGCCGGACGCCGGAAGGCGCGACGCGCCAGACTCGACACAATCTTCCGATCGCATCCTGGAACATGATGCCCGTCGAGATGTCCGCAAACGTAAATCTTCTTGAGGCTCTCGGGAGACGGCCCTTGCGATTGATCGTACGGGCCGCCGATCTCGGCATTGTCGATGCGGATATTGTGGATGTTCAGCCGGTTGTTGAGTCCGGCGGCTCGCCGCTCCTCGAACCTCGCGAGCTGCTCTGGCGTTGCTCCCGGCGGGGGCTGCAGATTCCGGGGCGGCTGCGCCGACGTGGTTCGCTTGCTGGGATTCAATCCGCCATATTCGGCGGGCAGGCCGTCAAACTGTCGCAACAGCGTAACGGCGACCCAGTGCTCGCCCGCCGTCACCTTGGCGCGAATATCACGCGTCTGCCCGGAGATATCGGAGATCGCCCCATCGTCGGAAAGGGCGTCCACGCGCTGCGACCCGATCATCTTCCCGTCAACCCATACCGCCAGATTGATCGGATCCGATCCACCCGGACGCTGCCCGGCCGGAGTGCATCGGAACATATATTCGGCATCGACCGGAAACCGGTGCGTAAAGTGCACCGCGCTCGGCATCGTCAAACCGGTGAAGTCGTAATTCGTGAGCGTATAACTCTGCGGGCCTTTGTAGGTCGTTCCGCCAGTACCGTCTGCTTTGCGGCGGAAGGGCGGCTGGTAGCGCACCATGGCCGGCTTCATCGGCTCGGGTCCGAACACGGCGTAGCGGGCGGCCTTTTCGCCGGCGGTCAGATACTTTTCCATCAAGACCGGCGAGAGCGAGAGCACGTCGCCGATGTTGTCGAATCCGTAGCCGGAATCATCCTGTGGGAAATTGTCGGCGGGACGAAGCGTGATGCCCAGCAGATCGCGAATCGTATTGTTGTATTCACTGCGGTTCAACCGGCGCGCAGTGACGCGGCCCGGATCGGGCTTGGCAAGCAGATCCGCCCGCTGCATCTCTTTTTCAATCCATCCGATGACCAACTTCGATTCGGTTTCCGTCGGGCGGGGCATGCCTTTGGGCGGCATCTCACCCGTCCGCAATTTCTGTAGGATTTCTTCCGATCGGTCTCGATCCTGTGTGAGCGATGACGCTGTCTTGTAAGATTCAAGATTGAGCTTGCCCGACTGCAGTTTCGAGTTGTGGCAGCCATAGCAGTTCTTCGCCAGAAAGGGACGAACTGATTTCTCAAACTGCGAGGGCGGGGCGGTGGACTCCGCAGCCAGACACACTAAGGAGGTCGATATAAACAACGCACCGAGACAGTGTTTTCTCACGCGCAACTGCCCTCCGACGAGCTACCTGGCCCGCTGATATTATACATCAGGTTAAGCCGATTCGCATTGATTTCAGTTGAGTTATGGTCGGGCTGATGCCCGCTGGCCGGCGGCTTCTATATCGTGTCCAAAAGTGAAGACCTGATGCTCCGCAATGGATACCATCTTCGAGCTCCGGGCGACGTAGGCCGGGGCCGCCGCATCCGGGCGACGGTCGCACGCTAGACAGACCACCACGCAGGGCGAGGCGGGTGCTTCGGCTGCGGCATACTTTGCGCTCAGATTCCGAACATCAACATAACGGATCCGGCGAGTGACTCCGTCCACCTTCAACATGGCGAAGAGAGGATAAACAAACAGCGATTCGTCGCTCTCCACCATCTTTGCAGCGGGGACCGGAATATACGAATCGATGGCGATATCGCCGCAGCCGGTGGCGGCGACTTCGTCCGCGATGTGCTGATAAACAGGCGTTAGCGGCAGGTGCGCGTCTGCAAAATACATTTCCGTTCGCGGACGATAGACGTCGACAACGTTACCCCATCGAACGTACGAGCGAATCTTGTTGAGAAAAAGAAACGGAGTCGCCGAGACAAGAAGCACCATCGCGATCACCACGCCCGTCCTCCTCCATGACTCTCGACCGAGAAAAACGCCCACGGCGGAAGCTGACAATGCGAACAGCGGTAGATGGTGTCGGCTCGCCCACTCCTGCCAGCGAAGGAATCCGGAGAAGAGAACGAAAGAAGCAAAGACAGCCGCCACGTACCATCGAAGCTTCGAATCAGTCCGACCTCCGAACCGGATCATGATCAGGAGAAATACTGCAGCAATCAACGCGAACTGCGGAGTGTTGCCGGCGTAGACCTCGTGTAGCGACCGCCGGCTCATGGTAAAGACTCGCCCTGGCCAGATATTCGCCTGATCATCTGGATTCTGCCCCATAAGCTCGATCGATCGTCGGATAACTCTTTGGATCCTGTCGTTGAGCCTCTCGCTCGGAGTAACCATGTGCAGTGAGGAGTTCCGAATGACGTTCGCAACGACTGATCCCGGCGTGATACGAGCGTTCTTCCAACTCAGCCTCGGTCCACCGTCCGGGAATGGCAATCCTAGCGGAGAACCAGTCAGGTCGTACGATCGCCAGAACTGAGGAAGATTCAACGTCAGGACGATCAACGCCAACACCGGCAGCCTACGAAGCATTCGCAGACGAGACTCCGCAGATCCGATCCACCAGCAGGCAAGCAGCACAAAGGGAAGATAAATATAGGCGCTGCCTTTCGTGAGCATCGCGAGGCCGACGCTGAGCGCAGCCAGGATCGAATTCTCCCAGTTGGCAGATTCCTGCGCGGCGGAGAGCATGAAGTAGACAGTAGCAACGATCCAGAACGTGACGACGAGCGTATTCATCGATCCGGAAGCTTCGAGAATCGCTTCTGGAAGAGTGCCCACGATTACCGCCGCGAGTATCTGCCCCCGAATGCCCGCTCCTAACCGTTCCGCCACGAGCGAGACGCCTACCATCGTGCCGGCAAATGAAAAGAACTCGACCAGATTTACCAGCCGGTCGGAACCCCACAGCAGGTGCAGATGCAGAATCGCAAACTCGGCCGCGGGGCTGAAAACCAACTGTGCGTAATCGGGCGTGGCGAAGTTCCGCACGTTATGGTTGCTGATCCAGAGAATGACGCGTGGGAGATGGTACTCCATCGAGTCCCAGGTGTTAGGAGCGGCGACAACGGCCAGGACGCCGATCAGCGTGAGCGACAACGCGGTCGCACCGAGAAGGAGCCAATCGGCGCGAGCGAGTTCGAGTCGCGCCGAGGGCCGTATTCGCACGGGTTGGCGGATAAGATAGACGGTCGCTGCCGCCAACACGATGGTCCAGGCGAAAGTGAGTGTCGTAGCCGTCACTGCCGAGCCCGCACTCAGCAGCTCTGTGATAAAGATCAGCGCAGTCATCCAGAGCACGGAGGCTTGGAGCGCGGCGCGCCGCACGTCATTTCCCGCGACGAAAAATACGCGCCAGAGGACCGCGTAGGCGCCGAGGATCGGGAATATTCGCAGCAAACTCATCAGGGCTAGAGGTCCGTATTCGCGTTGGACTGCGCCGGCACAAAGCCCGAATCGTACGCGACCTGCCGGAGCGTTGACCTGTGGCGCGCGATCCCCCAGATGAACAGCGAGGTAATCCAGTAATTCCAGACAGAGCCAATGGCCACGCCGATGAGCGACGCCAGGTACCAGGGCACGCCGAAGTCGCGAAATCCGTGGGCAGCGGTCAAGTTCAGAACCAGTCCGATGCTGCAGGCGATGTAAAACAAAATCATTCCCTGAACCGCGCGCGTGCCATGCAATCGCGACGCGCGAAACGTTAGCCGGTTGTTCAATACGAAATTGAGCGCAATCACCATCAAGCTCGCGATGGCTTGCGCCAGGTCGAAAGAGAGAGGAAACGCGCGGAGGAAGGCATACACAAGGACCAGGTTGGCGGCCAATCCCAAGCTGCCAACCATCGAGAAGATGAAATAACTGACGGGAGCCCAGCCGCCCAACGCTTTATCGAGAACCAGTTGTAGATACTCGAGTGCAACGACAATATCGAGCTTAGATTCGCCGTGAAGCCGGTTTCGAAATGTATAAGCGACCTCCCCGATGCGAGCCGGGCGACGGGCCGACACGATCAGATCCAAGAGGATTTTGAATCCGACGCAACTCAGTGAATGAACTACCTCCTGGAAATAGCGGCGCGTCAAAACGAAATAGCCGCTCATGGGGTCGGATATTTCGGCTGCGCAAACTGTCCGACTCAGCCAGCGCCCAATATTACTCAATGCGGTGCGCTCGGCGGAGAACTCTCCCAACCCGCCCCCTGCCGCATGACGGGTGCCGATCACAAGATCGAGACTCTCCCTCTTCAGCTTTTCAAGCATCTGAGGCAGGACGCGTTCATCGTGCTGCATGTCCGCGTCGATCACGGCAATATAGGGTGAACTGGTCGAGAGGATGCCTTCGACCGCAGCGGAGGACAGTCCTGTGCGCCGGATGCGCTGGATCACACGAACCGCGGAGTTCTGCTGCGCCAGGGATCGCGCCAGCGCGGAAGTATCGTCGGGTGAATCATCATCGACAATGACCACCTCATAATCCAAGCCCTCGAGGGACGACTCCAAAGCCTGCAACAACGCGACCAGGTTCGGTCGCTCGTTGTACGTCGGGACGATTATCGAAAGCTCGGGCACTGGGAGTGCCCTTAATTATATCGGCTGATCCTGAATAGTAAAGCCCGAAAAGGCAAAAAAATGCCGTAATTTCCGATTGATTAACTATCGTCGTACCCCTTGGTAGACAGGTACTGGTAAGTCCATCACTCCGCGCTAAAACGTCAGCCGCAAAGCGAGTTGCATTTCCCGGGTCATCGGGAAGTAATTCGTGCCCGATATCCCAGTTCCGGTCACTACGCCAAAATTCGCGGTGCCGACACTCGTCCCCGGTCCCAGGAACTGCGGCGTATTGGTCAAGTTGAACGCGGCGCCTCGGAGTTGGAGCTTCATCCTCTCGCGGATTGGGAAATCTTTGAAGATCGAGAAGTCCACGTTGAACAAACCGGGCCCCGCCACGTCGGGAATCGTTCTCGACGCATTTCCGAACGTGAAAGGCAGAGCAGGCTTAAAGGCGGCGGTGTTGAACCATTTGTCGATGCTTGGATCATCGAGCTTAGCCGACACTCCTGGAACCACGTCCGGGCGGGTTGAAAACGCGATCGTCGGCCCGCTCTGCATGGTCGTGATTGCGTTGACCTGCCAGCCGCCGATCAGATGGTGCTCCCATCCCTTGGAATGCTTCGCGAAGGGTAGCGCCCATAACGCCGAGTACACCAGGCGCTGCGGCGTATCGTCGATACTCTTCGAGCGACTGTAACGGAAGTCGTACATGTTGTCGGTAGGATTGTTGTCGATCAACTTGCTCATCGTGTAGGCCAACAGGAACGATACACCCTGCGAGAATCGTTTCTCGACCTTCAGAGTGAACGCTTGATAGTTGGAGTCCCCGAAGTTGCCATAGCCGCCCGACACGCCGGTGTACTGCGGGAAGGGAACCAGCAGTCGCTGCCTGGTGACCGTCGGTGTGCTCAACGCGCCCGCGCTAATCTGCGGAAGCCCATAGAACGGATTCGGAACGTTGCTGTTGAGTGCTGAACCGAGCGCGTTATACTGCGGATCCAACTGATTGAGCTGGCTGCCGGTGATCAAATGCACGCCCTTGTTGCCGATGTAGGCGGTCTCGATCAACCAGTTAGACATCGGTTCGTACTGCAGCGTCAAATTCCATTGCTGGGCATAGCCCGGCGTGAAGCTTCTGATCTGTCCGGTCACGCTGGTGCCGAGTCCGGTCAGCGCTCCCAGAGTGCTGCCCGTCGGCCGGTTGAGACCATTCGGGAAAGGATTGGTGTAAGTGTCGTACGGCGTATTTCCGCCGTCGTTCGAGGCCACCATCGCGGTCGATGACGAGAAACCGGTCCGCTGGCTGAAACCGGTGCCCTTGACGGGGATGAAAGAGATCCCATAGCCGCCGCGGACCACGAAGTTGCGTCTGGCCTGGTAAGCGAATCCGAACCGGGGTCCGAAATTGTTGAACGAGGAATCATAAACTCCGCGCGGCAGGCCATTTACGCCCGGGAAGGTCAAGCCTCCCTTCAAATTCATGCCGGGCACTTTCAGAGGAGAGTCCATATAAGGATCGAAGTCGGTGAAGACGTTAAACCGGTCGGTGAGCGGCGATTCATACTCCCATCGCAATCCGAGATTCAGGGTCAGGCGCTTCGATACCTTCCAATCATCCTGCAGGTAGAGCGAGTGGTAATTTTCGGCCTTGGTGTCGTCGGCATTGAACGTGAAACTGCCGGAGCCGGCCAGACCGAGAAAGAAGGAGGCTACGCCGTAACCCGCGTTGGCGTTGGTTTTGGTGGGATCAGGTCCCTGCGTAAAATTGCGGTTGAAAGTGAAGCTCGGCGTCGACCCGTTGAACGGATTGTGCGAATAGAAGCGGTATTCATATCCGAATTTCAACGTGTGGGATTTCTGGATCTTGGTCAGAGAAACGCCGTTCGCCCAGGTGGTTCCGGCCCGGCCGTGCGGAGTGCCGCCGCCCACCGCATTCGCGTCGGTGATGCCGATCGAGGGGGTGAGACCGGTTTCGGCGTTCTTGATAACCGGCAGTTGAGCTTTTAACGACGCCGGAAAGCCCCAGCTCGTAATGTCGAATCCACCCAGCACCGTTGCGGGAGTGATTCCCTGGTCGTAGTCGCGATTGAGTCCCATCTTAGCGTCGAGCAGCAATGTCGGCGTGATGCTCTCGGTGTACTGAAGAGACGCGCTGTGACGGGGCGTGTAGACGAATTTCCGGGCCTGCTCGTCGAGGATGTTATTGAAGAAATCGTCGCTGTTCCAGTAAAGCTGGTCTCGCGTGTAGCGCACCGCCAGGCGCCGGTTCTCGTTGAGGTTGTAGTCCATCTTGACGCCCCAGGTATTGCGGTCGATCGGAGTGCTGGTGGTTTGGAACAGATTCTGCGCATGCGTGAAGGGTAGGCCTGGCAAATTGCCGAGAGGATAGTCCTTGAATATCGCCTTCGAAATCACGCTGGCTTTGGCGGCCGGAATGATGTTGCCCGGGAACGCCGTCCGCGTGTATGATCCGGGGCTGGCAGGGTTGGGGACCGTGGTGGAGGGGTCGTAAATCGTGATCAACTGTCCGTTCGCGGTTCGCGTGTCCGAGTAATTTCCGACTCTTTCAAGAGCCGTGGGCGACGTCGTGATGCGTGATTTCGAGCGGCGCTCTTTGTAGATCTCTGCATTGAGAAAGAAGAAGAGCTTGTCCCGCTTGACCGGACCACCCAGAGTGCCGCCGAACTGATTCAGCGCCAGCGGCGGACGCGGAGCGCCTGAACGGTTCGAAAAAAAGTCGTTGGCATTCAAGTTATCGTTGCGAAGGAACTCATACAAGGTGCCGTTGTAGCGATTAGTGCCCGACCGGCTGATGACGCTGATCACTCCGCCTGCGGTGCGGCCGAACTCGGCCGACATCGAGTTGGTGACAACCTTGAACTCCTGTGTCGCGTCGGCGGTCAGATAAGTCATGGCGCCGGGCGCGTCGCCGATCTTATCGTTGGCCATGCCGTCGATCAGGAAGCCCTGCGACGCGCTCGATCCGCCGCCGATCTGGACCAGTCCCGATGAGAAGGTGGTCAGCACCGGGCCTCCGAAAACAGTTACTGCCTTGACCGTGGGGATCAGTTTCGCGAGGCCCATTGGATTCAGCGCAACCATGGGAAGATCCTCGATCTTCTGCCGGTCCATCACGGTGCTCAACGCGGAAGTGTTGGGCTCGAGCAGCGGAGTTCCAGCCACTACCTCGACCGTCTCGGTGACTTGGCCAAGAGCGAGAACAACCGGCACGGCCATGGAGCGCGCGGTTTCCACCACGATGCCTTCCCGGCGGAATGTCTTGAAGCCGCTATTCGTGGCTTCGAGCACGTAAGCGCCCGACGGCAGCAATTGAAACTGGAAGTTCCCGGACGTATCCGACGTGGTTGACAGAACCGCTCCCGTGCCGGTGTTCGTCAGGCGGATGGTCGCGCCGATAATCGCCGCGCCCGACGAATCCTGAACCGAACCCGTCACCGAACCGGTGATCAGCTGCCCGAAGGCGAGCGAACTCCCGGCGAGAATCAAAATCGCTACTGTGGCCAGCGACAAAGCCCAGTGGAACCCCTGTCTATTGTTCATGATTTACGCCCCTCTAAATATATGACCGGCTCGCATCGCTCATCCCGGCCAAAAGCCGGTCTGATGGTACGACCATATTGTCAAGACTCTATTCCAACCCTGGAACAGTGTCAAGGTCAGTTTGTAGAAATGATAAGGAAGGTCGGCTAGAGGTCGCTTGGTCTGGCGTTACTTCTGACTTCGAGCAGCAATTTCGCCATGGTATCGAGGTGTAGATCCATCGCGGACCGGGCGGCTGTCTTATCCTTTGCTGCGATCGCCTGGAAAATGTTTCGGTGTTGCACCAATGCCTCGGGGGCCGTAGTTGGAACTCGCAGAGTTTCGCCGATCCATTGCCGCATCAGGTTACGAATCAAGTGGACGGCATTCAGCAGCAGGCTGTTGTGCGCCGCCTGTCCGATCGCGAAATGGAATTCAAGATCCGCGCTCATGAACATCGCCATATTATCGTGCGCTTGTTCCATGCGATCGAGATAGATCGCAATTTCGGCGAGATCCTCCGCCGTGCCTCGCTCTGCTGCAAGCGAAGCCAGCTCCCCTTCCATCAATCGCCGGGCTTCGATGAGCTCATGAACCTGCGTCTGGTCGCTTCCGGTAATCGACCACAGCATCGGACGAGAAAGAAATTCCGACCTGTGGCAGACGAAAGTTCCGTTGCCGACACGGCTCTCGACCATGCCCATAATTTCTAGGGCTTTCAGTGCTTCTCGTAAGGAAGCTCTACCGACGCCGAGGAGCTTACCGAGCTCGCGCTCCGATGGAATGCGGTCGCCTTCCTGCCAGTCGCCTCGGACCAGGTGCGAAACCAGTTTTCGGCAGACATCGGAGGTTACCGTTGTACGAGCGACAGGCGTCAGAAAACTATTTTCCATGGAGTGTCGGTTTATTCCCTTATATTATGGCGCACGACAGCGACTGTTGCGCGCTCCCCTGGCGCGTTCCGTCTCTCTTGACAAAATTAAAGACCTGGTGATAGCGTTACCACCACTGCCCAAATCCATGTTCAAACCAACGCTATTCGCATTATTCCTCGCGATTTCGACCTTGTCGGCCCAGCCCATTGTGATTCGCGGAGGCACGGTCCTCGATGGCAAAGGCGGTGTACAACGGAATCGCGACATCACTGTCGAGGGCTCACGCATCAGCCGCGTCACTCCCGGGAAAGGCGCCGCGACATATGATCTCAGCCACTACACCCTCATGCCGGGTTGGATCGACACGCACGTGCATTTGAGCGGGCACTTCCCGACCAATCCCGGGCGCGGACGTGGTGGCAATCGAGGTGATGCAACGGCCGCCGCTGGATCCGGAC
>Ga0070673_100002685_pt1 | contig 10897 bp, 6 predicted proteins | sample KBSM23metaG_FD_65342 | JGI IMG/M metagenome (GOLD analysis project Ga0070673, IMG submission 65342) | Miscanthus rhizosphere microbial communities from Kellogg Biological Station, Michigan, USA - KBS M2-3 metaG | ecosystem: Host-associated > Plants > Roots > Rhizosphere > Soil ...
TTGGCCGGGCTGCGGCTGGTATCGCTGCCGTAAACCCATTGCTGGGCGACGCCCGTGACGACCGAATCGATGGTGTGCTCGCCGTCCACGATCGCCAGCGTGCCGGGCGTCGTCGACGCGCCGACGTTCACCAGCCAGTCGCGGAACGCGGCGCCCTTGGGGAACGAGCTGTCGATCATCAGCGGGAACGGAACGGGATTGTCGAGGCCGTGAGCGCCGGATGAGAAATTGACCACCTTCGGATAGCCCTGGTTCGGCTGGCCGTCCTCGGAGCGGATCCAGTTGTTGTGGTAGTGCGAGCCGAAGATGCGGCCGCCGATGTCGGCGTAGCCGCGCACCGCCGCGTACTGCGCAGCCGTGCGCCCTTCGGACGGTCCGTCGTCGCCCTCGCACGCCATCAGCACGACGTCGAACTTCCGCATGCTGGTCAGGCTGGCCCACAGGTTGTCGGCGCTGCGCAGCGCCGAGCTGGCGCCGTTCGCCATCAACGTCGGCGATGCGCGGTAACCCTGGAAAAGTTGCACGCGCCCCGTTCCGGAATCGTTCGTGAACTCGGCCTCGTCGATCCCGACCGTGCGGACCAGGCACTCGAGCGCGTCCGAGCCGCCCGTCGCGATGGCGATCAGGGGGATGTCGCCCTCGCTCTTGTTGCGCGGCAGCCGCGTCTGGTTCTTGTCGGTGAGCGCCGTCGACGCGCAGGCGGGAACGCTGGCGACCGTGATCTGCCGGCGCCACTTGCCGGTCTGGATGACCAGCGGGATGTTCGTACCGGACGGAACGCCCTTCAGCGAGAAGCGCCCCTGCGCGTCCGTCAGCGCCACCGCGATCGGCGTTCCCGTGACGTAGGTGTCGCACTTGTCGCACGCCGCGCCCGACGTGATGGCCGACGGCGTCGTGTTCGGCACGTAGACCAGGATGTTGTAGAGCGGCACCTTGCCCGCGGGATCGTAGATGGTGCCGGTCAGCGTCGTCGGCGACGCCATCGGGCAGGCGTCCTTCGTGATCTGGCACTGGAGGCCGCTGCACCCGGTGCCGCCCGAGCCGGGGCACACGTGAGTAGCCGGGCACGCGGCGCCGCCCGCACAGGTGGCCGGGCAGTCCAGCGCCTTGCCGCACCCGTTGCCGATCGTCCCGCAGTACTGGCCGCCGCCCGCCGGGTTGCACGTGATCGGCATGCAGTTCGGATCGCCGCACACGTTGGTGATGCCGGTGCCGCCGCAGGTTTGCGGCGCGCCGCAGGTGCAGTCGATCGTCTTGCCGCAGCCGTCGCCGATCCGGCCGCAGTACTTTCCGCCGCCGCCGGGGATGTCGCAGCCCGTGGGCGTGCAGTTCGCCGGCACGCAGACGCCGTCGCTGCTGCAGGTGCTCCCGGCCGCGCAGGCGCCGCAGTCCAGCGCCTCGCCGCAGCCGGTGCCGACCTTGCCGCAGTAACGGGCGCCGCCGGGGCCGTCGCAGGTGCCGCGCGTGCAGCCCGGTCCCTCCACGCAGATGCCCCCCATGCACACCTGGCCCGTGCCGGTGCAGGCGCCGCAATCCTTGGACTTGTGGCAGCCGTCGCCGATCACGCCGCAGTACCGGCCGCCCGTCGGCGTGCACGACACCTGCGTGCAGGGCGCGTCCGGCTGCGTGACGATGTCGACCCCGGGCACGTCGATCACCGGCGCGTCCATGTTCACCGGGACGTCCATTCCGCCGCCGTCCTTGCCGCCCGTATTCGGCGTGGCGCTGACGCCGGCCGTGCAGCCTGCCGCCAGCGCGGCGCCCGCAAGAACCCAAAGGACCGCCCGGGGACCGCTTCCCATGGGCCCTCCAGTGTCCGCTGGGGTTTCCGGCGGTTCACGGCGCGGCGCAACGTGGCGACCGCGAAAGGTTTCGAACCCGATCGGCGGGCGCGGACGTCAGCGCATGCCGGGGCAGTCGCTGCGCAGCAGCGCGTGCGACAGCCAGAGCAGCGGCGCCTGGCCGTGCGTGTCGTTCGAGCCGAGCGTGATGCTCGTATAGAACTGCTGCTGCGACGCGAGCGTCCCGGCGGGCGCGGCGCCGGTGCCGGGACAGACGCGGTCGAGCTGGCCCGAGGCGTTGGTCTTGTTGGCGACCGCGATCCACCCGCGGCGCGCGGCCGCCGAGTAGTTCGAACCGGAGATCCAGCCGTTCTTCAACGCCGTCGTCAGCGCGAACGTGAACATCGCGGTGCACGAGCTCTCCGGATTCGCCGTGGTCACGTCGAGCACCTGGCGCCACATGCCGTCGTCGGTGCCGCCGCTCACCTGCCGCGGCAGCAGGCCGTCCAGCTGCTTCTTGAAGCCGGTCATCACCGTGTCGCGCTGGGTTCCGGCGGGCAGGTCGACCAGCAACTCGGCGGCCCCGGCGGCCACCCAGCCGTTCGCGCGGCCCCAGTACGCCTTCGACGTCATCGTGTGCCAGAACAGGCCGTCCGGCTGCTGCAGCTTCGCCTGGTAGTCGATCAGCGTCGTCGCCGCGCGCGTCAGGTACATCGGGTCCTTGGTGACGCGATACGCTTCGACCTGCAGCACGGTGATCATGTACATGTCGTCGGCCCAGTAGCGCGCGTCGCGCGTGATGCCGTTGTTCGGGTTCTGCCACTGCATGTCCGCGCGCTGGAGGCCGATCGTCTTGCAGCGCATGTCGTTGTTCTGCTGGAAGATCTCCAGCGGCAGATCGCCGAACGCGCGCGAGTCGACGGTCGCGCTCGTTCCGTTGTCGACGTTGACCGAGCCGGTCGCGTACGGCTCGAACTGCTGGATGAAGTACGTGTTGTTGGTCGTGTCGCCGACGAACTTCGAGAAGCGCAGCGCGCCGAACCAGGTGAACGCCAGCGCGTAGCCGGCGCCGCCGTAGGTGTTGGTGGTGATGGGCAGCATGCCGCCGAGGTAGCTCTTGAAGTTGGTGACGGCCTTCGGGCCGATGTCGGCGGGACCCTTGCCGGTCGGCCAGGCCGTCATGAAGTCGGCGATCACGGGGCAGCTGCCGGTGCCGGTGCCGCCGGTGCCCGTGGTGCCCGCCGTGGCGCCGCCCGTTCCAGTGGTGCCGCCACGGCCGGCCGCGCCGGTGGTGCCGCCGCGACCAGCGCTGCCCGTCGTGCCGGCCGAACCGCCCGAGCCTGTCGTTCCGCCGGCTGATCCGCCAGCGCCCGTGGTTCCGGCGCTGCCCGTCGTGCCGGCCGCGCCGGTCGTGCCCGCGTCGCCGCCGCCCGTTCCCGTCGTGCCGGCCGTGCTCACCGAGCCGCCGCTGCCCGTCGTGCCGGCCGCGCCGCTCGTCCCCGCGACGCCTGTCGTTCCGGCGGCGCCTGCGGTTCCGGTCGAGCCAGCTGTACCGGTGCCGCCGACGGAGGGTCCGCAGCCGGCGAGCAGGAGCGGCGCGGTCAGGAAGGCAATGGCAATAAGGAAGGGAACGCGGACGGAGGGCATCCGGAGCATGGTAATGAATGCCCGGAAAGCCGGCTACCGATCGCGCGCGCGGGTCTGAAAATTCCCTGCATCCAGGCGGGGTTCGCGGCGCGGCGGGCCGTATCCTCGGCCCGTCAATGCGACGCTGCGACCGTGTGTTAGCGTCGCGCGACGTGGGCGCGTGGGGACCGGGCCCGTTCGATAACGACGCCGCGGCCGATTTTCTGCAAGAAGCCGCAGGGTCGATCGCGCGCGCCGTCGTTCGGGCGCTGCGCGCGATCGTTCGGGCGCCCGCGGGGCGCGAGATCGACGTGGACGACGGTGGGGCGGGCTGGGCTGCCTGCGAGCTCATCGCGATCGCGTATGGCCATCCCGCGACGGGCGACCTCGACGGCGGCATTCTCGACGCCGCGTCGCGACTGAAGCCGAAGGAGGAACATCGGCTGCTGGCGATCGAGGCGTTACCCCGCATCGCGGACCCGGCGACCTCCGAGATCGCCGGGCTGTCCCACGAAGGAAACGACGGCTCCGGCGCTGTCTTCGATGCGGCTATCGCGGGCCTGAAAGCCCGCCTCGCCGCCGCGGCGGCGGGTCGACGCGAAGTCCCGCGCGCCAGGAAGGGTGACATCTACGCGATCCCGACGGCGCCCGGCGCCACCGACGTGTTCGTCGTGCAGATGGTCGGTCCGCGCGAGGCCGCCGTGTTCTCCGGGATCTTTCCCGACGACGCCGCGGCCCTCGCCGCAGTTCCGGATTGTCTGGCCCGCCGCGTCTCCACCGATGTGCACAAGCTGCCCGGGCGCGGCCGCCTGCTGGCCAACCGGCCGCTCCGGAAAGATCTCCGGGGAATCAAGCTGTACGCCAGCGAGACCGGCGACCTCGAGCACTACGCGCTGTCGCGCGCGACGGGCGGCGGCTTGAGCATCGTCTCGTACGAGAAGGCGCGCCAATACGATCTGCTCTGGGGACACAGCCAGAAGGCCATGCTGGCCGTCGCGCGCGGCAAGCAGCCGATCGCGCGGGTTCGCTCCACCGACGAACGCGAGGCCGAGCTGCGCGCGTGGCATGGAAAGGAGTGGGAGGCGTGCCGGAAGGCCACGACGCCCGGACCGTTCGGCGACGTCGAGGAATTGACGAAGACGCTCGACTGGATCGGCGAGTACGGGATCAAGAACTGGATCGAGGTCTCTCACCGCATCGCCAGCGGAACGCAGGGCGGCGGAAAAGACAGGAAAGACTACGCGTTCGCCGCGCTGGTCGCGATCTGGCGCGGGACGCTGCCGCGCAAGCTGTGGCCCGACGAGCTGAAACCCCGGTTGCCGCCGCCTCCCGGGAAGGCGGCGCTGGCGACGGCGTTGCGCGCGGCGCGCGTCCTGGTGGGCAAGATCCTCGCTCTCGATTCCGAGCTGCGCCAGATCTGGGACAGTGGACCCGACCGCGGCGCCGAGCTGCGGAAGTGGGTCGCGCGGCTGCAGCGCGCGCTCGCCTGATCGATCGGGCGCAGACCCTGTGACGCTGTCACAGGGGTGTCCCATGGGGCGCGAGGCGTCCGGCGGGCGCGAAACGCCGGTTTCCAGCGCGCGCCGGTTGGAACGGCGGTTGCTGAGGGTGCCCGCCGGAGGAAATCACAGACCATGCGGACCATGACCAAGACCCTGACCCTCGCGCTGCTCGCTGCTGCTCCCGGTTGTGTTCACGTCGCCGACGCCAAGAAGGACCTGTTCTGAGCCGACAGCCGGAGAACCGGTGTGTCTACCTGGGTCCGCCCCGGAAGCGCGGGCCCGGGTTTGCTTTTCCGGTACGCGTCGACGGGGTAGGTTCGAGCGAGATGGCGGATGATGCCAAGACGACCGCCGCGCCCTCCCGGCGCGGATCGCGCGAGCGCGAGCGGCCCAGCGCCGAGCTGCGCGTCGTCATGCCGCCGGACCAGGCGGCGACGATCCCGATCGCGGACGAACGACTGGAGGTCGGGCGCCAGCCGGACCGCGAGACCGATGCGACGCTGAAGGACGCGTCGGTCTCGCGCAAGCACTTCGCGATCGAGTGGGACGCGGCCGCCGGCAAGCACACGGGCGTCGACCTGCGCAGCCGCTACGGGTCGTTCGTCGATTCGATCCCGGCCGTGACGCGGTTGCCGCTGGCCGACGGTTCGGTGATCCGGCTCGGGCCCAGCGTGGTCGCGGTGTATCAGTCGTTCGCCGCCGGTTCGGCGGGCGCGGGCGATCGGGTCACGTCGCGCGACGCCGTCCCCGGCGATTCGCCGCTGGCGCGCGCGCTGCGCGCCGACGTGGCGCGCGTGGCGGCCGATCCGTCGCCCGTGCTGCTGGTCGGCGAGACCGGCACCGGCAAGGAGCACATCGCCGAAGAGATTCATCGGCTGAGCGGCCGCAAGGGCGAGCTGGTGGCCGTCAACTGCGCCGCGCTGACGCCCGCGCTGATCGAGAGCCAGCTGTTCGGGCACACGAAAGGCGCGTTCACCGGCGCCGACGAGGCGCAGCGCGGGCTGTTCCGCGAGGCCGACGGCGGGACGTTGCTGCTCGACGAGATCGGCGAGCTGCCGCTGGACCTGCAGCCCAAGCTGCTGCGCGCGATCCAGGAGCGCGAGGTGCGGCCGGTCGGCTCGACGCGCACGTTCCCGGTCGACGTGCGCGTGATCGCCGCGACCAACCGCAACCTGACCACGCAGGTCGAGCAGGGCGGGTTCCGCCGCGATCTGTACGGGCGGCTGTCGCTGTGGGAGATCGCGATCCCGCCGCTGCGCCGGCGTCGCGGCGATCTGTTCATGTGGATCGAGCGGCTGCGCGCGCGCTGGCTCACCGAACGCTCGCGCGGGGTGGCGACCCGGCCGCTGGTGTTCGAGGGGCGCGCCGCCGAGGCGCTGCTGCTGCGCGACTGGCGCGACAACCTGCGCGGCGTCGATCGGCTGGTGCACGCGCTGGCCGGCCGCGACATCCGCGCCGACGCGGACGAGCCGCTGACGTTCGGCGCGCTGCCGCCCTGGCTGTGGGAGAAGACAGCGACCGGGACCCACCAGGTGCCGCCCGCCGAGCCGCCCGCGCCCGAGACCTCCCGCGCCGCGCCCACGCGCGAGCAGCTGGCCGAGACGCTGGCGCGCAACCACGGCAGCATCCGCGCGACCGCCCGCTTCTACGGCCGCGACCGCAAGCAGATCTACCGCTGGATGGACGCGATGGGCCTGCGCGAAAAGACGCCGGAACGCTGATCGGCCCGCGTGCTCTAGGGCGGGCAGAAGAAATAGAGCGCCACGGCCGTCTCGGCGCCGCTCAGTAGATCGCTGCACACCTGCCCGTGAAGCTCGATCACCGTCATCGAGGCATCCGTGTAGGTCCAGCCTTCGGACTGGCTCCGCGGTATCTCGGAACCGTCGACGACGACGCCGAAACGGCTGAAGTCGCCTTCAACGACGCAGCGGACGAGGAACGTGCAGGTCTCGTCGACACGCATGAGTGCCCGCGGGGCCATGCCGCAATTCATCCCGATGGGGCACGATGATTCCGAGCCGACGTCCAGGGGCCCGCTGTCGGCGGCGGCGGGCAGATCGACGGCGGCGTCGACCGCGACGCGTGTATCCGCTGCGTCGATCGAGTAGATGCCGCCGCCCGGGAGGTTTCCGCCGCCGCAGCCGACGGCAGCGACGAGGCCGCCGATCACCAGAAGCTTCAGGGGCGCCATGCGTTCATGGTGCCCCCGTTGCGCTGATTATCGGGCAGGTTTCGACCGACACGAGCGGCGCCGGCGGGCGAAGCCGGCCATCATGATGACGCCCGCGAACCCGAGCGCGGCGAGCGTGTCGTCGCCCCGGCCGCCGAGGGCGCAGCTCGCGCAGCCTGCGTCATCCTCGCCCGATTTCTGCGAGTGGGACCCGAGGCGCATCTTTTTCTTGGGCCCGGCCGCTTCTTCCAGCGGGTTCTCTGACTCGTCATTCAAGGCGTACACGCGGGAAGCGGGCGCGGGCTCGGGAGCCGCACTTTCAGATGATCTCCTGGCCGACAGCGCCACCATGTCCTGTTGCGATGAACTGTCCGACGCGACCTCGCCGCCGCCGGGCGCCGCGCGTCCCGCCACGCGCGCGGCGTCGGGCTTGCGCTGCAGGATCTGCGACTTGTACGCGCGCGCGCCCGACAGCGTGCGCGCCGACTGCCAGTCGAGCTCGCTGGCCGGGATGGCCAGGAACGCCGTGTAGGGCGTCGCGAAGTTGTAGGCCAGGGCGAGGTCGAGCACTTCGTTCTGCAGCTCGGGGCGGTCGCCCCCCAGCTCGATCTCGTCGAGCAGGTCGTCGACGCGCGCGCCCGCCCACTGCCGCGCCACCCACGGCCGCTTGACCTCCGCGTTCCCCTCCAGCTTTACAGACCGCGAGAACGCGCGGCCCCCCTGTTTCCCCTTGATCGTGAACGTCACCGGTCCGGACGCGCGCAGGCGTCCGCTCAGGCGCAGCTCGTCGTCGACGAACAGGTCGGGCACCGTGGGCGGGTAGAGCCGGCTGATCGCGCCGCCCGACGTCTCGAGCGAGACGTCCACCAGCACGGGCGCGTCGATCTGCCGGTAGAGGCGCGACACGTCCTGCTCGATGTTCGACGCCGCCGAGATGTACGTGAAGCGCCCGCGCTTGCGGGCGGCCAGCCGCGCCAGCAGCGACTTGTTGACCTCGGAGCCGAAGCCGATGGTGAACACGCGCACGTCGCGCTTGTCGGCCTGCATGGCCGCCAGCACCGGCGGCACGTCGGAACGCCCGTCGGTGAAGAACAGGACGACGCGCGGGCGGTTGCCGGTGGTCTGGGTGGCCAGCGCCTGCTCCAGCGCCCCCGCGAGATCCGTGGCGCCGCCGTCGTCCATCATCTCCAGGTATTCGATCGCCTGGTGCCGGATCGCCTCCGTCACCGGCTTCGGTTCGGGGAACAGCTTCTCGACGGTGTGATCGAACAGCAGGATGTTCAGGCGATCATCGGAGCGCAGGCGCTTGACGATGTCGATGCCCGCCGCGCGCGCCTGCCGGATCGGCTCGCCCATCATGCTGCCCGAGCGATCGATCACCAGCGTGATGTCCTTGGCCATCGCCGCGGATGCGGGCAGCTCCGGCGCCGCCAGCGTCAGCGTGAAGTACGTGTCCTGATCCTTGTCGTGGTGGGCGTAGCCGGCGGGCGTCCACGGCTTGTCGGCGATCTGGTAGCGAACGACGATCTCCGACGTGCTGGTGGTGTTGTCGAAGCGCGCCCGCCGCGCCCGCACGATATAGCGGCCGCTGCTCATCTTCTGGACGTCCAGCTGGTGCGTCGGCGATGCGATGTCGCGCAGCTCGCGCCCGTCCCAGATGGTCACGGCGACCTCGCTGTCGGGGCGGCTCAAGGGCGCGTGCAGCTCGACGGTCGATCCGTGGCGCGCCAGCCACTGGCCGTAGCTGACCTCGACGCGCTTGCGCTCGCCCGATTGGATCGGCGACACCGCGAACGAGAACACGCCGTCGCCGACCTCCTCGAGCAGGCCGGGATCGCGCCGCTGCCGCGTCACGTTCTGGTACACCTGCCGCGCGACGCCGCGCTCGAACACCTCGCCGACGATCTTCTGCTCGCCGTTCCAGTACGCGAACCCGTCGGCCTTCGTTCCGGGGCCGGCGCGCAACGTGTAGAGGCCCTCGACCGGATAGGCCATCCGGTTGTGGAACGTCTGGCGCAGCCGCGTGGTCGCGTGCTGGCCGTCGACGTCGACGTTGATCTGCTCCTCGACGATCGGCAGGACGTACGAACCGGCCGCCTCGCTGGAGCCGATCATGCGGCCGCCGAATGTCGGCGGCGGCATCGTCGACAGCACCTGGGCGTCGGCGACGCCCGTTCCCGCCGGACCTGACAGACACGCGAACGCGGCCAGCACGGCCGCTGCCATCGAACGCTTCATGGCGCACCTCCGGAATAAGGACGATTAAGTCCGCCCCATCACCCCCGCCGCGCGTGAGGGGACGTTAACACGGCTCCGGAAAACGCCCGGCGCCGATACCCGCAAAAAGCCCGAGAAAATGCCCTGTTAGACCTCGAGCACGGCGCTTGACTCACTCCTGAACGTAGTCGCGCGGCTTGTAGAAGTGCGCGCGCGCGCCGAACAGCAGCGCTCCCACCAGGCCGACGGCCGCGAACAGCCAGAACGCGCGCGCCACCGGCAGCTGCGCCAGCGCGATCGCGGCGACCAGCACGTTGCCCAGCGTCACCGTCAGGTGCCACAGCCCCATCACCGTCGACTTCATCCGGCGCGGCGCCTGGCTGTAGGCGAACTCGAGGCCGGTGATCGAAACCATCACCTCGCCCATCGTCAGCAAGAAGTAGGCGGGGAACTGCCAGCGTACGGAGATCGTTCCCGGGGCGTGGCTGTCGACGGCGCGCTGGATCAGCGCGATGACCGCGGTGGCCAGCGACCCGAGCACGAGGCCGATCGTCATGCGGCGCAACGGCGTCAACGGAAACCCCAGCCGCTCGGCGTTCGGGAACACGAACTTGTTTGCGTAGGGGATCAGCAGCATCACCAGGATCGGGTTGGCCGCCTGGATCTGCGACGGCTTCAGCGTGAATCCCCACACCGTCAGGTTCAGGGTCTCGGCCTGCAGCACCCACGACGACGCTTTCTGATCGAACAGCGCCCAGAACACGCTGACCAGGACGAAGACGCTGGCGATGCGCAGCACCGCGATCGGGCCGTCGACCGCCTCTGCGCCGAAGCGGGCGCGCGCGCTCGTCCAGAATCCGTCGGCGGGCTGGCGCAGCCACCCGCCCAGCGCGGTCAGCGTCAGGGCGAGGAAGCCGTCGTCGCGCGCGATCGACTGGCGCCACGCGAACAGCAGCGCGCCCACCGCGATGCAACCGGCCGACAGCGCCAGCAGCGCGGGCCATGGCAGGTGTCTCGTGAAGAACAGATGGCCGAGCGCCATGAACAACGCGATCGAGCTGGCGGCGTCGAGCAGGCCCAGCTTGCCGCCGGGCCGGGGCGGCACGTGGATGAACTTGTTGCGCCCCATCCAGAACACGATCGCCGACGCGATCATCAGAACGCCCGGGATGCCGAACGCGACGCGGATGCCGGCGCGGTCCCAGATCACCGGGATCAGCAGGTACGCGAAGAAGCTGCCGAAGTTGATGATGAAGTAGAACGCCTGATAGATGGCGCGCAGGCGAAACCAGTTGCCGCGCCCGAACTGATCGCCGACGTGCGCGGAGACGCACGGCTTGATGCCGCCCGAACCGATCGCGATCAGTCCCAGTCCGGTCCAGACGCCCCAGGTGGAATCCGCGCCCAGCGCCAGCACCAGGTTGCCGCAGGCGTAGACGACGGACAGCCAGAGGATGGTGCGGTACTTGCCCAGCAGGCGATCCGAGATCACCGCGCCGATCATCGGCAACGCGTAGACCGCCGCGACGAACAGGTGAAAGTGCGCCTTCGCGAACGCGGTGGGCGCGGCGGCGAACTGCGGGTGGTGCACGTAAAGCTGC
>Ga0070673_100002691_pt1 | contig 10885 bp, 5 predicted proteins | sample KBSM23metaG_FD_65342 | JGI IMG/M metagenome (GOLD analysis project Ga0070673, IMG submission 65342) | Miscanthus rhizosphere microbial communities from Kellogg Biological Station, Michigan, USA - KBS M2-3 metaG | ecosystem: Host-associated > Plants > Roots > Rhizosphere > Soil ...
GTAGACATCATTGAGATGCAGCTTGAGGACTACATCACCGAACTTGAACAACGTCTTCACTGACTCTTTGAATATCGAGGTTAAGAAATGCCACACAGTATTCCTCGCGAATGCCCTTACAAGGGTCTGGTCCCTTACTCCGAGGCTGACCAGCGATTTTTCTTTGGCCGTGAAGCAGAGCGGGAAATCATTGCCGCAAACCTGATGGGATCCAGGTTGACGTTGATTTATGGACCAAGCGGTGTTGGTAAAAGTTCCGTGTTGCGGGCAGGAGTCGTCCACGACCTGCGGCAGATGGCGCGCGAAGAAATCGCTGAACATGGCAAGCAAAAGTTTCTTGTGGTTCTTATCAATACATGGCGTGACGAACCGCTAGCAGCACTGCGCGCTGAGGTTAGACGGTGCGTGGAAGTGGCGTTGGGCCATTTGCCGATCACTATTCCGCAAGGGACTTCGTTTGCGGATGAGCTGAAGATGTGGTCCGAGGTTGTCGGTGGCAAGCTGCTGATCATCATGGATCAGTTTGAGGAATACTTTCTATATCCCCAAGCAGAGGGTGACGGTTCTTTCGCCGAAGAATTTCCCCGAGCTGTAAATCGCCCTGACGTGCGAGCTAACTTCGTCGTGTCGCTCCGGGAAGATTGGTACACGAAACTTGACCGGTTCAAGATTACGATTCCAAGTCTCTTCGATAACAACCTGCGCGTCGGATGTCTTGAAAGGGATGGAGTGCGTCAGGCAATCGAAGAGCCAGTCAGGGTTTACAACGAATCGCGTAAAGAGAATGAGCCGAAAGTAAGCATCGACCCGAATTTCTCAAGAACTGTGATTAGGCAACTCGAGGCCCTGGCTGACCGCGACGTTCTCGGCGATTCCGGCAGCGGCGAAGTGAAGGGCCTCAAAGACGGTACGCGAACAATTCAGACTCCGTATCTGCAATTGGTGATGACCCGTTTATGGAACGAAGCGCTCGAGCATGATGGACACGTGTTACACCCAGACATGTTGGCCCAAGCATGCGATCCGTCAAAAGCGACAAGCCGCGCTGAAGAAATAGTGCAGTCGCATCTCGATGGCGTGATGCAGGAACTGAAACCCTTTGAACGCGATGTAGCTGCGCGCGTCTTCTACCACCTGGTAACTCCCGGAGGGACTAAGATTGCCCAACAGATCGGAGACTTAGAGTACTTCACACAGATTCCCGAGCAGACTCTTAAGGATGTTCTGGGAAAGCTGTCGAGTAAAGAGATGTCCGTTCTGAGTCAGCTCACGCCGCCACCAAATCGTCCCCTTACTGAAGTCCGCTATGAAGTCTTCCACGACGTGCTAGCGCCTGCGATCTTGTCCTGGAGAAAGGGCTTCCTGAGTGAACAGGAAAAGGAATTGAGCGCGCAGCAAGCCGCCGAAGCCGCAGCGCGCGCTGCGGACATCGCCGCCGCTGAAGCAGCTGAGCGAGAAAGAGAAGTACAACGCGAACTGGAGTTTCAGAAGCAGCTTGCGGAGTTGGAAAAGAAACGAGCAGAGGAACAAGCCGAAGCCGCTCAGCGAGAGCTTCAACACGCTCAGGAAATGGCGCGCAAGCAACAACGTCTCGTTGAGGTCGAGCGGACGCGCAGCAAGGAACACGAACGTGGCCGGCGGAAGGCGTTATTGCTTTCAGCAGGTCTCGCATTCATGTGCCTGCTTGGAATACTTGCGGCCGGAATTGCCTCAGCTGAATGGCGCATAGCCCACGCGAACGCGGCAAGAGCAGAGCAAGAAAGAAAGAAAGCCACCGCAGCGGAATCTATTGCCCGTGACTGGGCTGGACGAGAGCAGCACCAACGGGAGGATGCTGAGAAGCAACGACAAATCGCACGGTCGGCTGCGGACAGTGCCGAGCAATCGAAGCAAGTAGCGGTCAAAGCTAGAGCCGCCGCCGACGCAGCTCTAAAAAAGGCCGAAGCTCGAAGAGCGGAAGCGGAAACGGCGCATGCTATTGATAAGCTATCGCGCGAGGCATTCAGCCTTTCCAGAAGGGCAGAAGGACGGGAAGAAGCAATCATTCAGTTCCATAAGGCCCTTGAGTTTTATAAGAAATCGGGTGACCACGAAGCCGTAGCCGACACTTATTTAAGTGAGGGAGAAATCTTCAGAGACATGGGCGAGAACGAACGTGCTGAGGAGTCTTTCTTGAACGCTCTGGAGCTCTTTCGCCAAGGGCAAAAGAACCGGAAAAAAGAAGCCGCGATCCTAAACAGTATAGGTTTAATTTATGGCGCCGGTGATGACTTATGGAATCAAAAGGACGACTTAGCAAAAGCAAAACAGACATTCAACAGCGCGCTGGCCATCTCTCGGACAGAAAAAGATTATCTAGGAGAAGCAGCCACGCTGGTTAACCTTGGGGATACAGTACGGAAGCTAAGTCCCAAGGCTGACCGAAAACGCGCGCTCCGATATTACGACCAGGCAGCCGATATTTATCAAAGTTTAGCGAAAAAGGATTCTTCGGATGCTAAAGCGCTGAAGGGACTCGCGGCTTTAATAATCAATGTAACCGATAATAAGGAAGATCTCTTTGAAAAGGACGAACTCGCAGGTTTTCAGCCGCTGGAGTTTCTTAACCGTGCTGTCGACATGTATGCGAAAGCGGGAGACAAGAAAGGACAGGCGATCGCCCACATTAGAATCGCTGAGCAACATGAGGCTTCTTTGGAAGAAGTGATTCACGACAAGACCAAGACCGGGGAAGAGAGGGAATTGATCGCAGACGCACTCGAGAAAAAGGTGGTCGATAGCTATCTAGCTGCAGCTCGGATTTACGCGAGCCAACACGATCTCACTGGACAAGCGAACGTTTATTTAAAAATCGGCAGTTTCTATGCGCGTATACCTGATGAAGCGAGGAGCAACGCTGTTCCGCAATTCGACAAGGCGATTCAGATATATAAAGGACCACCCCAGGATCGCGCGGGTCTAATAAATTCATGGACTCAAATGGCCGAATTCTACGGCTCAAACACTGACGGTAATCTGCCTAAAGCAGTCAACGCATATCAGGAGCTGAATCGACTATACGAGCCGTTTGCCGATCTGAGTGCGCAGGTCAATATCAAGATTGAGATTGGCAAACTTTATGATCGATTTCACTCGGATCGGGAAGCTGAGCTAGCTTTCAACGAAGCCGTTGCGATCTATCCGGCTGATGATCCGAAATCTCAATCCGAGGCGCAGATGCGAATTGGGGATATTTATACGCGCGTTCCTGGATCTGGCGAAAAGTCTAAGGACAAGGAGCGTTTGATGAGAGCGGCGAGGAGGTTCGAGCTAGCCTCGAAACTCTCTACAACTGCCGAGAACAAAGATTTTGTGACGGAGGCGCGCAGATCTCTGGCAGCAACGTATCAGCAATTAGCCCATTCAGGTGCTTCGCACGATGAGTGCAATGAGTTTTACCAAAAAGCAATTGAAGAATACATGTCCGTGCTTAAACTTCTGGGTACTCCGGTAACCCGAACTGATGAATTGAAAACTGCCAGTGTGGAACGTACGCTGGGCCAACTTTATGCTGAAGGGCCCGGTGACAAGCCGAAAGCTCTTGAGTGGCTAAACAAAGCCTTAGCGAGATATACAAAACTTAGAGTTGATCAACGCGTGGAAGAGACAAAGAAGGATATTGATAAGCTGGGTGCGAAATAGTAGACCGGACCATCGTGCTTTGATTGACGATTGGTGTCGCGACGAATGGCAACGTCCTTCGAAACCCGCTGACTTTATGACCTTCCTTGCGAAGCTCCTTCGCCAGCACGTACTATCCCGCCTTAATCCACGATCATGTCAATCAACCCAACAGCCGCCGTCGATCGGACGGCGATTGTAAGCTCTCAAGATGGTATTGGCGCCGGTGTGCGCATTGGACCATACGCCGTCATCGAAGACGAAGTTGAGATTGGAGAAGGCTGCGAGATTGGCGCGCATGCCGTCATCAAACGCGGCACAAAGTTGGGAGCGCGCAATCGAGTTTTTGAACACGCCGTCATCGGCGGTGAGCCGCAGGATGTGAAATTCATAGGCGAACGCAGCGGTCTCGTCATCGGGGATGACAATCTCATTCGTGAATTCTGCACTTTCCATCGCGCTTGCGGAGTCAATCAAGTCACGCGGATCGGGTCGCGAAATTTTTTGATGGTCGGTGTGCACATTGCTCATAACTGTGTGATCGGCGACGACAATATTTTTACCAACGGCGTTGCCCTCGCTGGCCACATAACCGTTGAAGATCATGTGTTTCTATCAAACAATGTTGGTGCTCATCAGTTTGTCAGGTTCGGCCGCTATGCGATGGTCGGCGGGAAATCCAAAATTGTTCAGGATGTGTTGCCATTCTTTCTTACCGACGGCAATCCGCCTGAGGTTCACGGGCTAAATTCGGTTGGTTTGAAGCGCGCTGGATTTCCGGCTGAGAGTCGAAGTGCGTTGAAGGACGCTTACCGCCTGATCTTCAGATCTCAAATACCCTTGCAGTCGGCGCTCGAACAACTTCAAGGAATCAATGATGAGCACGTCAAGCACTTAGTCAATTTCATTCGTGAATCGAAACGAGGGTTCACGAAATAATTATGGCAAACGAAATTTCAAAGTCGGTGGTCGAACTTGCAGGACTCGTCAGTGGGACTTTGATTGGTTCGAGCGACGTATTGATTGAACGCGTTGCCGACCTTGAGACTGCTGCCGAAAATGAGATCGCCTACGTTGAAGATGAAAAGTTTTTCTCGGTTGCGGCAGCGAGCAAAGCCTCGTGTTTGATCGCCCCGACTGGCGCGCCGCTGACTAACTTGCCTCGGATTGAAGTTAAGCGACCGAAGCTCGCCTTTGCCTTGATTGCTGAGGTACTTCATCCGCCGAAGCAACGAGTCGCGTCAATTCATCCAAGCGCCGCGGTAGCTGAATCAGCTGAACTTGGCGAAGCTGTTTACGTTGGACCACACGTAGTCATCGAAGAGAACGCACACGTTGGCAAAGGTTCCCGACTTGAAGCCGGCGTTGTGCTCGGCGCAAACGCAGTTGTTGGTGATGATTGCATTCTGCACCCAAACGTTGTTCTTTACGATGGCGTCACGATTGGCGATCGAGTAATCCTGCACGTTGGTGTTTGTCTGGGAAGTGATGGGTTCGGTTATGTCCGTGACGACATGGGCTATCACAAGTTTCCGCAGATCGGCACAGTAGTTATCGAAGACGATGTTGAGCTCGGCGCTTACAGTTGCGTCGATCGCGCCGCGCTCGGACGCACGCGAGTGGGCAAGGGGACCAAGCTCGATAACCTGGTCCATGTCGGTCACAACTGCGACATTGGTCAGCGCGTAGTCATCGCCGCGCAAACGGGAATCTCGGGCAGCGTTACCATTGAAGATGACTGCGTGATTGGTGGTCAGGTTGGTTTTGGTGATCATATTCACGTTCAAAGCGGCGCCGTGATTGGCTCAAAGGCCGGAGTGTTGCCCGGAAAAATTGTGCGTCCCGGCGTCTGGTGGGGCATTCCGATTCAGCCGCTCGATCAATTTAAACGCTTGCATGCTCACGTCGCTCGATTGCCTCAGCTGCGTGAAGAGTTGAAGGACTTGCGTCAGCGTGTCCTTGAGTTGGAAGCGAAACTCACCGGCTCGGATTAGCTCGAACAAACTCCAGCACCTGTTGCGCCGCCCGTTCTGAGGCTCCGCCTTCACCCAATTGATGCGCCACCTCGTGAAGTTCTTTCCGCACTTGTTGATTGCGTTCTTCCTTCAATAGTTCAAACAATTCTGAAGCCAGCAGCTGAGGAGTAAGGTCATTCTGAATCAACTCTGTCACGATTCGCCGGCCTGCCACGAGGTTCACCAAGCCGTAAGTTTCAGTCGTGATCAAACGTCCGAGCGTGTGCCAGTTCACTGCTGATTCCTTGTAAACGATAACCATCGGAGTGTTGAGAAGCGCGGCTTCGAGCGTAGCCGTACCGCTGGCGACCGCGGCGGCATCTGCCGCGGCTAAAGCATCAAGGGTCTCATGATGGACCATGCGATACGTCGGAAGTTGCTTCGTATCGATATTCGCTTCCGTGATTACTGATTGCGCTTCGTCGATCGAGCGGCTTGGCGCCACGACTAACACGAATTGCAATTTAGCCTGTTGCTGCGACATCTCAATCGCAGCATTCATCATGGGAGGCAGGATTCGCAGCAATTCTTTGTGACGGCTACCGGGCAACAAGACGACGATCGGACGTTTGGGATCGAGGTTATGTTTTCTTGAGAACTCTTCACGAGTAAGTTTTGCCGTGACCTCGCCTGCGAGTGGATGGCCCACGTACTGCACCTGGTCCATTTTGCTGCGTGCGAACCATTCTTTTTCAAATGGCAGAATCGCCAGCAGCAAATCAACGTCGCGACGAATTTGCTTCACACGATACGACCGCCAGGCCCACACTTGCGGACTGATGTAGTAGATAGTCCGCACGTTGTGCCCGTGCAAAGACTTCGCCAGTCGCAAATTGAACTCGGGCCAATCGACAAAAATAACCGCGTCGGGTTTTCTTGACAGCGCAGCTTCTTTTAATTTTTTGAAGGCCATGCGAAAGCGAGAAAACACACGTGCGACTTCAAGAATTCCCATGATCGCAAGATCGTCCGCGCGCACCAGTGCCTCGACGCCTTGAGCTCGCATCTGTGGGCCAGCTGATCCGAAGAATTCGAAACTTGTATCTGGACTGGTCGCACGGAGAGCGCCGACCAGCGCCGCCGCATGAGCATCGCCGGATGGTTCACCGGCAACGATCATCAAACGCAGAGATTCGGGTGCGTTCGCTGTGTGCTGCACTTCAGTTTCGATATCTGTCATTGCGTTGCTGATCTCACGGTAACCGTCGCGACTCTAATCCCAAGATCTCTTTGATCGGGATTCAAATTGAAGGAAGCCGGCTTCGCGGCATCCAGTGTAATGAATGTCACGACGTTCTTGCTGCGCAGGAGTTGCTGCGGCAGCTGTACTGTGAAGTCTGCTAAGTCGCGATTCTCCAGTTGTAGAGTTGTGAGCGTCTTCTCATTCAGCTTAATGATCAGCTGTTGCTTCTCGAGACGCGAAGGGACGATGAACGCAGCCATTCTAATCGTCAGCGCCAGCGGTTTGATCTCATTCAACGAAAAGATCAAAGTTGCATGGGTGCTATCGGTCCAACGACTTTCAGGCTCAGCGATGCTCCACCCGTACCAAAGATATTTGTTTGCGTCCTCGCGAGTGAAATCAATGACTGTGTTTTCAGTTAGCAGCGGAACGTTTGGAGGAAAAGCCGGATTGATCAAGCCGGCGAGAAACTGAGGCTGCCGCCAATCCCACACTCTTTCGGGATGAGCGTCTACATTTTGAGGCAACGAGTTCCACGCAGCCGTGGCGGCCTTACTAGCTCCTCGATAATGAATAAAAATGCTCACAGCCAACAGCAGGATGCCAATGCACGCGGTTGCTACTCTTTCGAAAGTGTTGCGAAAGCCCTGGCGCAGCATCGCTGAGATACCCAGGATCGCGAGCAATACAAACCAGGGAACAAACGCCGTCATCAGACGTGGTCCATAACTATGCCCGCCCCACCAATGATCGAAACCTGAGATCATCAGAAGCTGAGCGACTACTGCGCTTAATGCGAGTACGACGAGAGCTCTATGCTGCAACTGCTGTCGGAATCTAACGACGAGGTAGATAACGAATAGCGAGGTGGGAACGAAAATCAAAAAACCACGCGATGGGCTAATTAAGTCTCCGGACAAAGCGGTCCAAAACTTTCCAAATAACAAGCGGCCTGGTCGGAAATAGTTTGGCAGGACAGTTCCAAAGTTGTGCCATGAATAAATGACGAGCGCTCCTGCCCAGGCGGCGCCCGTCATCGCGTAGATTCCCAGTTGTCTCCATGACAGTACGGTCAACAAGTAAATGCTGATCGCCATGACGTGTATCGAGTAACTCGGATAGACGATGTAAGCCCACGCTAAAAGTGTCGCGACTAAGACGGGACGCAACTTACTTCCATTCACTTTGTTTGCGAGTAAAAAGAAAATTGTGGCTGTGAGAAACAGCACCGCCCACGTATCGGTGAACAATGCTCGCGAAGCATTACTCCATATTTGTGTTCCCAGCGCGCCACCAAGCGTGACGAGAACGCTGTAACTGATTGGAAGCAGCAAGCGCGCCGTGCAGAAGATGATTGCAGCGAGCACGGCCATCAGTAGGGCCGCGATCAGGGATTGAATTTTCGTTTCGCCGTTGAGACTTAACGAGCCATCGCCGTTGACTGCTGAGATACCCGCGGCCTTGAACATCCAGATGAAGGGCGCAGACAGAATTGAAGTGCCTGGCGGAAAGAAATAATAAAGGTGTGGACCGACTTGTTCGATTTGATAGATGTCGCCATTCATCACGTAATCGTGACGTACCACCGCCGGCAGCCTGGGAACGTTGTAATGATCGAGTTGAAAGCTATGATGTTCAATCAGGCACTGACTCAACATCATCGAGTATTTCGAATCGCCGATCGGATGTTGAGGTGACGATTTGAATAGAAGGAACGCGAGCACGAAGATCAGAATGGCAAGTATCCTGGTGTCACGAAGCAATAGCAGGGGCCGGTTGCTTGAGTTCACGCGCGCCATCATAGCAGCAAGCCCAAGGCACCAGGCCTTGCGCACTCACATAATTGACTCACAGATAATAAGACACCACCGGCTTCAGCCGCGTGGAGCCTTAATTTTGACCTAAACGTTTTAGATAGGTTTGCAGGTTAAAATTGAAACTCCATGCGGCTAAAGCCGATGGTGTCTTTGTCGAAAACCCAGATTCTTGGTTAGGTCGAAACTGAGACTCCACGCGGCTGAAGCCGGTGGTATCTCGATGAAGGTGAGTTAGCTGGATAGTTTTCTTAACGCCAGTCTCCCTCTACATTGTTTGCAGATCTCGTGTTAGCATCGGCGCGTATTTTGAGAAACAAGGCGCGCCCGTTGTCGATTTACCCGATTCGCCGACTTATGCCCGCCGAACGATCCCCGGAGGTTCGCTCCTTCTTGCGCGTTGCTTCTCGCCTTAGTATTACGCGATGGCTGTTCCTGGTCCTTTTGACGGGCGCGATTTGCCTTCTTTCACAGCGCAACACCTGCGCGCAACAAACAACTAATCCGGTCGATCGGAAAGTAACTAATCCGATGACCGACACGCCCAATGTCAATCCGCTGACTCAGGATCAGCCTGCCCCAGTGCGGCCCGCAGCAAAAAAAGGCGAGACGCCTCAGCTAACCGACACGCTGACAGTTGATGCGCAGAAGTCAACGGAGATTGGTAAGGACAAGGGCGAGCGCATCGTGGTCCATGAAGGTAATGTCGATGCGCACATCGGCACTTATCGATTGCAGGCGGATAAGGTCACCGTCTATGAGGGATCTAACAAAGTCGTCGCAGAGGGAAACGTAGTTTTCGATCAAGGTGAGCAACAACGAATCACGGGTTCGCGCGCTGAATGGAACTACAAGACTAAGACCGGATATTTCCTTAACTCGACCGGTTTCACTAATCAGACTCAGGACGGCACACGGCTTTACTTCACGGCCGATCGAGTGGAACGTATCAGTCTCGACACCATCGTTGCTGAGAATGCGCAAATCACCGCTTGCGATGAGAACGTTCCAAAGTGGAGTTTTCATGCAAAGAGTATTCGGATCAAGACAGGCGATCGTGCTCGTTTAGTTTCGACGAGTTTACGCGTTAAGGGTATTCCGCTTATCTATCTGCCGTACGCCTCGATTTCAATCAAACATCGAGACCGTGCTTCAGGATTTCTAACACCGACTTTCGGCGGCTCAGGTTCGAAGGGCTTTCGAATTTCGGAAGCGTATTACCAGACGCTCGGACGATCGGCGGATGTTACGCTTCGAGGCGACGTATATTTCAAGCGGGGCTTTGGCTTCGGCATGGACTTGCGCACACGCGCGAACTCACGCTCGTATTTCAACGCTGGTTTTTATTATGTGAAGGATCGTGTGCTCGGTCCAAACGAAGATGCGCTGCATCCGGATCAAGGTGGTTCTAGTTTGTATGTCGAAGGCGTTCACTATTTTCCGAATGGCTTTACGGCTGCTGCGGACGTGAACGTAACTTCCAACCTCGCCTTTCGTCAGGTTTTTTCGGACTCAATTCAACAAGCGATCTCTCCTGAAGAGCGTTCGCAGGTTTTCGTTAACAAGAACGATAAGGACTACAGCTTTAACTTCCTCGCTCGCGCGCAGGTGACATCTTTGCCGAACACTCGCATCCGCATACGCGAGATGCCGAGCGTGACTATTGATAAGCGTCCCTCGCCGCTGAGCTTCATTAAAAAGCTGCCGGTTTATTTTTCATATGAAGCCGGTGCCGAAGGAGTGAGTCGCAAAGAAACCGCGGATGACCTGCTTCTTTTCCGGCTGCAAACTGGACGTGACCCGTTGATATCTCCGTCGCTGGTCCAACGACTCGATTTCCATCCTCGCGTCGAAGTGCCGATCGACTTCGCAGGTTGGACTGTTACCGGCGTAGCCTCTGGTCGCGTTACGTTCTATTCGGATTCAATCGATCCAGTTTTACAAAAAGTTGCCAGTCGAAACGTCACGCGAACCTACGGCGAATTCGAAGTTGATGTTCGACCTCCGGCGCTCGCCCGCGATTACCATCATTCGAGCGGCGCGTTCTACTTCAGACATTTGATCGAGCCGTACATTACTTACCGGCGCATCACCGGCGTGAATGATTTTGATCGCGTGATTCGCTTCGATTACCTGGAGGCGACCGCCGACACGAACGAAATTGAGTTTGGTGTAGTCAATCGTTTCTTCACGCGTCGCTCGACTGAGAACGT
>Ga0070673_100002696_pt1 | contig 10878 bp, 8 predicted proteins | sample KBSM23metaG_FD_65342 | JGI IMG/M metagenome (GOLD analysis project Ga0070673, IMG submission 65342) | Miscanthus rhizosphere microbial communities from Kellogg Biological Station, Michigan, USA - KBS M2-3 metaG | ecosystem: Host-associated > Plants > Roots > Rhizosphere > Soil ...
GAAGGAGTTCTGACCGCCCTTGCCCTCGATAGCTTCGCCGCGCGGGTATGACCAGACGATCAGCGGCATGCCGAAGCGGTCGCAGTCTTCGCGCACGCCGCGCAGCTGGGCGAGGTCCTCGTCCTGGCGGGGCGAGCCTACGTAGAGCGTGTAGCCGACGGCGTCGGCGCCGAGCCGCACCGCGTCCTCGACGCTGGCGTTGCAGGTCGAGAAGGCCTTGGCGGAGGAGGGGACGTCGGTCTTGCCGTTGACCTTGAGGATCAGCGGCACCTGCCCGGCGTAGTCGGGGTAGTACTTGCTCGCCATGCCGATCTGGCAGGCGAGGGCCGAGTAACCGGCCTCGGCGGCGAGGCGGAACTGGTAGTCCGGATCCTTCGACGCCGGGTTGGGGAAGAAGTCGCGTGGGCCGTGCTCGATGCCCTGGTCGATCGGCAGCAGCATCAGGGTGCCGTTGCCGGGGCCGAACTCGAAGAGCAGGCGCCGCAGGCGCGCTCGTTTGCCGGGGGCCAGGGTGGCCAGCAGCGATTTCTGCTCGGTCAGGCTCTTCAACTCCACGCTGTTTCCTCCTCGAAGACGGGGTAGAGCCCCAGTATGCCACCGGGCCGCGGTTCAGAGCGCCTGGCGTGGGCGGTTATCCTCGGATGAACCATGAGCGAGACTGAGCTCAGCGTCATCTGCAAGAACTGCGGCTCCGAGGTCAGTCCCTACGTCACCGAGTGCCCGTACTGCGGGGCCCGCCTGCGCAAGCGCGCGCCGAAGCTTGAACGCCGCGGGGACGGTCTCGAGCCCCGCCCCCGCCGCGGCCCCCGCCGCCGGCTCCGCCGCCGCCAGCCGCGCTCCGCCGCGCCGCCAGCCTTCCGGCCCTACGCGACGATCGCGGCGATCCTCGGCCCGGCCTGCCTGCTGCTCCTGCAGAAGGCGACGGGAAGCTCGCTCGACACCTACGGCGGCATCGTCGTCCCCCTCGCGGACGAGTGGTGGCGGTACCTCACCGCCCCCTTCGCCTACGTGGACGTGGGCTATCTCTTCGTCGTCGCGGTCGGCCTGGCGATCTTCGCCACCGGCATCGAGCGGCGCCTGGGGACCACCGCCACCGCGGTCCTCCTGCTCGCCTGCGGCTCGCTCGGGATGCTCGTCGCCACCGGCATCGCCGACGGTCGCGGCGGCATCGAGGTGATCGCCGGCGGCAACGGGATGGCGCTCGGTGCCCTGGCGGCATGGTTCACGATCAGGCGGGCGGAGGCGCATGGAGCGATCGACGACGACTACGACGCGATCGGCGTCCTCGTCGCCGCGGCGGTGCTGCTCCTGCTGCCCGTCTTCGATTCGAGCGCCGACGTCTTCGCCGGTCTGGCAGGCGGCGCCGTGGGCGGCCTCGCCGGTCTCGCCGCCTCGGTCCTGCATCACGACTGAATCGGTTTAGTGTCCGTCTCGTGACCGACGACGAGCGACTCGAAGCCGCGATCGAGCGGCTGACCGAGGGCGAGCGCTTCGCCGAGGCCGAGCGGCTGGTCGCGCGGGCGGCCCCGCAGCTGCAGAGGGTGCTCGCCGCGGCGCTCGCCGAGGGCGGCTGGTTCGGCGAGCCCCACGAGGCGGAGACGCTGAAGGCGGCGACGCTGCCCGATCCCGACGAGCGCCTCGCCGCGGTCCGCTCGCTGCTCGCCGAGGAGGCGAGGATGGGGATGATGGTTGGTGTAGCCGTCGGCTGGGCACTGCAGGAAGAGATGAGCAGGCAACCAGAGAGCGAATAGGAGAGCTAGATGGAGATCAAGTTCCACGGCCACTCGTGCTTCGAGCTGAGCGACGGAGACGTGACCGTCCTCGTCGACCCGTTCCTGAAGCCGAACAACCCGGTCGCGGTGGCGAGCGCCGACGAGGTCGAGCCGACCCACATCGCGATCAGCCACGGCCACGCCGACCACGTCGCCGATGCCGTCCCGGTGGCGAAGCGCACCGGCGCCCACTGCGTCGCCATCGTCGAGCTGGCGAAGTGGCTTGAAGGGCAGGGGATCTCCGAGGTCAGCGACCCGAACTTCGGCGGCACGGTGGAGTTCGAGTGGGGCTACGTCGCCGTCGTGCCCGCATGGCACACGAACACCCTGCCCGGCTCGGAAGAGTCGCCGTTCAGCGCCGAGCACGGGATCGCGATCGGCCCGGCCGCGGGGCTGGTGATCGAGCTCGGCGGCGTCACCGTCTACCACGCCGGCGACACCTGCCTCTTCAGCGACATGAAGCTGATCGCCCAGCGCAGCGACATCGACGTCGCCCTACTGCCGATCGGCGGCCACTACACGATGGACCGTCGCGACGCCGTGCTCGCCGCCGAGCTCGTCGGCGCCGGCACCGTGATCCCGATGCACTTCGACACCTTCCCGGCGATCGAGACCGACGCGGGCGCGTTCAAGGCCGAGGTGGAGGAGAAGACCTCGTCGCAGGTCGTCGTCCTCGACCCCGGCGGAACGCACTCGGTTCAGTAGGGCTGTTCGCCGCTGCTTTCCTTGGGCGGGTCGGGGGAGGCGCCCGTGCTGTTGCTCGATTCGGCGAGGGCGCCTTCGGCCGGCGGAGAGCTCGGTGGCGGCGTGCTTTCAGCGGGCGGTTCCGAGGGGCTTTCGCCGACCGTCACCACCACCGTTTCGGTGCCCGCTGGAGCGCCCGCTCCCGTGGAGGGTTCGGCTCCGGCGATCTCGCCAGAGGGTTTGCTGCCCGTCGCTTCCGGACCGCCGCCGTTTCCAGGCTGATCCCCGTCGGCCGGGGTGGCTTCGGGTGCGGGGGCGGATTCCGGGTCGGCGGTGTAGGGGGTGGGGCTCGGTTCTTCGCTGCCCGGCGCCGTCGCTTCGGCGGAGTCCGACTGGGCCGGCGTGGCCTTTTGGGCGGGCGCGACGGCCGCGGCCGCCTCGGTGGGATGGGTGCGGGTGATGGCAGGCGGCCCGCTCACGGCGCTCGGTCCGACCTGCTGCTTTACCTCGACCGCGCCGGCGGTGAGGACGGCGGCGGTGACGACCCCGGCCACCGCCTTCGTGCCGAGCGCGCCGCCGACGGCGCCGATGCCTCCGGCTGCCCCGCTGGAGCTGATCGCGGCTCCGACACCGCCGACGCCACCGACAGCGCCGGCCCCGGTGGCGCCGGCCCCTGTCGCAGTCGCGGCGCCACCGGCGCCCGTTCCTCCCAGGCCGAGCTTGGAGGCGATGAAGCCCTTCAGAGCGATCAGCGGTCCCGCCGGGACCAGCGCCGCCAGCACCTTGTCGTTGGAGCGCAGCTGGGCGCGGAAGTCGGCGCACTCCTCGCAGTCGCGCACGTGACGGCGCACCGGGCCCGACAGCTTGCGCAGCCCCTCGGCGGCCTCGGCCAGGTCGACGCGGACCTCGCCGCAGGTCAGCTGGCGCGCCTGGCTAGCCTCGGCGAGCGAGATCCGGGCCCGCACCAGCAGCGACTTCACCGAGGGCACGCTCGTCTCCATCGCCTGGGCGATCTCCTCGTAGGACATCGCGTCCATCTCGCGCAGCAGCAGCGCCGAGCGCTGGGTCTCCGGCAGCTTGCCGACGTCGACGAGCAGCTGGCGGAACTCCTCGCGGTTGTGCACCTTCTCGGCGGTCGTGGCGGCCTCCACGGTGGGCACCATGTCCATCGATTCCTGCGCGTCCGCGGTCGGTTTGCGCAGGTGGTTGAGGCAGCGGTTGCGGGCGATCCGGTAGAGCCACGGGCGCAGCTTGATCTCACGCTCGTCGGCGAGCATCGCCCGGTAGGCGTTGACGAAGACCTCCTGCAGGACGTCTTCGGCGTCCTCGGTCGAGCCGAGCATCTGGCGGCAGAAGCCGAGCAGCCGTCCCTGGTAGCGGTCGACGATGGCCTCGAAGGCGCCGGGGTTGCCGGCCCTGGCCATCGCGATCAGGCGGTCGTCACCTTGCAGTTTTAGAAGCGGGGAACGCCGGGCGAGGAGTCCGCGGCGACTGGCGTGAGATAGAGCTGAAGCCTCCAAGCAATCCTCCAAAGAGCGGCCAGGGAAGGCGTTTGTCTGTCTAGCTCAAGGACACCGTAGCACCGAGGTAGTTGCGGTACCTCAGCATTTTTTACTGCCTTTTTATTTATGCAAGGAGCGCTGGGGAGAGTGCCCGGGGCGGGATTCGAACCCGCAAGCCCCCCAGTGGGGCAACGCCTTTTAAGGGCGCAGCTTTTGCCAGTTTCGCCACCCGGGCAAGGCGATGGTAGCCGTCGTTTATAGGCTCTGGCGATGGACGTTCACGGTGGGCGGATCGTCGCCAAGGCGCTGAAGTCGCGCGGCGTCAGCCATCTCTTCACGCTCTCGGGGGGACATCTGTTCTCCATATACGACGGCTGCCGCGAGGAGGGCATCGAGATCGTCGACGTGCGCCACGAGCAGACGGCGGCGTTCGCGGCCGAGGGCTTCGCCAAGGCGACGCGGCGGGTCGGCGTTGCCGCCCTCACCGCGGGACCGGGGGTGACGAACGGGATCAGCGCGATCGCCGGCGCCCAGGCAAACTGCTCGCCGGTCTGCGTGCTCGGAGGCCGCGCGCCGGAGCTGCGCTGGGGCTCGGGCTCGCTGCAGGAGATCGACCACCTGCCCTTCGTCTCGCCGCTGGTCAAGTCGGCCGAGACGGTCAAGGAGCCGGGGCGGATCGGGGATCGCACCGCCGCCGCCCTCGACCTCGCGCTGAGCGCGCCCTGCGGGCCCACCTTCGTCGACTACCCGCTCGACGTCGTCTTCACCGAGGCGGCCGTCGAGATCCCCGAGCCGGCCCGGGTCGAGCGGCGGCCGGCCGACGGGGTGGAGGAGGCGGCGGCCCTGCTGGCGGCGGCGGAGCGGCCGGCGATCATGGCCGGGACGGGCCTCTACTGGGGCCGTGGAGAGGACGAGCTGCGGGCGCTGGCCGAGGCGCTCGGCGTCCCGGTCTTCCTCAACGGCCTCGGCCGCGGCTGCCTCCCCGCCGACCACGAGCTCGCCTTCAGCCGCGCTCGCGGCGCCGGCCTGGGCGGGGCCGACGTCGCCCTCGTGATCGGCGTCCCGCTCGACTTCCGGCTCGGCTTCGGGGCCGCCGTCGCCGCGGACGCGAAGCTGATCCGGCTCGACGCGGCGCCGAACGCGCTCGAGGCGAACCGGGCGCCCGACGTCGACCTCGTCGGCGACGTGGCGGCGAGCCTGGCGGCGATCCGCGAGGCGGCGGCGGGCGGCAGCCGGCGCACCGACGCCTGGCTGGGCGAGCTGCGCCGGGTGGAGGAGGAGAGGCGGGGGACGGAGCGGGCCGAGCTCGAGGACGGGCGCTCGCCGCTGCACCCAGTGCGCGTCTACAAGGAGCTGGGGGAAGTGCTCGACCGCGACGCGATCGTCGTCGGCGACGGCGGCGACTTCGTCTCCTACGCGGGCCGCTTCGTCGAGACCTACGAGCCGGGCTGCTGGATGGACCCCGGGCCGTTCGGCTGCCTCGGCGCCGGTCCGGGCCAGGCGATCGCCGCCCAGCTCGCCCATCCCGAGCGCCAGGTCTGCCTGCTGCTCGGCGACGGCGCCTTCGGCTTCGCCGGGATGGAGTTCGACACGATGGCCCGCCACGGCCTGCCCGTGGTCGGGGTGATGGGCAACAACGGCATCTGGGCGCTCGAGCACCATCCGATGAAGTTCCTCTACGGCTACTCGGTGGCGGCCGAGCTGCGCCCCGAGACGCGCTACGAGCAGATGGTCGAGGCGCTCGGCTGCGAGGGGGCGCTCGTGCGGGAGCCGGACGAGCTGCGGCCGGCGCTCGAGCGGGCCTTCGAATCCCGCCGTCCGACGCTGGTCAACGTCCTCACCGACCCCGACGTCGTCTACCCGCGCAAGTCGAACCTGGCCTGAACGAGAATCGGCCGCCATCTCTGGCGGCCGATTCGAGTTGGTCCCTCAGGACGGGCAGGGGTACGTCTTCAGGGACCAGTCTTATTCGGTGGGCTCAGACGGCGGGAGGCGCCATGATGCGGCAATCGCCCGAGCCCTGTATCGGTCTTAGGGGGGTTATCCCCACCTCTTTCCCGATGTTTGGATTATCTACCCGCCTATCCGTTGCGTCTAGTCGGCTTTTTCCTCTCTGCTGAAAATCAAGTAGGCATTCCCTACCCACTTATTGGGGTTAACCCGAGCATATCTCCCATATGGAGAGAGGATGCGGGTAGACCTGTCCAGGCGGGCCCAAGTACTTCCCGCGGATTGAAAACGTTGAGTTACCCGCATTCCAGAGCCGAAAGAGCCCCGATTGCGACGCCGTAGAGAATGTCGTGCTCGGAGACTTCGATCTGCTCGAGGTCGAAGGCGCGCATCGCCTCGACGAGGATTACGACTCCGGCGACAATGGATTGGGCACGATCGGGGTGCAGGCCGGGTATTTCAGCCCTCTTGGACAGCGGGGCGGAGGCGAGTTGCGAAAGCAGTCGCTGGATCGACCGCAGGTCGAGCGTACGCCCATGTACTTGAGCCGGGTCGTAGGGCTCCAGCCCCAGCTCGATCGAGGCCAGCGACGTCGGCGTGCCGGCGACGGCGATCCCCGCTCGGGCCTTCGCGGCCGGGTCGGCGTCGCCGGCGCTCTCGATTAAGGCTCGCACGTCGGCGGCCAGGGCCTCGAGCTCGTTGGGCGTCGGGGGGTCGCTGGCGATGTGGCGCTCGGTATGGCGCACGACCCCCACCTGCAGCGAGGCGTGGAAGGCGATCTCCCGGCCGCTGCCGACGACCAGCTCGGTCGAGCCGCCGCCGATGTCGATCACCAGCGTCGGCTCGGTGGGCGGCCTCTCGAAGGTCGCGCCGGTGTAGGTGAGGCGGGCCTCCTCCTCGCCGTCGAGCACCCGCGTCGAGAGCGCGAAGCGCTCGCGCAGCTCGGCGACGAAGGCCTCGCCGTTGGAGGCGTCGCGGACCGCGCTGGTGGCGATCGCCTCGACCTTCTCGACGTCGCGCTCGCGGCAGATGGCGACGTAATCGGCGATCGCCTCGCAGGCCGCCTCGATCGCCTCGGTCGAGAGCTGGCCCGTCAGGTCGACGCCCCGGCCAAGCCGCGTCACCCGGCTCTGGCGCTCCAGCTCGACCACCCGATCCGTCGCGACGTCGGCCACGAGCAGCCGCGTCGAGTTGGAGCCGACGTCGACGACCGCGACCCTGTGGGAATCCCCCTCCATGCTCGCGCCACTCTAGAACGAGAGGCCCGCACGTTGCTAGCATGCCCCCTACGCCGCGGGGTGGAGCAGCCAGGTAGCTCGTCGGGCTCATAACCCGAAGGTCGCGGGTTCGAATCCCGCCCCCGCTATAGGACGAAAGCCCCGCATTTGCGGGGTTTCGCGTTTCCTGGGGCGCAGACAAAGGGGTTCAAAATCGTCTCTGGGGCCAAGCCTGGGGCAAGGTGAGCTTCGAGAGAGTTCGATCCGGATCTTGAACCTGGCCTCCCACGTTCGCTCGCGTCAGACGCAAACGGCCCGGCGGCGTTGGCGCGCCCCGGGTAGTGCCGCGATGGGCTTCACCATCTCGACCGGTTATGAGGGGAAGGCGAGGTGATCGCCCCTGGCCGGCCAGGGGCGAGGTCCCGATCGTGGCCAGGGAGTCGCGGGCGCCGTTGACACCCCGGCTACGTGCTGAACGCTGCATGGTCGCTGGCAAGAGATGGGACAACAGGGTTCCGCGAATCCCAGCCGATGCCAGCCGATCTCTATTCCCAGAGGTTGGCTATAGCTAGCAGCGACTACCCCACCAATCGGGCCGCAATTTCCGGGTTTCGGCCGCTGGTTGGTATCCGGTGGGGATGCTGAACTCCCTGGGCTCCCGCTAAAACTGGAGCCTCGTCCACTGGTAGGCAGTACGGTGCCCGGGAGGCGCGCCACCCATTGACTGAGATATCCGACAGGTCGATTTGCGTGCTCGCCCAATTGATGGTCGATCAGAAAGAAGGTCGTGGCGGGCTGGATGCCTATGGACCTTTCGTGGCCCACTGCCTCGCAAAGCGGGATGACGCCGTCGTGTCCACTCCCGTACTCCAAGAGGCGCTTGAGAGTGAGTGGGGAATAGACCTTCCGCAGGCCGTCATCAACGAAGTGCTGCGAACGCTGATCTCGCGGGAGCTTGTCACCGCAGACGAAGGTGTGTACAAACCGGATCGGGACAAGCTCCGCGATTGCGACCTCGGGGAGCAGAAGGCCAAGGCGGATCGCGCACGCAACGAGCTCCTCGCGGGTATCCGGGCATTCGCCTCAGCCAAGTTTGGGCTTGAGTGGTCCAACGCCAAGGCTAGCGACGCGCTTCATTCCTACTCAGAAGGGTTCTCGTCGCGCATACTCGCGGCCGCACTGACGGGGGGCAGCATTGACGGCCGCCCACCGGACTCTGAATCTGACAGGTACGTGATCCATCGGTTCGCGTCGCATGTCAACGAGCAGGACCAGCGGCTGTTCGATTCCCTGGTCATTCGGGTCAAAGGACGGATGCTCGCGGACCGTATGTACTACCTGAGCGAGAACAGGAACGAGGTGCCCTCGCTTGAGAAAGTCGAGGTGTACCTCGACGGCCCGGTCCTCCTCTTTGTGCTCGGCCACGCCGGTCCAGAAATTCGCGGGTACTACGCCGAGATGCTCGAGATGCTGAAGAAACAAGCCGCAGTGGTCCGCTGCTTCGATCACTCGGTCACTGAGGGGCGCGAGATTCTCGACGCGGCCGCCCACAAGTCGCGAACCGGGAAAACGAGTGAGAGCTTCCACGGGGATGTCGTCTCATTCCTCGTCCGCTCGGGAAAGGACCCGGTCGAGATCGAGCTGATGTCCGAGCGTCTACCTAACGACCTACTGAAGCTGGGGATCAACCCGGTTGAGACTCCCGCCCGAAAGGAGCACCTCCAGTCCGACGAGGCCACCCTCGATGAGCGCCTCGAGCGGGCGCTCAAGTACAGCCACAAACACGCCCGGGATCGAGACATTGATTCCCTCACTGCGATCTACCGCCTTCGCGACGGGAAGAGCACCCGGGAGTTTGCCGACTGCCGAGCGCTCTTCGTAACTCACAACTTCACCCTCTTCAGGGTCTCAACGAGTTTCTTCAGAGGAAAGGACCGGCGAGCCGTATCGCCGTGCGCACACGACGCCGCACTGACGACGATGCTGTGGCTGAGGGAACCCCACGCGATGCCGGACCTCCCGAAGGACCGTTTGATCGCAGACGCCTACGCGGCCCTCAATCCGAAGCCTGAGCTTTGGAGAAAATACAACGAGGAAATCGAGCGCCTGCGCTCCAGTGGCGGGCTCGAAGAGGAGGACGCCGTCTTCCTGCGCTACGGACGCGAGGCCCAGGAAGCCCTCATGGACGAGACCAGGGGGGACCCCGAGGCTTTCACGGCCGGGACCGTCTCGGAGGTGCTCCAACGTGCGCAAGAAGTCACGAAAGCTCGCGCCGATAAACGTGTGGAGGACGCAGAGTCAAAGGCCGCAGCGGCGACCTCCAGACTCGAGCACAGCAGGAACAGGGTCCGGGGCGCCTCCCGACGCGTCGGCTCGTTCATTGCGACCGCCGCTCTGCTGGTTATCTCGATTCTGATCGTGATCGGCATGGTCTTCGGACCTCTTGGTCCCATCAAGCACCCCTTCGTTCCCGGCGCTCTGCAGGTGGTGGCGGTCATCGCGTTCCTGGTGGCAACGGCAGCGACCATGTTTTTCCGTCGGTCGCTTCTCGAGTACAGAGCGGCCGCGGCGCAAGGGATCAGCGCGCGACTCGAATCGACTGGCTTCAAGTTGATGGGACTCGGCGACCAAGAGACCGAGGAGCAGTCGCCGCCGCCGCCATAGGATCGCCCGTGATGGTGATCGAGATCGACACACCACGACCAGGGTCTCCGGCGGGGTCGCCGCCCGGGACTTGCTTTGCGACAGCTCATGCGCAAAATTAGACGCCACTAAGCGCTGCGGTCATCTGGCCGTACCTGCTTCACCCGCTCGGCAGCGTTGCCTCCATGGGGGCGGGCGTGGCGCAGCAAAGTCTGCATCTCCGTCGCACGGCTGGCTCGGTGGCACAGAGGAGCACAGACAATGACCTTCTTCATGTCCGCCATTATGACTGCAGGTCAAACGAGTGGGCGCCGCCCCGCCTGAGTGTCGTGCCGAACTTAATCTGCCTCAGGCGCTGCGCAGGAACTCGGAGATGACCTCACCGGGCTGCTGGCCGCGCTCGTTGGCGATGCGCTCTAGCCGCTTGGCGTCGTCGCCCTCAACGCTGACGAGCGGGCTGGGGGTCAGGGTCTTTCCAAGGATCCTTGGCCATCTCAATCGAGGGTTTTACCGCTCGCGGTCGATTGAGGCCGGGACGGGCCGAAGCGCGCTGCCGGGAAGAATTTGGCCCCCCGGCGCTTGACGCATCAGAGCGGCAACCCCCAATCAGCGGTGCCATAAAATTGCGCCGTGCCGTTCACCCTCAGGAACCTGAAGGAGGATCTGGAGGACGTTGGGTCCAAGTTCGACGGCGCGCCGGACTTGGAGTTCCGCCTGGCGACCCAGGCGCTCGAGCTCGAGAAATCCGGCCTGAGCTATCAGCGCGTCCCGCCCGGCTATCGCTTTCCGTACGGCCACACGCACAAGAAGCAGGAGGAGGTGTACGTGGTCCTGCGCGGCAGCGGCCGGATGAAGCTCGACGACGAGATCGTCGAGCTCAAGGAATGGGACGCGGTGCGCGTCCCGCCCGGTACGTGGCGAGGCTACGAGGCCGGGCCGGAGGGCCTTGAGATCCTCGTCATCGGCGCGCCCAATCTCGGCGAGAATCCGCGCGACGACGTCACCGGCCGGCGCGACTGGTGGGCCGATTAAACGCGAAAAGCCGCTTGCGAAGCGGCTTTCCTGAAATAGCGGGGGCGGGATTCGAACCCGCGACCTTCGGGTTATGAG
>Ga0070673_100002698_pt1 | contig 10874 bp, 10 predicted proteins | sample KBSM23metaG_FD_65342 | JGI IMG/M metagenome (GOLD analysis project Ga0070673, IMG submission 65342) | Miscanthus rhizosphere microbial communities from Kellogg Biological Station, Michigan, USA - KBS M2-3 metaG | ecosystem: Host-associated > Plants > Roots > Rhizosphere > Soil ...
CTGGTCTTGTCGATATTCTCGAGGATGTCGGCGATCGAATTCTGGTTCTTGTCGCTCAACAGCTCGGTCAGCCGTTCTGTCAGGCGCTGGATGCGCTCGAGCAGCTCAGGCGCACTGTTGAGCAGCGCGCTAAGTCCGCTCGAACTCGCCGGGATGACCGGGCAGCCCTGCGGCCCCAACTGCGTGATCGCGGGCCGGCCGCGCTGCGCGCCATCGAGCTGGATTTCGTTCGCGCCCGCCAGGCTGATGCTCTTGATCTGCGCCGTCGTTCCTTCGAGCACCGGGGTCTGCTGGTCGACGTCGATCCGGACCCACACGAATTCCGGCCGGTTCGGAAGCAGCGAAATCTTCTTCACCTGGCCGACTGAGACGCCTGAGAAGCTAACGTTCGAGCCCTTATTGATGCCGCCAACCGCAGGGAAATAGATGTCGTAGCACTTGGTGGCGGCGCCCGAGATGCCGGCGAGCCAGACGATGAACGCCAGCACGCCGATGAGCAAAGCCACCGTTACAGTGCCGACCATCACATAGTTCGACCGGGTTTCCACTAGGCGGTCACCCCTTCTTCATAAGCGTTTGCGGCGGTGCGTCCCCGCGGTCCGTTGAAATATTCTTGTATCCAAGGATGGTCCAAAGCCAATAGTTCCGGAATCGTTCCGACCGCGACGACCGTCCTGTCCGCCAGTACGGCGACGCGGTCGCAGATTGCATGCAGCGTGTCGAGGTCATGGGTGATCAGGAAAACCGTGAGGCCGAGCCGTTTCTGAAGCCCCCGGATAAGCTGGTCGAAAGCGGCAGCTGCGATCGGATCGAGGCCCGCCGTCGGCTCATCGAGGAACAGCAGTTCGGGGTCTAGCGCGAGCGCCCGGGCCAAGCCGGCACGTTTCACCATGCCGCCTGACAGTTCGCTCGGATACTTCGGCCCCGCGTCTGCGGGCAGTCCGCCCATCGCGATCTTGAAGGACGCGATTTCGTCCAGCAGGGGCGGCTTGATGTAGGGAAAGTATTCGCGGATCGGGACTTCGACGTTCTCCGCGACGGTCAGCGTCGAAAACAAAGCGCCGTTCTGGAACAGGATTCCCCAGCGGCGGCGGATGTTCTTTGCCTCGTCCTCGGTGCGGTCGACCATGTCCTCGCCAAGCACCTTGATCTCGCCCTGCTCCGGGACCTGCAAGCCAATGATCGAGCGCAGAAGCACCGACTTGCCAGTGCCCGACCCGCCGACGACGCCGAGGATCTCGCCCTTGCACACGGTGAGGTCGAGGTTTTCGTGAATCACCTGTTCGCCGAAGGCATTGCGCACGTTCCGGACGGTGATGACCGGCTTGCAGCCTTCGGGGATGGTTGATGGATCGAGCTTTTTCGGGATTTGGGTCATACCCAACCGATCGAACTGAAAAAAACGGCGAAGACAGCATCGAGCACGATCACGAGGAAAATCGACTGGACGACCGCATTGGTGGTCCGAGTGCCGACTTCCTCGCTGTTGCCCTTCACCAGCATGCCCTGGAAACATCCGGCCAGGGCGATGATGAAGCCGAACACCGGGGCCTTGATGATGCCGATCCACATGTCGGTCAGCGGGATCACTTCCTGGAGGCGCTGGATGTAGGTGATCGGCGGGATCGACAGCGACAGCCACACGAAGAAGCCGCCGCCGATCAGCGCCATCAGCATCGCCCAGAAGGCGAGCAGCGGCATCATCACGACGGCGGAGATGATGCGCGGGATCACCAGGGCCTCGACCGGCGACACTCCGATGGTGCGCATCGCATCGATCTCTTCGGTGATTTTCATCGTGCCGAGCTGTGCGGCGAAGGCGGAGCCGGAGCGGCCGGCCACCATGATCGCGGTCATCAGGGTCCCAAGCTCGCGGACAGTGATCCGGCCGATGAGGTTAATGGTGTAAACCTCGGCTCCGAACTGGGCGAGCTGTACCGAGCCCTGCTGCGCGATGACGATACCGATGAGGAAGCTCATCAGCCCGATGATGCCCAGCGCGCGCACGCCGACCACGTCAAAGCGCTGGACGACGGCATTCAGGCGGAAGCGCTTCGGCCGTTTCAAGACGTTGGCGAAGCCGATCAGCGTCGCGCCAAAGAAGCCGAGCAGGCCGACCAGCGTCTGGCCGGTTTCGACCACCCACTCGCCAAGCTCGATTAGCACGCGCTTCCAGCTCACCGGTTGCTCGGGCGTGACCCGGGCCGGCTTATCGAACTCGGCTACCTGGCGGAGCAGGCTGACCTCGTCGCGGCTTGCGCCGATGACCTTAGCGCCCCGGTCGCGCACGGTGCGGTAGATGATCCACGCGCCGACGGTGTCCATGCGGCTGATGTCGCTGAGGTCGATGGTCAACGGGTCGGGCAGGGCATCGATTTCACGCTGGGTCGTGGCGGCACGAGTGATGTTGATCGTACCGGCGACCCGATAGACGGATCCTTCGGAGGCTGGTGCCTGATGGGGCTCGTCTTGCGCCATTCGGGGCGGATGAATGCGCGAAACCTCATTTCGGAGCAAGTGAATGGCGTTTTCCGCCACTTTCCTGCCCGCTTTGCCGTCTCTATGCGACAGCTATGGCGGGTGACACTAAGCTCCTGTTTGTGCCAGTCGGCATCAATCCCGCGCGGCCGTTCGGGATGGATGCGCGCGACCGCGCCTGCCGTCTCGCTACCAATGCCGGATTCGACTGCGCCGATCACCCGGAGCAGGGACGCGCAGCGCTCATCTCCAGCCTCGCTTATGCCTGGGATCCCGCATGGCTGAAGGGGATGCGGTCGCGTCCCGGCGTTGTGCTGACGCTCGGTGGCAAGCCGGTGCTGGCTAACGTGCCCGCCAATCGCGATGCGGCTGCCGCCGCCGCGGCCATTGAGGCTGGTCTCTCGCTTGACGGCTTCGAGGCGCTGGCGTCCGAAACCGCCGAGCTCAGCTATGCCGAGCTTCGAAAGCGCGACCGCCCCTTCGTGCTTCCTCTTGATCCTGCCGACCCGGAGCCGGTCGAGCGCGCTGCCTATGACGCATCCTACAAGGGCGTGACCGACATCCTGACGCTCTATCTGTGGCGCAGGCCGGCCTTCTATTTGACGCGCTGGGCGGCGCGGGCGGAGCTCACGCCCAACGTCGTGACGATGGTCGGGGCGATCCTGTGCGTTCTCGCCTTCGCCTTGTTTTGGCGCGGCCATTACTGGTCCGGCGTCCTGTCGGGCTTCATCTTCATGGTGCTCGACACCGTCGACGGGAAGCTCGCGCGCTGCACCGGCGCCTCGTCGAAATGGGGCAACATCTTCGACCATGGCATTGACCTCATTCACCCGCCCTTCTGGTGGTGGGCTTGGCTTCACGGCCTTGCCGCCTACGGCAAGCCGCTGTCGCCGCTCTACGCGACCATGGTGCTGTGGGCGATCATCGGCGGCTACGTCCTGCAACGCGTGATCGAGGGCGTGTTCATGCGCCGGTTCGGGGGTATGCACATCCACGTCTGGCAGAAGATCGACAGCCAGTTCCGGCTCATTACCGCGCGCCGCAACCCGAACGTGGTGATCCTCTTCGCTGCCCTTCTCGTCGGCCGGCCCGACAGCGGGCTGGTACTGGTCGCATGGTGGACGATCATCAGCCTGATCTTCCACGCCGTCCGCTACGCCCAGGCGAGCGAAGCCGCCGCCAGCGGCAAGCCGATCAAGTCCTGGCTCGAAAGGTGAGCTGGACGGCCATCGTCCTCGCCGGCTCGAGGCCGGGGCGCGATGCGTTTGCCGAAAGTTTCGGCACTGATTTGAAGGCTTTGATCCCGGTTGCCGGTGAGCCGATGGTCCGGCATCCGGTGCGGGCGCTACTCGCGAGCCAGAACGTCGGCAAAATCCTGGTGCTCAGCCAGGCGCCTCAGCGCATCGCCGCGGCGCTTCCCGACGACCCCCGAATCGAATGCCGCGCGTCTAAGGGCACGATCGCTGAGACGATGCAGGGTCTGCTCGGCGACCTCTCGACCGGTTGGCCACTGTTAGTGACGACCGCCGATCACGCTTTGCTCAATGCTGCGATAGTCGATGAATTCTGTGCGGGTGTCGATGGTCCCGACATCGCCATCGGCGTAGTCGAACGCGCCAATCTGCTCAGGCGGTTGCCGCAGACCCGGCGTACCTGGCTCAAGTTCCGCGGCGGCGCCTACACCGGAGCCAACCTCTTCGCGCTCAAATCGCCGAACGTCCGTCCGGCAATCGAGCTGTGGCGGTCGGTCGAGCAGGATCGCAAGAAAGCCTGGCGCATCCTGTCCTTGCTTGGCCCGGCGGTGCTCATCACGGTCGCGCTGCGGATCGTCAGCCTCGATGAAGTGATGGCGCGCCTGTCTGCCCGCCTCGGGCTGCGCGTAAAGGCAGTTCAACTCTCGAACCCGCTCGCCGGCGTCGATGTCGACAAGGCTGAGGATCATGTGCTCGCGGAAGCCATTGTCGCGGGGAAAGCATGACCGACCTCGCCGTCTATGACATGGACCGGACGGTCACGATCGGCGCGACCTACACGCCGTTCCTGCTCCACTGTGCGATTCGCCGCGCGCCGTGGCGGCTCGTCTTCCTGCCGCTCGTGATCCTCTCGATGCTGGCTTACGTGGCGCGCCTGATCGACCGCGCGCGGCTCAAGGAAATCAATCATCGCATGTTGCTCGGCGGCAAGGTGCATCCGCGCGATCTCAAGCCTATCGTCGACAGCTTCGCCGACGCCCAGCTCGCCACTAACATCCGCCCTGGCGCGCGCGCCGCCATCGCTCGTGACAAGGCAGACGGACGCCGGCTCGTCCTCGCCACTGCTTCCTACCGTCTATACGCCGACGCTATCGCCGAGCGACTCGGCTTCGACGATGTGATCGGCACTGGGTCGGTCATCGGCCTCGACGACCGGGTTCATGCCAAAATACTTGGCGAGAATTGCTACGGTCCCGCCAAGCTCCGGATGATCGAGGGCTGGCTCGACGCGTCAGGCCTCAAAGGCGCTCACGGTCATGTCCGCTTCTATTCCGACCATGTGTCGGACGCGCCCGCGTTCGAATGGTCGGACGAGCCGATTGCGGTGAACCCGCACGCCAAGCTCCGCCATCTCGCCGAGCAGCGCGGCTGGCGGATCGAGGACTGGGGCTAGGCCCGCTCGCGAATGTGTCCGCCGGCCATCAGGGAGCCGATCAGTACGGCCATCACCGGCCACAGCGGCGCACAGTAACGCGATAGCCCGAGCTCGACGATCGCCGTGATTGCAAGCGTCCCGTGGAATGCGGCCCCGGCCACCGCGGCGGGCGGGAGCGCTTCGGCCAGCCTTGGGTGCAGCTTGTGCCGGAAAGGCAGCGCGAGGAGCGCCAGCAACCCGACGATTGCAGCGGTCGCAAACAGCAGCCGCGCGGCGAACAGCAGGAAGCCAGGGTTCCGGTCCTCCAGCTTGAATTGCGGCGGCACTTCGAAGGCGGGCTTCGCATGAAGCATCAGGCCGGCGCGCAGGGCATCGTGCAAATCGGCTGGCGGCATCGGGGCTGACGGGACGACTGCTGGCGGATGCTCGCCGAAATATTGCCGAAGCCCCGGCACCCTTGCCGAGCTTCCGTAGGTCAGCATTCGATAGTCGGCGGCGAGCACGCTGCCGGCGTAGCAGGTCGGGTTGGCCCGCACCCGCTCGGCCGCAATTCGCGACATGATCGGATCGGTCTGCCATCCGGCCGCCATACCGTGCGCCTGGGCGAGCGAGGGAATGATCCAACCAAATCTCAATTGTCCGCTGTAGGTTCGCTCGAGGCTTGAACGGAATTCGGCCGGAGCCTCCTGAACGTAGCGGCGAGCCGGCGCAGCGCTCTGCTCGACGAAAATCGAGTCGGGATCGGTAAGCGCGCCAGGCTGATTGCAGAACAGGGTGTGCTGGAGGACTCCTCGCGCGAACGGGCTGGTCGTGTGAAGTGAGCCGCGCACGAAATATTGCGCGACCGGCGTTGCTCCCCAGCCAGCGATGAAGCCCGCGACGATGAAGGCGAGCGCCGGCACTGGCTGCAACCGGGGCCGAGCAATGAGGACCACCAAACCGGTTGCGAGGAACAAGGCGACGAACGCTGGCCGGATGGTGGTCGCCACAGACGCCAGCGCGACCATCGCCGCTAGCCCCGACAGCTTCGGTGCTCTCGTGAACTGCAGCAGCTGCCCGCACCAGAAAGCAACAAAGGTCGCCGCCAGCGCCTCGGTCAGCAGCACCGCCGACAGCTTCCACAGCTCGATGCCGCTGATCAGGACGACCTGGAACACGACTGTCAGGAGTGGACGGCGCGTGTAATCGTAGAAGCTCCGGCCGAGCGCGAGTAACGAGACCCCAAGCAGGATAATCTGCGCTGGAACCACCCATGCAGCACCGCCCGTCAACAGCCGGATGAGGCCAACAAATGCAGGATAGCCCACCGATCGCGACGGATCGAAGACGATGTAAGACGCACTGTCGGATCGCAGCGGGTCCATGCCCCTCGTGCCCCACAGCGCGGCGATCATCGCGATGACCGTGATCAGGCCGATCGCCGACAGGATTCGCCGATCCGGGTAAGAGCGGGCCTTCGCGGCCTGCGACAAGGCGCCGGATACGCCCGTTTGAGTGACTTGCATGGAGCGTTGCTAGTGCGGCACCCCCGTCAGTTCGGTGGAGGCCGAGTGAACTTTCCCTAACGTGGTCCCGGGCTTAGCCGCGCACCCGGCTGAAGTGATAGCGGCCACGGACCGGCGCGGCCTTGTACGAATGGCCGGACGTGCAGGTCACCGTGAACACGCCCGGAGAACCGGCGCCGCTTGTCGAGGCAACCGATCCGCACGGATAGCCGATTCGCCCGATCGTCCGCGCGATTACCGAATTCGGTAGCGGCATGCTCGCGGCTAGGGCCCTGGCGGGCTGAAGCTCTGTGGCCTGCTGTGGGGCTTCAGTTTGCGCCGCATCCACGACAGCAGGCGGAGCCAGCTGCTGTTCGACGTCTGCCAGCCGTGACGACTGCCTCGCTGCCATGCGGCGGACATTCCTTCGCTCTGGCCGCGGAGCGGAGGCCGCCGGCGTCAGCGTCGGCGATTGATTTGGCACCTGCGTCTCGGCCACCTTCTCGACCGGGTCGTTGACCGAATAGGTCGTCATCGGCGGCGGCGTCAGCAGTGCCGCTTGTGCTTTGGCCGCAGCGGTCGTCGGGTCTTTCGACTGCCAGCCCGCGTATGCGCCGATCAGTGCCGCTGCCAGCACCACAGCGCCCGCCGGGATCGCGAGCCGCTTCCACGGCGCCGCGCCATCGTCGGCGAACATCGGCTCGATCACCATGCGCGGGATGGGAGTCGGCGCCTCTTCGAGCTTCGCCTCCCGCCGGCGCGTCGGAGTTGGGGTGGGAACGGCCTTGGGCAGCGGCGCTGGATCGGCGATCTCGCGCAGTGCGTTGGCGAAGAAGGGCGGCAGACTCGGCTGGTTCGGCTTTTCAACCGGCGCCACCTCAACCTTCGGCTCCTCGGGCATTTGCTCTGGAGCCGGCTCCTCCTTCAGGAGCGCCGGTGAGTGCGGAAACGGCGAAGCGATGAACTGTGGCCGCGCATGGAGCGCCATTGGTCGCCGGAAGGGCTCGAGCTCCGGCTGCGGTCCGGGTTTCTTCGCGACTGCGATCGACTCGTCATAGGCGCGGCGTCTCTCGGGATTGCGCAGCACCTCATAGGCGATGCTGACGTCGGCGAGTCCGCCGAAGGCGCGTGGGCGGCCCATCTCGCGGGCGAAGGCGCGGGCGATCTCGTCGCTGTTCGCTGTCGGCTCCACGCCCAGCACCTCATAATGACTGGGGCGCGCCGTGACCGTTTGGACCATTGTGACCTCCCCGAAATCCTCGCTCTTGTCCCACTATCTAAGAGTCGGAATTTCAGCGCATTTTCGGGCGGAATCCAGCGCACTCACCGCACGCTTAAGTCTATTCGGCGTCTATGGATTCACCGAACGTCTTACTACGTGAGGTGAATCAAACCCATCTGATTTCAACGCGTCGGCCGCGAGCCGTCCAGCCCTGGCGCCTATGCTCGATGCCTGTCGTTTAGGTAGCTTTAGGTAAGGCTGCCACTAGCACACAAACAAGAAAGGGCCGCGGTTTTCCGCGGCCCTCCTTGTTCCTGAAATCGGAAGCGGCTGAATTAGCCGAGCATTTCCTGCTCGAGCTTTTTCGCCATCTCCTCGATGTTCTCCGGCGGCCATCCGGGGATGTCCATGCCGAGACGAAGGCCCATCGACGCCAGCACTTCCTTGATCTCGTTCAGGCTCTTGCGCCCGAAGTTCGGAGTGCGGAGCATCTCGGCCTCGGTCTTCTGAACGAGGTCGCCGATGTAGATGATGTTGTCGTTCTTGAGGCAGTTCGCCGAACGCACCGACAGCTCGAGCTCGTCGACCTTCTTGAGGAGGTAACGGTTGAGCTGGTTGGTGTCGGTCTGCGTCTCGACCGGCATCGCCGCCGACGGCTGGCCGATCATCGGCGAGGCCGCCATGCGCACCTGGCTGTCATCGAAGTGGACGAACAGCTGCAGCTGGTCCTGGAGGATCCGCGCCGCGTAGCCAAGCGCATCTTCCGGAGCGACGGTGCCGTCGGTCTCGATCGTCAGCGTCAGCTTGTCGTAATCGAGTTCCTGCCCGACGCGGGTGTTCTCAACCTTGTACGCAACCTGGCGCACCGGCGAGTACAAAGCGTCGACCGGGATCAGGCCGATCGGGGCGTCGGCCGGGCGGTTTGCGGCGGCCGGCTGGTAGCCCTTTCCGATGTCGGCGGTGAGCTCCATGTTGAGCGTCGCGCCGTCGTCGAGGTGGCAGATGACGAGGTCGGGGTTGGTGACCTCGATGTCGCCGGTGGCGGCGATCATGCCCGCGGTGACTTCCGCCGGGCCGGTCGCCGACAGGTGAAGCCGCTTCGGGCCTTCGCCTTCCATCTTCAGCGCGATCTGCTTTACGTTGAGGACGATGTCGGTGACGTCCTCGCGAACACCCGCAAGGCTCGAAAATTCGTGAAGCACGCCGTCGATCTTGATCGACGTGACGGCGGCGCCCTGAAGCGAGCTGAGGAGAACGCGGCGAAGCGAGTTGCCGAGCGTCATTCCGAAGCCGCGCTCCAGCGGCTCGGCGACGAAGGCGGCACGGCGGCGGCTGTCGCCACCGGACTGCTTCTTCTCGAGCGCGTTGGGCTTTTTCAGTTCCTGCCAGTTCTTTGCGTTGACGGCCATTTGTCTTCCTGCCCTTTGGCGGAGCGTCCCCCGCCGAAACGTAAACTCATAAAAGCCGCGGTCTCATCCCACGGCTGCGACGCGCAAACGGTTAGACGCGCCGCCTCTTCGACGGCCGGACCCCGTTGTGCGGGATCGGGGTGACGTCGCGGATCGACGTGATCTGGAAGCCGACAGCCTGGAGAGCGCGGAGCGCGCTCTCGCGGCCCGAACCGGGACCTTTGACCTCAACCTCGAGCGTGCGAACGCCGTGGTCGGCGGCCTTGCGGCCGGCGTCTTCCGCCGCGACCTGCGCCGCGTACGGGGTCGACTTGCGGCTTCCCTTGAAGCCCATCATTCCGGCGCTCGACCAGGCAATCGCATTGCCCTGCGCGTCGGTGATGGTGATCATGGTGTTGTTGAAGCTGGCGTTCACGTGGGCGACGCCGGCGGTGATGTTCTTGCGTTCCCTTCTGCGGATACGCTGCGGTGCCTGGGCCATCTGAAACTCGTTCCTAATCCTGAGTAGCCGTTCGTCCTGGGGAGCGGCGGAGCCGCGTCGCGAAGGACTGGCTTATTTCTTTTTACCGGCGATCGGCTTGGCCTTGCCCTTGCGGGTGCGCGCGTTGGTGTGCGTGCGCTGGCCGCGGACCGGCAGGCCCTTGCGGTGGCGAAGCCCGCGGTAGCAGGCGAGGTCCATCAGCCGCTTGATGTTCATCGCGGTCTCGCGCCGGAGGTCGCCCTCGACGGTCAGGTCCTTGTCGATCGCCTCGCGGATGTGCAGCACTTCCTGGTCGGTCAGGTCCTGGACGCGCTTTTCCGGGCTGATGCCCAGCTGCTGGGTGATCTTCTGCGCCGTCGTGCGGCCGATTCCGTGGATGTAGGTGAGCGCCACTTCGACGCGCTTGTTGGTGGGGATGTTGACCCCGGCAATACGAGCCATTCGTTACCCTTCTTCAAGCTCCACGGGGCGCCAACCGCCCCATCTCATCGCTTAGAAAGTCCCGTTCAAACCAAAAACCGACGCGCGCACGAATGCGCCGCCGGAAACCGGTGAATCGGGATAAGCTGCAGATAGGAATGCGCTCACGCCGAGTCAAGCAGCCGCGAAACGCAGCAATCGCAGCGGTTCCCATGCGTACGCGCACGCGCGGGCGCGCGATGGCAGGAAGGGACGACCCGTTACCGCTGTTGGCATGCTCGTATCCACGAGCTGGCGATGTCAGTCCAAATCCTATTTTTCCAGCGCGACTTCGCTAAGAGCGCGGCGCCATGCAGGAAAAGCGCATCCACCAGATCTTCGTCGCCAGCGTGCTGTTCAAGGGCGCGCACGCGCTGATCGAGATCGCCGGCGGGGTCGCGCTCTACCTCATCAGCACCGACTGGATCGTCGGCACCATCAACCGCTTCAGCCGCGACCAGCTGATCGAGGACCCCGACGACTGGATCGCGACGCACTTGCTCGAGTTCGCCAGGACCTTTTCGGTCGAGGCGCACCATTTCTACGCTTTCTATCTCTTGAGCCACGGCATCGTGAAATCGATCCTGGTGATCGGGCTGCTGCGCGAGAAATTGTGGGCCTATCCGGCGAGCTTCGTCGTGTTCGGCGCGTTCATCGCCTACCAGCTCTACCGCTACAGCTTCACCCACGATTTCGCGCTGATCCTGCTCAGC
>Ga0070673_100002700_pt1 | contig 10871 bp, 13 predicted proteins | sample KBSM23metaG_FD_65342 | JGI IMG/M metagenome (GOLD analysis project Ga0070673, IMG submission 65342) | Miscanthus rhizosphere microbial communities from Kellogg Biological Station, Michigan, USA - KBS M2-3 metaG | ecosystem: Host-associated > Plants > Roots > Rhizosphere > Soil ...
CGACAAGACGTTCGAGGTGCGCGCCACGCTGGGCCCCGAAGCGGTCGACGATCTCGTCACCCGCCTGTCCGCGATGGTGTCGCTCGCGCGCGCCGGCGCCGCGCCCGGCTTCGCGCCGCCCACGCCATCGCCCTAGAAAAACGGCCCTGCGGCGGGAGCTGTCCGCAGGGCCGGTGGACCTTCTAGATCGCGGCTACTGGCAGATCGCCGTTTGCGCGGCGGGATCGACCACGCACATGAGGCCGGCGCAGCATTGCTGCGTCAGGCCCGGACCACAGGCCGCGCCCGGCGGCCGGCAGGCCGGTGGCGGCAGGCACGTCGGCACTCCTCCCGGGCCGGACTGACACACGAGGCCCGAACAGCACGGCGACGCGCCGGCGCACTGACCGCCCGTCGGGACGCACATGTTCTGCGGCTGGCAGCTGGTGATCCCGGTGGCATCGCCCTGGCAGGTCAAACCCGCGCAGCACACGGTGGTGGCGGAGCACTGGATCCCCTGCGGGGCGCACGTTGGCGGCTGGCAGGTGACCAATCCCGTCGCGTCGCCCTGACATGCGAGGCCGGGGCAGCACTGAAGGGCGGTGCCGGGGCCGCACTGCGCGCCCGGCGGCATGCACATGGTGCTTGGCTGGCAGCTCGTCAGCATGGTGGTGGGGTCGACCTGACACGAGAGCCCGGTGCAGCACGCGTTGGGCGACGTGGGCGAGCAGGCGCTCCCCGCGCCCCCGCACATCCCGCCGCCGGTCTCGAAGTCGACGCTGATCGACGCCTGGCCGTTGCGGCGCATGTTCAGCGCCAGCGACGTCACGCCCGTCGCGCCGATCTGCACGCTGATCGGATCCGCGACGTAGGTCGGCAGCGGCATCATCGGTGCGCCGTTGCATCCGCCGGGGAACGCCTCGCCGCTGAACGTGACCTGCCCGACCGGCAGCCCGTTCATCGACAGCACGGACATCTGGCCGGACATGACGCTGAAGTTCTGCTCTTTCACGCGCGATCCGGTCGCGACGATGTGGATGCACTGCACGTCCGTCGGTACCACCACCAGCGCCAGCTCCACGCGCCCGGTGTCCTCGGGCGTTGTGGGTTCGGTGCTCGGCAAATCCGTACACCCGACCGCCGCCCCCAGCACCGCCAGCGCGACTCCCTTCATTAATCTCTGCTTCGACATGGCTTGTTCCCTTTCTGTTGCGGGACGCATCGGCGAGGACCCGACCTCACCGACGCCCGCGGCGGGGAACGTCGCCTCAATTGCGCCATCGCACAAGTGACGCGCGCGCCAGGACGGTTTTTTGCTCACTCGCCCGCGGGCGGGACCGGCACGACGTCGTGAAACTTCCTGAAGTCGATCTGGAAGCGGCCGCGCTCGTCGTTGCCCAGCACGTCGGCGAAACGCGCGCCGAAGACGATGTCCGACAGCGCGTACTCGTAGCGCGCGATGATGGTCTGGCCGATCGTCTCGTCGAACCCGATCAGGCTGAGAAACAGCGCGCCGTTCTTCTCGCCCAGCTTGGCGAGCGCATCCGGTCCGTGGAAGGGGCTGTCGGCCTCGATCTTGTGCATCGCCGTCCAGGTCAGGAAGAACACCGCCGTTCGATCGCGCACCAGCGGCAGGTCGATCTGGCGCCGCAGCATCTCGCCCTCGCGCGTCCGCTCGGTCACCAGCAGCACCACGCGCAGCTGCGCCTCGACGATGCGGTTACGGCGCCAGTTCGCCATCCGGAACATCACGTGCGGAACGCCGTCGCGCGGTGTGATCGTGACCTTGTTCGAGAACAGCACCCGCGCGGACGGACGCGCGAAGCGCGTGAAGGTCAGCCCGGTGATGACCGCGATCCCCAGGATGCCGGTCATCGCCTCGAGGACGACAACGATGTGCGCGTAGCGGGTCAGCGGGTACATGCCGCCGTAGCCGATGGTCGCGATGGTCTGGACGCTGAAGTAGAACGCGTCCTCGAATGACCCCGCGCGCGCGTGCGCGATGCAGCCCGGCTGAGCCAGGTACAGGGACGCGAACAGCAGGTTCGCGCCCAGGAACCACACCGCCACCAGGGCGAAGAACGTCGGCCAGCCCCGCGCCAGGATGAAGTGGTACACGTCCTTGTGGAGGGCGCGCTCCATCCCGACCGCACGGATGGGCCGACGCTGCGCCGCGGCGAGCGAGACCCGGGGCGGCGGGGGAGGTGCGGAAGGTGCGGAATTCGCCATGGACGCAGCGTAGTCGCGTCAGAAATCCTCCGCAATTTCGATTAGATCCGGGCATTTACCGGGTCGTATGTCAAAATGATGTGTGCTTTTCAGCGATTACGCCTCGCGCTGGATGACCTCGCTCCCCGCGTCCGCTCACCCGTTCACGTTCGGGAACGTGGTGGAGGGGGGGCGTGAGTTCCCGCTGGTCGGCCTGACCAGCCGCGGATCGCGGTCGGTCGTCATCACGGCCGGGTTCCACGGCGACGAGAAGGCCGGTCCGCTCACCCTCCTGGAACATGCTTCCGAGATCGTCGCCTACGCCGCCGAGCGTGACGTCGCCCTGGCCATCTATCCCTGCGTGAACCCTTCGGGTTTCGAGGCGCACACCCGGTACAACGTCACGGGCGAGCACCCCAACAACGACTTCCTCCGCTACGAGACCATGCCAGGCATGTGGCGCGGCGAGCTGCGCGAGGGCGAGGACTTCCTGCGCGTCACCCACGCCGGCGACGACGTTCCCAAGGAGACCGCGGCGCTGGCGCGGGCGCTGGACGCGCTTCCCACGCCGCTGGCTGCCCTGGACCTGCACCAGGACAACTTCATCCACGGTTCGCTGTTTTACGCGTACATCTTCGGCGACCGCGCCAGCTACCGGCCGATGCTCGCCCGCTCGGGCGCGCTGGTGCCGGTCCTGCGCAGCAGCATCGTCGACTCCGGCCACGAGCCGGGGACCGACGTGCGCGCCGACCAGGAGGGGTTCATCGTCTGCCACGACGGCAGCGTCACCGACCGGTTCCACCGCGCGGGCGTGCCCTACACGGCGGCGATCGAGACGACGACCGAGACGCCCTGGCCGCTGGCCGACGAGATCAACCTTATCTGGATTCGCGGATTCATCGACCTCGCCGCGGCCGCCTGACCGCCGCCGGTTGCTCTCGGGCGACGCTTGAGGTTACTGATCGCGTCGCGTGCGCTCGCCGCTTCCTTCGATCGTCATCGCCGCGCTGGCCATCCCGGCGCTCACGCCCGGCTGCGGAGGCGGCGCCGCCAACAGCGGTGGGGCGATCGCGCTCGCTGATTACGGCCGCGAATACGTGAAGGTGTTCTGCCGGCGGGTGTACACCTGCTGCGACGCCGCCGAGATCGCGTCCGCTCCGGACTGGGGACCGAGCGAAGCGGATTGCGTGACGGCGGGCGCCGCCCGTCTGTCGACCGCGAACCTGCAGGCCGCCGTGGCCAGCGGGCGGGTCGTCTACCATGGCGACCGCGCGCGCAAGTGCATCGACAACGTCGCGGCGCTTTCCTGTGCGGACTTTGGCGTCGCCTTCCTGTCGCGATACGTTCCGGATTGTCCGGAAATAGCCGAGGGAACGGTACCGGAGGGCGGACAATGCACGCTCGTGGAAGAGTGCGCGACCGGCTTCTGCGACGGCTCCGGTTGCGCGGCGCGCGCGGGCCTCGGCGAGGCGTGCCAGCCCCCGTATGCTTGCCAGCCAGGGCTTTACTGCTCGCTCGTCACCAGCAGCTGCGCTCCGATCGCTCCCATCGGCGGAGCCTGCGACGAGAATCCCGGCTGCGAGAACTACAACTGTCCGCCGCCGGTCGGTACCGAGCCGCGGATTTGCAGCCCGCAAACGATGTGCAACGGCCCATAGCCGGGATCACTAAGGGGCTTCCCGGGAATAGGGCCGCGCATGCAAAGAACGTTCGCTGGGTGTGTGGCCACCGCGATGCTGGTGGCTCTGGTCGGATGCGGTTCCAGCAGCAGCGGCGGCAGCACCGTCGCGCTCACGGACTTCGCCAGTGAGTCGGCGAAGGCGACGTGCGCGCGGATCTACAAGTGCTGCGACGCCACGGAACGCATGGGCGATTCGACCTGGGGCGCGACCGAGATGGAGTGCGTGACCATGCAGACCCCGGTGGTGGCCACCGGCGTCGCGACCCTGCAGGCCGGGGTCGACGCCGGCAAGATCACCTATCACGGCGACCGCGCGAGCAAGTGCCTCGCGAACATCAAGGCGCTCTCCTGCGACTGGGGCATCACCTTCAACCGGCGCTACGTCCCCGACTGCCTGCACGTGTTCGACGGAACGGTGGCGAACGGCACCGCCTGCTCGATGGACGAGGAGTGCATGAGCGGCTTCTGCAGCCCCACGGGCTGCGCCGCCCGGGCCAAGGCCGGGGACGCCTGCACCGCCCCGACCGGCTGCGAGGACGGCCTTTACTGCCCGGTCAGCGCCGGTGACCACTGTCTCGCCGCGAAGGCCCTGGGGGAGGCCTGCGAGGTCTCCACCTCCTGCCAGAACAACAGCTGCGTCATTCCGGACGGCCAGACCGCGGGGACCTGCGGGGCCCCGATGATGTGCAACGGCCAGTAACCGTCCAGTCGCCTTCGACGGTCCCTAGGCAAACCGCGGACTTTGCGGTAAATACGCCCCCTTCGCAGTCACGCGATCGAAGGAGATACGTGGTCCCATGGCGGCAGCAGCAGAAGCGTTGAAGCAGAGCCCGCTCGCGCGGGTGAAGGAAGAGTTCGGCGGCAAGGACAAGCTGGTCGACAAGATTGTCGGCGTGCTCGATTCCGGCGACGAGAGCAAGGACGAGCTCCGCAAGCGTCTGCTGGGCGTGTCGAACACGAAGCTGATCCGGCTGTTCGCGGTCGCCACCAAGACGAAGCAGGCGGGCGGCCACGACAAGCTGGTCTCGGCGACGGCGGAGAAGCTGAACCGCGCCAAGGACAAGGACTACGTCGCCAAGCTGGACGAGTTCTCGAACGGCCGGCTGCTCGACATGTTCCAGGCCGCGGAGGGACGGAGCGCCGTTCCGGCGCCCAGCGTCGGAAAGACCGACGGGGCCAAGCCACCGGTCGCGAGGGCGCCCAGAGCGGCGAAGCCTGCGGCGGTCGCGGCAAAGCCGGCGGCGAAGCCCGAGAAGAGCGCGAAGGCCAAGAAGTCGGCGGCGGCGGTGAAGTCCGCGCGCGCGAAGGCCAAGAAGCGGTAACCGGCGGAAGGCCATGTTCTTGGGCCGGGTCGTGGGGCGGCTCTGGGCGACGCGGCAGGCGGCCGGCCTGGCGGGTCGCAAGCTGTTGCTGGTACGACCCGAGACGGCGTCGGGGCGCGAGGCGAGCCGGCTGGTGGTCGCCGTCGACGGCCTGGCGGCGGGCCCGGGCGATCGCGTGGTGGTCGCGCACGGCAGCCGCGTCCGCGATCTGACGGTCGGCGCCGACGTCGCCGACAAGGACATCGTCATCGGCATCGTCGACGGCCACGAGCTGCAAGGTCGATGATCCGATGATTCTCGCGCGCGTCATCGGCCACGTGTGGGCGGCGCGCCGCGACGCGCGCCTGCAGCGCGCGAAGCTGCTGGTGGTGCGGCCGCACGCCATCTACGAGCCCGCGTTCGCGACCCGCCACCTGGTCGCCACCGACGACGTCGACGCGGGCGTGGGCGACGACGTCATCATCTGTCTGGGCGCGCCGGCGCGCGCGTCGCTGGGCGACAACAACATGCCGGTCGACGCCGCCGTGCTGGGCGTCGTCGATCGCGTCGAACTGGACGCGGACGCGATGCGGGCGGCGGGCGCGGCGCCCGGGATCAAGCGCCCGCTCGAGATCGCGGTGGGCACATGATTCGCGGCACGGTCATCGGCCAGGTGTGGGCGACCCGCAAGGCGCGCGGCCTGGAAGGGCAGACGCTGCTGCTGGTCGCGGCGCGCGATGCGGAGGGGCAGCCGACGGGCCGACTGGTGGTCGCCAGCGACACGCTGGACGCGCGCGCGGGCGAGGACGTCACCGTCGCGTTCGGCTCGGGCGCGCGCAACGTGCTGCGGCCGGGGCCCGACAACCGCGACCTGCTGTGCGACGCGGCCATCGCCGCCATCGTGGAAGGAGCGGGCTGATGTTTCTGGGACGCGTGGCCGGGACGGTCTGGTCGACGGTGAAATGGCCGCAGGCGCAGGGCCTGAAGCTGCTGCTGGTGCGCCCTTACCGTGTGGGCGACCTTCCACCCGGCGTTGCCGCCGCTGCGCCCGGGGCCGCGCCGGCGGCAGGCGCGGCCGCGTCCGAGCCGACCGACGATCTGGTCGTCTGCGCGGACACGCTGGACGCCGGGCCGGGCGACGACGTGATCGTCGCGTTCGGGCACGCGGCGCGCGTCGCGGTCAGCGAGAAGCTGGCGCCGGGCAGCAAGCCGTCCGTCCCGATCGACGCCGCTGTCGTCGCCGTCGTGGATCGCGTGGAGATCCCGCGGTGAAGGACGCCGATCTGCGCCGGCTCGTGGCCGAGGTGACGCGCGAGGTGACCGCCCAGGCGGAGCGCGGCGGCCGGCCCGCATCCCACGCCAACGGTTCGCGCCGCGGCGGCCGGGCCGTGGTGACGACGACGGGCAAGAACCAGCGCGGGATCGTCGCAAAAATTGCGCAGGCCATCGCCGACGCGGGGGGCGACATCGTCGACATCTCGCAGACGCTGGTGTCGGACTACTTCACGATGATCATCATCGTCGACACCGGCGCGCTGTCCGTATCGTTCGCCGAGTTCAAGGCCAAGCTCGAGCGGACGGTGGCCACGGCGGGCGCGGAATGTCTGGTCATGCACGAAGACATCGTCAACGCATTGCAACGGGTGTAGCTGCGACCACTTTCCAGCGCGTGCGGTTCGCGCTATCAAGAACATCCGGCGGGGTCGCCAGCGTCATCGTTCCATGAAATACAGGCTGACGGAGAAGATCGGAAGCGGCGGGATGGCCGAGGTCTACCGCGCCATCGGCGAGGGGCCGGCCGCCTTCGCGCGCCCGTTCGTCCTCAAGCGCATCCACCCCCGTCTGGCGGGGCAGCCCGAGTTCGTGCGCATGTTCGTCGACGAAGCGAACATCTCGGCGCGGCTGATCCATCCCAACATCGTCCAGGTGTTCGAGTTCGCTCAGCAGGACGGCGCCTACTACCTGGTGATGGAGCCGGTCGACGGGATCGACATGGCGTGGCTGCTGAAGCGGCGGATGGATCGGCCCAACGAGCAGCTGTCGCCCGCGTTCGTGGCGGAGGTGGGACGCCAGGTCTGTCGCGGGCTGGAATTCGCGCACACGCTGACGGCCGCCGACGGCACGCCGCTGGGCATCGTCCATCGCGACGTGACGCCGCCCAACATCATGGTGTCGTGGAACGGCATGGTGAAGATCCTCGACTTCGGGCTGGCGCGCGCGGTGGAGGCGCTGCGCCTGCATCAGAGCGACCAGGGGATGGTGCGCGGCAAGATGTCGTACCTGGCGCCCGAGCTGCTGGACGGCGCGACGGCGGACGCGCGGTCGGACGTGTTCTCGCTGGGCGTCGTGTTGCACGAGCTCCTGTCCGGGCAGCGGCTGTTCCACGGCGAGACCGATTACGACACGCTGCAGCTGGTGAAGTCGATGGCGATCCCGCGGCCGTCCAAGCGCAACGCGGGCGTGAAGCCCGCGCTGGACGGCGTCGTGATGCGCGCGCTGGAGCGCGATCCCGCCAAACGCTACAAGAGCGCCGGCGAGATGGGCGACGAGCTGGAAGAGCTGGCGCTGCGGAAGAACTTTTCGGCGGACGAGCTGGCGCGCAAGACGCGCGAGCTGGCCGACCAGGCGCCCCCCGCGGATCGCGTGCGGCCCACGCCGATCCTGACCGAGGTGCCCGCGATCGTCGGCCACGACGACTCCACCGTCATCATCGACGAATCGCTGAAGCTTCCCCGCGGAGCCGGGCATGCGCCGACCGCGGCGCGAGAACCGCGCGCCGCGCGCGGCACGTGGAAGGTGGCCGCCGTGGCCCTGGGCTGCATCTTCGTGGGCGCTCTGCTGGGCGCGGCGCTCCGGCCATCCGCCCCGTCGGCGGTGGTGGTTCCGGTCGCCGCTCCGACGCCTCCGCCGCCGCCCCCGGCGCCCGCTCCGGTCGCGCCGGAGCCCGCACCGACGGTGCGCGTGGCGCTGGATTCGGCGCCGCAGGGGGCGACGGTGACGGGCGCGGCGGGGCCGCTGGGCAAGACGCCGCTGCTGCTCAACCTGCCGCGGTCGCAGGAGGTCGTCGAGCTGACGCTGACCAAGCCCGGATACGCGACGCTCCCGTACAAGGTCATCCCGATCCAGGACAAGGATCTCGTCGCGAACATGCACCGCGTGGTCGCGCGGGCTCCGGCCCTTGCTGCCGGCCCGCTGAAGCCGGGCGTCCCCCCGGGTCCGCCCGGGACGACGAAAACCGTGCGCGTCACGACCACCACGACGTCGTCCAAGACCACGCAGACGCTCGCGCCCGCCGCGACGACGAGAGCCGCGTCCGCGCCGCCCACGCTTCGGCGATAGTTCATCGATGACGGAACGGAAGCCGCCGGAAGGCGAGGAGGATTTCGCCGCGATGTTCGCCGCTTCGGAGCGGCAGGCCAGCCGCGCGCCGCGGCCGCGACTCGCGATCGGCGATCGGGTGCGCGGGACGATCGTCTCCATCGGCCAGGAGGTGACGGTGGTCGAGCTCGCCGGCGGCGGCGAGGGGACGCTGGAGACCCTCGAGCTGCGCGACGCGAACGGCGAGCTGACCGTGAAGGGCGGCGACACGGTGGAGGCGCGCGTGGTCGCCCTCGGCGAGAAGCAAGGGTTCGTCACGCTCCGGCGGGGCAGCGGCCACGGCGCCGGCGGCCGCTCGAACCTCGCCGAGGCGGCGACCACCGGACTGCCCGTCGAGGGCGTCATCACCGGCGTCAACAAGGGCGGCTTCGAGGTCGACGTCGGCGGCGTGCGCGCGTTCTGTCCCCTGTCGCAGCTGGAGCTGCGGCCCGTCGACGATCCGGCCGCGTACGTCGGCCGCCGGTTCTCGTTCCGGGTCACCCGCCACGAAGAGGATCGGCGCGGGACGAACGTGGTTCTGTCGCGGCGCGCGCTGCTCGAGGAGGAAGCGCGCGGACGCGCCGAGGAGACACGGGGCAAGGTCGTCGTCGGCGCGGTGTTGCCCGGCGTGGTGACGGCGATCAAGGACTTCGGCGCGTTCGTCGACGTCGGCGGGATCGAGGGGTTGCTGCCGGCGTCGGAGATCAGCTTCGATCGCGGCACGCGCCCGGCGGATATCCTGACCGTGGGTCAGCCGGTGAGCGTGCAGGTGATGCGCGTCGAGAAGCGGGACGATCCCAGGCGTCCCGAGCAGGTGTCGTTCTCGCTGAAAGCGCTGGAGCGCGATCCCTGGCAGGACGCCGCGGCGCAGTTCCCGCCGGGAACGATCGTGCGCGGGCAGGTGATGCGCACCGAGGCGTTCGGCGCGTTCATACAGCTCGCGCCGGGCGTCGAGGGGCTGATCCACATCAGCGAGCTCCGCGCCGATCGGCCGCTGCGCCATGCGCGCGACGCCGTCAAGCCGGGCGACGCGCTCGACGTCGCCGTGCTCGCGGTCGAGCCCGACAAGCGGCGCATCTCGCTGGGACTGGCGGGGCGCGAGGCGGGCGTCGACGACGAGGGCCGCGCCGCCGCCGCGCGCGCCTCGGGTGGCGGGCAAGGGGGAAAGGGCGGCATGGGCACCCTCGGCGATCTCCTCAAGGGCAAGCTGCGCTGACGTCGCCGCGCCGAGCACTCACCCCGCGCTGAGCGCGCGACGCTCGAAGACAACATCCGCCGAATCGAGACGACGGCTGATCTATAGTTCGCCGATGCCGGCCGGCCCCCTGCGCTTCGACGCGACCGAGGTGCGCGAGGTGCTGCGCATGATCGAGAGCGAGAGCCTGGACGTGCGCGCGGTGACGATGGGCGTGTCGCTGCGCGACACCGCCAGCGACGATCTGGAACGGACGAACGCGCGCATCTACGAGAAGCTGATGCGCGTCGCCGAGCGCCTGGTGCCGACGACCAAGGCGGTGCACGACGACTTCGCCGTGCCGATCACGTCGACGCGGCTGTCGGTGACGCCGATGGCGCTGGTCACGGAGGCGGCGCGCACGCCCCGCGTCGTGACGTCCGCGCTGGCGCTGGACCGCGCGGCGCGCGAGCTGGGCGTCGACTACGTGGGCGGGTTTTCGGCGCTGGTCGAGAAAGGAATCACGCCCGGCGATCGCGCGCTGATCGATTCCATCCCCGAGGCGCTGGCGCAGACGCAGCACGTCTGCTCGTCGGTGAACGTGGCCAGCACGCGCGCCGGCATCAACACCGACGCGGTGCTGGAGATGGGCCGCATCGTGAAGTCGGTCGCCGAGGCGACCGCGGCCGGCGGCGGTATCGGCTGTGCGCGGCTGGTGACGTTCGCCAACATCCCCGAGGACAACCCGTTCGTCGCCGGCGCGCTGCACGGGGTGGGCGAGGGCGAGTGCGTGATCAACGTGGGCTGCTCGGGGCCGGGCGTCGTGCTGTCGGCGCTGAAGCGCCTGCGCGCGTCGGGCGAGCCGTTCGACGTCGCGACGATCGCGGAGACAATCAAGCGCATGGCCTTCAAGGTCACGCGCGCGGGCGAGCTGATCGGACGCGAGGTGGCGCAGCGGCTGGGGCCGCCGGTGCGCTTCGGCGTCGTCGATCTGTCGCTGGCGCCCACGCCCGCGGTCGGCGACTCGGTCGCCGAGATCCTGGAGGCGATGGGCATCGAGAAGGCGGGCGCGCCCGGATCGGTGGCGGCGCTGGCGCTGCTGACCGACGCCGTCAAGAAGGGCGGGGTGATGGCGTCGTCGGCGGTGGGCGGGCTGTCGGGCGCGTTCATC
>Ga0070673_100002702_pt1 | contig 10870 bp, 5 predicted proteins | sample KBSM23metaG_FD_65342 | JGI IMG/M metagenome (GOLD analysis project Ga0070673, IMG submission 65342) | Miscanthus rhizosphere microbial communities from Kellogg Biological Station, Michigan, USA - KBS M2-3 metaG | ecosystem: Host-associated > Plants > Roots > Rhizosphere > Soil ...
TCCCTCCGTAGGAGGGAAATGTTTATAGAACCTGAGCGTCTACAACCATCTGGTGGCTCCTTTAGGAGCGCGATATGTCGCTCCTAAAGGAGCTAAGAAAATTTGTTCTTGCTCGGTGACTATAAACATGTCACTCCTCCAGAGTGAGGAGTTGCCAACGTTGAACCTGTCCACCTCTGCTTCGAGTGAAGACCTGACGATTCAGGTCGCGCGGTTGCCACTGCCTTACAGATCCAGCTCTTCGTTCACAATCGCTTCAAGCCGTGGCAGCGTTTCCGTTACGCCACAAACATCAAAGTCGCTGCAGTTATTGGTCGGTGCGGTCTTGTAAATGCGGCCTTCAAACAAGCCATCGTCGCGCATATAAATCGAAGCGCTGCGGCCACTCGCAGAAGTTTTTTCCTCAACCAGGAACATTATCGGGCACCTCCTTGATGCAAACCGTTTCGGTATAAAGCTGAATTGCGAGATTGAGTTTCTACCATCGCCCTTCGCTTAGGACAATAGCCAGTTCAGATAGTTGAACAGCGAATTTTGGATGCGCCCTCATATTTCCGCTCGCTTTTGATTAAGTACACGTCTAAAATGCGCCCGGTCGAGAGGGTTGTTCAGAATCGTGAACACAATTTTTATCGTGGAGAGCAGCGATGGCGACTAAGAATGGTGATGGCGGGCGAGAGCAGGTCACTTCGGTTGAGCGCGCCCTTTCAATCCTTGAATTACTCGCAGGAAAGCATCAGGGGTTGAGCGCATCCGCCATCAGCCGTGCTGCTCATCTGCCGAAAAGCTCCACTACTTATTTGCTGCGAACGCTCGTCGCGCGTGGTTACGTTCATCGAGATTCAGAAACCGGGCAACATACGCTTGGCGTTCGTATTTTGAGTTTGGGTGGACAAGCCGTTCAGGGTATGGCGTTGCGCGAAATTGCGGTGCCGCATCTGCGTCAGATCGTGGACCGCACCCGACTCGGCGCGCATCTCGCGATTTTGGATCATGGCGATGCTGTCTATATCGATCGCATTGAATCGCCGAATTTCATCAAGATGGATATTTGGGTTGGACGTCGTGTCGCGCCGCAGGCAACAGCAATCGGAAAAGCGTTGATCTGCCATCTCGAACCTCGTGAGGTCCAGGAGATCGCTGCCAGGCATCCGATCACACCTGCATCTGCTAAAACAATAATTAGTTTGCCAAGACTATATGAAGAGTTGAAGCGAACGCGACAACGCGGTTACGCAATTGATGATGAAGAACACGCGGTTGGTGTTCGCTGCGTCGCGGCGCCCGTATTCGCAGCAGCGGGCGATGTAGTAGCTGCGATCGGAGTATCGGGAACGACCAGTCAGGTGAACGACGAGTTGTTGCCTGCGATCGCTAATACAGTTCGCGGGGCAGCACTGAAGTTATCAGGCCAGCTTGGCAGTCGCGGCTCGCGTTGAAGATTGACTTTGGTTCTGTGCCTGCTCCAAACACACCGACAGCACCGAAGCTAACTCACCAACGTATGGCTCTTTGATCAGGTTGAGATGGCTGCCTGATATCTCATGAACATTAATTCCCCCCTGCGCCAGCACTTGCCAGCCATCGACGAGATCGAATGAAGCGCGGCGATCGCCGCTCGCCCAAAATAAAGTAACAACGCCGGGGTAGGTACGCGGTACGAACTCGGCTGCAGCAAGCGAGTTAAATTCGGTGACGTCACGAAGCGATGCGGGCAACGGCGTGCCTGCGGCTTTCGTCAGCCTGTACATTCGTCGCCAGGTAAGCGTTTTTAGTCGCCCTGGCACGTAACGAATTTTCTCGAACACATATTGTGCTTGGCCGGGCAAACTCTCACCAGCAATGTTCGCGTAATGACACTTCACGCGTTTACGAAAACGGTTGAGCTTATTCGTTGCGCGATTAGACTGCGGTACGAGCTTCAAGTAGCCGGCGGGATAAGTATCCAACAACGCAAGGAATCCAACTTCTTCACCAGCATCTCGAAGCTGGCAGGCCATCTCATAGGCGATCGTTCCGCCGAGCGATCGGCCGCCGATAAAGTATGGACCGTGCGGTTGCACTCGACGAATCTCTTCTAAGTAATGCGCGGCCATCTCCGAGATGCGAGTATGCGGTTGGGATCCTTTATCGAGACCAAGTGATTGCAATCCATAGAAAGGCTGATCTGGGCCAAGGTGTCGCGCGAGTTCGTAAAACTCGAGCACGTTTCCACCTTTGGCGTGAACGCAGAAGAACGGTGGTTTGTTACCGCTCGTTTGGATCGGCACGAGCGTTGACCATCTAGGTGTGTCCTGCTCTTCTATAATTGCAGCCAACTGCGCGACCGTCGGCGCCTGAAACAATGTTGCGAGCGGCAAACGCTTTCCGAAGTACTTCACAATCTGGGCGAACAACAACACCGCAAGCAACGAATGACCACCCAGTTCAAAAAAGTTCTCGTTCACTCCGACGGCTTCGCGTCCCAACAGATCGGCCCACATCGCGGCGAGTACTGTCTCAACAGCTGCATGGGATGGAAGTGGAATGCGCCGCTTTGTCTTCTCAGCAATAACGGGTTCAGGCAACGCCAGGCGGTTAATCTTCCCGCTGGCAGTCATAGGTAGCGCTTCGATAAAAACAAACGAAGCCGGAACCATGTAGTCGGGCAACTTTGATCTAACGAACGCTCGCAGCGAGGCTTCGTCAGCTTTTGCTTTCTTCGTGACTACATAAGCGAGCAAGCGTTTCTCTTCAGCGTCGCTTCCTTTCGCCACTACCACACACTCCCGGACCGCACGGTGTTGAGCAATGACAATCTCGATCTCGTTCAGCTCGATGCGAAAACCGCGCACTTTAACTTGCGAGTCTTTTCTTCCAGTAAACAGCAGTGAGCCATCGGGCAACCTTCGTCCCACGTCGCCCGTGCGGTAGAGCCGCGGTCCATCGCCGTAAGTTTTGAAAGCGGCAGTAGTCGCAGTTTCATTACGCCAATAGCCAAGGGCCACGTGATTGCTGCGAATAGCGATCTCACCACTGAGCGCAGACACCTCACCGCGCTCGTCAAGCAACATTACGTCGGTGTCGGCAACGGGGAAACCGACCGGAACGTTATTTCCAGTGACACGCGTTTTCTTGTTGATAAAGTACTGCAGACTCACGGTTGACTCAGTTGGTCCAAGCCCATTGATCATCAAACAGTCGTCACTGAAATGGTTCTTGTAAGCATTGACATCCGATCGAGTGACTTGTTCGCCGCCGAGAACAACCAGCCTAACGTGCGGGGATGATTTGCCAATGAGATCAGTAACGAAGTGCCGATATACCGTCGGCGTCGAGTGATAGATCGTTATTCGCTCAGCTGCGACACGTTGTCTGAGCCCTTCGAATCCCTCTTCCTTGATGTCGATCGGGTGCAGCGTCGCACCATTCAGCAACGCGCCATAAATATCCATCACTGAAGCGTCGAAGCAATACGTTGATACAAGCGTGAGCCGATCTTGATCGCAAAGATGAAGATTGTTTGTGTAGGCGCGGATGAAGTGAAGCACATTCCGGTGATTCTGCATCACGCCCTTCGGTTTTCCTGTCGAGCCAGACGTGTAGAGTAGATAGGCGAGCGCGTCAGGGTCGGAAGCGAGGTTTATCTCGCGTGCTTCCTGTTTGGACAACTTGTCGATGTTCACAACGGGAACACCATCCAGCTTGATTGAAGTCGCCAGTTTTTGATGCTGGTTATCGCAGACGATCACGTCGACTTCCGCGTCACGCACGATTTCCAGCAACCGATCGCGTGGATACGAGGGATCGAGCGGCACGTATGATCGACCGCTTTTGAGCACGCCAAACATGGCAGCGATCATCGGCGCGTCATGTCCAAACAATAACGCCGCTGATTCACTTCCCTGCCGAGCGCTAGCGATTCCGTGAGCAACTCGATTCGCGGCGCGGTTGAGTTCCTCATAAGTCCAACTAAACTTTTTCGTTTGGATGGCAGTCTTATTGCCATACTTGCGGACCTGGGTAGCGAAGCGACTGGTGATGCTTTGTTCGATCTCCGCTTTCTCAAACGGCACGAACTCATTCGTAGGTTGAATCTCAATTGCCGGCCCAGTGGGAATCAGTTTGCAAGTGGCAATTCTTTCGAGAGGGTTGGCTGCGATTGCCGAAAGCAAGACGTGAAACTGATCGAGCATTTGCACGACGGTTTCGCCATCGAACAGATCTGTGTTGTAAACAAATGCGAGCTGGAGCTGCTTGCCTGTGAGACCGGCGTAGAGCGTCAGATCGAATTTTGAAAGGTTTTCTTCCGACTGCGACCACGCTTCAAAGAAAGAAATACCACCGCCACCCGGCAGCTTTATCTCTTCAGCAAAGCTGAATAGGTTGAAATAGATTTGAAAGATCGTCGTCCGGCTCAGATCGCGTTCAGGCTTCAATTCTTCGATCAATTTCTCAAAGGGCACATCCTGATGCGCGTACGCTTCAAGCGCAGTAGTTCGCACGCGCCCGAGCAACTCGACAAAGGTTGGGTTACCGCTAAGGTCATTTCGCAAAGCGAGGTTGTTCAGGAAGAAGCCGATTAGCTGTTCAGTGGAACTCTGCGGTCGATTGGCGATTGGCGATCCGATGATGATGTCCTGCTGGCCTGTGTGCCGGTAAAGCAGAGTGTTGAATGCCGCCAACAACGTCATGAACAAAGTTGCGCCTTGTTGCCGGCTAAGTTTTTGTAGAGACCCAGTAAGTTCTTCAGAAAGCGTAATGCTGGTCCGCCCGCCTGGATAGGTTTGCACCGCAGGTCGTGGCCGGTCGCCTGGCAATTCGAGTATCGGGAGTTCGCCGCCTAACTTTTCTTTCCAGTAGCCGAGCTGTTTCTCGAGCACCTCACCTTTGAGCCAATCACGTTGCCACGCTGCGTAGTCAGCATATTGAATCGGCAATTGCGGCAACCAGGATGGCTGCTGACGCTGATAGGCGTCGTATATCGACGCGAGCTCTTCAAATAAAACGACTAGTGACCAGCCATCACTGCAAATGTGATGGAGCGTCACTAGCAGGATGCGCTCTTCGCTATTAAGTCTGACGAGGTGCGCTCGAATTAATGGTCCAAATTCGAGATTGAAAGGCTGCTCGGCTTCGTGGCGAATAATGTCTCGGGCTTTGACTCTGGCCTTCTCGAGATCGAGATCCGAAACATCGACGACCTGTAAAGGCACCGTCAAAGCTGCCGCAACTTGAAGCGAAGGTCTGCCGTTGTCGCTTACGTAGGTCGTCCGCAGGACTTCGTGACGACGAACGATCTCATTGAGAGCAAGCTCAATCAGATCTTCGTTGATTGGACCGTTAAGCGGAAGTGCAAGGGGAACGTTGAAAACAGCGGACCCGGGGAGTAACTGGTCCATGAACCACAAACGTTCCTGTGCGAACGAGAGTGGCGCTGTAGAAATTGCCGGCCGGCGCTTGATTGATGTCGGAACAGGCGCAGTCTTGTCTGTAGAACCTTTTAGAAACTTCTCCAACAGACTACGCCGTGCATCTGACAACTCTGCTACTGCCGTCGACCTGTTTGAAGGGAGTTGTTGCATTACTTAAAAGCTAATTACGACTGATGAAATGGGCAGCCTCCGCCGCTTGCGGTAGACGTCGATTCAGGTGGCCCCGGTGAAATTGGTTTTCCAAACTTCAGCGGTAGTGCGACTAAGCCTCTCAGTCCAAGATTGTCTCGCCACGTGAGCTCGGTAGTTTCGAGCGCAAGGTCCGGCAGCCGCTGCACGATTGCTTGAATCGCAAGTTGTCCTTCAACGCGAGCTAGCGGCGCGCCGAAACAGAAGTGACTGGCCCAACCAAACGCTAGATGCCGATTGTCGGCACGGGTTATGTCCAATCGATCAGGATCGGGGAAGCGCTCAGGATCTCGATTGCCGGCGCCCATGACGGCGATGACAGCCTGGCCTTTTCGAATCTGCTGTCCGCCCATCTCAGTGTCGTACGGCGCAATCCGCGCAGTGTGTTGACTCGGGCTTTCGTAACGTAGTAGCTCTTCGACTGCTGAGGGCACCAACGAAACGTCCGCACGGAGACGTTCGAGTTGATCTGGATTGCGAAGCAATGCCAGCACGCCGTTGCCGATCAGATTTGTAGTCGTCTCCTGACCGCCCACCATCGTGACGATTGAATTGGCGATGATCTCTTCTTCCGTCAAACGATCGTCGCCAATCTGTGCCGTCATCAACGAGTAGATCAATCCTTCGCGCGGTTCGACGCGCAGCCGCGCAATAGCTTCGCTAAAATATGCGCGCATCTCTTCGACGCATTTCAAGGTGCGCGCTGCACGATCAGGATTGTGTTGGAAGTTTCCAAGGACCTCGGCGAATTCTGCTGACCAATTCTTCAGCTTGTCACTCTCGCTCGTGGGCACGCCTAATAACTCGGCAGTGACGATGGCGGGCAAAGGCGCAGCAAGATCAGCGATCAAATCCATGCGCCCCTTGCTCAGCAATGGTTCAAGCAATGAATTTAGAATTTCACGTATGTGAGATCGCAGAGCTTCAACTCGCGCGGGTGTGAAGGCCATGCTCGCAAGGCTGCGCAGGCGCGTGTGGTCCGGAGCATCCATGAAGAGCATTTGCTTGACCATCATCTGCGAGACTGGACCAAGCTCGCTCAAACCCAGCGCAGCAAACTGCTCGGGTGTCGGAGTTCGATCTGCGGAGAAGCGGTGAAGGACAGTTATGACGTCAGCGTAACGAGTGACAACCCACGCATGAAGATAAGGGTCCCAGTAAACCGGTCGTTCATTGCGGAGACGATGGTAGAGGGGGTATGGATCAGCGAGTACTGCAGGGTCGAGCAGTTGGTACAGACTCAGCGTTGGGGCAGACCTGGAGGGTCTTTTACGATTTCCGTTAACCATCTTTCCTGAGGCCAAGTAAAAAAGGGCAAGCTAAAATTCAATCAGCCGAGGAGCCGCACGACTTCGTCTTCGCTCATCGCTTCGACTTTTGCGCGCAATAGCTCTTCGACTTCCCACGCTAGTTCTGCGATTGTCGGCGCATCGAAGAGCGCACGCAGAGCTAGATCAACTCCGAAGACCGTTCTGATTTGTCCAATGAGTTGTGTACCGAGCAGCGAGTGTCCGCCCAACAAGAAGAAGTTGTCGTTGACACTCACCTCGTCGATTCCGAGCAGCGACGAGAGCATTTCCGCTAAACGCTTTTCCAAAGGCGTGCTGGGCGCCGTGAAAACGTGCTCCCACAAAGTGTTTTCAGCATCAGGCGCCGGCAGTGAATTTCGATCGAGCTTGCCGTTTTGCGTCAGCGGCAGCGCGTCGATGCACACAAAAATTGAAGGCACCATGTAATCCGGCAACTGTGCTTTAAGAAACTCGCGCAGATCCTGCGCTGACAGTTGTGATTCCTCGCGAAGCACTAAATACGCGGCTAACTGTTTTTCGTTGGTGTTGAGATCCCGCGCGACAACGACACTGCTTTGCACTTCAGGATGGCGATCGATCACCGCAACGATTTCGTTAGGCTCAATCCGATAGCCCATGACTTTGATTTGATCATCAGCGCGACCAAGATAGGCAATCTCTCCATTCGGAAGTCGCCTGCCAAGATCACCGGTGCGATACAAGCGCGCTGAAGATAGCGGCAAAAATGGATCCTGGATGAAGCGTTCCGCGGTTAAGTCCGGACGCTTGAAGTAGCCGCGAGCCACACCCGCGCCACCGATGTAAAGCTCACCCGGCGATCCTTGTGTGACTTGCTTGAGATTTTCATCGAGCAGGTAAATGTAAGTTGAAGTGATAGGACTGCCGATGGTCGGCAACATCTCACGACTGATGCCGGCTTTAACTACGCCGGAGGTGGCGACGACAGTGCACTCAGTCGGTCCATAGTTATTGATGACAGCGAAAGGCAGATTCGGTTTAGGGAAGCGGCGTAACGTGTCGGCGCCGGTCAAAAGAAAACGCAGCGAGGTGTTGCTGGGCCAGTCGATCGACATCAATTCTTCGGCAAGCACAGTCGGCAAGAAGGTAATGGAAATGCTTTCATTCACTAACCAGTCTTGCAGCAACTTCACATTCAATCGCGTTTCATCGTCAGGCAAATGCAGACTCGCACCGGCGCTTAGGTAAGGCCACGTTTCCCAAACCGAAGCGTCAAAGCCAACCGAAGCGAGCAAGCTCGCGCGATCGTTTGCGGTTACTGTGAAGGCTTCCTGGTGCCAGCGAATTAGGTTCGCCAAATTCTCATGAGTGACTTCAACACCTTTTGGAGCACCAGTTGATCCCGAGGTGTAAATGACGTAAGCAAGATCGCTTGGGCTGGCGCAGTGAGCCGGAGCCTCTTTTGAATGCGAGCTAATCTGATCGTCATCACAATCGACCACGACTGTGTTTCCCGACATCTGTCCGAGCCGTTCGCGCAAGTTATTGCGACTGATGACTACGCGAGGTTCCGCATCGCGAATCAACAGAGCCAATCTTTCCTGGGGGTATGAAGGATCGAGAGGGAGATACGCACCACCTGCTTTTAAAACCGCCGTTGCCGCGATCACGCTCGAGAACGATCTTTCCAGGCAAATGCCAACAACAACTTCAGGTCCCACACCAAGACTAATGAGATGATGCGCAAGCTGATTCGACGATTGTTCAAGCTCCCGATAAGTCAGTTCATCCGCGCCGGATTTCAACGCGAGCGCGCCCGGTGTGCGCAGAGCGCAGCTCGAAATCAATTGCGTCAAAGATTGATTGCCGTCTTCAACGAGCTCAAGCTTCAGGAGCCCGGTCGAAGGTACATTCTGGATTTTTTTAATGATTCGTATGTTTCGGTTCGTTGACATAAGAGCGATTCACAACTTGCAGCGACCAAGTTCAGCAAAGAGACAACACCGCACGAACTTGTTAAAGGCTGAATGCAGTTGAGTTTCCGAATGTGCGTGCGGAGGCGCACAAAGTTTTCCTGATTGCGCGGAGCGGTTGCAGGTGGAAATTGACTCTCGATGGACTAGAGGCGACGGCTTCGTCTCAAGAATCGGCGAAGCCGACGAATGACAATAGCCCACCGATTTATCGGTGGGATTGAAGATGAAGCTTTGAGCGAGTCCGCTTAGCGGACGGCTGAATTAAGCTTGAGACCTAACGTCTCTCAGCCGTCCGTTTCACGGACTTGTCGATCACCTCAGGGCCGCCCAGCGCTTAAGCGCTGGGCTATTCTCATTCAGTCCGCTTCGCGGACTAAGCAAGATTATTTTTGAGGCAAAGCCTTATCAATCAATGTTTGCGCCCTTTTAACCTGCGTCAGGTAGCGGTTCGGGAACGGTAGCAGCGGCGCGGGCGCGCCACGATCCCAACGCTGAGACTCCATAGAACAACACAGCGACCAGAATTAAATATTGAAAGCCAAGTAGCATCGAGCTGTACTCTGCGAGCCCACCAATCATTGCTCCAGCAATGTTGAAGCCGAAGGTCCTATCTGGTTCGGCTGTGCGCTTGAACAGCGCGGCAAAGATCAAGCCGGCAAACAGTATTGGCGCAAACACGAGCAGGCAGGCTCCAGCCACTTGTAGCGTTCGAGACATGCCGAGAAAGAAATCCAGCGAGATAAAAATATTCAGCAGTAAGGTCACGAACAGGCCCAAGTAAAAAAGGCCCAGTTGTGGCTTGGTGAATTTCAGAGTCAGCAGATTCGCGATGAGAATCATCACCAGCACGGCGAAGAAAACGATCGAATTCACGACCCAAGTGCTGCCGAATAGAAGGGCCATCGTAACTACGGCCTTGGTCTCGACTAGCATGAATCCAGCGCCGAGAAAGAACATCTGCACATTCAGCGAGCGGTTTGAACTCCCATTTGAGCCAGCCCGCCTCGGAAGAAAAATAATGATTAGCAGCAATGCCAGTCCGGCCATGATGGCTGCGCCGCGCAAACTCAAAGTGGGAATCATCGGCGCGCGTAAATAAAGGAACGGCCAATCGTCGGTGGCGGTGCGAATGCCACCAGGAACTGGAGCGACGGTGGTCACCCCAAAGTGTTGCCACGCGTCAGGTTGAGTTCCGGCTGTGTTAACACTGAACCCGTTGGGCGAGTCAGGTGACGGCGCCTGATCCTGACGAAGCACATAATCAGGCGTCTTTGAAAACGCATTTCGTAAGGGACCAGTATTACCCGCGAAAAAAACTGTGAAGTCTCCGAAGGTCGCTGTTTCCGGCTCGATGACTTTTCGATACGGCAACGTAAGCACAAGCGGATTGCCGGTGCCGAAGGTCTCTTCTAATCCTTGTTGTAATCGCGCAGCCAACCATCCCTGGCGGAAATAGTTGTAAATCACAAATGTTCCGCCCGGCTTCAAATGACGCTGAACATCCGCGAACGCCTGTCGGGTAAACAGGTAACTCTCCAGGCGGATGTTGCTGTAGCCGCTATGCAGCACCAACGAATCGACCAGGGCATAGACGATCAAATCGTATTTGCGTTCAGTCGCGCGCAAAAAGTTTCGGCCATCATCAAGGTGAATTTCGACGCGTGGATCCTGATATGGCTTGTCAGGATGATATTGGCGCCCAAGACGATTGATGCCCGGATCGATCTCAACAGCATCGACATGATCCGCGCCCCACTGTATGGCGCGACTGACATCATTGCCGGAGCCGGCGCCGATGATCATGACATCTTTGAAAGCCGGGTTGCCGCTATCACGATTGAGCAGGTGCGGCAGAGCGTAAGCAGGAAAGACTTCCTGCCGGGAAACCATCTGCTGGTGATAAATCAGATTCACCGACAGCGAGAGATCCAACTTCTTGAAATCGATGCGGTAGTACGGAGACCAAAACGTCTGCGCGTCCCGCTGTCCTTCATAGTCGTTATGAATCGGGGTGTAGCGCGCC
>Ga0070673_100002712_pt1 | contig 10854 bp, 11 predicted proteins | sample KBSM23metaG_FD_65342 | JGI IMG/M metagenome (GOLD analysis project Ga0070673, IMG submission 65342) | Miscanthus rhizosphere microbial communities from Kellogg Biological Station, Michigan, USA - KBS M2-3 metaG | ecosystem: Host-associated > Plants > Roots > Rhizosphere > Soil ...
ACTCGGCTCAGGCGTCACCGCCATCGTGTTCGACGCACCCGCCGTCGGTTCGATCGACGTGCGCGGCGGCGGGCCGGGCACGCGCGAGACCGCGCTGCTCGACCCGGCGCAGACGGTCGAAGGCATCGACGCGATCGCGCTCTCCGGCGGTTCGGCCTTCGGCCTCGACGCCGCTTCCGGCGTCCAGGGCTGGCTCAAGGAGCAGCAGCGCGGCTTTTGGGTTCGCGGCGCACGCGTGCCGATCGTGCCGGCGGCAATCCTGTTCGATCTCCTGAACGGCGGCGACAAGGAATGGGGCCGCTACCCGCCCTACCGCGAGCTTGGCTATGCGGCGGTGGCGGCGGCCAGTCTCGACTTTGCGCTCGGCAGCGTCGGCGCCGGCGCCGGCGCGACCACCGTCGACTGCAAGGGAGGATTGGGCTCGGCCTCGGCGCAGAGCGCGGACGGCTATACCGTTGGTGCGCTCGCGGCCGTCAATGCCGCAGGCAGCGTCCTGGTCGGAGGCGGACCATGGTTCTGGGCAGCGCCGTTCGAGCACAACGGCGAGTTCGGCGGACGCGGGCTGCCGCCAGCGTTTTCCGCGGCGACACTTGAGCCGCACACCAAGGGCAGCGCGCGCGAGAGCACGACGCTCGCTGTCGTCGCCACCGACGCCGCCTTGACCAAGGCGCAGGCCAAGCGGCTCGCGGTGATGGCGCAAACCGGTCTCGCGCGCGCCATCTATCCGGTGCACACGCAGCTTGAAGGCGACGTGCTGTTTGCCGTCTCGACCGGCCGCCGGCCGCTCGCCGATCCGCTCGTCGGGCTGACCAGGCTCGGCGCGCTTGCCGCCAACGTGGTCGCGCGGGCTGTCGCGCGCGGTGTGTTCGAGGCCACGGCGCTTCCCTTTCCCGGCACGGTTCCAAGCTGGAAGGACCGATTCGGCCGCTGAAAAGCGGAACTATTGCGGCGGCGCAGCGCCGTTTTAGTGCCGGGGAAACCACAATTGTTCTCTTTCGCGTGTTCATGCATCGTGACCGTTGACTTGGTCGCGGATTGCGCTGTAGTCCCCGCGCGTGGGGTCGGTTTTCCTGGGTGGAGGGGACGATGAAGGTCGTATTGGTCGTCATTGCCGCGCTGGTGACCCTGGGTCTCGCAGCTGTCGGCGTTGTAGCCGCACAGAAGTCTGGTTTTTCCTCACAGCCAACCGAGCGCGTCGCCCGCGCGGCCGCCGCCGATCCGGTGAAGAGCGTGCCGCCTGCGGCGCCCGCTCGCTTGTCGCCGATTCGCGACGCGGACATGCCCGCCGCGATGACGGCTGCTCCGCCTGCGACGACGGCACCAGCTGCGGCGCCCGCCGCCCCGGCCCTGCCGGCGGCTGCGTCAGTGACGCCCGCGCCTCCGGTTCCGCCCGCGCCCCAGCGCGTCGCCGAGAACACCGCCAAGCCTGCGGCGGCAGCGCCAGCCGCGAACGCCAACGCCGCACCGCCGGCCGCGCCCGGTATCGGCGCCTGCGACAAGCCCGGCGGCATGGGTCTCGCGCGCATCGTCGAGATCGACACGACCGGCGGGCCTGGCTTCGGCTTCCAGCATTTCAAGCAGTACGATTTCCTGCGCACCGGCGAAGTCGTGCTGACCTTCGACGACGGTCCGTGGCCGGAGAACACGCCTGCAGTGCTCAAAGCGCTGAGCGACAACTGCCTCAAGGCGACGTTCTTCGAGATCGGCCAGCACGCCATGTGGCATCCGGAAATCGCCAAGCAGGTAGCGGCCGGGGGCAATACCGTCGGCACCCACACCTGGTCGCACAAGGATCTCGCGAAAAACCCCTATGCGAGCGATACCGAACAGGCGAAGCAGGAAATCGAGATGGGCATCAGCGCCGTGCACATGGCCGTCGCCGCGCCGATCTCGCCGTTCTTCCGCTTCCCGGCGCTGCAGCATCCGCCCGAGCTGTTGAGCTACCTTGCCGAGCGCAACATTGCGAGCTTCTCGACCGACATCGACTCCTTCGACTTCAAGATGCGCAAGCCGCAGCAGGTGATCGATTCGGTGATGCACAAGCTGCAGAAGCAGGGCAAGGGCATCATCCTGATGCATGACTTCCAGCACGCCACCGCCGAAGCAATGCCGGAGCTGATCCAGCAGCTCAAGGCGGGCGGTTACAAGGTGGTGCACGTCGTGCCGCGCGCGCCGGTCGCAACGCTGCAGAAATACGACGACATGGTCAACCAGCAGGACAAGTTGTCGGTCAACAATACCCGCCCGAGCGACAGCGTCGTGCGCACGATCGGCGAGTATATTGGCGGCGCGCCGCCACCGGCAGCGCAGCGCTGAGTCGAATGACGCTTAGCGCGTGAAGCGTTCCGCCGCGTAAGGCTGCGGATCGCAGAACGGCGTCGCGCCGGTCATCAGCTCCGCGATCAGCCGGCCCGTTGACGGGCCGAGCGTCAGACCCCAATGCGCGTGACCGAACGCAAGCCAGAGCCCGCGCTGGCCCGGTGCGCTCCCGATCACCGGCCGTGAATCGGGGAAGCACGGCCGCGCCCCGAGCCAGGTCTTGGCCTCGGCCGGTTCGCCTAGCGGAAACAATTGCCGCGCCGCCGGCAGCAGACGCCCAAACTGGACCGGGGTCGGCGGCGCGTCCCGGGCCGCGAATTCAACGCCGGTGGTGAGGCGGATCCCCTGCTCCATAGGCGCCAGGCAATATCCGTTTTCGGCGTCGAGCACCGGGCGGCTGAGCGCGGCGTTGCCGCGCGGACGGAAGTGGCGGTGATAGCCGCGCTTGACGGCGAGGGGCAATCGGACGCCGAGCGGATCGAGCACGTCGCTCGCCCACGGGCCGAGCGCAAGCAGAACATCGCCGGCGTCGAGCGGACCGGCTTCGGTCTCCACCCGCCAATGTCCGTCGGCGCGATGGAGCGTACGCGCGTCGCCACTGAGGGCGACCCCGCCAAGCGCGGCAAAGCGCGCCGCGTAGGCGCGCGTCAGCGCCAGCGGATTGCTCACACTCACGGCAGCGGTCCAATGCACGGCGCGGCGGAAAACGCCCGCGAGCGCCGGCTCGAGCGCCAGCGCGCCGTCACGGTCGAGCGGTACGGCGTCAAGGCCGTAGCTCGCGGCCAGTTCGAGTTCTCTTGCCTGGGCCGCAAAGGCTTCGTCGCTGCGGTAAAGCTTGAGCCAGCCGCCACGACTCAAATAGCGCTCGGCGCCTGCTTCCACGGCAAGCGTTTCATGCTCGGCGACGGCGCGCGCGAAGAGCGGGCGCATGACGCGCGCGGTTTCGATCAGCCGCGACGGCCGCGACGCCGCTGCGAAGGCGGCGAGCCACGGCGCGAGCCGCGGCAGTGATCCGAGGTGATAATTCACTTGCGGCGAGCGCTTCAGCGCGACGCGCAGAAGCGCGCGCCAATCCGGGAAGGCCGGTGGGAACAGCGTTTCGCCGGTGATGATGCCGGTGTTGCCATAGGAGGTCCCCTCGCCTGCGCCGCCGCGGTCGATGAGCGCGACCGATAGGCCACGTTTGGCAAGATGGACCGCGCAGCTCGTGCCGACGATACCGGCCCCCAGCACGATCACGTCGGTGTGCGCCACGCTGCCCTCCACTGCGGCCGGCGCTTGATATATCCAGATAGCCTGTCGGCCGAAACCGGGACATTTGCCCGGCCCGAATGGTCGTGTTAGGCGAGCCGCGAATCGCTTATTCCGCTCATCCCCGGGCAGCGGGGATGAAGATGGGCCGCCGTGATCGGCGCCCCTGCCAGTCTCCCGGTGCGCGGGAGGCGGACGGAGCGGCGGTCGCCGACCGAAATCGTCACTCCGCTCATGGAGGACTTGTGCATCGTCCGTTGATCATTGCTCCCTCGATCCTCGCCGCCGATTTCGCCAAGCTCGGGGAAGAAGTGCGCGCGGTCGATCAGGCCGGCGCCGACTGGATCCATGTCGACGTGATGGACGGCCATTTCGTGCCCAACATCTCGATCGGTCCCGACGTGGTGAAGGCGGTGCGTGCACACACCAAGAAGGTGCTCGACGTGCATCTGATGATCGCGCCGGTCGATCCTTATCTCGAGGCGTTCGCGAAGGCCGGCGCCGACATCATCACCGTCCATGTCGAAGCCGGGCCGCATCTGCATCGTTCGCTGCAGGCGATCCGCGCGCTGGGCAAGAAGGCCGGCGTGACGATGAATCCGGGAACGCCGGCGGATACCGTGGCGCCGGTCATCGACCTCGTCGACCTGATCCTGGTCATGTCGGTCAACCCCGGCTTCGGCGGGCAGAAATTCATTCCGGCCGCGGCCGAGAAGCTGCACAAGCTCACCGCGCTCGCCGCCGGGCGGCCGATCGACATCGAGATCGACGGCGGCATCACCCCGGAGGTCGCACCCGAAGCGGCGCGTGCCGGCGCCAATGCGTTCGTTGCCGGCTCCGCCGTATTCAAGGACCGCACGCCGGAGTCCTATCGCACCAACATCGCGGCCATCCGCCACGCAGCCGCGCTTGCACGTGGGGAGGCCGCCTGATGGGAATGTTGATCGAGGGTCGCTGGAGCGATGTCGATCCCATTCAGGAGACCGGCAAGGACGGCGATTTCCGGCGCGTCGAGAGCGTGTACCGCGAGTTCATCACCGCCGACGGATCCTCCGGCTTTCGCGCCGAGCGCGGACGCTATCATCTCTATGTCGCCCATGGCTGCCCGTGGGCGCACCGCACGGTGATCTACCGCTCGCTCAAGAAGCTCAAGGACTTCATCACCATAGCGTACGCCATTCCCGGGCTGTCGCAGGAAGGCTGGACCTATGAAGACAATCCCGCCTTTCCGGATTGCTCACCGGACCGGGTCAATGGCTTCCGCTACCTGCACCAGGCCTATACGGAGACCGATCCGTACTACACCGGCAAGGTCACGGTGCCGGTGTTGTGGGACAAGAAGGCGCGGCGGATCGTGAACAACGAATCCGCCGACATCATCCGCATGCTCAACACCGAGTTTGCGAGGCTCGGCGCCGATCCGACCGACTACTATCCGTCGCCGCTGCGCGGCGAGATCGACCGCATCAACCAGCTGGTCTACACCGACATCAACAACGGCGTTTACCGCTGCGGCTTTGCGCGCTCGCAGGAGGCCTACAACGACGCCTATGACTCGCTGTTCGCCGCGCTCGACGAGATCGAGGAACGGCTCAACCGCCAGCGCTATCTGGTCGGGCGGCAAATCACCGAGGCTGACTGGCGCCTGTTCCCGACGCTGGTGCGCTTCGATGTCGCCTACTTTTCGCTGTTCAAATGCAACCGCAAACGGATCGCCGACTACCCGAACCTTCTGAACTACATGCGCGAGCTATACCAGGTGCCGGGCGTCGCCGAGACCATCAAGCCACGCTACTACGTGCGCACCTATTATTCGATCAAACGCCTCAATCCGTCGGGCATTATTCCCAAGGGAACGCCGGTCGACTATCGGCAGCCATTCCTGGCGCCGTCACGGCGCGAGCAGAACGCCTGATGTGGACTCGTAACGACGCTGCGGACGGTACAGGCTCCGCAGGGCCACGACCGGCGAGGGCGCAATGATCCCGCGCTACACCAGATCCGAAATGGCGGCGATCTGGTCACCGGAGACGCGGTTTCGCATCTGGTTCGAGATCGAGGCGCATGCCGCCGACGCCATGGCCGAACTGGGCATCATCCCCAAGGCGGCTGCGGCGCAGATCTGGGCCAAAGGGAAGGATGCGAAGTTCGACATCGCCCGCATCGACGCGATCGAGCGCGAGACCAAGCACGACGTCATCGCCTTCCTCACCCACCTCGCCGAGATCGTGGGACCGGAAGCACGCTTCGTGCATCAGGGCATGACCTCATCCGACGTGCTCGATACCTGCCTCAACGTGCAACTGGTGCGCGCCGCCGACCTGCTCATCGCCGATGTGGACAAGCTCAACGCCGCGCTCGAATGCCGCGCCCACGAGCACAAATTCACCCCGACCATCGGCCGCTCGCACGGCATTCACGCCGAGCCGATGACGTTCGGGCTCAAGCTCGCCGCCGCCTACGCTGAATTTGCCCGCGCGCGAAAACGTCTGGAAGCGGCGCGCACCGAGGTCGCGACCTGCGCGATTTCCGGGGCCGTCGGCACCTTCGCGCAGGTCGATCCGCGCGTCGAAGCCTATGTGGCTCAGAAGATGGGGCTCGCGGTCGAGCCGATCTCGACCCAGGTCATCCCGCGCGATCGCCACGCCATGTATTTCGCCACGCTCGGCGTCATCGCCTCCTCGGTCGAGCGACTGGCGACCGAAATCCGCCACCTGCAGCGCACCGAAGTTTTGGAAGCCGAGGAGTATTTCTCCGAAGGGCAGAAAGGCTCTTCGGCGATGCCGCACAAGCGTAATCCGGTGCTGTCTGAGAATCTGGTCGGGCTTGCCCGCGTGGTGCGCGCCTATGTGATCCCGGCGCTCGAAGACGTCGCGCTCTGGCACGAACGCGACATCTCGCATTCCTCGGTCGAGCGCATGATCGGGCCAGATGCCACGGTGACACTCGACTTCGCCCTCGTCCGCCTCGCCGGCATCATCGAGAAGCTGATCGTCTATCCCGACAACATGCGCAAGAATCTCGACCGCCTTGGCGGCCTCGTTCACTCCCAGCGCGTGCTGCTGGCGCTCACCCAGAAGGGTGTCGCGCGCGAGGACGCCTATCGGCTGGTCCAGCGCAACGCCATGAAGGCCTGGCGTGGCGAGGGCGACTTTCTCGCCTTGCTCAAGGCCGATCCCGAAGTGAGCAAAGCGCTGAGCGAGAAAGAGCTCGCGGCGAACTTCGATCTCGACTTCCACTTTGCGCATGTCGACACGATCTTCCGCCGCGTGTTCGGGCGGGCGTGAGCGCGCGCGTCATTCCGGGGCGCGGCCGCAGGCCGCGAGCCCGGAATCTAAAATCACAGCGCTTTGAGATAAAGCGTTCGAACATCACCCGCATTCCAAGGATTATGGATTCCGGGCGCGCGCTTCGCGCCCCGGAATGACGACCGAATTTCCTTCCGCGCTGACGTCCAGGCTGGTTCCCACAACTTTTCCGCTTTCGTCGTTTGCCCGACTCAGTGCGCTGACGTAGCGTCCCGCGCCGCCGCGAAGGAGCGAATCATGGGACGCCTGGTACGCAAGCCGCAGATACCCGACCTGGACGCGCAGATCGCCGGGCTTGAAGGCGTCCTGCAATCCGGCATCGGCGGCATTGGCGGGATGCAGATGGCCGGCGCCCGGCCCGGCGACAATTACCTGGAGCGCATGGCCAAATACGTTCCCGCCGAGGTCATCGCGTTCTCGATGGTCATCAATTCCATCCTCGAACAGGCGATGAAAACCGGCGGCAAGAATGCGGTCATGGCCGGCTTTCCGGTGACCAGCATTGCCGCGGGCGCTCTGGTGCTGGCGCTCATCCTCACCCCGCTGTTCTGCTGGTATGTCCGCGAGGACGGCGACGCCTGGATCGTCAACGCCTTCGTGTCGACGCTCGCCTTTCCGTTCTGGGCCTATCTGATGGGCGCCGTCGCTTTCGCCGATCACCACGACGGTAACCTGGCAGTAATCCTAGTGCTGACTTTCACGGTCGTCAGCGGCCTCATTTCCCCGCGGGCGCGGCGCCCCAGGCGGCGCCGCAAGCAGGAGGAGCCGGAGGCAGTCATGGAAAGCCCGCGCCTGGTCGAGGCGCTGGCCAGCTAGTTGTAGGACCTGCACGCGCGCGGCCGGTCGGGTCGTGTAAAACCTGCACGTGCGCCACGCTGGCTGTGGATTATGGCAGTCTCGCCGAAAAATTTCCGGCATTGAGTCTCAATCCGAACCGACCACGTCCACGATCCGGGCGATACTGGGAACGTACCTCCGTGCCGGTCGAGAAGTCCCGGCGGCACACTCGCTCCCTCCGCCGGGACTTTTCGCCGGTACGCCGGGTCGCGCTGTGGGGGCTCCATGCCGGCCGACGAGTATTTGTCTTACGCCCGCGAATGCCGTCGATGGGCGCTTGAGACCAGAGACGAAGCCGCGCGCGAAGCCTTCCTGGAAATGGCGAAAGTCTGGACGCAACTCGGGCTGCAACAGCGAGGCCTGTCGTCTCTCGTGCAAGGTTCGCCGCAGCTTCGCGTCTCCTGAGTCCCAATCACCACGCCATCGACCCGATTGCATTCCCGCTCGCCGCTCCGCGGGACCGCCGAAGAGATTGCCCGCGCCTCATTCCTCGTGTCTTCTCGCGCCCGATGGCGAGTGCGGAAACCATTTTGGTCTTCGATTCGGGGCTCGGCGGCCTGACCGTCCATCGCGAGGTCGTCGCAGCCCGGCCGCACGCCAATTTCATCTATGTCGCCGATGACGCGGCCTTCCCCTATGGCGCCTTGCCGGAAGACACCCTGGTTGCCCGCGTGACCGGCCTGTTCACGGAACTGATCGACGCGCACCGGCCCGACATCATCGTCATCGCCTGCAACACCGCCTCGACCATTGCGCTGCCCGAGCTGCGCCGGCGCTTCAAGGTGCCGTTCGTCGGCACCGTGCCGGCGATCAAGCCGGCCTGCGCGACTTCGGTCACGCGGCGCGTTTCGGTGCTCGGCACCGAGGCGACGGTCGCGCGCGAATATACCCGCGCGCTGATCCGCGACTACGCCCAGGACTGCGAGGTGACGCTCATCGGGTCAAAGAAGCTTGCCGGCTATGCGGAGGCGGAGGTGAATGGCGCGCCTGCGGTCGACGAGGCGCTGCTGGCGGAGATCGCGCCGTGCTTCCGCGACGACGGCGGGCGCACCGACACTGTCGTCCTTGCCTGCACGCACTATCCGCTGCTGATCGCGCGATTGCGGCAGCTTTCGCCCTGGCCGGTGAACTTCATTGATCCGGCGCCGGCGATCGCGCGCCGCGTCGTCGATCTGCTAGGCGCTGCACCGTCCCCCGACGCACCACCGGCCACAGGCGCCGTGCGTGCCGTTTTCACCTCCGGCCGCGCGCCGGCGGTGCTGGCGCGCTTCGGCATCCCGGCGGAGCAGCCGGCCGCGACCGCCGCCGATGCCGACTGATCCGGCGCGGCTGTTTGACACCGCCCGGGTTTCGCTCTAGATAGCGGCCGCTGCGCGGGCCCGAACGGGCCCGCGTGGTGTTTCGCGACCCGTGGTCGGCACCGGCGCTTCGGCGATCGACCTGTCGGTCCGCCCCTTCCCTCTCCCGCCGTCGTGCGGAATTGAGGACCGGGGCATGGACAGAGGAGGGCGCGATCCTCAAGCAACTGAGCATGATCCCGAAAAGTGGTTTTCCGGTTTTCGGATAAGATCATGCCCAAAACAATCAGAGGACGCGAATGACCAAGCGCCACGAGGCGAAGTACAAGATCGACCGGCGGATGGGCCAGAACATCTGGGGTCGCCCGAAAAGCCCGATCAACAAACGCGAATACGGCCCCGGCCAGCACGGCCAACGCCGCAAAGGCAAGCTTTCCGATTACGGCGTGCAATTGCGCGCCAAGCAGAAGCTCAAGGGCTATTACGCCAACATGTCGGAGCGCCACTTCCACGGCATCTACGACGAGGCGCGGCGGCTCAAGGGCGACACCGGCGCCCATATGATCGGCCTGCTCGAACGCCGGCTCGACACCGTCATCTACCGGGCGAAGTTCGTGCCCACCGTCTTTGCCGCGCGCCAGTTCGTCAATCACGGCCATGTCAAGGTCAACGGCCGGCGGGTGACCGTCCCGAGCTTCCGCGTCAAGGTTGGCGACCTGGTCGAGGTCAAGGAGAAATCGAAGCAGCTCGCCTTGGTGCTTGAAGCAACCGCCCTCGCCGAGCGCGACGTGCCGGACTACATCGACGTCGACCACACCAAGATGACGGCGAAGATGAACCGCGTACCGGTGCTCGGCGACGTGCCGTATCCGGTGATGATGGAACCGCACCTCGTCGTCGAATATTATTCGCGCTGAAGTCTGCTGGAACGCGCTGCGATCAAGTTGACTCAACTCCGCTCATTCCCGCGGAAGCGAGAATCCAGACGGGCGTCGGCCATTGCAAGAATGCCCTGGGTGCCCGCTTTCGCGGGCACGAGCGGATGAGAGCAATCGCGCGCCGAAAGACGTGGCCGCAGGTGATCGTGTCATGGCGACCGCACGGGACCTTCGGCGCATTGCGCTTTCGCTCGACGGCACGGTCGAGGCGCCGCATTTCGATCGCACCGCCTTCAAGGTGAAAAGGATCTACGCGACGCTCGCCGCGGACGGCCTTACCGCCAATCTGATGCTCACGCCCGACGAGCAGGCGCTCAAGTGCGAGGTCGCGCCCGAGGCTTTCTCGCCCGTTCCCAACGCCTGGGGCGCACGCGGTGCGACCACGGCGAAACTCAATGCGCTGACGGTCGAGGAATTGCGCGAAGCGCTCGCGCTGGCGTGGCGGCACGCGCTTCCAAAAAAAAGCTGAAGAGAAAATCCGCCGGGCCGACGCAGTGTGTCGCCGGCCTGCGGCGGGACAATCCGATGGAGGCGCCTTAGGCCGGCGCGCTCTCCTTCACCGCAATGCCCTTGTCCTTGAGCAGCGATTGCAGCTCGCCGGCCTGGAACATTTCGCGGATGATGTCGCAGCCGCCGACGAACTCGCCTTTGACATAGAGCTGCGGGATCGTCGGCCAGTTGGAATACGACTTGATGCCCTGCCGCAGCTCGTCGTTCTCGAGGACGTTGAGCCCCTTATAGGCCACGCCGAGATAGTCGAGGATCTGCACGGTCTGGCCGGAGAAGCCGCACATCGGGAATTGCGGCGTGCCCTTCATGAACAGAACGACGTCGTTTCCCTTTACTTCGTTGTCGATGAATTGGTCGATGGACATCGCGCTTTTCCTTGTTGGCGCCACGGAT
>Ga0070673_100002714_pt1 | contig 10853 bp, 13 predicted proteins | sample KBSM23metaG_FD_65342 | JGI IMG/M metagenome (GOLD analysis project Ga0070673, IMG submission 65342) | Miscanthus rhizosphere microbial communities from Kellogg Biological Station, Michigan, USA - KBS M2-3 metaG | ecosystem: Host-associated > Plants > Roots > Rhizosphere > Soil ...
CCGGAACGGCGCCCGACTTACGGTGCCGCGGGGCAAACGGGGGCTGCGTGCAGGAATGCTCTCCGAGCTACGCGTGCGTGCCGTGGCCCACGGCGTGCGGCGTCGCGCTGAACTGCAACTGCGCCGCAACGGTTTGCAGCGGCATGGGTAGCTGCTTGATCACAGGCGATCGCACGGTCGCCTGCGGCGCGGTCTGAGCGCGCTACGCCGGGCGTTCGGTCTTGCCGTCGGGGCGGCGAGCGAAGCGGCCTTCCTCGCGCGCGTGCACCGGATCGGCGCTGGCCCACGGCCAGCCGCCGAACTGCGTGCGCTGGTAGTCGACGATCGCCTGGCGGATCTCCTCGCGCGTCGTCATCACGAACGGGCCGTAATGGACGACCGGCTCGCCGATCGGCTTGCCCTGCAGCAGCAGCGCCTCCGTCTCTTCCGGACCGGCGGTCAGCGCCGCGTCAAGCTCGCCGCGCAGCTCGACGCGGTGGTTGTAGGGGATCGCATGGCCGTCGACGTCCAGGCCCTGCCCGCGGAAGAAATACAGCGACCGGTTCGTCCCCGGGGCGGCGGGCAGCGTGAAGCGCGCGTGCGGCGCCAGCTTGATCGTCCAGATCGCCACGTTGCTGTCCGCGTGCGCCGCCCACGACGAGGGCGGCGGCGCCGGCGCCCGGACGTCGCCGTAGTGGCCCGCGGTCATCACGATCTCGACGGTGCGGCCCTCGCTGTCGCGCACCACGTGCTTCGGGATGGTGTTGCTCCACAGCATCGAGAAGTACGGCTCGGCCATCTTGTCGCGGATGGGGAGGTTCAACCAGATCTGGAACAGCTCCAGCGGGTTGTCGTGGTCGCGTTCGGTGAGCGGGAACATCTCGGCGTGCTGGATGCCGCGCCCGGCGGTCAGCCACTGCACGTCGCCGCGGCCGTAGCGCGCGGTCGCGCCCATCGAATCGGAATGATCGAGCAGCCCGCGCCGCACCACCGTCACCGTCTCGAAGCCGCGGTGCGGGTGCATCGGGAAGCCCGGCACGATCTCGCCGTGGTACATCCGCCAGCCGTCCTTGCCCTCGAAGTCCTGCCCCAGGTTGCGGCCGGACAGCGACGCGGCCGGGCCCTGACGGTCGTTGCCGCGCGGGTAGTGATCGTCATGGTGCACGCAGAACAGGAACGGATCGCTGGTCTGCCAGGGAAAGCTCTGGGGCGTGACGGCGATGACCGCGTCAGTCTTCGTCTTGCTCTGCTTGCCTTGCATCGGTCCGCGGGCCTCCTTGCTGCGCGACGACGGCAAGCAGCCGGTCACGGCGCCGGCGGCGGCCACGGCCTTCAGTGCTTGCCTGCGCGACAGCTTGCTCATAGTTCGCCTTTGCGCCGCCCGAAGTATGACCGACAATGCTCGCCCATGGCCAGGGTCGGGTCGAGGGCGGCCGGCGACAACACCGCGGTTACGACGTATTCTTTACACATCAGTTTTCCTTAACCTCGTTGATGTCGTAGGTGGTTCATGAAGCGGATCGCGTGGGCGCTCGGGTGGTTTGTCGTGCTCGCCGCCGGCTGCGGCGGCGGAACGCTGGGAAAGTCCGGCGCCGCCGGTAACGGCGGCGTGCTCGACGGCGTCGCTAACGTCGGCGGCCCCGGCTTCGGCGGCGCTGCGGGACGGGGCGACCCTGGCTTCGGCGGTGACGGCGCGCCGCCTGGCGGGATCGGCGGGCCCGGCGGTTTCGGCGGCGGGTTCTGTCCGCCAGTACAGCCGCCCGTCTGCGGCCCGCTGTGTGGAAACGGCGTCATCGACACGTGCACGATGGCGCTCGGGGCGGAATGCCCGCCGGACACGGAGGTCGAGGAGTGCGACGGCGCCCAGTTCGGAACAGAGAGCTGCGCGACGCGTGGTTACGGTTCGGGGACGCTCACCTGCAGCACCGTCTGCATGCGGGACGAGACGACGTGCTCGGAATGCGCGCCGAGCGCCCGCCTGGTCGCCTGTGGACCGGCGCCGATCACGTTCCGGTCCGTCATGACCTTCGGGATCGCAGCGACCGATAACGAGGTCGGCCTGGCGCAGGTCGATTTCAACATCGACACCTACACCGACAGGCTGACGTTCGCGCGCCTCGATTCGAAGCTGGCGCTGACGAACGCGGTGGGGCTGGAGGACACGCTTCAGCCCGGACCGCTACAGGGCACCAGCATCTCGGCCACCGCCGTCGCGCCGACGTCGTCCGGCTGGCTGATCGCCGGGTGCGCCGGTGCCGAGGTCTTCGTCCACGCGGTCGATTTCACCGGGAAGAAGGTGAGCCGTACCGTCGTGGCGAGGCCCGACGTCAACGATCTGTGCGTGTCCGGAACGTTTTCCATCGTGTCCCAGCCGCAGCCGGGCGGCGCGGCGTTGCTCATGTGGCAGACGTATTACGGCGGCGCCGCCGCCGCCCTGATCGCCACCGACCCCCTGTCGGCCGGTCCGCCGAACCTTCTCACCGGCGTATCGGGGGAATTGTCTGGCTATCCGGACGCCGCATGGATCGGCGACGCGTTCTACGTCGCCGCGCCGATCACCACGAACAACAACGGGGTTGGGTATCCGGACGCGATCAGCCTGCTTCGCGTTGCCACCAACGGCACGACGACCTTGGTCGCAGAGATCCTGAAGAATGAGTCACCATTCGCGCCCGCCTTCGCCAGCGGCGCCGCCGACATGCGCCTGGTCTACAGCGGCATCGCCCGTGCCGGCGCCAATTACGCGGTCCTGTGGCGGCGGCTCGGGTCCGGGGGGGCCTTGCTCACCCCGGCCGTCCCGGTCGTGGACGATCCGAACTTCCCCGGAAGGGCAGACGCGGTGGCATTCGGCGATGACACGGTGATCCTGGTGAGCAGCTTCAACTCGACCCAGCTGGCCATCACGCGCCTCGACAAGGACGGTAAGGTCGTGACACCCGTCCAGGACGTCGCGCGCGCGCCGTTCTACGGCCTGTCTCAATTCGAGATGGCCCGCCGTGGGCCGGAGGTCGTCGTCGGCTGGTTACGTGCCAGCGGCGAAAGAATGATGCTCGCTCGCGTCACGCCGTAGCGCATGAAGGTGGTCGCGTGCGCGCTTGCGTGTGTTGCAGGCTACAATAGGCCACGGTGACGTCCCCTCCCGATAAGGACGATGAGCGGCGGGGTCGGGTCGCGCGAATCTTGGCGCTCGGACTGATCTGGGGGGTCGGGATCCTCGCGATCCTGGTGCAACGCGCGTTCGGCCGCTAGATGCGCTCTAGCCTTCGCCCTGACGCTGGCACGTCTCTTCCAGCCGGAGCGTCAGGTCGCCGTCCGGTTGGATGACGTCGACGCGCATGATCAGCTCCTCGTCGCCCTTGTGATGGTATCGCTGGCGCGTCTGCAGGCGCTCGCCGCCGACGATCATTTCGCCCGTGAACGTCAGGTAATCGCCGCGCCAGCCCGGCGACGTTCCGATGAAGCGCCCGCCGCCGAAGTAGAAGAACGCGCAGGTGTAAAGCCTGGCGCCTGGGTCGTAACCCCAGTAGGCGCGCGACTGGCGCCGCTTCGGCAGCTGGAGCGACAGCTCGTCGTCCTCCGCGACGCCCAGGTAGTACTTCCCCAGCTCCCACCGGCAGATCATCGTGCCGCGCGTCTTGCGCGCGGGCGCGTCCGCGGTTGCCTCCAGCTTTCCCTCGCACGACCAGATTCCGACGAAGTAATCCAGAGCCTCCAGCTCCGCTGGCGGCTTCATCGGCGTCTTCGCTGGAGCCTCGGGCGGCTTCGCCGGCCCCCCGCTCATGATTTGCCTCTCATTGATTCCCCCTAGTCCAATCGATTACTTAGCGACCAATCTGCGCGTGACAGCCTGGGGCAAGCACCGGCTCGCGACGAATCGGGATTAACACTTATTCCCGAGAAGTCGCCGCTGCCGCATCCGGAAGGTCAGAAATTATCGCGTGGGCCGCGCGCGTCAGGCGTGCAACCTGTACAACTTCTCGCCGCGATCCCCGGCGGAATCTTGCAGCGCCCGTCGCGCCTGACGCGAGAGCACGACGCGACGACGGCGGCTAGCAGCCGCTCTGGCACTGTCTCGGCGGTGTTAGGGTGAGGGGTCCCCTTGATGCCGCGTCCTTCGCTTCCTGTCCTCGTGCTTCTGCCGTTGCTCACCACCTGCGGACACTCGCCCGCCGAGCCGCCCGCCGGGATGGGGCGCCTGATCGTCAGGTGCTGTCAGGTGGTGGGCGGGACGCCCGAGGCGCCCGACTGCCGACCGAACCGCGTCCTCGACGGCGCCACCGTCCTCATCGACCACGAAGAGCGCGGCACGTGCAAGAACTGGCGAGGCGACGGCGCGATCCTCGCGACCGGCCGCCACTCGATCCAGGTGCGCGTCCCGCTGGACGGACCGCTGGAGGAGGGCGAATGCTGCGTCGACGCCACCGCCGCCGTGAACCTGCACGCCGGCGAGATCCTCACGCAGCAGGTCGGCCTGAAAGCGTTCGCCGCCGAGTGAGCAAGGTCAGGACGACGGCGCGAACCGGTACGTCCGTTCGACGACGGCCGGTCGTCCGCTCGCGCGCTTCGCGAATACCCATTCGCTGACCACGCGTTTCGCGCACGCCGCCACTTCCAGGTCCGTTCCGGTGGCCGACACGGCCTCGGCGTCGTGCACGCGCCCGCCGCGATCGATCGTGAAGCGCACGACGACCGAGCCGGCCGCGACCTTCGACGGCGGCACACCGCGCCGGCGCGCGACCTCGACGCGGCACGCCGCGACGGCGCCGTCGGTCATCCGCGTTTCGCTGTCGCCGGCGTTGCTTGATTGCGGTGCCGCGGCCACGTCGCTGTCGCCCTGCACGCGCGCCAGCGCCGCCATCGGATCGCGCGCGCTGGGCGTCGCGCCGGCGTCCGGCGGCGCGATGCGCGTCCCGTCCGACGGCGTGTACGTGCCGATGCGCCCGGTTCCGCTCAGCTGCGCATCCAGGCCCGTCAGGCCCTCCGCCCCCACCCAGGCCGACGCCGCTCCACACACCACGAACACGCCGATCGCGATCCCCGCCTTCTTCATCCTCGCGCTCCCGGGGCGTCTTCCCCCGCCTACAGCCCTTAGGAGCAAGCGGCCGGCCATCCTCGAAACCCCGGACCTTCGCCCTCATCCATTACCGAGCGGCGACAGCGCCACCCCCGAATCAGCGGGTGAACGTAACGCACCCGGCACAGACCTCGGGGCCACCAGGGAATCGGCGAGCCCTGATCCCTCTGGCGAACATCCGTTCGCACCACTAGATCCTGGAAAGGGGGAGGGCGACATGGCGGAGGTGCGCGACGACCGACAGCAGGTGTTCATGCCGCGAGCCGCGGCGGGCCGGCGGTCGCCGGCCGTTCTCGTCATGCTGCTGATCGCGGTGGTCGCCGCGTTCGCGCTGATGTGGAACATTTCGCGACGGTCCGCGCACCGCGCGGGCGCTCCGCTGGCCAGCACCGCCGCCGAGACCGTCGACGATTCGGCGTCAACGGCTGCGCCGGCTGCGGCCGCCGCCGCGGCCACCGCCGCACCGGCGGAATCGGCGTCCGCGGCGGTCGAACCGGCGCCGGCGATCGACGAGCAGGCGACGGCCTCCGATCGGGCGCAGATCGCGCGTGTCATCAACGACGGGCGCGCCGGTCTCACGAATTGTTATCAGCGCGCGCTGGTCCGGGACGACAAGCTGGTGCAAGGCTCGGTGAACGTGCGCGTGTCGGTCGCGCCGTCGGGGCGCGTCGGCTCCGTGAGCGTCAGCGGCCCCGCGAAGTTCCGCGCCATGGAGCCATGCCTCAGGCGGGCGATCAACAAGTGGACGTTCCCCACGGCGGCCGAACCGTACACCACCGAATTCCCGCTCGTCTTCCGCGGCGTGGAGTGAGCCTTTCACGCGTCGCGCGGCCGCAGCGTGACCAGCACGAAGTCGCCATCCCCCTTGCCGCCCAGCAAGCGCTTCGGCACCGGCAACAGCGTGCCGTGCGCGCGGTCGCGCCACACGCTCGTCGTCCATGCCTGCCCGTCGACGGTCGCGTGAACCGGCGTTCGCCCCCATGCGTGGGTCGCCGGCGGCGCTTGCGTGCCAGGAATGCGCGCGAACGTCCACCCGCCCGGCCCCGGATACTTCCACAGCCGCGCGCGAAAGCCGCTTGTGCCTTTCGCCTTCGCTGCCACCTCGCGACCTTATCATTCCAATCCCCTCGCCCCGCGAAGCGGGGAGCGGGTCAGGGAGAGGGGTCTTCGCGCAGCATCAGATCGGCGAACACAAACCCGTCCCTCTCCACCACCTCGCCGCCGCGAATCGCCACCGGGCGGTGAAACATCGGCCCGTCGTACGCGAACGAATGAAACTCGCCGCGCTCGCCGCACGGATCGACCTCCGGGTGCCGCTCCGCCAGCTCCGCCAGCAACGCCCCGTCGAAGTCGCGCCCGGCGAACCCGCCCGGCAGCTTCCTCGGATCCACGCAGGTCAACCGCGCCCGCAATCCGGCCGCCACCATCTCGCGCGCCAGCCGATCGGTCGGACTTCCCCAGATTGGAAACAGCGGCGTCAGCCCCGTCTCGCGCATCCGCTCTTCCCGATAGCGCCGCACGTCTTCCAGGAACAGATCCCCGAACGCGACCGCCGTGACGCCGTCGCGCCGCGCCCGTTCCATCGCCGCTTCCATCGCCGCCTCGTAGTCGGCGTTGCTGCACGGGTACGGGATCTCGACGGTGAACAGCGGCAACCCCGCCGCGGCGGCCTGCGCGCGGAGCAGATCCGTCCGCACCGCGTGCATCGCCACCCGGTCGAAGGTCTGGTTCACGGTGGTGAGCAGTCCCACGACGTCGACGTCGCGGTTCTGGCGAAGGACGTGCAGCGTCCAGGCGGAGTCCTTGCCGGACGACCAGGCGAGCAGGGCGCGGGGACGGTCGATCGGATCCATCACGTCGCCGACCCGCGCACCTCTCGCAGCGCCGGTTCGCCTCGAACCCAGCGCCTCACGTTGTCCACCGTCGTCTCGGCGATCGCGCGCAGCGCCGGCTCCGTGAAGTACGCCTGGTGGCCCGTGATGACGACGTTCGGGAACGTCAGCAGGCGCGCGAAGATGTCGTCGGCGATGATCTCGCCGGAGTGGTCGCGGCCGAACAGGCTGTCCTCCTCTTCGTAGACGTCCAGCGCGACGCCGCCCAGCTTGCCGTTCTTGAGCGCCTCCACCAGATCGCGCGCATCGGTCAGCGCGCCGCGGCCGGTGTTCACCAGCAGGGCGCCGTCGCGCATCAGCGCCAGCCGTTCGTTCCGGATCAGGTGGCGCGTGTCCGGCGTCAGCGGACAGTGCAAGGTCACGATCTCCGATTCCGCGAGCAGCGTCGGCAGCGGGACGTAGCGCCCGCCCACCGCGGTCACGTCCGGGTTCTCGCGCGGGTCGCAGGCGAGGACGCGCGCGCCGAAGCCGGCCGCCAGGATGCGCGCGACGACCGCGCCGATCTCGCCGGTGCCGACGATGCCGGCGGTGCGGCCGTGAAGCTCGCGGCCCATCAGCCCGTCGAGCGCGAAGTTGCCTTCGCGCACGCGATTCCAGGCGCGGTGGATCTTGCGGTCCAGCGCCAGGATCAGCGCCAGCGTGTGCTCGGCGACGGCGTGGGGCGAGTACGCGGGCACGCGCACGACCGTGACGCCGGAGCGCGCGGCCGCCGCCAGGTCGACGTTGTTGAACCCGGCGCAGCGCAACGCGACCAGCTTCGTGCCGCCGGCCGCCAGCACGCGAAGCGCTTCGGCGTCGAACCGGTCGTGCACGAAGCCGCACACGGCGGCGCAGCCGGCGGCGAGCGGCGCGGTGGCGGCGCTGAGCGCGACCTCGAGGTAGCGCGGCTGGAACACGGGACCCTCCGTCGTCGCGCCGGCGGCGTTCGCGGCGTCGAGGAAGACGCGGTCGTACGGCTTGGTGTCGAAGACGGCGAGCGTGGGTCGGTCGGGTCGGTCGGCTGCAGGCATGGGCGCCCGATAGGTTGCGCCCACTTTACATTAACGGCGCGGCCGAGCCTGCGCCGCGCACTTGATTGAGCGATAATTGGGTTTCGTGCGCGTTCAGCTGCTGTCCGACCTGCACTTCGAGTTCGACGAGGACGGCGGCGAGGCGTTCGTGCGGACGGTCGAGGTCGCGGGGGATGTGCTGGTGCTGGCGGGCGACATCATTCCGCTGGTGTCGGCGGAGGCGGTGGCGCGCGCGTTCGGGTGGTTCTGCGCGCGGTTCAAGCACGTGGTGTTCGTGCCGGGCAACCACGAGTACTACAAGACGTCGCCGTCGGACGGCGACGCGGTGCTGGCGGCGTGCGCCGGGGCGCTGCCCAACCTGCACGTTCTGAACCCCGGCCTCGCCGTCATCGACGGCGTGCGCTTCGTGGGCGCGACGATGTGGTTCCCGTCCACACCCGACGAACAGCGCTACCGCGGCTACCTGACCGACTTCAAGCTGATTCGTGACTTCGTGCCGTGGGTGCACGACGCGCACGCGGCGCAGCTGGCGTTCCTGCGCGAGAACGTGCGCGCCGGCGACGTGGTCGTCACGCACCACTTGCCGCACCGGAACAGCACGCCGCGGATGTTCGTGGATTCGCCGCTGAACCGATTCTTCGTCGCCGGCGACGCGGGCGAGGTGCTGGCGCAAGCGGGCGCGCGGCTGTGGCTGCACGGGCACACGCACTCGCCGCGTGACTACGTCATCGCCGGCACGCGCGTCGTGTGCAACCCGCGTGGTTACCCGCACGAGAAACACAAGCCGCCCGTCGATCTGGGCCTGGCGATCGACGTCGCTCGGACGCCGGACCCCTCACCCTAACCCTCTCCCCGCTTCGCGGGGCGAGGGGATAAGAGAGCCGGAATAGTTCGGCGCTCCGCGAGTCGAGTGTAAAGTTCACGCGTGACCTGGAGGCGTTTCGCGAGCGTGATCGCTGGCGGCGCGTTGAGTCGCGCCGTCGCGCTGGTCGCGCAGGTGGCCGCGTGCGCCGCCCCCGCGAAGGAGGCGCCGCCGCCCGTGCACGTCGAGGAGGCGCTGGCGGTCTGGCCGCCGCGCATGCCTTGCGCGCGCGAGCTGGACACGGTGCCGCTGGGTCGCTGGGCGGAGTACGCGGAGACGTATCTCGGAACGGTGACGATCAAGGAGCGCGTCGCGCTGGTGGGGAAGAGCGACGACGGCAACACGCTGGAGACGACGACCGAGATGCGGCCCGGCGACAGGACGGTGTTCTCCACCGTGCTGACGGCGGGCGCCGCGGCGGCCGGGGGTGGGCAGGCGCTCAGCAACGTGTTCCAGGTGAGCGACGCCGATCCGATGGTCGCGCCGCCGCTGCCCCCGGCGGAACAGCCGTATCCGCGCGTCGATCCGGCCAAGCTGGTCGGACCCGAGACGGTCACCGTCCGCGTGGGGACATTTCGGGCTCGGCACTACCGGGATCGCACGTCGTTCGGCGAGCAGGTCGACTTCTGGGTCGAAGACACCGTCGGTCCGATTGGCCTCATCAAGCTGGAGGCGGAGCAGAAACAGCATCCGACGATCCGTGCCGGCTTCACGTACGAGCTCGTGGCGACGGGAAACGATGCCCTTCCGCAGATCAGCCGGACGCCGCTCCCATTCGACCCTTCGCTGCTGAAAAAACGCGGGCTGCCGTGGACGCGGCAGTCCCGGGTCGGGCCCCAGCCGCCGGCCAAGGTGGTTCAATGACTGACGTGTGCCGACAGGTGCGCCCAACTTTTTCCCGCCCCCGCATCGATAGTCGTTTCCGCGAGGCGTAGACTTGCACGCGAGGATCAATGCTCCGTGTCGGCGTCCTGACGCTTGTCACGGTAATCGCCGCTGCTTGTGCGGCGCCCGTGCGGCAAGTTGAGACCGGAACGGCCGCGACAACAGCGGCGGCGGAGAGCACTAACGCCGACGCGCCGCCCCCAGTTTCGGCCACCGGCGCGATCTGGCCGCCGCGCATGCCGGCCGCCGGAAAGTTCGAGGAGGTGCCGCTGGGCAAGTGGGCCGACTACGAGGAGAGCTACCTCGACGCGGCGACGATCAAGGAACGCGTCGCGCTGGTCGCGCGGGGATCGGAGGCGATCACGATCGAGACGACGACCGAGACGCGCCCGGGCGATCGCACGGTGTTCGCGACGATGTTCGCCAGCGCCAGCAGCGCCGGCTGGCGCGTCACGCGCAACATCTTCCAGGTGGCCGACGACGATCCGATGGAATCGCCCGCGATCGGACCGGCGCAGCAGCCGTACCCGCGCGCCGATCCGAACAAGCTGGTCGGCAGCGAGATGGTCAGCGTGAAAGCCGGCCTGTTCAGGACGAACCACTATCGCTACCGCACGCCGTACGGCGAGCTGGTCGACTACTGGGTCGACGAGAGCGTCGCGCCCATCGGCCTCATCAAGCTGGAGGCGGAGCAGAAGCAGCTCGCCGGATTCCGCGGCGGCTTCAAGTTCGAGCTGGTGGCGACGGGCAGCGGCGCGATCCCGCAGATCACGAAGCCGGCGCGCCCGTTCGACGCGCAGGTGATCGCGCGCCAGGGGCTGCCGTGGACGCGCCACGCGCGCGTGGGACCGCAGCCGCCCGCCAAGGTCGTACAGTAGCCGGCAGCGTGGCGCGAATACGGATAGCGATGGTCGCAGCGGCGGCGCTGGTCGTGCCGCTGGCCTGCGGTGGTGGGTTGGGCGGCACGGGGGGCAGCGGCGGCAACGGCGGTGCGGGTGGCAGCCCGTGCTGGCCGTTCGCTGACCGCCAGCGTCTGCACGGGCGCCGCCTGGCAGCTCACCGTCGGCGCCATCGGACACCAGATCGAATGCGGCGGCGGCCTGCCGATCACGCCCGACGGTTGCTGGTGTCCCAACGGGCAGGTCTGGTCG
>Ga0070673_100002716_pt1 | contig 10850 bp, 10 predicted proteins | sample KBSM23metaG_FD_65342 | JGI IMG/M metagenome (GOLD analysis project Ga0070673, IMG submission 65342) | Miscanthus rhizosphere microbial communities from Kellogg Biological Station, Michigan, USA - KBS M2-3 metaG | ecosystem: Host-associated > Plants > Roots > Rhizosphere > Soil ...
GAAGCCGCACGGCCGATCTGGGAATATTTCTTTAAAAAAGTATTCGCGGATAAATCACTCGGCATTACAAAAGATGCGCGGTTTAATAAACCTGCGGAAGTAGAAAATGAAATCAACAACAGCGATTACATGAAGCTGATTGAAAATGCCAACCCCGGCGCAGAAGGAGAAGACCAGGGTGTAGGTACAGAAAAAGATTTCGAAAACCAGAACAACGAATACATCGGACCTGAATCGCAACCGGTGAAAGATGAGAATAAAAAAGATGAGAAAAAGGATACAACGAAACAGGGAAAGGGAAAGGATCCGAGGATCGGAGAAGAGGGAGAAAAGAAACAGGAGAAAAAGGGCTTTCTGAAAAGATTATTTGGTAAGAAAGATAAAAATTGAACCCGGCTGAATTATTATCACCGAAGCATTATAAAAATCACCGGCGCTGACCCGGTGATTTTTTTTCGATCGACAGTTGGGTCTCTTTGAAAATATTCCCGCCATTATTTGTTGGTCCGCCATTTAGTTTTCAAGTTTGTTCCACCATGTTTTTTTCAATATCATGCCGGTAACAACCAGCAATATAACGGTGACCAGTAAAGGCATTTTCATCCACAACACAATATACATAGGAAGTATGGTCAGGCAGCACTGTGCAATAATGCCAAGCACCACATTAAACATATCCAGCTTAAATTGTTTATTCGGTACGAAAGAAGGATCTTCTCTCATTACCTTTTCGTGAATCGGTTTCCAGAAACCCCATGGTTTTATCGTTTTATAAAACTGTTTCAACACGTTTTCATCAGTCGGCGGTGCTGTAAATGTTCCAATGATACATCCTGCAATAGAAATAAGAAACAATAACGGCCATACGTAAAGAGGCAGAACGTTTTTGAAAATATATGGAAAAGCCAATGCTGCTATAATGCCGGTGAGCATACCCCAGAAAAAACCATTTGCATTAAACCGCCACCAGTACCATTTGAAAACATTTGCTGCAATATAGCCTCCCCATAATGCGCCAACGATCCATTGCAGTACACTGTTTACATCTTTTACAAAAAATCCAAGTATCACGCCGATAGCGACTACAATAACACCAACGGTATAATTAATTGTCATTACCTTTTTCGTTCCGGCAGATGGATTTATGTATTTCAGGTAAATGTCATTCACGATGTATGCCTGGGCCGCATTCAACGTTCCCGAGAATGTGCCCATAAATGCCCCTAACAAACCGGTCAGCGCGAGACCAAGCAAACCAACGGGTAAAAAATTATTTATTGCTGCAGGTAATATTTTTTCAAAATCGGTTCCTTTACCTGTCGCAATATTCAGCTGGTTATAATATAAAATAGCCAGGACGGTTAAGCCGATAACCATTGAATAGCGGACCGGCAATAAAATAATCGAAACAAAACCACTCATCTTACTCGCGTCTTTGGGCGAACGCGTTGATAATATTTTTTGCATGTCATAATTCGGTGCCGGTCCGGCAAGACTTGCAAAAACTCCTTTGAAAAGCATCATCATAAAAAAGAAACCAAAAAGCCCGAAGCCATCCTCGTTGATCTTCTTGTTCGCGTCAGGAACAATGGAGCTCCAGTCGAGGCTTAGATGCCAGTTGAAAAAAGGATTTTCCCAACCCGCAGGTACATGCAACGAGTTTTGACCATTATGCAAATGCATCATAGCAATACCGGCAATTGAAATACAGGCGATCGTCATGATCACGTATTTAATCACATCGCCCAACACGATACTGTGCATGCCGCCAAGTATAGAATAAAACATGGCGAATAAGGTAAAAACGATCCCAAAGAAATGCGGGACAAATTCTTTTGAAACAGTGAAAGGCACGTAATCTTTTACATAGTCCCATGGAATAAATATTTCAATAAACTTTCCTAAACCAACAAAGCCATATGCCAGGAACCCGAAACAACCAAGCAATGCAAAAACCACAACAATAATATGAGAACCTTTATTGCCTTTACCGGACATTCCAAACCGCGTGACAAGCCATTCAGCACCGGTCGTTGAATTGGAACGACGCAGCCATTTAGACAAAAACATCATGAGGAAGACCTGGTTAAATACCGGCCAGAGCCAGGGTATCCAGATACTCTTCATGCCATATACAAAACACAGTGCCACCATCCACATGGTACCGCTGATATCAAACATATCGCTCGCGTTGCTGAATCCCAGCATATACCAGGGTAATGATTTCCCTCCAAGCAGGTAGCTTTCTTTATTTCGTCCTGCTTTTTTTCTCAGCGTCCATCCTATAACGAGCATGGTTATGAGATAAGCAAGAATGATGAGGATGTCAAGGATATGCAGTTTCATCAAAAATTTACTAAACTTAAAGAAAGGATGGCAGTTTTAGTAAACCGAACTGCTTCTGTGAAGAAAAACGGATGCGCCTTTCTCAATTTTCCTGCCGGTATATGGGGGTTTTGCTATTTTAAGTTTAGAATCGCGTCGAGTCATTTTGATAAAAGTCTACAAAATTTTTGAAGTAGCTTACAATTTATTCACAATGAGAATTATGTGCCCGTGAGCTTATTTCACCAGGCAACTCACTGCTCATTGATCGTGAATTTTGCCGTCTGAACGATAAATTATTTTGATGTATTTGGGGAACTTTCTTACCACCACTTTTCTTAAAATTTAGGAAATGAAAATAAATTTCCAAGCAGCAATTTTGCAACAGGGATGGTCTTTATTACTATTCGGCAAGTATAGCCTTATCCTCCTGGTGATTTAAATCTTTTGAACTTTAGCAACGCTAACAATTGCAAATATGTCCGCAACCGTAATGCGTGAGATCACGCCGCTAACTCAGAACGATTGTTTTACCCTTTTTTCCCGGACTAAATCAAATTTTGATTTTCCGCTTCATAGTCATGAAGAATTTGAATTGAATTTTATCAGGAACGCAAGAGGGGCAAAACGCATCATCGGTGACCATATTGAAGAAATTGACGACCTGGAACTGGTATTGGTAGGCCCTAACCTGCAGCATGGCTGGTTTACCCACAACTGTGCCAGCCGGGAAATCTTTGAAGTGACGATACAGTTTCATAAAGACCTGTTTGATGAAAAGTTTCTGCGCAGGAACCAGTTAAGTTTCCTCCGCAACATGATAGAAAAATCATCCCGGGGAATTCTTTTCTCTAAAGAAACTACAAAACGCCTGACGCCCCGGATCATTCAACTAAATCATAAAGATGGATTTGATTCTGTGCTGGAACTGATGTCCATTCTTAATGAACTTTCCGCGTCGAGCAAAACGAGGATATTATCTGATTCATCGTTTAACAATACCGAATCGCATACCTACAGCAGCGCCCGCGTTGAAAAAACGTATGATTACATGAATAAAAATTTCGACAAAGTGATCGGCCTTAATGAGGTTGCACGGCTGGCCAATATGTCGGAAGCATCTTTCAGTCGTTTTTTTAAATCACATACCGGTATCACATTTATTGATAGCCTGACAGAGATTCGCCTTGGTCACGCCTCTCGCATGCTGATCGATACCTCGCTGTCTGTTGCCGAGATTGCCTACAATTGCGGATTCAATAATATTTCAAACTTCAACAGAATTTTCAAAAAGAAAAAGAAGTGTACGCCGAAGGAGTTTCGTGAGACTTATTCGGGAATACGGGTATTTGTCTGAGATTGCGGAAAACGTAAAACGGTAAACGCGAAATACCAATTTTCATGTTTACCGTTTGCCTGTTATCGTTACCCGAATTAATAACCGATCTTCAGTTCCACCCTGCGGTTCTTTGCACGACCACCTGCAGTTTTATTATCAGCAACAGGTTCATCCTGCCCGTGACCAACACTCGTAATCCTGCTTTCATCCACGCCTTTGGCGACAAGATATTTTTTAACTGCCGCTGCACGGTTTTCACTCAGGACTTTGTTTTTATCCGGCTTGCCAACATTATCCGTATGTCCATGAATGCCGAGTTTCAAATCAGGATTATCTTTTAAGATACTTACTACTTCATTGAGCCCTTTGTTTGATTTGCTCAGCAGTTTTGCACTCCCCGTAGTGAAATAAATATTGCTTGCTGCATAATCAACCTTCTTCCTGATCTCTTCTGCAATAGCAGGACAGCCCTGGTTTTCTGCAACACCTGCAAGATTGGGACATTTATCCTCTTCATCGTTTATACCATCCTTATCCGAATCAGGCACAGGGCATCCCTGGTAACGGGCCACTCCCGGTACATCCTTACACTTATCTTCCTCATCATTTATCCCATCCTTATCGGTATCAGGTATCGGGCAGCCTTCGTACCGCACAAGACCGGCCATATCCGGGCATTTATCGTCTTTATCTGCAATGCCGTCGCCGTCTTTATCTGGGCATCCTTTCAATGAAGCAAGTCCGGCAACGTCGGGACATGCATCCAGGCTATCAATGATACCATCGCTATCACGGTCTTTTGGTGGTTCAGCCTGCGGAATAACAACCTGTTTTACCGGTTCTTCTTTCTTTTTTCCAATGTTACCCGCTATACCGATACTATGTACAAAATGATAGTTATTTGTTTCCTGCGTTACAGGAACACGGTATTGAGAAGTAATAAATACAGATGCTTCTTCGAACAGGTTTATTTTAAAACCTAAACCGAACGGCATAAAGGCGCTGTAGTAACTTTTGTATTTGCCGGCGCCAATACCTGCTATCAGGTAAGGCTGCACCCAATATTTTTCCGTCGTCATTTTAAAATTCGCAGAGGCATCTGCTTCCAGTAAAAAATTATCGCCGTTAATATTGGTTTTATCGGGCAATGAAATAGTGGCGTAAGAGGCGATAAGTGTTCCCGCAAAATCAACATGATTTGTCAACCCTTTAAAATAAGAAAGCGCAATACCCGGCGACATTTCATTGATCTTCGCAAATTGTTTATCCCGGAAAGTGGCGGTTAAAGAATAATTGCGGATATATTGAGGCGTCTTAAAATCATTCAAAACAAAACTGATTCCTAATGCTGCCGGCCTGAGGTTATCATACTTCTGGGCAAATAAAACGGGTGATAAAATAAATGTGGCAAGCAGTGGTAGCAGGAACTTCTTCATACAGGATGTTTTGGTTTGTACGAACAAAAATAAAAGGTATGTTCAAAACCAGGAAATATTTGTTCACTGCTAATTCGCTCAGACAGAAGGCTTTTTCTTTCCCAAAACCTCTACTTTAACGCGTGTAAGGCCATACCCGATATAACCGATTTTTTGAGCAGCGCTACGGCTGAGATCCACTACTCTTTTCATCCTGGGGTGGAGGCGGTCATTTGTTTTTACAATGATTGATTTTCCATTCCGCAGGTTGGTCACTTTTATCCATGTGCCCAGGGGCAGCACATTACAGGCTGCGGTCAATTTCTTTTGACTGAAGATTTCTCCATTTGCTGTCTGGCGGCCATTGAATTTATCATGATAATAGCTAGCCGTGCCATATATAATTTTAGGAGCGGGCTTCTTTTCCGTTTTGTCTTTGTCTGGCTTACCATCTGCGGCAGACAGGAAAAGAGGCAATAGAAGTGTTGCCAAAGCAAGGTGTAATTTCATAGTGCTCAGTTTACTTTCCCGCGAAGTACTTCTCCCGCATCAGCTTGTCTTCTCCGTAAACATCATCGTAGAAAACGATCTTCCCATCTTTGCCTTCACAGGTTACGTAACGAATGAATATTGGTATTCTGTTTTTCACAGGTAAGGTATGCTTTTCTTTCCGTTCCAGCCATGCTTTGAGGGTGTCAGATGGGGTAAATTTAGGGTTTATACTATCCGTCTTAGTCGCAGATATACTATCGTTTGCCAAAATGTAGAAAGCGAGCTTGTCCCAGCTTTGCACCCGAACGCAACCATGGCTCAATGACCTTACTGCCCGGGCGAAAAAATAGCGCTGGTTCGTATCGTGCAGGTACACTGCATATTTGTTATTGAAATTGAATTTTAATACGCCCAAAGCATTGTCATCACCGCTTCCCTGCATCACTTTATACGGAATACCTAATTTGTATTTTTTCCAGTTCACTGTACCCGGGTCCACTTCCTGGCCGTCCTTGCCTATCAGGACATATCCTTTTTTTGTCAGGTAACCGGTATCCTTTTTTAATCCCGGTAAAATTTCTTTCAAAATAATACTTTCCGGTATTGTCCATTGCGGATAACTCACCATATTCGATATAGCGCTTGTGAGAACCGGTGTACGTGTTGCCGGTTTGCCGCAAACGATCTTTGACTGAATACGTACAGAATCTGCTTCGCGCAACTGTAAATAATAGCCCGGAAGATTTACCCATACATATCTTTCAGGCATTGTTGGCTGCAATAATTTATACCGGTCAAGGGTAATCGCAATACTGACAAACCTGTCTGAATCGGACGTGTTCAACGCATTCAACATTTGCTTCCCAAACTTGCCATCCACTGTCAGGCCTTTTCGTTTCTGGTATCGTGAAATAAATCTTGACAGGCGAACAGAATCAAGTGTGGTAGCGATCGAATCCGTTAAAAGACTATCTTCTTCACTTAACCGTTTTATAAGATTCCTGGTAAAAGAAAATGTATCTTTTGTCGGATACGTCAATTTAGTATGAGGCCTGAAATCGGCGCTGTCTAAAAAATCTGGAATGGCACTTTTTAATGCCTGGTAATCTTTGTTAACAGGTTCCAGCGCCTGAATTATTCTGCTTAAGGTATCACCATTAAACAGTGAATCAAATTTCTGGTGGTAAAAATCCTGCGATAAGACAGAATCGGTACGTTGTGTTATGCTATCATTGGGTAAACGCCCGAGTTTTATATCGCTTAATATCTGTACAAATGCATCTGTCAGCATCACATCCGCTCTTGCCCACAATGCAGCATCCCTCCTGTCTGTACTATCATTGGCAATGCGCGAACGTATGGCGTTTAGCTGGCGAAAATGATAATCCTGCGGAAACAATCCATACAGATTACATGCTGAAATAAAATTGAACATGGAATCACTCAGTGGTAACCAATGTTCTTTGCGGGCCCAGGCGCCGGAATCACTTTGATGACTATAAATAAATTTGGTAATCAATGGCTGCCGAAGGGTGATGGAATCATCAATTTTGCCAGCATTACCCACGGCATATTTCAACGCCTGGCTGATAATGTCATTTGTTTTCAGGTCAATATCTTCGGGTTTCGCAACAATTTCCTTCGCTTCCGGCTTGCGTGCAGGCTCATTGCAGAACTGCAAAAAGCACGACAGAAAGATAAGTGCTGAAAGTATACCAGTTAACCGAAAGAATTCCGAACGTGTATGGTGCATAAAAAGTTTTACAGTGATCAGCTAACCATCAGCACATAAAAGACCAACAAAATAACAAAACGTTTTCAGTAATCAGGAAGTTATCAAAATCATTTTTTCGATCCTGATAATGAACTATTTAGTAAATATCAGCTAAAGATAGGATGAAGAAATTGTAAATAAACAATGATGAAGTGTGCGGAAAAAAATCATCAACTGACAATTTTATGCGGAGACGAGGAACTCCTCAACAAATTCTCCCTTAAACTTCAGATAGATAATATCTTCTTTAAAAAGGGTGGCTTCAAACGTTATGCGTTTGTTTTCGCTATTCGCATACGTGATGCGGGCATTAACATTCCTGTTTTGATTTGGGTCAATTACGGAAAGGAATTTTATATTATCCGCTTTCTGAAGAAACATTTCTTTTCCGGTAGCCGTCTCCGTTACTTCTTTTACCATTTCCATCATGCACACACCGGGTACTACCGGCTGCCCCGGAAAATGTCCCTGGAATATTTTATGAGCCGTATTAATTTCCAGCGAGGCACAAATAACTCCGTGTTCGTCGCTCACTGACTGTATATAAAAGAAATCATCTTTCAGCATAATGGTAAATTCTTTTTAAACCAATTTCAAAATTAAAATTAGTGTGTGTGATGCCGATAGTATCCGGCATACCTTCTTTAAAGTCTTCAGCAATGGCCGTCATAACCGGCTTACTTTCATTGCCTCTTTCCATGCGTAACAATCTTTTACATACACTGTCGGTTATATAGTAGTAATGGTCCTTTCCGTCCGGGAACGTATAATAGTTCAGCGAATCCTTTTTCAACACATAAGTACTTGAATTGCTTAGCCTGTTCATCAGCACGAGTTGAAAATCTTTCCGCAGGGTTTTTATAACCGCCTTTTTGTTCATCTCCTTATAGACGTAGTAAACCTTAAAATCGTTACTTGTAAATCCAAAATCAAAAAATTTAAACCCGGCTTCATTTGAAAATACGATTCTGGTACTGCTGTCTGGCATTGTTTTGATGATCAATAAACCGCTGAGATGTTTACCCACAACATTTACCTGCGTATTATACAATGCCGTTTTAAAAACGGGTTTGAATTGCTGCACGCAGCTCATATCTCCTTTTGTCTTTTGCAATTTCTTATACGGTGCAAAGCAGGAATACAGGCAAACGAGGCAGCTAATTAATAGCAAACAGCGCATCCGGGAGCGATACATTCATTTCACGGTTGATATAGTTTATAGTTGTCATATCGCCGGACGGCTCATGCATTTCGATCTTTGTCACAGAAAAATCTTTTTTACTCACAGTAAGATTAATGTTCCTGAATAGACTTTTCAGATTCTTATTGACCGGCGATAACTCCGCAAGATACGTATCACCTGCTTCAAAAACCCGGGCGGTGAAATCCGGGTTATTCAGCGCAGAGCCATTCACACAATCCATCATTGTTTTGTTAATCTGTTCAAAGAGCTTATTGGACTTTGCTGAAATCTTGTTTTCTTTCTGGCTGTCTTTTATATAAATCTTCGATCCGTTTATGATCATCAGGTATTGGAAAGGCTGCGTGTACTCCATACGCACGGCGTTTTCCCGCTTAAACCAGAACTTTCCTTTGGATACGATTTTCTCAGATAACAGGCTTAATTCCTTTTCCTGCACAAAATCGCTTTTAATTGTCGTTATCTTTTGTGAAGCGGCTGCAAACTTTGTGTTGAAATCGGCAGCATCAGGTATTAACTTATACCCCGGGTACTGGGCCTTCACAGCACAAGTTGTCATCAACAGGAACAAGACAAAAACAACATTACGCATACGGCTCCAGTTTAAGTAATTTATCCAAACGAACGAATTCAAATCCTTCTTGTCTTGCCAACTCGATGAACGCTGGAAGTACAGATTGTATTGCCTTTCCTGTATCATGAAACAGCACAACTGCACCCGGTTTTAACGCTTTGGTAACTTTTAATAATAATCGCTGATGATCGGTGATAACAGTATCGAGCGAACGAATGTTCCAACCCACAGAAATATATTTACCCTCTATGACGGCTTTTCGAAGGTTAGGGTTGGTTACGCCATATGGAGGCCTGAACAATTTTGGTTTTACGCCGATCACTTTTTGAATGATAGCATCCGTTGCTTTTAAATCCTGGTACATTCTGTCAGCGGAAAAAAGATCAAACCATGTAGCGTGCGAATAACTGTGATTTCCGACGATATGCCCGGCTTCATGTACCTGTTTCAACAAGGATTCATTTTGCGCAATGCGTTTTCCGATACAAAAAAATGCGGCAGGCACATTTTCCTCTTTTAGTATCTGCAAAATATGGGGTGTATACTCACGGGCAGGTCCGTCGTCAAAACTGATGGCGATCTGTTTTTCCTTTGTTTTTCCCTCGCAAATTATATGGAAATAAAAATTGGAACTGACTTTATAACTTCCCCAAAAAAGAATAAGCGAATAAATAATGGCTGCAATGAAATACACATAAAAGGGCATATCGCTTCCAATATCCACGATAATCAGCATAACAAACACCGCAATAAAAAGAAGATTTGTATTTCTGAAATTTAGCATGCCGAAAGCAAATACAATGAGTGATGAATGTTTTGATAATGGTTATAAAATAAAATTTTCTTTGGATTTTCCAAAGCCTGGTATGGAATTTTTCCCGTTTTAAGAATATTGGCAGCCAGCCAAAGTGCAAAGGCAGATGATGTTGGGTATTCGCCGCAAAGGTGCTTGTAATCAATTATGGTCTTACCAGGAAAAAGTTTTTGCCCGATGTTGCTATATATCAAGTCATTTCGCACATCACCGTTCCTTCCCTGGATGATCAGATCAATATCACTGACATTTATAGCTTGTGATAATAAAAAATTCTCAATATTCATTTTGACTTCATCGATCCCTTCTGGTTTAAAGAAAGTATACACCGCGTCTAATTTCGCATAGTCTTTCCCGGAAGCCTGCTTCGATAACAGGAAAAAGGCGGCTCCTTCCCCATCGATTGTACCTTTTGATGGCGAGTTAAAAATTTCGAGATTAGAAACCGGGTCTTTCTTATATAAGCCAAACCGGCTTAAGATTTCGTGACTGACATTGGTTATTTCATCAACGCCGCCGACAAGCACAGTTGACGCTTCATTCTCCTGCAGCAGGGAGATTGCATCCAGCAAAGCATTTTCAAATGAAAATCCACGATGAACAAATGTGTTATTGTAGTTGTGGCATTTAATCATTAAGGCGATCTGCGCCGCAACCGTATTGTGTGTGGATTGAATAAATGCAGTTGGCGTTAACAACTCTTCTTTATTCTCCACCATTTTTGTCAGAAACGATTCAGTATCTGCAAGACAACCATAAGCCGTACCGGCGATGATTGCATCGGGATTCTCTACACCTGCTTCTTTCAAACACTCCATTGCTGCCGAAACACCCATTTTTATAATGTGGCTCATTCGCCGGATAAGCTTTGGGTCGAGAATCTTTGCATAATCGGGTTCGATACAGGTCAGCCGGT
>Ga0070673_100002719_pt1 | contig 10845 bp, 4 predicted proteins | sample KBSM23metaG_FD_65342 | JGI IMG/M metagenome (GOLD analysis project Ga0070673, IMG submission 65342) | Miscanthus rhizosphere microbial communities from Kellogg Biological Station, Michigan, USA - KBS M2-3 metaG | ecosystem: Host-associated > Plants > Roots > Rhizosphere > Soil ...
GATGCGAAGGCGGTGGCGGCCCCGACGGCGCAGATGCAGGCGGCGGAAGTGATCGCCAAAGGCCTGTCCGGAGGCGCCCTGCGGCTTCGGGCCATCGCCGTGCCGTACCGCAATCCTCAGGGCCAGTCGTCGCTGCCGGTCGTGCTCGAGATCGATGGCGAGAGCCTCCTCGGCGCGCTGAGCCAGAAGGTCCTGGCCCTCGAGGTCTACGGTTACGCGCTGGATGACAAGGGACGGATCGAAGACGCGCTGGGCCTGACGCCCGGCCTCGAGCTGGACAAGCTCGCGCCATCGATCAAGGCCAAAGGCGTTCAGGTCCTGACTGCCTTCCGGGTACGTGAGGGTCCGGTCGATCTTCGTTTCCTGGTCCGGGACCGCGCGACCGGCCGTGTGGGATCGCTGCGCATGACCTCCGTGATGCCGTCGTTCGAGACCGGCGCCCTCCTGCTCTCGCCGCCGCTGGTCATGGACGACCCACGCGCGCGCGTGGTGATTCCCGCGCCGTCACGCGCGAACCAGAACCTCGAGATCCCGTTCCGCGTGGAGGACACCCCGTTCACGCCGCAGGCCGCGCCCGTGCTGCGCAACGGCGAGGCGCGGGATGTGTGCCTCATGGCCCATGCCGGCAGCGGGGCCGACACCGCCGCCAAGCTCAGCGCGGCGCTGGTTGGCGACGACGGACAGGTGCTCCCTCTCGAAACGGGGGCGATCCGCTCGGTGGCGGACGCCGATCGCTTCCGGCGGCTGGTGGTGAGCGTGACGCCCAAGGGCATCCCCGCCGGCGACTACTGGCTGCGGCTGAGCATTCCGACCGCGCCCGGGGCGGAAGAGAGCCGGTCGCAGTTCCCGGTGCGCGTCAACTGACCTCAGGGTGACGGCGGGACCGGCGGCGGGACCGTCGGGTGCGCATCTTCACGTCCCCGCATTGCGATAATGGCCGCATGAGGCTGGCGACCCGCGTCGCGGCCATGGCCGCCGCCGTGCTCACGAGCGTTGGCTCGCCCATTGCGTCCGGTCACCCGCCGGCCGGCGCGGCGGCATCGACGGGCGCCAACCTGCTCCTGGTCACCATCGACACCTTGCGGGCGGACCACGTCGGCGCCTACGGCGCTGCCGCCGGGACCACACCCGCCATCGACCGCCTGGCCCAGGAGGGAGTGCTCCTGCACGACGCGGTCGCTCACGTCCCCCAGACCCGGCCCTCGCACACCTCGCTCTTCACTGGGCGCCTTCCCTACGAGCACGGCATCCGCGACAACTTCTCCCCGCCGCTCGATACGGCCACGCCGACGCTGGCGACGCTGCTGAAGCAGCGCGGCTACGCCACCGGCGGCTTCATCGGCGCCTATCCCGTGTCGCGCGACTCGGGGCTACAGCGCGGCTTCGACGTCTACGACGACCCGTTCGTCGCCGCGAGCAGCGTGGCCACGCGGCAGGACCGCAGCGAGAGGCGTGGTCGCGAGGTGGTGGACCGCGCCCTGGAATGGCTCGAGCGCCCGCGAACGGGCCCGTTCTTCGTCTGGGTCCATCTCTTCGATCCCCATGCTCCCTACGACCCGCCGGCGCCGTTCGCGGGACGCTTTCCCAAGGACCCGTACAGCGGCGAGGTCGCGTTCGCCGACAGCCAGGTCGGGCGGCTTTTGAAGTGGCTGGATGACACCGGACGGCGACGGTCCACGCTGGTTGTCGTCACCTCGGATCACGGCGAGGGGCTCGGAGATCACGGTGAAGAGGAGCATGGGTTCTTCGTCTACGAGAGCACGGTCCACGTCCCTCTCGTGATGCGCTGGCCGGGCGGCCTGCCGGCGGCCAAGCGAGTGGACGGCCAGTTCCGCGAGGTGGACCTCCTGCCCACTCTCCTGGAGCTGCTCGGCGCCCCGGCCACTCCGACCAGCGGGGTCTCCCGCGCCGCGGTCCTCCGCGCCGCCGGCAGGGTCCCCGACAACGAGGCCTACCTGGAGAGCCTCTACGCCAGCCTGCACTTCGGCTGCGCGCCTCTGCGCGCCCTGCGCTCGGAAGGCTGGAAGTACATCGACGCTCCACGCGCGGAGCTGTACCGGCTCACCGAAGACCGTGGCGAGTCCCGCAACCGGATGGCGGACCGTGCGGGCGTGGCTGACGCCCTGCGCACGCGCCTGCTGGCCCAGGACCGTGGTGTGGTGAAGCCGTCGCTGCCCGCGGGAGACACCGCAGCCATGGAACGCCTCGCCGCGCTCGGCTACGCCGCCGGGGGCTTCTTCAGCGGCGCGCCGACCGGTACCGATCCCAAGGACAAGATACAGGAGTTCCAGTCCTTCACCCGCGACGTGAGCCGCGGCGTGCGGCTGTTCGAGCGCCGGGACTACGAGGGCGCCGCGCGGCTGCTGGAGCGGCTGGCCACGCCGACGCCGCTTCCCGGGGGCCAGGTGGTGGAGCGACGTTCCTTCAACGTCGAGTACTTCCTCGGCCGCAGCCTGCTCGAGCTGCGTCGGTTCGATGGCGCGGTGGCTCCGCTTTCGCGCGCCGTCGACCTGAACCCGGCCGCGGTGCCGGCCTACGCCTACCTCTCGCGCGCCCAGGCCGGCGCCGGCCGCACCGAGGATGCGGCGGCCACCGTCGAGCGCGGCCTCCGCATCGCCCCCAGGAATGCCGAGCTGCATCAGATGAGGGGGCGGCTGCAGCTTGCCGCCGGCGACCGGGTGACGGCGCGGAGCAGCCTGGAACGTGCCCGCGAGCTCGATCCGCAGAACGCGCTCGTGCGTGTCGACCTCACGACGCTGTACCGGAGCCAGGGGGAAATCGAGGCTGCCCTGCGGGAGGGCGAGGAAGCGGTGCGGCTCGCGCCGACCCTGGCCGAGGCTCAAGTAGCGCTGGGGCTGGCCCTCGGCGCCAGCGGCCGGGAGAGGGAGGCGGGCGACGCCTTCCGCGCCGCTCTACGCGCGCATCCGGACGATCCGGACGCGCTGTTCTTCCTGGGTTCGGTCGAGCTGCGCGCGGGCCAGCCGGAGAAGGCGAAGCCGCTGCTCGCGCGCCTGGTCGCCAAGGCGCCGGGGTACCCGGGAGCGAAGGAAGCGCTGGCGTCGGCGGACCGCGCGGCGAGCGGTCCGGCGGAGGGTGGGCTGCGGTTCTCCCTCATTCGCGTGCGCGAACGCAGCCGCGCCGAGGAGGTCGTGCGCCGGCTCGCCGCCGGAGAGGAATTCTCGGCCCTGGCGCGCGCGATGTCCGACGACGCCTCGGCGGCGGCCGGTGGCGCCTTGGGCGCCGTGCGGTTGGCGGACCTCGTCGAGCCGCTGCGGTCGACGGCCACCGCTCTGAAACCCGGCCAGGTGAGCGACGTGCTCGAGACCACGGCCGGCTTCGTGCTCCTCAGACGCGAGCCGTGAGCGCCATCGAAGCCATGCGCTAACGGACCGCTTCCGTGGCCTGGCGCCGGCACAGCTCGGCTTCGCGTCGCTGGCCGGCGACGTCGAACGCGCGGGCGAGGCTGCGCCAGCCGTCGGGTCGGCGGGGGCGATGGGCCAGCGCCGTACGCAGGGCGGCCAGGCCTTCCTCCCGCCGCTGCTCGCGGATCAAGGCCTGGCCGGCGACGGCCAGCGCCCAGGGATGGCCCGGCACCCGCGCCAACGCGCGCTCGGCACTCTCCCGGGCCCGCCCGACCTGGCCAAGACCCAGGTACAGTTCGCCGAGCTCGATCCAGGGCTCGACATCCCGACCCTCGCCCGCACGCTCCAGGTAGGGCACCGCCTCCGCCGCCCGCCCCTGCGCGATGAGAATGCGGGCGTTGGCCGCCAGGGCCTCGGCGTCCTTCGGCATGCGCGACAGGACCTCCTGCACCAGCCGCGCCGCCTCGTCTGTCTTCCCGCGCGCCGTGAGCGTCTCGGCCAGGCCGATACGGGTTCGGCCATCGTCGGGCGTCGTCTGTTCCAGCGCGATGCGGAGTTGACGCTCCGATTCCTCCAGTTGGCCCATCTCGCGAAGGAGCCGCCCATAGGGCAAGCGCGTTGCGGGCCGCTCTGGATCCAGCTCGAGGCCGCGAGCGAAGGCCTGGGCCGCCCGTCCGAGGCGACCGTCGCGATACGCGAGGTGGCCGAGGGCGAAATGTGCGAACGGGTTCTGCGGGTCGGCGGCGACGACGGCCTCCATGTCCGCGAGAGCTCGGGGGACCGCGGCCCCGAAGGCGCCCATCGCGTGTCGCACTCGTTCGTAGAGCCGGACACGGCTGCGCGGGTCCGGCAGACCCGGTTCTTCGAGGCGTCCGGCCCCGCCGGTCCCTCCTGCGTACCCGAGGCTCCGCAGCCGCTCTTCCTGCTCGGGAGACAGGGTGCTGGCCCGGGCCGAGTCTCCGCCCGGCGCCATCCGACGCACCGCCGCGTGCAGGGCGGCGAGCATGCGTTCGACGCGCTGCGGTTCCTCCGCCGCCATGTTCCGTTTCTCATACGGATCGCGGGCGAGGTCGAACAGCTCGGGGGCCGTGCCCTGCACCAGCTTCCAGTCCTCACTCACCCAGGCCCGCAGCGGCGACCAGCGGCAGGTGAGGCGGCCGAAGAGGCTCTCCGCGTACACGGGTGCGGAAGCGAGAGACCGGCCGTCGAGCGCGGGGCGAAGGTCGCGACCCGGCAGGTCGGCGGGACGAGCGACGCCGAGCAGGCCCAGAAGCGTGGGGAGGATGTCCACCAGGCTCGCCCGCGGACGCACGCTGACGCCGGGCTTGATTCCGGGGCCGGCGAGCACGAACGGCACGTGCAGCGTGGCCTGATAGACGAGGATTCCGTGGGTCGCCTCGCCATGGTCGCCGAGCGCCTCCCCGTGGTCGGCGAGCACGGCCACGATGGTGTTCCGCTCTCGACCGGCGATCCGCAATGCTTCGAGGACGCGGCCGAGCTGCGCGTCGGCAAAGGCCACCTCGCCGTCGTACGGTCGACCGGCGAACCTCGCGTCGTACGGGGCCGGTGGCGTGTATGGCTCGTGCGGGTCGTAGAAGTGCACCCAGGCGAAGAAGGGCGCCCGGCGCGCGCGCACGAGCCATTCGACGGCTCGGTCCGCAACCTCGTTGCCCGGCCGCTCGGCGCCCTGGCTCCCTACCGGCGCCGGGTGGAAGTCTTCGTTGTAGTGGCGGAACCCTCTCCCGAAGCCGTACGCGGCCGCCACCGGGAAGCCCCCCACGAAGGCGGCCGTGTCGTAGCCGTTGGCCTCGAGGATCGAGGCCAACGTCGCATGCCGCCCGCTCAGCCTGAAGGCGACGTTGTCGCGCACGCCGTGGACAGGCGGGTACTGGCCGGTGAAGATGCTGGCGTGCGCCGGGCCGGTCAGCGGAACCGGGCTCAGCATGTTCTCGAATCGCGTCCCCCGCCGGGCGAGGTCGTCCAGCGCCGGCGTCTCCGCTCCCTGGTAACCGTAGGCGCCGACATGGTCGGCCCGCAGCGTGTCGATGGTCACCACGAGGAGGTTGGGCCGGGGCTGACGCAGCGAGTGCCACAACCAGGCACCGGCGCCCACCGCGACCGCCACTCCGGCCAATAGCGCCCATGCCGGCGCACGCCGGCTGCGCCGCCGGCCGGGTCCCTGAACGGCCGATCGCGCGCCAGCGGTCGTCCTCTCCTTATGGTCCTTGCTCTTGCGCTGCGCCATCAGCCCGGGCCAGCACGGCCTCCGCGGAATCGAGGATCGGAAGGGAACAGCGCTCGCGCGCGGCCCGCCCACTCGCGCGCCGCCGGGAGGTCGCCCAGGGTGGCGAGCGTGCGCACGACCGTCCAGTATTCCTCGACTCCCACTCGCGGGTTGCCGGTGACGAGGCCCTCGAGAGCGCGACGGGCTTCGGCGTCGCGGCCCTGGCTGCGGTACAGGATGGCCAGGCCGACTCGCCCTTCGCGTGAGTAGGGGATGGCCTCCACTTCGGCCAGGAACTCGGTCTCCGCCTCGCCTTCACGCCCGAGGCGAGCAAGGCAATCGGCGAGCCCGGAGTGGAGGTTCCGCACCACCAGGCCCTTTCGCAGGCGCTGGGCCTCGATCGCCTGGCGGTACGCGGGGACGGCCTGCGCGCACTGTCCCTGCCGGCGCGCGACCTCCCCCAGGACGAAGGCGCTCAAGACGCGCGAGCGGTCGGCATCGAGGCCGCGGCGGGCGTAGCCGGCGGCGTCGCTCAACCGGCCGCGCTGCAGCATCAGCTCCGCCAGCGTGTCGAAGGCCTCTCCCGGCTGGGTGGCGGATGCCAGCTCGGCGTGACGCATCGCCAGCTCGGTCCGGCCCTCGATGGCGCGGATGCGGGCGAGCGCCAGGTGCGCGCCGCCATGTCCGGGCGCGAGCGCGATCACCTTCTCGAAGGCGGCCACCGCCTCCGACTGGCGGCCCAGCCGGAACAACGCCAGGCCGAGAAGGTTCCAGGCGTCGACCATCCCCGGCGTGTCGGCCAGCAGCATCCGCAGCTCGCGCACCGCCTCTTCATCCTTCCCGCCGCTGTGCATCGTGGCCGCGCGACGGTAGGCCTCGTACACGCCGACCTTGTCCTTCGGATCCGGCAGCGGGCCAGACGCGGCCTGGCCGCGGGAGCTTAGACCGATGTAGCCGAGAGCTCCGAGCTTCTCCGCCACCTCGGCGGGCACCGATTCCGGCGTCGCCGCCTCCACGCGCCCGACCGAACCCGCGATCCACGCCGCCATCGCGTGCAACGTGTCCGGCCGCTGAGAAGCCAGGCTCGATTGCTCGGCGGGATCGCTGCGGAGGTCGTAGAGCTCCGGCCTGGGCGCCTGGATGTAGCGGAAGCGGTCGTCGGTCACCGACAGCAGCTCAGCGCAGCCGAAGTGATAGCGTGGGAAGAACGTCTCCGAGTAGACGGGCCGGTTCTCCGTGGTGCCCCTCGTGATGGACAGCCGCTGCGAGCGCCCATCCATCCCATCTGCGGGCAGGTTGGCCAGGTCCAGCAGCGTCGCCGGGATGTCCACCTGCGCTACGGTGCCGGCCACGCGCGTCCCCCCGCGCGCTCCACGTGGCAGGTGGAGGATCAGCGGCACGTGCACGGCCTCGCGGTAGAGGAAGAACCCATGCTCCTGCTCGCCGTGGTCGCCGAGCCCTTCCCCGTGATCGCCCGTAACCGCGAGGATGAGACGTCCGAGCCGTCCTCCCTCGCGAAGGCGCTCTACGAGCCGTCCGACCAGCTCGTCCGCGTAGGCGACCTCGCCGTCGTAGGGATTCGCCAGGTATCGATAGGAGGCGGGCGGAACGTAGGGGGCGTGCGGCTCGTAGAGGTGAAGGAAGGCGAAGAAGCGCGCCGACGGCGGCCGTTGCTCGATCCAGCCGAGCAGCGAGCTCACCGATTGGGCGCCGTCGCGCTGCTGCGCGCCGAGCGTCTCCTGCGAGGCACCCAGGGGAAGCGCGTCGTCGTAGGTGTCGAACCCCTGCGCGATGCCGGTAGCGGCGCGGATCACGTAGGCGGAGACCGCCGCCCCCGTGGTGAAGCCGGCGGCGTGGAACCGGGAAGCCAGTGTCCGCTTGTCCTTTGCGAGGGAGAAGCCCTGGTTGTCGCGCACTCCGTGATGCGGGGGAAGCAGGCCGGTGAAGAGCGAGGCATGGGCGGGCAAGGTCAACGGGCAGTGGCTGTAGACATGCTCGAACACGATTCCCTCGCGGGCGAGGGCGTCGAGGTTCGGCGTGGCACCCTTCCTGTAGCCGTAGAGCGGCAACCGATCCGCCCGCAGCGTGTCGATCGAGACCAGGACAACGGAAGCGTCGGGATACGGTCCGACCGACGAGGAGCGGCACGCCACCACGGAAGCGCACGCGAGCAGCACGGCGTGGCGCCTCACCGTCCGGCTCCTCCCTGACCCCGCTCGCCGAGCCAGGATCGTACGCGGGCGAGGTCGCGTGTTTCCTCGGCCGCCGGAGCCTCGCGCACGTACGCCTGGAGGTACGGGCGCGCTTCATCGTCGCGCCCGAGGCGGCGCAGGGTGGAACCCAGATTGAACAGCGTCTGGTAGTCCTTGGGATCCAGGACCGCCGCGCGCTTCCAGTGCTCGATGGCCCCATCGAGACGGCCCTCGCGGGCGGCGATGACGCCCAGGCTGTTGTGGGCGCGCGCGAGGCCCGGATCGATGCGCAGCGCGTCCTCGAACATGCGCCGCGCGCGGTCCAGCTCACCCGCCATCAGATGAACGGTGGCGACATTGACGACCACCATGGCGTTCGAGGGATCGACCTCCCGCGCCGCCGCGAAGGCGGCCAGCGCCTCCTCGTTGCGGCCGAGGGTCGCAAGGGCCACGCCGCGAGCGGTGAGCACGTCCAGGTCCGGGCGCGGAGCCTTCGTGTACGGCTCCAGCAGCTCGGCCGCCTCCCGCGACCGGCCCGCCTCGTTCAGGTAGACGCCGAGCAGGGCCACGCTCTCCATGTCGAGCGGCCGGAGCGCGACCGCCTGGCGCAGCGCATCCACCGCCGCGCCGAGGTTGCCGCGCGCGCGCTCGAAGGAGGCCAGGTGCAGATAGGCCATCGGCATGTCGGGCCGGCGCTTTATGTTCTCGCGGCAGAGCGCGATCGCACCTCCGAGGTCGCCCGCATAGTAAAGGCCCAGGGCGTCGCTCTGCCGGCGATCGATATCGATGAGCTGCTTGGGATCGTCCTGCTCCGTGTACCGCTCCTTCGTCGGAGACGGACCGCTCGCGGCCAGGTAGCCGAGCGTTCGGAGCCGCTCCCGGGCCGAGGCCTCCTCCTCGCCGCGGGTCACCGGGCGCTCGTCCCGCCTGAGGCCGGACAGGAGCGCCCGCATGCTCTCCAACTCCACCGGGCGCGAGGCGGCGAGGTTCTTCGACTCGGCGGCGTCGCGGGTGAGGTTGTAGAGCTCGGGTATCGGCAGCTCGACGTACTTGAGGCCATCGTGGAGGATGCCGCGCAGGGGCGCCCACCCCTGGTTGAGCGAGGGCGAGAGCGCCTCGAAGTAGCTGTCCTCCGCGGCGCCCTCGTCCCGCGCCGCCACGTCCAGTAGGCTGCGGCCGGGGAGATGGGCGGGCGGTTCGAGCCCGAGCGCGTCGAGCACGGTGGGCAGGACGTCGACGTGGCGGACCGGCGTCGCGACCACCCGTGGCTTGAAGATCTTTGGCGCGAAAAAGACGAGCGGCACTCGAAGCGTGGACTCGTAGGCAAAGATGCCGTGGGTCATCTCCCCGTGCTCCCCGAGCGACTCGCCGTGGTCGCCGGTGAGGACCACCAGCGTGCGGCCCCTTGGCCCCGCATCGAGGAGGGGCTTGAGCAGCGGGGCCAGAGCGGCGTCCGCCGCCGCCACCTCGCCGCGATAGGGGTCTGTCGGGAAGCGCGAGGCGAACGGCTCCGGCGGCTGGTAGGGAAAGTGCGGCTCGTAGAGGTGCACGAAGCAGAAGACGCGCGCCTCGCCCTGCGCGGCGAGCCACCGCCGCGCCGCCTCGACTGTCTCCGCGCCGCTCCGCTCCGGCACCTGGAAGCCGCCGCGGATCTCCGCTCCCCCCAGGCGATCGTCGTAGACGTCGAACCCCCGGTCCAGCCCGAAGCGGGAATCGAGAGGGAAGGCGCTCACGAAGGCGCCGGTGCGATATCCCGCCCGCTTGAGGATGGTGGCCAGCGTCTCGCGCCCGGCGGGGAAGCGGAAGCCCGCGTTGTCGCGGATTCCGTGCTGGCTCGGGTAGAGGCCGGAGAGGATGTTGGCGTGCGACGGCAGCGTGACCACGTTGTGCGCGTGCGCGCGATGGAAGCGGACGCCGGCAGAGGCCAGGGCGTCCATCCATGGCGTGTCGCGTCCGCCTTCCCCGTAGCAGCCGATGCTGTCGGCGCGGAGCGTATCGATCGTGATGAGGAGGACGTTCAAACCCGCCTGGCGGCGGACCTGTGGACGGTGCATCCACCAGAGGACGCCAGCGCCGGCCAGCACGGCGGCCGCCACCGCGACCGCGACCACCCGGCGGCGGCGAGCTACGGTGCCGGCTCTTGCCGTCGGCGCAGGTGCCGGTCTTCCTGAGCGCTTGCGGGAACCCACCAGGTCTTCATGTTAGCCGTTCGGTCCGTCTCGAGGAGGTCCGCCGGGGGCTCGCGCGCCGCCTCGAGCCCCGCGTTGCGCCTGGCCACCGACGGCGCGAACTACCACTGTCCCGGGTCGTGACCGCCTGACGCTCAGGCCGTCTGGATGACCTTGAGGACGCGCATGGCCTGGATGGAGACCTGCGCAGCGACCTTGCCCGCCACCGCGACGAAGGCGCGCGCGGCCGGCGAGTCGGGCGCCACCGCCACGATGGGTTGGCCCTCGTCTCCGCCGGCGCGGACGCGGGTGTCGATGGGGACCTCGCCCAGGAACGGGATGCCCATGTCGGTGGCCATGGCCGCGCCGCCGCCGTGGCCGAAGATCTCCGTGCGCTCCTGGCAGTGGCCGCACACGAAGTAGCTCATGTTCTCCATCACGCCCAGCACCGGTATGTTGAGCTGGCGGAACATGCCCACGGCCTTGCGTACGTCGGAGACGGAAACGCCTTGCGGGGTGGTGACCACGATGGCCCCGGCCACCGGGACGCTCTGGGCCATGCTCAGCGCGACGTCGCCGGTCCCCGGGGGCAGGTCCACCACCAGGTAGTCCAGCTCGCCCCACACGACGTCGCGCATGAACTGCTGCACAGCGCCGTGGAGCATGGGGCCGCGCCAGATCACGGGCTGGTCGGGCGGCACCAGCATGCCCATGGAGATGACCTTGATGCCGTGGCCCTCCGGCGGGATCATCTTCTTGTCCTCGCTGACCTCGGGCGGCTCGTGCACGCCCAGCATCTGCGGGATGTTCGGGCCGTAGACGTCGGTGTCCATCAGGCCGACCTTGGCACCCGTCTGGCGCAGGGCCACCGCCAGGTTCACGGCGGTGGTGGACTTCCC
>Ga0070673_100002724_pt1 | contig 10840 bp, 8 predicted proteins | sample KBSM23metaG_FD_65342 | JGI IMG/M metagenome (GOLD analysis project Ga0070673, IMG submission 65342) | Miscanthus rhizosphere microbial communities from Kellogg Biological Station, Michigan, USA - KBS M2-3 metaG | ecosystem: Host-associated > Plants > Roots > Rhizosphere > Soil ...
GAGCGGACGATGAGCATTCGTCTCGAGAACAATCCCGCAACCGGTGCAAGCGATGAGCACAACGCAAGTGGCAGCGGACATTTTCCTGAGCCTTAAGAGGGGCACGATCGGGAGCGTGGCCAAGCCTGTGAGGACGACGGAAGCCCGTAACGGAATCTGTATTAAGTGTCCAATTAGAATTCCTGCCGCGGAGGCAGCACAGATCAGTGCCAACGGATGAAGAGCGAAGGAATGCTCGCTCGAGGAGGACGCCATGTGCGCTTCCTTGTTTCCAGGTAAGGTTCAGCGAGCTGAGCAATAATGTGAGGACGAACTTTTAGACTTTAATTACGTGATAGGTACGCGCTCCTTTGCGCAGCACCAAAATCTTTCCGTCTACGAAATCCGATAACGTAATGAGCGCTTTCGTATCTGCAATGCGGTGGTTGTTCACTGACACTGCTCCGGACTCAATCAAACGTCGAGCGTCGCCCTTTGAAGAGGCCACACTGCTGGTCGCGAGGAGTTGAGTTAGCTGCATGCCCTGATCGACGAACCGCGACTGCTCCATTTCAGTTGAAGGCACATCAGCAAAGATGTCGAGGATGTCGGCCGCGCTCATCCCGGCGAATTCTTTTCCAAATAAGATCTCGGAAGCGCGGACGGCTTTCGCCAGCTCAGCTTCACCATGGACCATGGCAGTGACTTGGCGAGCCAACTCACGTTGCGCGTTACGCGTGTGCGGCTCATCACGAACTGATTCTTCAAACGTCTGGATCTCTTGCTCCAAAAGCCAGGTGAAAAATTTGAGATACATGACGACATCTTTGTCATCGGTATTAATCCAAAACTGATAGAAGCGATACGGGGAAGTCAGCTTCGCATCAAGCCACACGGCGCCCGCTTCGGTCTTTCCAAACTTCACACCGGCGGAGGTCGTGACGAGTGGGACCACGAGCCCATGTGCACGAACCCCGCGCAAGCGTCGAATCAAATCAATGCCCGCTAGAATGTTTCCCCACTGATCGCTGCCGCCCATCTGCAAGGAACAACCATGCTTTTCATTCAGCACGAGGTAGTCATACGCCTGCAACAGCGAATAGCTGAATTCGGTGAATGACATTCCATCTTCCGTTTCAAGCCTTCGCTTAACGGATTCTTTGGCGAGCAGGTAGTTGACGGTGAAATATTTTCCAACGTCGCGCAGGAACGTCATCATCGAAATCGGCGTCAGCCAATCGGCGTTGTTAATGATCTTCGCAGCGTTACCCGCAGCTTCGAAATCCAGAAAGCGACTTAGCTGAGACTTGATACCCGCGAGATTCTCTTCGATCTCTTCATTCGTTAGTAGTTTGCGTTCCTGAGTCTTGCCACTTGGATCACCGATCAAACCTGTGCCGCCACCAACGATGGCGATTGGAGTGTGGCCAAAACGCTGCAAACGCGCGAGGCACATCACCGGTAGCAGCGAACCAACGTGAAGACTCGCGGCGGATGGATCGAATCCAATATAGGCAGTTAACTTTTCCGCAGCCAGCACCGCCGGTAATTCCGGCGTGTGATCCTGTACCATGCCGCGCCATTTGAACTCTTCAAATAGATTCATTTGCTAACTGAACCGTCCGTTATGCTTCTCGAAAAATGAAGTGAGCATAGTATCTGCGGACGCTACCGCTCGCCAAGTGAGCTTCACGAGCCGTTTTTTGGAGTGCGGTGGCAAGCGCAGCGCGACACCGCTTTGAATAAAGGCCCTTTGAAGAATTCAAAGGGCCGTCGCGCTTGCCACCGTACTCCAAAAGTTTCAGTAACGGAGTTCTGCAGGTGTAGTCGATAACTTTGGTTCTTCGCAAATAAGGGACCGGGCTTCTTTGGCAATGCAGTCCAATTGCCGCTTGTGGAATTCGTTCAGATTGCTCTTAAGCCGGTTGATGCGGCGGAAGGTAACGGCGTCAGCATCAGGATTTGGTAAAGGATCGGCATCGCCCAAATTTCCACCTCGGTCAATATATGGCGAGGCCTCAACCTCATCAGCTACAACTTTGCTTTTGCTAAGATCGTTCGATGTGGCACGCAGAATCTCGAATGAACGTGCGTTATCGGGCATCCGCCAGGCCAGCGTCACGGAATGCTCGTCATCAAAAACCTGCGGCGCATTAGCGATAACGATTGGATCAGAAACAGAGTCCCCCTCGTTATAGTGAGCGACAATCCAATAGTACAGCTTCTGTGTTGGTCCTGACGGAGGCGGCGCAAGATTCGAAACGACCGGAACGCTTCTCAGGGTTACACGCGGCAGCTTAGTGTCCAAAGGCACGAAGTAAGGCTGCAATTTGTCATCAACCAGGGCATCGGTGAAGGTTGGTTTCGTTGTGCGCAACTGCACGATTGAGTTCTTCCCCAGATCATCGACTCCACCTGTCTTCGTGCGCAGGACATCAAACGATTGAGCGCCCAGGGGTGCTCGCCAGTTTAATGTCACTGACTGCGTCTTACCGATACCGGTTACACCAGTGACGGGGAATGGACCGGAAAGTGAGTCGCCGGTTTTGTAGTGTGCGACGATCCAGTAATACAGAGTTTGGGGCCTCGCTACGTCCGGCTTTTCTAACATCGATACTTTTTCAAGCTTCGTCGGTTCAACATCGGAACGAAATTCAATTGTGTTAGCCAGGTCTGCGGCCGTCGGCACAATGACTGCGCTGACAATCGCAAAGCTCTGGTGATACACGGTCCCCGGCGGCAAGCGCAGTCGCGCAAGGTTTCCGATGTAGGGCAAATCCACAAATGGCGGTAGCAGCGGTACGCTCTTCCCGTGAACTAAAGCCGATTCAAATGACGAAATTTCAAACACCTTTTGTGAGTCCACGCGCACCTTGGTGGTGATGTTGTGTTTCGCAACCCGGTTCAGATTTTCCTCAGATGCCGTGCCTTTGGTCGTATTAAGTAAGCTTGGCTTGTCAGATTCGCTGTTGTTCAAAGTTACATCCATTTCACAGGCCGACGCGCCTTGAAGCGTATTAGCCGTTATCTGCAAGTTGAAGTCACGTCCAACTTTCGCTGTCGTCCGCTGTTCAGCCGCCATCGCGGCAGCAATAAGCTCGGCAGCGTGTCCGGTAATAACCGGGGAAAGCGATGCCGTTTGATCTTTCAGAGCAGCGAAGAGATCGCGAGCCGATAAGGTCGGCGGCATATCGAAATGACTTTGCGTGGTGGTTTCAACATGGACCGGATTCCCGCTCACTACTCTGGCTGTGATTATTCCATCGGCCGCGAAACTGACTTTCTTTCCAATCTTGTCAGTCTCAAGTTCCTGCTGGAGGCCCCTGAGATAAACGGCTAAATCTCGATTGAACGCCACTATCAACGGATTAAGTCGGGTATCCAGTGCCTGCGCGCTCGCTGCCTGATTCCAAGTGGTGAAGTCCTCAGGATAGAAGCTCGCGCTCTTGTACTGGAAGAGAAAATCCGCAAGCGCCACACGGAGTTGGGGCAAGCGCTCGCGTCCCATGCTCTCGTTCAATTGCTCGCGAAAACAATAAAACCCGAGACGTGCGTGATTCCTCAGCCACTGATCATCCTTGTCTTCACACGAACCTGAAGGAAGTAATAGTGCGCTTCGGGTGTGGTACAAATTCGAGCTACGTTTCTCATAACGTCCTTCCAAACTATTGACGAATCCGTCAGCAACCCCGGACTGCTGTGATCCAATCAGCGTAAGCAGCATTCGACCGAGGGAGGGCTGGACTGGCTCCAAGAGCTGCGTGTAGCCGAGGCAGTATTTGTCCGGTGCACACGCGTGCTCGTCATTGCTTGTGTCTCCCAGATGGCGATCCTTGTTGGCTCCGCCCGAGTGATCCTTGCTGGTAACGCTTGAGCGGTCCTTCCTCTTATCGCCCAAGTAGCGGTCGGTCACATAGTCTTGAAAAATTGGAGCAAAAAATTTCTTGTTGATTGCTCTTTGCTCCTCCAAGTATTCCCATCCTCTAGAAACTGAATTCTGAAGCTCTTCATTGAATAGCGAAACAACGCTGCGAATGAAATTTGATTTGTCGCGAACAGTGTTGCGGTCAGTGGAAGATATCTGCGCGCTCCATGCCAGCAGAGAGACTTCCGGTCTCGGCACATCAACCATGGCGATCCAACGTTTGAGCTTGCGAATTGCTTCGGTGTCGGAGTCACTTTCGGAGGTAAACAGCAGCAGATCGTCCCCAACTGCTTTGACTGGGGTTGAAAGCCCGGCGCTGTTATTAATGTCTGTCGCTAACTCAGGTGCATGACGAAAGAAGAACAGACGAACATAATGAGTTTCTCCAGGACGTGCTTCGGATTTCTTACCCGATAGGTGCGCGACGGCTTGCGTCACGACGTCGATGTTCGCCGGTGGCCCGCACAGCAACAAAATGCGTTTACCCAAAGCCGTTACTGTGACATTGCTGTCGCTATTCTTGAGTGCAGCCGCTAGCGCGTCGACATCAACTCCAATCGGTCCAAGCGAAACTTCTCTGCAGATCTTCGCACCTCCGCCACCACCACCGCCGCCGCCTCCACCAGCAGGAGGAATTGCTGGAGGAGTCGCAGGCGCAGACGGAGAAGTAGCGGGCGCAGGTTGCTGGGGAGTGGCGTTGCCGGCGCCTGCACCAGCGGCAGCCGGCTGCTGATTGTCCGCAGAAGTCAAATGTTTCGCTGACGTGGGAGTAAGACTGGCAATGATAATGCTCGCGCACAAAGCTGCGCGAACGAAGATAAGTGGTCGTGTGGAGAGTATTCTGATCATGGTTCCTCGCATTGTTCTCAAAGAGACGTCTTTAATTGCGAGACGTCGGGCGTGTTATTGAAGTAAAGCCGCTGATCAATGACTCAGCTGAGAGAAATGTTTCAACTAAGCCTGACGGAGGTGCACTACAGTTTCCACGTGGTGCGTTTGCGGAAACATATCGAAGGCTTTGATCGATTGGATTGCATAACCATTGGCCATCAGCTTCTTTAGATCACGAGCCAAGGTTGCCGGATCACATGAGACATAAGAAATGTGCTGCGGCTGGAAGTTCAGGATGCCTTTGATGACTACATTTTCAGCGCCCGTCCGTGGCGGATCAAGCAATAGAAAATCGAGTTGATCTTTATTCTTCCAGTGAGTGTGCTCATTTAGCCAGTGGCCGACGTCGCTAGTTATCACTTCAGCGTTCGTCAGTCCAGCGTTTTCCAGGTTTTTCTTTGCGAAAGCGGTCGCTCGATGGTTCACTTCAATGGCAGAGACGCTATCGAAGCGTCGAGCCAATGGCAAGGTAAACAATCCGACGCCGCAATAAAGATCGACTGCCATAGCACCGCTAGCATCGCCAAGCGCTTCCTTCACCAGGCTCTCGAGTAAGCCCTCATTAATCTGAAAGAACGAGTCAGCATTGAACCAGTAAGTTTCCCCAGCGATCGTTTGACTAACCTCGCTGGTGGTGAAGCCACCGACTGCAGGACCGACTGAGACTCCCTCCTGACCCACGACCGCACGAACATCTTTGGGAAGATAGGAAATCTCTTCGGCACGTAATTGCCGCCGCAGACTTTCAAGTGTCGATTCCAAAGCCGGGGTCAGCACTGCGCAAAACTCGACGTCACATACTCGATGCGAACCAGCTTCAAAATAACCGAAGTGTCGCGTAGCCGGATCGATCTGCCAGTTGGCACGAACACGATAATGCCACTCTGTGGGTGCAGCCTGAATCTTGATTTCAGTTGAGTCAGATATCTTAGCGATGCGACGCAAACAATCGCGAATTATTTCAACCTTGGCGTCGAGCTGCGATTCATATTTAAGTTGTTGAAAGTCGCAACCACCACAAACGCCGAAGTAAGGACACGGCGGCTCAACACGAAGCGGTGATGGTTGCAGAATTTCAACTATCGATGCGAACAGGACGTTTCCGCGCGAGCGATCAATGCGCACGCGCAGTACATCGCCGGGAGCCGCAAGCGAGACGAATACCGTAAGGCCTTCGGCATGGGCCAGACCGATGCCTCCCGGTAGAATTCGCTCAATAGTTACGTCAGCGAAAGCAGGAATGTCCATTGCCACGACAACGTGCTACTGGCTCGGCGCCCACTGTGGCGGGGGCGGAGGTGAATAGGGAACGGCAGTGCTTTCCAACTCCAGCTTGACGCCCCCGACGACTCCGGCCGCGACGTTGTAAATGAAACCGCTGATCATGCCGACGATAAAACCGAGCACACCATAAAAGATCGGGATGCCGATCATCATCGCGAGTCCAACTACTATGGAGCTGACGCCGCCCATGACACGATCGCTACCGCCTGATACTGAAGACATGGCGGCGCCGAAGAGCATGAAAATCAGACCGTAGATCACGCCGATGATGATTCCCATCACGAACATGAGCAGCGACTGGATCTTCGCCAGCGAAAATACACCGATGCGTCTTACCATCATTTCAGCCATTCGTTTCTCCTTTGGGGGTTCAGAGCACTAAATGAAAGAGGCTGAGACGCGGCACGTCGAACTGCTCGCGCAATCGTTTCAGCAACAAGTTCTCGAATGTTTGCTCATACACTGAAGTTTCCATCTGCCCGCGGTACGGTTTCAGCTGCTTCTTGATTTCATCTGTCAGTGCTTGCTTCGTTTCGTTCGGCGACCACATCAGTAACGCTTCACCGAGCATGCGGTCAATTCCCGTCAACGACACCTCGAGTTTCTGCGCGTCATGTTTGGCGGAGGATATCAACTCTTCTTCAATATCAGACAGAAGCTTTTCCGCGCGCGTGAATGCCTCGAATAATTCTGATTGCTGATTCAATGACCTCTGCGCCGCCGAGCTATTGAGTTGATCACGGACGCGACGAAGGTGATTGAGAATTGAGTCTCGCGAAAACGGGGAGCTCTCATTGGCTGCTTCAGCCGCTTCAACTTCGTCGCTGTCAGCGGAGCCGACCCGCGACTCAAGCCACTCGGCGTACTGCGCTTCGACTTCCTCCTGACAATACAGCAGCGTCTTCACGGTGCGCTTTCGCGGCTTTGACTCCCAGGAATCAAAAGCTTTTTCAATTCCCCGCAGCACCACATGCAGCGGAATTCCCATTTCTTTCCAGCCTTCGATCAAAGCCCAATCGATCGAGCTAAGCAGCAGGTGTTTGGCGCGACGCCTGACAAACGTGTCTTCGATTTCAGAAAAATAATTGAAGTAGTTCAAAACGGAACTTGTACAGGATTTTCTTAGGTCGCGAAGCTACGTTCGTACACGAGACGCAGCCCCTCAAGCGTTAGCGTGTCATCAACCAACTCGATCAATTCGGAACCAGTAGCTATTAAAGAAGCGAGGCCGCCGGTCGCTATTACTCGGGCACCGCCACCTAACTCGGCCAACATCTTGCGTAACACACCATCAACCAATCCAACGTAACCGTGATACAAGCCGGACTGCATTGCTGCGACAGTGGAAGATCCAATCACCGACTGTGGCCGTTTGATATCGACGCGCGGCAACTTCGCGGTTCGTTGAAATAAGGCATCCGCAGAAATCATGATGCCGGGCGTGATCACGCCTCCCATGTATTCACTCTGCGCATTGATCGCATTGAAAGTTGTCGCGGTTCCAAAGTCGACAATGATGCACGGCGCGCCGTACTTATGAATTGCCGCAACTGCATCAACTAATCGATCCGCGCCCACGTCCGACGCGGGCTCGTACAAAACGCGCACGCCCAGGTTCGTCGAATGATCGACAAACAGCGGAGACACGTGGAAATAAGTCTCAGCCATTTGTTTGAGTGTGAAGTTCAGCGGTGGCACAACTGAAGCAATCGCGATTGCAGTGATTGCTTTGAAATCGAGGCCGGCAAGCGCAAACAAGTTACGAGCATGAACGCCGTACTCATCAACCGTACGACTGCGCGCAGTCGTGAGCCGCCAGTGGGCGACCAGCTCAGCGTTGTTGTAGACGCCAAGCGATGTATTCGAATTGCCGGCGTCAATCACTAAAAGCATAGGTCAGCTCCTCGGGTTTTCCTGCGCTTCGGTTCTCCGCCACGGATTCTATGAACTCGGCAGCCACGGCAGCTCCATGCTCGGCTCGCAGTTGTTCGCCAACGCGCCTGGCCTTTTCTGCATACTGCGGCTGGTCCAACAATGTCTTTAGTTCTTGCGCGACCTTGGCTGCGCGATATTTTGGACGAGGAAGCGTCCGGCTCGTTCCCAGGCGGGCGGCGTGGTTTGCGTTATCCGGTTGATCGAACGCGAACGGAACAATCAAAGTTGGAATTCCTGCTCGCAGTCCCTGCGAAGTCGTACCGACCCCACCGTGATGGACCATCGCGCACGCCCGCGGCAATAGCGCTTCAAACGGAGCGTAATCAACAGCAAGGATCTCAGACGATAATGCTTCGTCAGGAGTGTTTCGTTCGTCACCAATTAGCAACACGGCGCGACGGTTCAAAGATTTTGCAGCGCGAATGCTCTCGCGAAAGAAGTCCTGTGCGACCCAGACTGCCGATGAGCCGAGCGTGAAAACAATGGGCGGTGGACCAGCATCGAGAAACTCAGACAACTCGGACGGCATTTTTAATTCTTTACGGCCATCGTAAAAAGCGAAGCCCGTCGCCTGCGCTTGTGGCGGCCAATCAGGCTGCGGCTGCGCGAACACTTTTGAAAACAGCGCGAGGATCATCGTCGGTGAATGTTGACCTGCAAAGACAGGATTGCCTCTATCCGGCAGACCTAATTCGTCGCGGAACCGATTGTACTCGCCAGTGCGATATGCCTTCTGCACTTGTCGAAAAAAAGCAGCCACGAAACGTGGTCCAAGCAGCTCAACGTGCCGCATCCATTGCCAGAATGGCGGTAGCGGTGGATCGTACGCTGAAAAGAATGAAGCCGGCGCGAGTACGGTTGAAATCCAGGGTATGCGGGTCTTTTGCGCGACTAACGGTCCAGCAAACGTTATCGGATGAGTAACCAGAAGATCGGCGTCTTGCACCACTGCCAACAAGTCGTCATATGCTTCTCGTACAAATGGAAGCAGCAGCTCTTTCAACAGCACCGCAGTTCCCTTCATCGGATGCATGATGCGTTCGATCAATTCAGGGTCCTGATCACGAGGCGGAGGAATGTTCGGACGTACGGGCACAAAGTCGAAGCCCGCGGTTTCCATCTTTTCTCGATACAGTTCACTCGTTGCAATCACCGGATGATGGCCGCGGTCCTTCAGCGCCATCGCCAGCGCCATGTACGGATGGATGTCGCCATACGATCCGAAAGTTGTAAGGACGATGCGCTTACCTGTCATGATTCTTTTGATTGACGAACACTCGTTACATCACCGGCGCGGACAGCGACAATCCTGCCCTCATCCGTTTCAATTCGTAGGGCGCCGTCTACTTCGAGTCCTCGCGTGATGCCAGTAATCACTTCGTTGGCGCTATTCACCGATATGTGTTTTCCAAAAGCGTAGGACGAATGCTTTTCCCATTCAGAAATGATTTCACGATCTCCGTCAGCTGTATCGAGCTGAGCATAACGGCGACTTAAACTTGAGACAACAGCTCTCAATATTTCGTCGCGGTCGATGGTCTGCTTGGTGACTTGCTTGAGCGAGGTCGCAATCTCGCGCAGTTCGGTTGGAAACGCTTCGCTGGTCAAGTTAACTCCAATGCCGACGATGACTGCACGGCCGGCTGTCGTCTCTACCGTCTCAGCCAGAATGCCGCAGAGCTTTCGCTCATTAATAAGAACATCGTTCGGCCATTTGATATCGACCTGCAAGTCAAACACTGCCAGTAAAGCGTCGTGAACCGCGAGCGCGGCGAGCAGAGGAATTAAGGTGTAGCGCGGCGCAGCGAACTGGGGCCGCAAGATCAGACTTAGATAGAGTCCGGCGTTTGCTGGAGAAATCCAACTTCGATCGAGGCGGCCGCGGCCCGCTGTCTGCTCATTCGAGACAATGACTGTTCCTTCTACAGCGCCGCGTTCCGCCAGTCTCGCTGCTTCTGTGTTCGTCGAAGGCAAGGACTCGAACTGCAGAACGTGCGGTTGAAAAAGAGGCATGAAACGTTAGATGGCGGCTGAAGCGTCTCGTGCGAGCTGCAGCACCAACTGATCGAAATTTTTGAAACGTTGGTCGAGCGTCTGACCTCGCGCGAACCGAAAATAGATTTGTTGAATGATCACGGCCACTTTGAAGCGGGCAAACGTTTCGTAGAACAGGATCTTCGTAACATCGCGACCGGTTTGCTGTTGATATCGCGCCAGCATTTCGCTTCGATTCAGCCAGCCCGCTCCCGTCGTCACTGCGCGCAGGCTATCGGTTCCCTTCAGCGTCCAATAACAAAGCAAGAGACCTAGATCGATCAATGGATCTCCGACCGTAGACATCTCCCAATCAAGCACTGCGACTACGCGCCATGGTTCGATTGGACTCAACATGATGTTGTCCAGCTTGAAGTCGTTATGCACGATCGAGGCTGTAGCAGAGTCTTCATCAGGCATGTTATCCGCCAACCATTGACTGAGGTGGTCCATCTCCGGAACTTCGCTGGTGCGTGAACGCTGCCAACGTCGCGACCAACCATCGACCTGACGACTGACGAATCCCTCGGGCTTGCCAATCCGGACGACGTTGGTACCGAAAATATCTACAGCATGCAACGACGCCAGCGTATCGATTACGGCGAGACTAACTCGCCGTCGCTTCTTTGCATCGTCACCGATTTCCTGTGGTACGCGGTCCCGAACAATCAAACCACGACGCAACTCCATCAGATAAAAAGGAACGCCAATCACAGTGACGTCTTCGCAAAGAAGCACAGGTTTTGGTGCAAGAGGAAAGTGCGGATGAATAGTTTCAAGCAGACGAAACTC
>Ga0070673_100002727_pt1 | contig 10838 bp, 5 predicted proteins | sample KBSM23metaG_FD_65342 | JGI IMG/M metagenome (GOLD analysis project Ga0070673, IMG submission 65342) | Miscanthus rhizosphere microbial communities from Kellogg Biological Station, Michigan, USA - KBS M2-3 metaG | ecosystem: Host-associated > Plants > Roots > Rhizosphere > Soil ...
AGGGCCTTTTCGGCGGCGGCTCCTCACCCGTAGCACCCACTACGAGATCGTCGCCGCCGCCGAAAAGTCCATGCTTCTCGCCGCTCTCGCGACGGCACCTTCTGCCGCACAGACTCCTAGCCGAGACGGAACACGCCGACCGCCTCGACCAGCCTGGCCGCCTGCTGGTTCAGGCTCTCGGCGGCGGCGGCGCTTTCCTCCACCAGCGCGGCGTTTTGCTGGGTCACCTGATCGAGCTGGCTGACCGCGTCGCCCACCTGGCCGATGCCTTGCGTCTGCTCGAGCGTGGCCGCGCTGATCTCGGCGATGAGGTCGTTGACGCGCTTGACCTGGGAGACGATGTCGTTCATCGTGCGGCCGGCCTCGGCCACCTGTTCGGTGCCCGCCTGGACCTTCTCGACGCTGTCGGTGATCAGGGACTTGATCTGCTTGGCTGCCTCCGCCGAGCGTTGCGCGAGGCTGCGCACCTCGCCGGCCACGACTGCGAAGCCGCGGCCCTGCTCGCCGGCACGTGCCGCCTCGACCGCGGCATTGAGCGCGAGGATGTTGGTCTGGAAGGCGATGCCGTCGATCACGCCGATGATGTCGGCGATCTTCCGGCTGGCGTCGTCGATGGCGCCCATCGTGTTGACCACCTGTTCCACGACGACCCCGCCTTGCGTCGCCGCGGCGGTGGCCGAGCCGGCCAGCTGCGTGGCCTGGCGAGCGGTGTCCGAGTTGTTGCGCACCGTCGACGTGAGCTGCTCCATCGAGGCCGCGGTCTGCTGCAGGTTCGAGGCCTGTTCCTCCGTGCGCTGCGACAGGTCGGCGTTGCCAGTGGCGATCTGGCTGGAGCCCGTGGCGATGCTGTCGCTGCTGTGGCGGACCTGGCTGACGACGCCGACCAGGTTCTCGACCATGGTCTTGAGCGCGCCCAGCAACTGACCGGTTTCATCGCGGCTCGTGACGACGACACGGGCAGTCAGGTCGCCGCCGGCAACGGTCTGGGCCAGCTTGACCGCGTCGGCGATCGGCTGCGTGATCGAGCGCGTGATGGCAAATCCGATGGCCGCGGCCAGCAGGGTGGCGATCGTCGCCAGCGCGATCATCATGATGGTCGCGTTGCGGGCCTGTGCGGCCGCCTCCTCGGCGAACCCGTGCATGCCCGCGACCTGCGTCTCGACCAGGTCCGCCAGGGCCTGCAGGTAGTCGTTCTGCACCGGAATCATCGACTTGATGAGATACGCGCCCGCCTCGTCCCGGCGTCCGGCCTCGATCATCTCGGTCAGGTGACTGGCGGCTGCCAGGAATGGAACCCGCAACTCCTGGACCCGCTTGAGCGCGGCGACTCCCTGCGGCGTGTGGATGGTCGCCTGGAGCTTGTCCAGCGCCTCGGTGGTGGGCGCCGTGGTTCCCGACGCCTTGGCGACCTGCGCCTTGATGTCCGCCGGCTCGGTCGCGATCAGGGCGGTGCGCAGCGCCCGCATCTTCACGTTGACGTAGTCCGTGATCGAATGGCACAGCGCGATCTTCACGTAACGGTCGTTGACGATCACGTCGGTGTTGTGATCGACCGCCTGGACTCGGGAGATGCCGACGACGGCCATGGTGATCAGCAGCGCGATCACGATCGCGAAGCCGGCGGCGAGGCGAGTGCCGATCTTCAGGTTCCTGGTAAAGCTCATGGGTTCTCTCCAACGGGTGCGACGACATCCGGGACGATTGCAGAAAGAGGGCAGAGGCTGGAGACCCCCGCGCGAGGTGACCATGAGCCGCTCCTCGAGAAGCTGCTGTGAGGCCTGACAGCAGTCTACGAATCATCTAAATGGTTGAAATGGTTAAAATGGATATTTTTGTGGTGCATTTCACTCCGCACAATGGCTCTGCACCCCCCGCGGTGCGGGGAACGGAGACCGATTGATGGACGAGGTTCGGGAGCGCGGCGGTCTCGTCGGCGTCCCTTTCCTGCCCAAGCCGCTCGATCCGGCCGCCTTCCTGGCGCTGCTGCGCACCTGGAGGCCGGGGCGCTGATCCGCCGCGGCGCCCGCGCCATGCACTGCCGATCGCCGTGGCGTCGCGCCCACAAAAGGATTCCAATGGTGGCTGTCGATGTCCTTGAAGGCTCGCCATGGCCCCTGTGGAGTTCGATCGCGCATCCCATCGGGGCTGCGCCGCGGCGTGCTGGATCTGTTCCGGTTCGGCGGCCATGCTGTGCGCCGGGGTGACACCTTGCCGCGCCCAGGAAGCGCCGCAGGTCGTCGAAGTCATCGGCGTGCGCGCGGCGGCGCAATCGGCGCAGCAGGCCAAGCGGCGACGCGACGAGATCAGTGACTCCGTGGTCGCCGACGACATCGACAAGCTGCCCGACATCAGCATCGCCGACGCCTTGCAGCGCATCACCGGCGTGCAGATCGGGCGCGATCGCGGGGAGGGCGCCGGGGTCGTCGTGCGCGGCTTGTCCCAGCTCGAGACCACGCTCGATGGCCGCGAAATCTTCACGGGAGGCACGACGCGCGCCCTCGATTTCGCGGAGCTGCCTGCGGAGCTGGTGGCCGGACTCGATGTCATCAAGACGACGTCGGCCGACCGCATCGAAGGCGGCATCGGCGGCCAGATCGACGTGCGCACGCGGCATCCGTTCGACTTTGCCGGCGCCGCGACCAGCGCGACCGTGCGGCAGGTGCACGCCAGCCTTGCCCGCCGAAGCGAACCCCAGTTCTCCGTCCTGGCGAGCCGCCGCTTCGCGACGGGCATCGGCGACATCGGCGTTCTCGTGGCCGGCGCACACCAGGCCAAGCCCTGGCGCGAGGATCAGAAGAGCGAGGGCAATCCGATCAGCCGGACCGACCTCGTGCCCGGTGCCACGGTGCTGGCGCCCAACGGAACCTCGGAGACCACCAGCATCGGCAGGCGCGACCGCGCCACGGTGGAAGCCGTCCTTCAGTGGCGCCCCGACCCGGCCTGGGACCTGTTCGCCGAGGTCAGCAGCACGCGCTTGCGCACGGTCCAGGACTCGTACCAGATCAATGTCACCGCATCCTCCACGTTCGACCCGGCCAGTGTGGTGCTGCGTCCCGGCACGAACGAGCTCCAGCGCATCACCTGGACCGACGCGCCCATCTCGGTCCTGAGCTTCGCGCGCGACACGATCGACCGCACCTGGCTTGGCGCCGTGGGCGGCCAGTGGCGCCGGGGCGACCTGAGCGTCCGTGCGGACCTGTCGCGCACCTTCAGCCACGACGACCTGTTCTTCTCCGGGCCGTTCTTCGCGGGAAAGGCGGCGCGCTTCACGCAGGATCTGTCGACCGGCGTGCCGGGCACGAGCGTGGCGGGCACCGACCTGCTCGCCCCCGCCAGTTTCCATTACACGGGGGTCGCCTACCGGTTGCGGCCGTTCGACGGTGCGCTCGACGCCCTGCGCCTGGACACGGAGCTGTCCGTGCGCGATGGCTGGGTGAGCAGCGTCAGCGCGGGGCTGCGCCTGGCCCGCCGCGAGGCCAACGACGGCAGCGGCCTCGTCTTCGGCGACGTCGCCGTCACCGGCCTGTCGGTCGCCGATCTTCCGGGCTTGGCCATCCCGAACCCCTATGCCGACTTCCTGCCTGGATCCGGAGCGGCCAGCATTGGCAATTTCCTCGTCGACGACCTGGCGCAGGCGCGCGATCCGACCGCGCTGCGCGCCCTGTTCGGCATCACCACGCCGTTGCCGACGGCCGGAAGCCCGACCGGCATCTGGCGAATTGCGGAGCGCACCGATGCGGGCTACGTGATGGCGCGCGTCGACGCGCTCCATTCGAGCCTGAACGGCAACTTCGGGCTGCGCATCGTGCGGACCGGCGAAGTCGTCAGCGGCAACGAGTCCATCGCCGGGTCCGCCACGGCAGTGCCCATCGGGCGTTCGGCCCGCTATACGGACTTCCTCCCGAGCTTCAACCTGCGCCAGGCCATCGGCGCCGATCGCTATGTGCGGCTGTCGGCGTCGCGCATGATCACCCGACCCAATTTCGATCAGATGTCGCCGTCGCTGGTGTTGCTGCGCAATTCGGTGGATCCCAGCCTGAACAGCGGAACGGCCGGCAACCCGGCGCTGCGGCCGATCCGGTCGACGGGCGTGGACCTGGCCTTCGAAACGTATCCCGCGCGTTCCACCGCGGCCTCCCTGACCCTGTTCGCCAAGCATGTCAACGGCTTTGTCACCTCCGTCAGCCAGCCCGAGACCTACGACGGCATCACGTACCAGGTCAGCCGGCCCCAGAACGGCAACTGGGCGAGGTTCCACGGTGCCGAGATCGCCTACCAGCAGTTCTTCACGAGCCTGCCGGGCTGGCTGGGCGGCCTCGGCCTGCAGGCGAATGCGACGATCGTCACCAGCAAGACGCCCAGCCAGATCCTGGGCGGCAACGTGCCGTTGACCAACCTCTCGCGCCGCAGCGCGAACCTCGTCGCGATGTACGAGCGCGAGCAGTTGTCGGTGCGCATCGCCTGGAACTGGCGCGACCGCTACCTCAACGGCGTGACGAGCGTCGTCGGCGTCGGTGCCCTGCCAAGCTACACCGCGGCCTATGGCTGGCTGGACGCCTCGCTGGCGTGGCGCTTCAACCAGCGCGTGTCGTTCACGCTCGCGGGCAGCAACCTCCTGGACACGACGCGCCATGCCTACTGGGGCGTGCGGACGCGGCCGCAGAGTGCCTGGGTCGACGACGTCCTGGTCTCGGCGGCGTTGACGCTTCGGCTTTGACTTCCGACCGGTGGACGGCATGCGGGCTCGTCATCCGATCGTCGAACGGATCCCGGTCGCGGCGCTGGCCGCCTTGCTGCTCCTGGCCGCGCCAGGCGCCTGTGCGGGCCAGGCGCAGGCGTCGGAGGTCCTCGACGCGTGGCGGCAACAGGTGCAGCAGACCCGCATGCTGGCGGAGCAGGACGTCCCGCGGGCCCTTGCCGCGGCCGATCGCCTGTTTGCGGAGCAGCCCGCCGATGCGTCGCCGCAAGACCGTGTCCGCATCCTCAACGTCCTCGCGCGGGTCGAGAACTACGATGCCCTGACCCAGCAGGCCGCCGACCATGCCCATGCGGCACTCGCGTTGGCCACGCAGCACGACGATGCCGACGGCCAGGTCGAAGCCGACCTGAACCTGGCGCTCATCACCGTCAACCAGGCCGACATGACTGGCCTCGTCGATGTCACGACCCATGCGCTGACCCTGCTGGACCGCGTGCAGAGTCCCGAGCTGCGGGGCGAGGCCATGCTGCGCGGCGCGATGCGCCACCTCCGCTTCGGTCAGCTCGACGAGTCGGTGGCGATGTCGACGCGGGCCATGGAGATCGCGCGCCGGACCAAGCACCCGATGGCGCTGGCCTACGCCGAGCAGGCCGTGGCCATTTCCTACAGCCAGGCCGGCAGCTTCTCCCAGGCGCGCGACCACTTCCTGCAGATGCGCGAAGACGCCCGGCAGGCGCATTCGGCACTGCTCGAGGCGGACGCGATCGGCAGCATCGGATCGACCGCCACGAACCTGGGCGACGCGCGCGCCGGCGAGCAACTCATCCGCGACGCGCTCGCACGCTATCGTGCGCTGGGCGCGCCGTACTACGTCTGCTTCGGCCTGTTCAGCCTGGCCAACAACTTGCGACAGCAGGGCCGCCATGCGGAGGCATTGCCGTTGCTGCTTCAGGCGCTCGACGGCTACGTGGTGCACCCCAATCGCATTGGCCGCTGGTACACGCTGTCCGCGCTGAGCCAGGTGCAGGAATCGCTCGGACACGGGCCGGTCGCGCTGTCCTATGCCCAGCAGGCCTACGACCAGGCGCACGACATCGACTTCCCGAGCTATATCGCCGATTCGGCGCGCAGGCTCGCCACCTTTGCCGCAGCGCAAGGGGACTTCCGGCGAGCCTACAGCCTCAGTGCCGAGGCCGGACAGATGAGTGCGAAGACGGCGGCCGACAAGTCCGGCGCGCGCATCGCCGAACTGGCGCGGCACTACGAACTGGAGAGCCAACGCAAGGAACTCGAGGAACTCACCCGGCGCAACGAGTCGCAGTCGGCCGAGCTTCAGCGGCGCGCGCTGCAGCAGCGTTGGCTGTGGACGGTGATGGCGGCGTGCACGCTCGGGTTGCTGGGGGTGATGGGCTTTCTCGCCCGCCTGCGCCGGTCGCATCGTCAGCGCGGAGCGCTCAACGAGCGCCTGCAGGCATCGCAGGCGAGCCTGCAGCACCAGACAGCCATTCTTCTTTCCATCCTGGACGGCATCGCCGATGGCGTTGCCGTGGCCGGCGCCGACGGCCGGCTCACGATGATGAATCCGGCCGGCCGCCAGATCCTGGGCCTGGGCCTGCTGGCCTCGGAGCCGGGCGTCTGGGCCCGGCAATACGGACTGTTCCATGAAGACGGTTGCACGCCGCTGCCCGACGAGCACACGCCGATGCATCGCGCGTTGCGCGGCGAACCGAGCGATGGCGTGGTCATCCATCTGCGCAACGCGGCCGTCCCTGCCGGCCGATGGCTCGCGGTGAGCGCGCGTCCGCTGCACTCGGACGACGGCACTTCGCAAGGCGCGGTGGCCGTGTTCTCCGACATCACCGAGCGCCGGCAGGCCGAGGAGGCGATCCGCGCGCTCAATGCCAGCCTCGAGGAACGGGTGCGGGCGCGCACGGCCGAACTCGAGCGCGCCCAATTGACCGCCGAAGCTGCCACACGGGCCAAGGCCGAGTTCCTCGCCAACATGAGCCATGAGATCCGCACTCCGATGAACGCGATCCTGGGCATGTCCTACCTGGCGCTGGAGTTGCCGCTCGCCGCCGAACAGCGCGACCTGGTGGGGAAGGTGCATCGCGCCGCGGAGTCGCTGCTGGGGATCATCAACGACATCCTCGACTTCTCCAAGATCGAGGCCGGCCGTCTCGATCTGGAGAGCACGCCGTTCGAGCTTGACGACGTATTGGACAACATCGCCTCGCTGATGGGGTTGAAGGCCGACGAGAAATCCCTGGAACTGCTGATCGCCGCCATGCCGGACATCCCGGGCGGCCTGATCGGCGATCCCATGCGGCTGGGCCAGGTGCTCCTGAACCTGGTGAGCAACGCCGTCAAGTTCACCGAGGCCGGCCACGTCCTGCTGAAGGTCGAATGCCTGGCGCGCAGCGAGACCGGCGCCGCGCTTCGGTTCTCGGTCGGCGATACGGGCATCGGTATCGACAACGATCGCCTGCGCGAGCTGTTCCAGCCTTTCACGCAAGCCGACATGTCCACCAGCCGGCGCTTCGGCGGCACCGGGCTGGGCCTGGCGATCAGCGGCAAGCTGGTCGAGATGATGCAGGGCCGCATCGAGGCCGAGAGCACGCCGGGCGTCGGCAGCCGTTTCCATTTCGGCATCGACTTCGCGATTTCCGCCGACAGCGCCCGGGAGGCCGCCGCCGCACGCGCGGCGCTTGTCGCGCACCTGCGGGAGCGACGCCTGTTGGTCGCGGCTGCGAGCGCTCCCTTGCGAGCCAACCTGCTGGAACTGGCCCAAGGGGCGCAGATGCGCGCCGAAGGCGCGGCGACCGCGGCGGAGGCCCTGGCCGCGATCCAGGCGCGCCGATCGGGGGGAGCTCCTTTCGACATCGTCCTGATCGACCCGTCGGCCATGGCCTGGCAGGATCTCCATGCCGCCTGGCGCGGCGCGGACGACGGCATCGGCCACCCGGTGGCGGTGCTCGTGTGCGGGCCCCATCGCCAGCAGCAACTGCTCCAGCGCCTGCGCGTCGAGGGCGTCGAGCCCGGCGCCGTGCTGTCCAAGCCGGTCACCTTCAAGTCGCTGGCCCAGGTCGCGGCGCGGACGCTGGGTGTGCCCGCGGCGGAAGAGGCCGCCGCTCCCGGGCGCAAGAACATGCAGCGCGCCAAGCCGTCGCTGGTCGGCCTGCGTCTTCTGCTTGTCGAGGACAACGAGCTCAATCAGGAACTCGCGCTCTCGCTGCTAACGCGCGCGGGCGCGGAGGTCCGCATCGCCACCAACGGCCGCGAGGCGCTCGAGGCCGTCGCGCAGGATCGCTTCGACGCCGTGCTCATGGACTGCCAGATGCCCGTGATGGACGGCTACGAGGCCGCGCGGCGCTTGCGCCAGCAACCCGAGCTGGCCTCGCTGCCGATCATCGCAATGACGGCCAATGCGATGGCCGGCGACATCTCGCGCGCCAAGGCCGCGGGAATGAACGACTACGTCGCCAAGCCCATCGACATCCAGAAGTTGTTCGCGACCTTGCTGAAATGGGTGCAGGCCGCGAAGGGGCCCGCCACGGACGCTTCGGCCGGCGTCGTTCCGCCCTGAATCGCTGCAGCTTCGCAGGCGACCCTGGACGGCGATCGAGCCCGCCGGACAGCCGGAGGAGGACCTTGCGCGCCGATGTCGTTCGACACCTCGCCCTGGCCGTTCGTCAGCGCCGGTGGCGACTCACCTGGCGTCCACTGCGAGGGCAGCCTTCTCGATGAACTTCGCGACGGCCTCCGGCTGCGACACGTAAACGGCGTGGCTCGCCGCGACGGTCTGGACGTGCGCGCCCGCGCGCGTCGCCATGTCTTGCTGGACCCGCGGCGGGATCATCTTGTCGTCCGTCGTCAGCAGGTACCAGCTCGGCTTGACGCGCCAGGCCGGTTCCGTCACCTGGCCGCCGGCGGCCTCCACGCCGAAGGGCACCTGCGCGTCACCCATGAACTGGGCATCCTGCGAACGGACGTCGGCGGCGAAGGAGGCGGCGAACTTCGCCTTGTCCAGGAACAGGAAGCCGTCGACGGGGGGAAGGATCGGGGGCACCGGGTCGGTGGGCTTGGGGTTGGCCAACATGGAGATGATGGACTCGCCCTTGTCCGGCGCGAAGGCGGCGATGTACACGAGGGCCGCCACATTCGGGTCGGTGCCCGCTTCGCTGATCACGGCGCCGCCGTAGCTGTGGCCGACCAGCACCACCTTTTCCCCGGCAGCGGCCACCGCGCGCCGGGCCACCTGGGCATCTTCCTTGAGCGAGACCGTGGGGTTCTGAACCACGCTGACCTTGTAGCCGTCCCGCTTGAGGATCTTGTAGACGCCGTCCCAGCCGGAGCCATCGACGAAGCCGCCATGCACCAGGACGATAGACTTGACCGGTTGCGCTTGCGCCGACGAGAGGGCCGCGCCGTTCAGGCCGACGGCGAGGGCTGCAGAGGCGGCGATGGTCTTGATTGCGGACATTTTGGATCTCCTTCACACGGGTTGGTTGCGGTGAAGAAAGTGTCTGAAAATGCCGGGCGGGCCGCTTTGAGAAGGCGTTCAGGGCGGCTTGATTTTGTCTTCAGATTGCGTTGTTTTTGCGCTCGGGAGCGCCATCGACCTCGATTCCGCGAACCCGTGCAGGAGCGTCGTTCTTGATCTACCTGTTTGAAAACTTCGCCCTCGATTTCGACCGCCGCGAGCTCCGGTACAACGCCGAGCTGATCCCGGTGGAACCCCAGGTGTTCGACCTGCTGCACCACCTGATCCTTCACCGTGACAAGGTCGTCAGCAGGGACAACCTGATCGACACGGTCTGGAAGGGTCGCATCGTGTCGGACGCGACCCTGAGCAGCCGCATCAACGCTGCAAGAAGTGCCCTGAACGACAACGGCGAACAGCAGCGCCTGATTCGCACCGTGCAGCGCAAGGGCGTCCGGTTCGTGGGCGACGTGCGGGAAGAAGTCATGTCGGATGCGCCGGTGACCGCCGAACCGGAGCGGATGGATCATGTGCCGCACGAGCGTCCTTCCATCGCGGTGCTGCCGTTCTCCAACATGAGCGGCGACCCGGACCAGGACTACTTCGCCGACGGCATGGTCGAGGACATCATCACGGGCCTCTCGCGCATCCGCTGGCTGCTCGTCGTGGCACGCAATTCGAGCTTCACCTACAAGGGCCGCTTCGTGGACGTGAAGCAGGTCGGCCGGGAACTTGGCGTCCGCTATGTGCTGGAGGGAAGCGTGAGGAAGGTCGGTGGTCGCGTTCGCATCACTGCCCAGCTCATCGAGACCGAGAACGGCGCGCACGTCTGGGCCGAGCGCTACGACCGCGATCTGGTGGATATCTTCGACTTGCAGGACGAGATCACCATCAGCGTCGTCGCGGCGATCGAGCCGAATCTGCGACGGGCCGAGGTCGAACGCGTCAAACGCAAGCGGCCCGACTGCCTGGACGCCTATGAGCTCCTGCTGCGCGCCCTGCCTGACGTCTATACCGTCATGCCGGCGGGGGCTGCCAAGGGCTTGCCCTTGCTCGACCAGGCGCTCGCGATCGAACCGACCTACGCCCTCGCGCACGGCTATTGCGCCTGGGCGCACCAGGTGCTGTTCGTGCGCGGAGGCTTGGACAAGGCCCATCGCCAGGCGGCGATCCGCCACGCGCATGCGGCGATCGAGCACAACGCCGGAGACGCCATGGCCCTCGCCCTGGCCGGATTCACGATCGGACTGATCGAGCACGACCGCCAGTTGGCGGACGCCGTGTTCGAGAAAGCGCTGGCGCTCAGCGCATCGTGTTCCTTCGTCTATACCTTCGGCTCCGTGCCGGTGGCCTACGGCGGCGATGCCGAGCGGGCCATCGACTGGGGCCAGCGTGCCTTGCAATTGAGCCCGCTCGATGCCATGAGCTTCATTCCCCAGGGCATCATCGGCTTCGGGAATTTCCTCCTAGGAAGGCACGAGGCAGCCGTGGAGGCGGGTCGCCGCGCGGTGGAATCGAACCCCAGGTTCAGTGTCCTGCACGCCTGGTTGGCTGCCCCGCTGGTCCGGCTCGGTCGGCTGGAGGAGGCGCGCGCCTGCGCCGAGCGCCTGCTTGCGCTCGATCCTGCGTTCAGCATCCAGGGCTGGGCCGCCACGG
>Ga0070673_100002728_pt1 | contig 10836 bp, 7 predicted proteins | sample KBSM23metaG_FD_65342 | JGI IMG/M metagenome (GOLD analysis project Ga0070673, IMG submission 65342) | Miscanthus rhizosphere microbial communities from Kellogg Biological Station, Michigan, USA - KBS M2-3 metaG | ecosystem: Host-associated > Plants > Roots > Rhizosphere > Soil ...
CATGACTTTAGCTGTCTCATCAGGGCGGTTCCAGTAACCTTTCATGACTTGAGGCCCACGAATCGAGATTTCACCTTGCTCACCTAAAGCAACTTCTTTACCGTCATCATCTAAAATGGCAACTTCAGTTAAAGGTAACGGAATACCAATGGTGCCGCTAAATTCAGTAGAAGCAGGTGGATTTGCAGTTGCTACCGGTGAGGTTTCTGACAAGCCATAACCTTCAATAATGGTTGTGCCAGTAATTTTCTTCCAAGCTTCTGCTGTAGAAGATAAAACAGCCATACCACCGCCCATCGCCATTTTTAACTTGCTATGGTCAAGTTGTCTGAATTCTTCATTATTGACTAAAGCATTAAATAATGTATTTACTGCTGGGAAGAATGATGGTTGATATTTACGCAGCTCGTTAATAACAGCTGGTAAATCACGAGGGTTCGGAATCAAGATATTTGCCTGACCTTTATACATACCGTACATAGCGCAAACCATGAACGCAAAAATATGATAAAGTGGTAATGCACAAACAATACGGTCACCTTTAGCGCCATCGTTTGCACCAAATTTACTTTGGAAAATACCATCACACTGAAGTAAGTTTGCGACAAGATTGAGATGAGTAAGCTCTGCACCTTTTGAAACACCAGTAGTACCACCAGTATATTGAAGCACAGCCGTATCACTTAAGGTTAAAGTCGGACGCTTGTAATTACTTGCATTTTCTTTATTTAATGCTGAATTAAATTTAACGTGTCCCGGAATATTCCAAGCTGGAATTTGCTTACGTACTTTACGTAATACAAAGTTCACCAGAGTACCTTTGAGTGTACCGAGCATATCTCCTACAGTAGCAATTACAACATGCTTCACTGGAGTTTTACCTAAAATGCTTTGATACACACTAGCGAAGTTTTCAATAATTACGAGTACTTCTGCACCTGAGTCATTTAATTGATGCTCAAGCTCACGTGCCGTATAAAGCGGATTAACATTCACTAATACCAAGCCTGCACGTAACACAGCTAATGCAACTACAGGATACTGCAACACATTCGGCATCATTACTGCAACACGAGTTCCTTTTGCTAACCCCAAATTTTGCAAATAGGTCGCGAACTTACGGCTTGCAAGTTCTAACTCATTAAATGACATCGCCTTATCCATGAAGATAAAGGCATCACGAGAACCAAATTTTTGGAAATTACTCTCAAAAATATCAACAAGTGAGGTATTTTCTGCAGGCAATTCTACTGTTTCTGGAATCCCTGTCTTTTGGTATTCTGCAAACCAAATTTTTTCCATAATGCCATTATCTCCGATTCGTAATCCTTAGTAATAACTGTTATTCAATGCCCCAGCTATTCTTTAGCTTCTTGGTGCCAGAACATATTTAAAACTTATTGGCACATTCATGACACTTTCGAACAAGATTATGAGACAGAAATTTTGACAATTTGACCCTGTCAATTTTTTTTGCATGGAGTACAAATTACGTACTCCAAATTGCTGTCCTTTTAATCATTATTCAATACCAACAAGTTCAGTTCATTGCTTGAACATGTTGCCATATATAGCGTATTTATGTTGCCAGACGCTAGCTTTATCTCTGAATCAACAGTTTATTTGCTTTTTGATATCCACGTGGTAAGAGCTGACCTTTTGAAGCTCGTTTACCTATGTATTTTTGTAGATCATCACCTTTTAATTTTAAATGTTGTTGACCTGCAACCACCTGAATTATTTCATCTAAGTTCAGGGTTGTCATGGATAAAATTTGCTCTTTCGCTTCAAGTTGTATCAACTTATTACCTTTACCCTTATTTAAGTTCGGCAGTTCAGCCAAATCAATAATTAAGAGTCGCCCTGCTGAACTGAGCACAGCCAAATGTGTCATATTTTGAGCAGATATTAATGGTAAAGCTTTTGATTTTTCAGGCACCGACAAGAATGTTTTACCGGCCTTAGCATTGGTATCTAGCTGTTTGGCTTGAGTTTTAAATCCATAACCTGATGTACTCGCAGCGATAAGTTCAGACGCTTCATCTTCTAGATAAACCTGAATAAACGACACGCCACTTGCAGGAGCAAGTTTGGAACTTAATGGTTCACCTAAACCTCTTGCTGATGGCAAGCTGCTGATAGGTAAAGCATAACTACGCCCTGTCTCATCAAGGAAATAAATCCGTTGATTGGTTTTGCCCACAGCGTGACTTAAATATTGGTCGCCAGCACGGTAGTTTAAATTTTCTGCATCAACATCTGCACCTTTTGCAGCACGAATCCAACCTGCTTCAGATAAAACAACCGTTACTGTTTCTGCAGGTACAAGGTCTTGCTCTTTAATCTGGACAGCTTCAGCACGCGCTACAATTGGAGAACGGCGCTCGTCACCAAACTTTTTCGCATCTTCTTTTAATTCACCGATAATCAGATTCTTTAAAGATTCTGGATTTTCTAATTGTTCACGAATAATGGCTGCTTTTGCTGCAAGTTCATCCTGCTCTTGACGGATTTCCATCTCTTCGAGTTTTGCTAAATGACGTAACTTGAGTTCTAAAATTGCTTCTGCCTGTATCTCATCAATCTTGAAATGTTCCATCAATACAGGTTTAGGCTGATCTTCTTCACGAATAATACGGATGACTGTATCAATATCAAGGTAAGCAATTAAAAGACCTGCCAAAATATGCAGGCGTTTTTCAATTCGGTTTAAATGATATTCCAAACGGCGAGTCACCGTTTTTTTACGGATCTCAATCCATTCCAGCAAAATACGACGAATCGATTTCACCTGAGGACGTCCATCCTCACCAATCATATTTAAATTAACACGATAGCTTGACTCTAAGTCCGTCGTTGCAAATAAGTGGCTCATCACCGCTTCAGCATCAATACGATTTGAACGAAGTACAATCACTAATCGTGTTGGATTTGCATGATCCGACTCATCACGTATATCCACCACCAATGGTAGCTTCTTAGCCTGCATTTGATCGGCAATTTGAGTAATGACCTTAGAACCCGATACCTGATAAGGCAACTCAGTAATCACGATTTCATTTTTTTCGATGGTGTACACCGCTCGCATGCGGTAACTACCACGACCAGTGGTCTGGATTTTGAGTAATTCTTCTGGTGGAGTAATAATTTCAGCTTTTGTTGGTAAATCTGGCGCTGGAATATATTCAGCCAATTTTTCATCTGAAGTTTGCGGATTACGAATTAAGGCAATCGTTCCTTTAATCACTTCACGTAAATTATGCGGCGGAATATCTGTCGCCATACCAACAGCAATCCCCGTTGTGCCGTTGAGTAGAATATTAGGAATACGTGCTGGCAACGTAATGGGTTCTTTTAATGAACCATCAAAGTTATCTTGCCAGTCAGTTGTGCCCTGCCCTAACTCATTTAACAATAACTCACTGTAGGCAGAAAGTTTTGCTTCGGTATAACGCATCGCAGCAAATGATTTAGGATCATCTGGCGCTCCCCAGTTACCTTGTCCTTCAATTAAAGGATAACGATAACTAAACGGCTGTGCCATCAATACCATGGCTTCATAACATGCCGAGTCGCCATGAGGATGGTATTTACCGAGTACATCACCGACTGTACGAGCTGATTTTTTTGGCTTACCACTATTTTTCAGCCCTAATTCGCTCATGGCAAATACAATACGGCGCTGTACAGGCTTTAAACCATCACTGATATGTGGCAATGCACGGTCCATGATGACGTACATGGCATAATTCAGGTAAGCCTGTTCAGTAAATTCGGCTACAGAGCGGTTTTCTGTCGCTTGATGCGCAAGGCTGGTCATAGTCAGCTTATCTTCCAAATCAGTCGTTATTTTAAATGAGTCTTATGCTAAGTGGGCTATGTTACAGACACAAGAGGGAGTCTGTCACCTGAGCGTCAAATTATGTCTCATCTCTCGATATTTTTAGTTACTTGCTATAAAGTTAGGCAAAACTAAAGCCCTATCGACTCTAATCTTTTTCCTTGGGTTTCTTCACCCAATATCAAAATTACAGCAGCAACCAAAAGCAAAACAACTGTAAACATCATAAAAACGTGGCTAAATCCGTTCTTAGCCACCATCATATGTGTGACAACGATCGGCGCCAAAATCCCGCCTAAACGCCCCATTGCGGAAGCCCAGCCAGAACCAAAAGCTCGAATATTGGCTGGATATTGCTCTGGCGTATAGGTATATAACACTCCCCATGCTCCTAAATTAAAGAATGACATGAGGCAGCCCCAAAACATAATGCTGTTCACACTGTCGGCTTGTCCAAAGAAATATGCAGACAATGCACAAAAGCCAATAAAAGAAGCCAGTGTAATCTTTCTTCCCAAGCGCTCTACAAACCATGCAGCTGCCAAGTAACCAGGTAGCTGTGCCAAAATCATAAGAAGAACATATTCAAACGATTTAACAATGTCATAGCCTTGTTTCACCAATAAACTCGGTAACCAAGTAAAAATACCGTAGTAGGAATAGACAATCCCAAACCAAATGAGCCAGAGCATTAAACTACGGCGTGCAAAAGGACCACTCCAAAGTTGTTTAAAAGAAACCTTTTGTCGTATAGCTACAGGCATGACTTCAATATGATGAACAATTTGAACACCCGCTTGAGCTTCTAATTTTTGAACTAATGCATGCGCTTCTTCAATACGGCCACGATTAATGAGATACGGTATCGACTCAGGGAGTTTTTTCCAAATCACTAAAATATAAATCAGTGGGAGGCCACCCATAAGAAATGCAATATGCCAACCAAACTTAGGAATAATAAAATAAGAAATTAATGCAGCAACTAACCAGCCTAAACCCCAAAAACTTTCAAGGAGTACAATAAAACGACCACGTACATGTGCGGGTATATATTCGCTAACCAGTGTTACAGCAACAGGCAACTGTCCACCAAGACCAACACCAACAATAAAACGAAAAATTAATAACCACTTTAAATCTGGCGCAAAAGCACATAAGGCCGTCGCGATACTATAAATTGCCATGGTAGTGGCAAATATTGTCTTACGGCCAAATCGATCAGCCAAAGCTCCCGAACAAACTGCTCCAATCGCCATTCCCACAAAGCCAATACTCACAATCCAGCCACTTTCGGCTGGATTTAGCGCCCAGTCTTTGACTAAGGTTGTCATGATAAAAGCAATGATTCCTGTGTCCATCGCATCAAACATCCAACCTAGACCAACCACCCACAATAATGTGTAGTGAAATTTGCCGATTGGAAGATTTTGTATACGTGAAATCAGGTCCATAGGAATGACTCTACTGGAAAAAGTAAGTGAGCAAGACAATTATTTAATTGTTATAGCATGCTCACATAGCATTCTGCATGATTAATGTTCATCGGTTGAAGAAGCCGACTCTGCATCATCATCTTTATAAATAAACTTAGGCATTTCTAAACCAAAATAGATGGCAATCAAACGAAGGGTAAAACCGAAAATTAAGGTTGAAATGACGGTTAACTCTAAACTTAACCCTAAATCCTGACATACCCAGTAACAGATGACCGCCACCAAAGAAATACTCGCATAAAGTTCGCGACGGAAAACAAACGGGACATCGTTACATAAAATGTCACGTAAAATACCGCCAGAAACTCCGGTCAATACACCAGCTACAGCGGATACGACAAAACCGTGCCCCATCTGCAAGGCAATCTGGCAACCAATGATGGTAAACCCGATTAAACCTAAAGCATCGAGCACCAAAAAGATGTTATGTAAGTGACGCATCCATTTGGCAATAATGATTGTGACAAATGCAGCGCAACAAGTCAGAACCAAATATTCAGGATGTTTTACCCAAGTTAAAGGATAGTGGCCGAGTAGTACATCACGTACAGAGCCACCACCCAAGGCCGTCACACAGGCAATCAGTACGACACCGAACCAGTCCATACTCCGTCGCCCAGCAGACAATGCACCTGTCATAGCTTCCGCAGTAATCGCAATAATATAAATAACGGTGAGTAACATCGCCCTTTCCCTCAGGCCAAACGGTGGGCGTATTTTAAGGTAAAGTTATAGGAATTGTGCACAGCATTGTTTAAATTTTTTTTCCAGAGCCACATACACACGGTTGTTTCATCGTGACATGCATATCTACCGTGGGGTCAAGAAAAAACCATTGTTGTTGCTGATATACAAAATGTGAAACCTCATGGTGAACCTGAGCTTTTTGTCCATCATGATAATGCGCCTTGAATTCAACCTGCGCATGCGTTTCGTCTAATTTTTCTTTGGCCTGAATAACTTCTAAACTCAACCATTGATTTTGTTTGCTCCAGTCTGCAATAGCCTCTTTATCAAGCGCAGCTTGCTGACCTAAAGCAGTTGTTTTCACAATATAGTCAATTTGTTGTAATGCAAAAGCACTATAACGCGAACGCATAAGCTGCTCTGCTGTTAGGGCTTTTGCTGTGCCTAAATGTAAAGGCTCACAACATTCTGCATAGCTGGCTTTTCCACATGGACAAGTGTGTTGAGTCATTCTGTGTTTCTCAAATAAAAAAATAGCTCAGATTTGAGCTATTTTATGATGTTTCTAGACTTGAAATGTCATTTAATCTTTTGATTCATCTTGTTCGATAGAAACAATATGAACTTTCTCGATTTTATGGCCTTCCATCGTCACTACTTCAAAGCGATAACCATCTGCTTCAACAGTTTCACCATTTTCAGGCAAGCGACCTAAATGGAATAACAAATAGCCCGATAAAGTAGAATACTGTTCACTTTCATCAACCAAATCACGACCTAATAACAAAGATACATGGCGAATGTCGGTTGAACCTTCAAGTATTAATGAACCATCTTCCAAGCTCTCAGCAGCCGCATCTAGTTCATCTTCATCTGGGAATTCACCCGCAATTGCTTCTAAGATATCGATTGGTGTTGCAATACCTTCAATTGAACCGTATTCATTTAAAACGATTGCCATTTGTAAAGGCGCTTGACGTAATTGCTCCATCACCATAAGTACTTGAGCATTTTCATGCACAATGACGGGTTCACGTAAATGCTTTTGGAAATCGACTACACCAGTTTCAATAAAGCCATTCAAAACTTTATGAGTGAGTGCAATACCCTCAATATTATCAAGCTCACCACGTGCAACAATCAAACGAGAGTGTGTCATTGACATTAAACGTTCTTTTAAAACTTCCGGTTCGTCGTCTAAATCAATCCATTCAAGTTCAGGTCGTGGAGTCATAACAGACTTTACAGGACGTTCTGATAAACTAAGAACACCTTGCACAAGTACACTATGATAAGCACCATTTTCTTCGTCAAAAACTTCATCTGCAAAAGCTTGTGTAGCCAATACATCTTCTTTATCAGAAGATTGTGTATCTGAGCTAGAACCACTGCTTTTACTTCCTAGCATACGTAAAACCGCAGAGGCAGTGCGATAACGCAAGTCTGTGGTTGTCACTAGCTTTTCCTGATTGCGGCGCATGCTCTGATTGATAATTTCTACCAAAACAGAGAAACCAATTGCAGCATATAAGTAACCCTTTGGAATATGGAAACCAAAACCTTCCACGACTAAAGAGAAACCAATCATCATCAAGAAACCAAGACACAGAATAACGACCGTTGGATGCTTATTGACAAAGTCCATGAGTGGTCTTGATGCCCACAACATGATTCCGACAGCAATTACAACGGCAACCATCATGATTGACAGTTCTTTCACCATACCGACAGCTGTAATCACACTGTCTAATGAGAACACAGCATCAAGCACAACAATCTGGACAATGACCATCCAGAATGCAGCATGAACAGGATTATCTTCTTTATGAAGTTGGTTACCTTCCATGCGCTCATGCAATTCCATGGTGCCTTTAAAGAGCAAGAACACACCACCGAACAACAAAATCAAATCACGGCCAGAAAATGGATGATTAAGAATATGGAAAAGTGGTTCAGTTAGTGTCACCACCCAAGCAATCGAAGCTAAAAGTACTAAACGCATTCCCAAAGCGAGCACCAGACCCACTATACGTGCTTTAGCTCGCTGTTCTGGCGGCAGTTTTTCAGCCAAAATAGCAATGAAAACGAGGTTATCGATCCCCAATACAATTTCAAGAACGATTAAAGTTGCTAAGCCCACCCAAGCAGCGGGATCAGACATCCATTCAAAGATCATCGATCCTGCTCCTGCGCTGACTGGATTTTATCTTTATTTGGCAACACAGCAGGCATGCCCATACAAAGGAGGGAAAATGTTTTTTTAGGACAAGAAATTAAAACGGAGCGACTACAACCACTACCCATATTTGTTCATATGTTGTTAAACGAATTTTTAGTATAGGCAAGATTTAATAGAAATTCATCATTTTTATTTGTTCATGACGAGCATTCACCAAACCCATACAAAACATGAATCTTTCTTATAAATCTGCTTATAAAGTTGTCATATCTTTGGCTTAGTGTAGACAAGAAATATGAACGTGATAAGGTGAAAATAAAGCAATGAATAGCGTATTAACAATGGCAGTAAATGATTCATCGATAACAGCTGTAAAAACAAAACAACCTCTTATTGCATTATATTGTGGTTCACGTGTAGGGAATAATCCAATCTATCGAGAAAAAGCAATTGAGCTCGCTCGTGGAATTGCTGAGCAAGGCTTTGGTTTGGTCTACGGCGGTGCAAGCATTGGCTTAATGGGACAAGTAGCCGACAGCGTACTCGAAAATGGCGGTGAAGCTGTGGGAGTGATCCCTGATTTTATGCTTAACTATGAAGAAGCACACTCAAGATTAACCGAATTACACGTGGTAGAAACCATGCATGAGCGCAAAGCCATGATGGCTGAACGTGCAAGTGCATTTGTTGCATTACCTGGTGGTTTAGGAACATTCGAAGAGATATTAGAAATAGCCACTTGGGGTCAACTCAACCAACATCAAAAACCCATGATTTTATATAACGTAAATGGTTTTTATAATGCCTTGATTGCTCAGTTAGATCATGCGGTTCAAGAGGGTTTTCTCCCACTTCAACACCGCGCTAAATTGATTATCTGCGAAGACGTTGATCAAATTTATAACGTGATTAAAAACTTAAAAATGCCAAAAAGATTTGTTGTCTAGTTGCCCACCTACTCTCCATAAAAAAGCGGTCCGGCCGCTTTTTTTGTTTTAACTATTTTCACCGTGCCTTCAAAAGCACTTAGATTTAGTAAAGGGGTACTCAACATTGTCTTACTTTTTTTACTTTCAATTTGTTTTACACTAGATCAAAACGTTAACTTTCAAATGTTATGAATGCCACGCCGACTCACCAAGCCTTGCAACCTGAATATCGCTTACTCGTACTTTTGGTTTCCATTGGCTTTTTTATGCAGGCTTTGGACACAACGATTGTAAATACCGCTATTCCTGCAATGGCTCACCATTTAAATGAAGACCCTCTACGCATGCATAGCGTAGTGGTGGCCTATGTTTTATCAGTAGCTGCCTGCATTCCTTTAAGTGGCTGGTTAGCAGACCGCTTTGGTGTTAGAAATATTTTCTTATCAGCAATCGTTATTTTTACTCTAGCCTCTTTGGGTTGTGGTCTTTCTCAAAGTCTCAATGAGCTGTTAGTTTTCCGAGTTATCCAAGGCGTGGGTGGAGCATTATTACTCCCTGTTGGTCGATTATCTCTTTTAAAAATTATTCCCCGAACTCAGTTCTTAGCCGCAATGAGCTTAATGAGTCTTGCAGGTTTACTCGGGCCTTTGGCTGGTCCAACTTTAGGTGGCTGGTTAGTTGAAGTTGCAACTTGGCACTGGATTTTCCTGATTAATATTCCCATGGGTATCTTAGGCATCTTAATGACATTAAAAGTCATGCCTAATTTAAAAGAACCTTCAGTCAAAACATTTGATTTAGGCGGCTTCATCTTATTAGTGGTAGCAATGATCGGATGGTCTTTGGGTATCGAACATCTAGCATCACCCGAATATTCAAACTGGTTTAGTATTTCGCTATTAGTCATCGGCATAATCGCAACGCTTTGGTATGCCTATCATTCTCATACCCATCAAAACGCATTATTCCGTAGCCGACTTTTTAGAAACAAAATTTATGCGATTGGTATTTTAGGTAATTTCTTTGCCCGCTTTGGTGGTAATGCCTTACCTTTTGTTTTACCGCTCATGTTACAGGTCGCTTTTGGCTTTGAACCTTTTATTGCGGGTTTAATGATGATTCCTCTGGTCTTAGGTTCATTATTTTCAAAGCCAATCGTCAGACCGATTATTCAGAAAATTGGCTACCGACGTTTTTTACTTATCAATACAACACTGGTCGGGTTATGTATTGCATCTTTTGCCATCATGACAGTCGATACTCCAACTTGGTTTAGAGCCTTACACTTTTTCTTATTTGGCACATTAAATTCATTACAATTTGTTGGAATGAATACTTTGACCTTAAAAGATTTACCTCAACAAGATGCGAGTAGCGGTAATAGTTTTTTATCGATGATCATGATGCTATCAATGAGTATTGGCGTGGCACTGGCAGGTACACTCATTAATGTATTTACCAGTTATTATGGTGCCGATCACGTGACAACAGCATTCCATGTCACTTTAATTTGCCTCGGTTGTATCAATGTCATTGCTGCACTTATCTTCTGGCAAATTCCAAAAAATACCCCCGTATAAGCTGTTGCACTTTTAGCGTGGTTTATCACTCTTGAATCACGTTATGATGGCGGCCTAACATCTTTAATGAGTTTTGCATGACCAAACTGGCTAAAACCTTTTTCACAGCACAGCACAATACCTTAAT
>Ga0070673_100002731_pt1 | contig 10834 bp, 6 predicted proteins | sample KBSM23metaG_FD_65342 | JGI IMG/M metagenome (GOLD analysis project Ga0070673, IMG submission 65342) | Miscanthus rhizosphere microbial communities from Kellogg Biological Station, Michigan, USA - KBS M2-3 metaG | ecosystem: Host-associated > Plants > Roots > Rhizosphere > Soil ...
AGCAACACCGCCATGGCCGGTCCGGAGATCGCGGGCCGGCGTCCGCGCGCCAGCGACGCGACGAAGGCGCGCGCGAGCAACGGTAGATCGCGCGGGCGCTCGCGCAGCGGCGGGATGGTCAGCGTCATGCCGTTCAGGCGGAAGTAGAGGTCGCGCCGGAACCCGCCGCGCGAGACCTCGGTCTCGAGATCGCGGTTGGTGGCGGCGATGAAGCGAACGTCGATCTTGCGCGGCCGCACGCTGCCCACGCGCAGCACCTCGCGCGTCTCGATCACGCGCAGCAGCTTCACCTGCAGGGGCGGGGGCAGCTCGCCCACCTCGTCGAGGAACACGGTGCCGCCCGGCGCGGTCTCCAGCAGTCCGGGCTTCGCCTGGCCCGCGCCGGTGAACGCGCCCCGCTCGTGGCCGAACAGCTCGCTCTCCAGCAGCGACGTCGACAGCGCCGCGCAGTTGATGCAGATCAGCGGGCGGGCGGCGCGCGCCGATCCCGCGTGGATGGCGCGCGCCAGCACTTCCTTGCCGGCGCCGGTCTCGCCGAGGATCAGCACGTTGATGTCGCCGGCCGCCGCGCGCTCGGCCAGCGCCTGCACGCGCTGCATGCTGTCCTCGACGCACACCACCGCGCCCGCGCCGTCGGCGTCGGCGGCGCGTCGATCGGCGTCGGTCACCTGACCGGCGGCGCGTGCGCCGGCGCGGGCCAGCAGCGCCGCCGCGTGGCGGCCGTCCTCGGGATAGCTCGCGACGCCGACCCGCGGGGCGCGGCCTGCGCCGCCCAGCCGCTGCGCGAACGCGGCCGCGAGCGCCCGGGCGGTCTCGCCGGACAGACCCGGAAGCAGAAGCTCGTGCTCGCCCGGCCCGTAGCGGCCGACCACGTCGATCGATCGAATGGCGGAGGCGTCCAGGCCGGTGTCGGTCGCGCCCTGGACGCGCGCGACGGAGAACGTTCCGCCGGTCGCTTCCGCGCGCGCGCATTCCCATTCGACGCGCCCCTCGAACTCGCCGTGCGGCAGCGGGCGCGCCCGCGGCGCGGCGCCGCGCGGACGGTTGGGCTGCACCATCAGCACCAGCGCGCCGACCGAGATCGCCTCGCCGGGAAGCACGCGGACCCGCGTCCCCGGATCCAGCTTGCGGTCGCGGACGCGCGTTCCGTTCGCGCTGCCCAGATCCTCGACGTCGACGTCGCCCGCGTCGCCCACGTGCACGCGGAGGTGGCGCCGGGACGCCTTGGCGTCATCCAGCTTGACGTCGACGCCGTCGCCGCCGCGTCCCACGATCGCCTCGCCGCGGGGCGGCAGCGCGAAGGTCGCGAACACCTTCGGTCCCATCACCAGCAGGTGAAGTCCGCCCGTCCCGCTCGAGCTGTTCGAGCTGCCGTGGCTGCGGGCCAGCGTCGACTCGTCCCGCAGCGTCAGCGTGGCCACGGGCTCATTGTAGCCTGACCCTCACCCGCCGTGCGGGGACCGTCACCCGCCGACCTGCGGTCGGCGGCCTCTCCCGCAAGCGGGAGAGGCAAGATCCGGTCGGTCCGCCGAGGCGGCTAGTGCTTGCCGCGTGCCTTGGCGAGGCTGGCGGCGCGGATGGTGACGACGTTGGGCGAGTTCGCCTTGCCGTTGGTGGCGGCGATCTTCTCCTTGGCGTCGCGCGCCTCGACGTAATAGTGGAGCAACTTTCCGGAAACCCGCCCGCCCGGAATCGTGGCGACGTACCAGCCCTTGCGCGACCGCTCGAGCATGACGGCGTTGTAGATCGCCGAGCCGGCCGACCGGTAATAGAACGCGAGCAGCTTGGCGCCCACGCCCGGCTGCGGCACGCAGTGGACGTAGAGATCCTCGCCGGCCGGGACCTCGTCGGGCAGGTCGCACGTCACCGGCTCGCGGATGTGGCCGGGCAGCTCACCGCCCTCGGCCAGCTGCTGCTTCTCCTTCTGGTCCTCGACCTCCTTGGCGCGCCGCTCGCGCTCGCGCGCCGCGACGTCCGCCATCGTCTTCTCCAGCTTCTCGCGCGACTCGCGCTCCTTCTTGTCGCTGGCGCTCAACGACGCGATCTGCTTGTCGCGCTCGGCCTTCTCTTTTTCTAATTGAAGGATGCGGCCCTTCGCGTCGGCCAGCTGCTTCTGCAGTTCCGGCTTCTCCTGCAGCAGCTTCTCCTTCGCCTCGCGCTCCTTCTTGTCGCTGGCCGTCAGCGCGGCGATCTGCTTGTCCTTCTCCGCCTTGTCCTTCTCGAGCTGCTGGATCTTCGCGCCCGTCGGTCCCAGCTTGGCGTCCCGGTCCGCCTTGTCCTTCTCGAGCTGCTGAACCTTCGTGTTCAGGTCGTTGATCTGCTTGTCCTTGGCGGCCTTCTCCTTCTCGAGCTGCGCCAGGTAGCTCTTGGCGTCGGCGAGCATTTTCTCGCGCTCCTGCTTGTCGCGCTGCAGCTTGTCCCTGTCCGCCTTCAGCTGGCTCTCGGCGACCTTGGTCTGCGCCAGGTCGTCGACCAGCTTCTGGCTGTCGGCGTCGGTCTTCTTGCGCTCCGCGGCGGCCTGCTTCCGTTCCGCCTCGGCCTGCTTGCGCTCGGCTTCGGCCTGCTTCTTCTCCTCCGCCGCCGCTGCCGCGGCCGATGCCTTGTCCTGCTTTTCCTGCTTCTCCTGCTCGGCCGCCGCCTCCTTGGCTTCCTTCTTCGACTGCTTCTTGGAGGGTGCCGGCTCGGTGAGGTCGCCGATGGTGGCGGGGTCGACGTCTTCCGCCTTCGCGAACGCCGCCTTGACCGCCTTGGTCGCCATCGTCGGCGGGATCTTCACCGCCGGGCTGATGTCGATGGCCTTCGCGAAGTACTTGATGCCGCCGTCGATGTCCTTGTGCTCGTTGATCTTGAGGACGCCGACCAGGATGTAGACCTGCGCCATGATCCGGTTCGTCGACAGGCCGTTGTCTTTCGCGAGGTTGATCGCCTCCGTCAGCTGGCTCTTCGCCTTGTCGAAGTCGCCATCTTGATACGCGCCTGTGGCGCTCTGACTGAGCGTCTTCAGCTGCTCCAACGCCTCCTTGGTGTCGGCGGAGGCTTTCCGCGCCGCGACGAGGAAGAGCAGTGCAAAAACCAGCGATGCGATCCGTTTTGCGACGTGCATGGGACCTTCCTTTGTTCGCCGGGAATTTACCGCAAGCCCGGCGCTTCGTGGCCACTCCGGGCGACATATTCGGTGTAGCCGCCGCCGTACAGGGTGGGGCCGTCGGGCCCCAGCTCGAGCACGCGCGTCGACAGACGCGCCAGGAACTGCCGGTCGTGGGACACGAACAACATGGTTCCTTCGTAGTCGTTTAATGACCGGACAATCATGTCTTTTGTAGTGATGTCGAGGTGATTCGTCGGCTCATCCAATACGAGAAAGTTTGGCCGGGCATACAGAATTTTGGCAAGAACGACGCGCGCTTTTTCGCCGCCCGACAGGACGCGGCATGTCTTGTCCGCGTCGCCCCCGGAAAAGCCGAAACAACCCGCGAGGGTTTTCAACGACCCCACGTTGGCCAGGGGAAACGATTCCTCCAGCGTCTCGTAGACGGTGCGCTCGGGGTCGAGCAGCTCCATCGCGTGCTGCGCGAAGTAACCGAGCTTGACGCTGGGACCCAACGTCACGACCCCGGAGTCGGCGGCGGTCTCGCCCGCGATCAGCTTGAGCAGCGTCGATTTGCCCGCGCCGTTGACGCCCATGACCGCCCAGCGCTCCCGGCGGCGAATCGACAGGTTCAGCCCGTCGTAGATGACGCGCGCTCCGTAGGCCTTGTGCATTCGTTCGATCCGCACGACGTCCTCGCCCGAGCGCGGGGGCTGCGGGAACTCGAAGTCCAGCGTCTTGCGCCGCTTGGGCGGCTCCAGCTTCTCGATCTTGTCCAGCTTCTTGACGCGCGACTGCACCTGCGACGCCTTGGCGGCCTGCGCCTTGAAGCGCTCGATGAAGCGCATCTCCTTCGCCAGCATGGCCTGCTGGCGTTCGAACGCCGCCTGCGCCTGCGCCTCGTTCTGCGCGCGCTGGCGTTCGTAGAACTCCAGGTTGCCGGAGTAGCTGGTGAGGACGCCGCCGTCGATCTCGATGACGCGCCCGACGATGCGGTTCAGGAACTCGCGGTCGTGCGAGGTCATCAGCAGCGCGCCCTCGAACCCCTTGAGGAAGTTCTCCAGCCAGATCAGCGACTCCAGGTCCAGGTGGTTGGAGGGCTCGTCGAGCAGCATCGCGTCCGGGCGCATCAACAAGATGCGGGCGAGGGCGACGCGCATCTTCCAGCCGCCGGAGAGCTGCGCGACGTCGGCGTCCATGCTCTCTTGCGAAAACCCCAGGCCGGCGAGGATCTCTCGCGCCTTCGCCTCCAGCGCGTAGCCGCCCAGATCGTCGAAGCGCGCCTGCACGGTGCCGAAGCGCTCGAGCAGCGCGTCCATCTTGTCGCCGTTGGCGGGATCGGCGAGCGCCTCTTCAAGTTTCTTCAGCTCGGCGGCGACCTCGGAGACGGGCCCGGCGCCGGCCATCACCTCGGCGACGACGGGCCGCCCCGCCATCTCGCCGACGTCCTGGCTGAAGTAGCCGATGGTGATGTTTCGTTCGATGGAGATCTGCCCGTCGTCGGGCGTCTCTTCCCGCATGATCATGCGGAACACCGTCGACTTGCCGGCCCCGTTCGGCCCCACCAGGCCGATCTTCTCGCCGCGGAAGATCGCCGCGGACGCGTCGATGAACAGGATCTGCGGGCCGTGCTGCTTGCTTATCTGGTCGAGGCGAATCACTTCGGGCGCGCAGCTTACTCGATCGCTCCGTCGCGTGCGGTCGAGCCGCCCAAGCTAGGGAATCAGGCAGATGACGCTGATGCCGCCGCCGGCGCGCGGGCGGATCGAGAGGGTGCCGCCGTGCGCTTCGACGATCTCGCGGCACAGCGGCAAGCCCAGGCCCGAGCCTGACGGCTTGGTCGAGAAGAACGGCAAGAGAGCGTTCTTCATGACGTCGTCGCGCATCCCCTTGCCCCGGTCCTCCACCCGGATCTCGAACGCTCCCGCCGGAACCTCGGCGATCGACAGGGTGATGTCCTCGGGCGGCCCGCCTGCCTCCACTGCGTTCTTGAGCAAGTTGATCAACACCTGTTGCATCTGCCCGGCGTCGAACATGCCGGCGCGCCCGGGCAGCTTGCCCTCCACCTGGAACGAGTACAGCGGTCGCAGGCTGTCCACCAGCGCGTCCCAGCGGCTCTCTTGCTTCGACGGCAGCGGCAGCCGCGCGAACTTCGCGTAGCCCTCGATGAAGCCGCGCAGGTGCGTGCTGCGCTCCTCGATGGTGTCCAGCGCCTCCGCGAGGCGCGGGACCATCTCCGGCTTCTGCAGCATCAGCCGTCCCGAATGGATCAGCGACGAGATCGGCGCGAGCGAGTTGTTGATCTCGTGGCTGATGACCCGGATCGTCCGCTTCCAGGTGTCCGCCTCCTTGCGCAGGATGGCGCGCGTCAGCGGCTTCAGGATGAAGAGGATGTGCGGCTGCATGGAGAGCTGGAAGTAGCGGCGCGCGAGGTGGTAGGTCTCGGGCGCGCTGGCGGGACCGGCGTCGGGGCTGCCGGCGGGCGCGTCCGGTCTCTCGACGCTGAAGATGGTGTCGGTCTCCTGCTCGATCGCCTGGCGGAACGCCGCGGGCGCGCGCAGCAAGATCGCGTTGAAGTCCTGGCCGTCCAGCTTGCGCCCGTCGCCGAACAGCTCGCGGGCGGCGCCGTTGGCGTAGACGATGCGCAGCGCCTCGTTGCACAGCACGACGGCCATCGCCGTCGTCTCCAGCACCGTCTCCAGCAGGATCTCGCGCTGGTAGCGATCGTTGTGCTCGGTGCGCAGCGCGTCGCCCAGCTTGTTGAACCGGCGCACCAGATCGCCCAGCGGCTCGTCGGCGCTGGGCACGGCCAGCCGCATCCCGTACTCGCGCTCCGAGAAGCTGAGCATGCCGTCTGACACGGCCTGCAGGATGGACGTGGCGGGGTCGGTGACCAGCAGCCGTGCCAGGATGATCGTCGCGACCGCCGCCGCGGCGACGCCGCCCACGAAGGCGCCGGACAGGACGCCGTGGTTGCGCAGCAACCAGCCCACGATCGCGCCCGTCACGGTGGCGAGCACCACCACCAGCGTCAGGCGCGTGCGGATCGTGATCAAAACTCAGACCTTGGGCCGGCGCTCGAGCACGATCCCGAGCCGCTCCATCCTCCGGTAGAGAGCCTGGCGCGACAGGCCCATCTCGGCGGCCGCCTTTGACACGACGCCGCCCGCCTTGAGCAGCGCCTCCTCGATGCTCGCGCGCTCGGGATCCGCCGCGCCCGCCGCCGCGTGGTGCTCCGGCGCCTCCGCGCGCGGGGCCGCCAGCGTGGGCAGGCCGCCCGCGGGCGTCGCGTGCATCCCCGCGCGCGACTCGAACTCCGGGCGCACGCGCGCGCCGCCCGGCGGGATGCCCAGGTGTTGCGCCCGGATGATGCCGTCCACGGCGGTCAGCTTGGCGCGGTGGATGCGGTTCTGCAGCTCGCGCACGTTGCCCGGCCACTCGTAGGTCTGCAGCGTCAGGCGCGCCTCGTCGGACAGCTTCGCGGCGGGCGCGCCGTCGATGCCCGGCAGCGCCTCCAGGAAGTGCTCCGCCAGCAGCAGGACGTCGTCGGGGCGTTCGCCCAGCGGCGGCAGCGCCAGCTCGATGACGTTCAGCCGGAAGAACAGGTCCTCGCGGAACTGCCCGGCCGCGATCGCGCGCTGGAGGTCGGTGTTGGTGGCGCTGATGATGCGCACGTCCACCTTGCGCGGGGTGCTGGACCCGAGGCGTTCGAACTCGCCCGTTTGCAGCACGCGCAGCAGCTTGGCCTGGCCGGCCAGCGACAGGTTGCCGATCTCGTCGAGGAACAGGGTGCCGCCGTGGGCCGCCTCGAAGCGGCCGATGCGCGACTTGTTGGCGCCCGTGAACGCGCCCGCCTCGGCGCCGAACAGCTCGGCCTCCAGCAGATCGTCGGGCAGCGCGCCGGCGTTGATCTTCACGAACGGCTTGTCCTTGCGCCGCGAATTCGCCTGAACGATCTCGGCCAGCTTCTCCTTGCCCGATCCGTTCGGCCCCGTGATCAGCACCGGCGCGTCGGAGGCGGCGATGGTGCAGGCCAGGCTGACGAGGCCCTGCATCGCCTCGCTGGAATAGACCAGCCCGCGCAGGTCGTAGCGGCTGGCCAGCGTCTTGCGCAGGCGCGACCGCTGCGCGTTGAGGCGCGTGTTCTCCTGTTGCAGCGCGCGCATCTGGACCAGGTTCTTGACGACGCGGGCCAGCTTGTCGTCGTCCCACGGCTTCGCCATGTAGTCGCTGGCGCCTTCCTTGACCAGCGACACCGCGGTCTCCAGCGAGCTCCACGCGGTCAGCAGCACCACCGGCAGATCCGCGTCCAGCTTCTTGATGGACCTGAACAGCGCCACGCCCTCCTCGCCGGAGGTTTTCTCCTGCGTGAAGTTCATGTCCTGCACCACCGTGCCGATGTCCTCGGTCGCGATCAGGTCCAGCGCTTCCTCGGGGCGGTTGACCACGACCGAGGGCAGGCCGTGCAGCTCGAACAGCAGCTGCAGGGCCGCGCAAACGGCGGGCTGGTCGTCGGCAATCAGAACCTTCATCTCGACACTGTCGACACGGGCGGTGGGGTCCGAATCATCACAGCGTTCGCGTCGCCGCCCAAGGAGGAATCAACGCCGCCCGGCGGGCCGGCACCAGCGCGGACAGGAGGCCGGTCGTGAGGAAGACCGCCATGGAGAGCAGGGCCAGATCCGCGGTCAGCACCATGTCCGCCATGATCCGGCGGACCATCTGGTTCATCCCGGCGGCCAGGCCCAGTCCCAGCGCCAGCCCGAAGGTGGTCAGGACCAGATTCTCGAGCAAGAAGTAGCGCACGATCTCGCCCCGGCTGGCGCCCAGGGCGCGCCGTACGCCGATCTGGCGTGTCCGCTCGGCAACGGAGAACGACGCCAGTGCCAGCGAGCCAGCCAGCGCCACCGCGACCACCAGGAAGCCGGTCCAGATCAGGATGATGACGGCGCCCGACGAGAGCTGGGCGAAGCGCGTCGTCTCGCGCTCGAGGCGCTTGACCTCTATCGCAGCGTCGGCATCGGCGGTGCCGGCCAGCGCGGCGGTCGCCGCGTCGATGACGGCGGCGCGCCGCCCGGCGGGGGCGCGCAGCACGTAGATGATCTCGTGCTCGGTGACCGCTTGCGCAGGAACCACGACGAACGAATTCGGCGCAGGCACCCAGCCGCCCCGAAACGCGAAGTCGCGCACGACGCCCACGACGCGGCCCGTGCCGAAGGTGCTGCCTGTCAGGTTCTGCCCCAGCGCACGGTCGGCGGTGCCGTAGAGCTGCTCGGCCACCGTCCAGGTGATCAGCACGGGCTGCGCGGCGCCGTTCGCATCGGCGCCGCCGCGAGCGTCAAGGCCCGTCCCGAAGACGACGTCCAGACCCAGGGCGCCGGCGACGCCCGGCGTCGCGTACAGCGGCCAGGCCAGCACCTCGCGCCCACCCGCCCGTGGCGCGAGCACCGCCGGGAACGCGGCGGCATCGGGCAGCGGCGCGGTGTCGAGGGCCGCCGTCGGAGCGATGCCGTTCAGCGCGGCGAGATCGACGCGCGCCGCGCCGCGGGCCTGCTCGATGTCGCGCGGGTGAAGGAAGCGCCGGCGCGCGATCACCAGCTGGTCCTCGGGCAGGCCGACCGGATGCACGTACAGGCGGTAGTAGTTCCGGATCGCGATCATCGTGTGCGTCAGCATCACGAAGCCCAGCGCGACCTCGAGCACCAGCAGCGAGAACGCCCCTTTATGGTGGCGCAGCGAGCGCAGGATCGGCCCCAGCTCCAGCGACGGATTCATATCTTTCCCAGGTATCGCGTGGGCGCGACCGAGGCGATGCGCCAGGCCGGGTAGATCCCACTCACCAAGCCGGCGAGCAGGCAGATGAGCAGGGTGGTGGCAACGATCGCCGGCGTGACGGCCAGCCGGACCGGGAGATCCGGGATCAGCCGGTCGAACATCGTCACCGTTGGCATCGCGAGCGCCAGCCCCAGCACGCTGCCGACCATCGACACCACGACGCCTTCCAGCAGCTGCCGCATGAAGATGACGTTGCGCCCGGCGCCGAGGGCGCGGTGAATTCCGATCTCGGCGGCACGCGAGGTCGCCTTGGCCAGCAGCATGCGCATCAGGTTGATGACGCTCACCTCCAGCACCACCAGCGTCAGGATCACGAAGATGCGGTAGGGCGGCGGCGGCTTCGAGAAGCGCGCGGCGATCTCGTTGGCCGAGCGCAGCAGCCACTGCGGTCCGATGCTGGCGAGCACCGCTTCGATCTGCGTTCGCGCTTCGCCCGCGGGCAGGCGCAGCCAGTATTCGGTGACGCCGCTGGGCGACTCGGCGATCGCGCGCCAGCCCTCGTTCGCGGCGACCGGCGGATACGAGAACACGGGCATCGGTCGCAGCACGTCGGCGAAGGCGAACGGTACGACCACGTTGGCGATGTTCTCGGGCGCGACGCCGAAGTCCCACAGGTTCAGCTTGCCCGCGCGCTGGCGCATGACGCCTGCCACGCGGAAGTCGCGACCGGAGATGCGGATGGTGCGGCCGGTGCTGTCCGCGCCGGCGTACAGCTTCTGGTTGAGCAGGTCGGAGAGCACGACGACCGGCACCGGTGGTGAGGTGCGCTCGTCCGCGCGCGTGAAAGGTCCGCCGTAGCGGAAAGCGACGTCGAAGATCTCGAAGAAGCCGGCGTCGCAGAACCGGACGGGCAGGCGGTTCGCCGGGCCTTCGACCGGTCCGCCCGTCGCCACCGAAACGAAGTTGACCGTCGACGCGGTGGGGAGGCCGGTGGCGCCCAGCGCCCGCACGGTCGGTACGCTGACGTAGTTGGCGCTGAACTCGCCGAACACCTCGAACTGCGTGCCCCGGTAGAAGCGCATCAAGGCGGCGTTGGGGTCGCGCTCGACGCGGAACACATCGCCGCGCACCTGTCCCGTCATGTTTGCGTAGCGCTGCGACGTCGTCAGCGCGGTGACGAAGATGCTGACGCTGAGCGCCTGGCCGAGCACCATCACCAGCGTGAACCAGGGATCGCGGCGCAGGCTCTTGCCGACCAGTCGCAGGTTGTAGCGGACGTCCGTCACGACGCCGCGTGCTCTCGCGCTGCCGGATCGATCAGCCGCCCGTCCAGCACGTGCAGCTTGCGTCGCGCGCGCGCGGCCAGCGCCGGATCGTGCGTGACCATCACGATTGTCGTCTCGCGTTCGGCGTTGATCTTCTCCAGCAGGTCCAGCACCTGCCGCGACGCGATCGTGTCCAGGTTGCCGGTCGGCTCGTCGGCGAGCAGCAGCTGCGGCCGTCCCACCAGCGCGCGGGCGATCGCCACGCGCTGCTGCTGGCCGCCCGACAGCTGCGACGGGAGGTGGCGCATGCGCGCGGTCAGGCCCATCTGCACCAGCACCTCCTCGACCCGATCGCGCCGTTCGCCCGCCGGCAGGCGGCGGTAGCGCAGGGGGACCTCGATGTTGTCGTACACGTCGAGATCGGGAATCAGGTTGAAGCTCTGAAAGATGAAACCGATCCGCTCGTTGCGCAGGCGCGACTGCTGATCGTCACTGAGGCCGCTCACGTCGACGCCGTCCAGGGTGTAGCGCCCGCGATCGAACGTGTCCAGCAGGCCCGCGATGTTGAGGAACGTCGTTTTGCCCGAACCCGACGGTCCCATCAACGACACGAAGTCGCCGCGCCCCACCTCCAGCGACAGATCCTCCAGCGCGGCGGTCTCGACCAGGCCGGTCCGGTAGACCTTGCCGATCTTCGCCATCTTCA
>Ga0070673_100002733_pt1 | contig 10831 bp, 9 predicted proteins | sample KBSM23metaG_FD_65342 | JGI IMG/M metagenome (GOLD analysis project Ga0070673, IMG submission 65342) | Miscanthus rhizosphere microbial communities from Kellogg Biological Station, Michigan, USA - KBS M2-3 metaG | ecosystem: Host-associated > Plants > Roots > Rhizosphere > Soil ...
TCGGAACGCCCGCTCCTGAACGCGCCGAGGCTGCGGGGGAGTTTGTTCGGCGCATGGCGAACGGTGTACTCCGCGATCGCTTCCCGGAGCAGAAGCGCCGGCGCGCAGCCTCTCAGGCGCGCGATCTGCTTGAGCCTCCTGTACTCGTGCTGGTCCAGGTAAACGGTGGTCTTCTGGGAAGCGCGGGCCATATGGTTACCATATATGGCAACCGGACGGAGGCGCAAGCCCCGACGGCACCTCGCGGCGCCTCAGTAGAGGGCGATGCCGCCGGTGAACGTGGCGGCGGGCGAGGTGGTGCCGATGCGCTCGAAGAACGCTTCGTTGGCGCCGGCCCGCAACGTGAGGCAGAGGCGGCTGGTCACCTGCAACTCACCCAGGATGCCGCCGCCGATCGCGTTGCCCCATTCGACACCGCCCGATCCTTCCGCGGTCGACGCGATCGCGGCGGCGCCGACGTTGGCGTAGCCGCCGAATTGAAAGGGCCCGGCCTCCAGCGGGAGCGACTGCAGCTCGAAACCGAACGTGTGGCGGGTCAGCGTGGCGCCGTACTCGTCGCCCGCGCCGCCGACGCCGGCAGTGAGCAACAGCCCCAGCCAGGGCCGGACGAAGACGCCGAACTGCATGTCGGCGATGAAGCCGCTGTGCACGGCGTTGCCGCTGGAGAACGTCATCGATCCGCCGTCGAGCTTGAACACGGGCGCCCAGCTGCGATCCAGCCGCAGGTGATCGAGCGTCCGGATCCCGTAGCCCTCGTCGTCCATCACCTTGGCCTCGACGGTGCCGGCGATCGCGACCGGGGTCAGGTCGCCGAGCGCGATCACCAGCTCGCCGCCGCCTTGCTGCTTCAGGTGCACCGGCTGCCCGGGCGACATTTGCGCCACGCCGTCGAACCGCACGCCTTCGCTCGACACCAGGCTGATCGCCGCCACCACCGCGATCGCCGCGAGCACGACGGCGAGCAGGACCATCGCCTCGCCGCCGCCGCCGCCGCCGCTCCCGAGATCCAGCTTGCCGCTGCTGCTGCCGCCGCCGCCACCGCCGGACTTGCCACCGCCCGCGGGGACGCCGTGCCAGCCGCTACCGCCGCCGGAGCTGGAGGGCGTCCCCCGCCAGCCACCGCCGCCGCCGGTGATGCTGCCGCCGCTCGGCGGCGGCGTCCCTTGCCAGCTTCCGCCCGAGGCCGTCGCGCGCCCGAGCGGCCGCGGCCCGCCCTGCCAGCCGACGGAGCCGGGCGGGTGGTAAGCACCCGGCGGGTTCACGTCGAAGTTTCCCGAGATGTTGACCTGGACATTGGGGCCGCCGACGTAGCCATCGGGAGGAGGCGGCTGCTGCTGCCACGCGTCCGCCGGTGGCGGCTGCTGTTGCCAGGCTTCAGGCGCCGGCTGCGGCGGCGGTGGCTGCACCTGCCGTTCCCAGTCGGGCCCATCGGTCGGGATCGCGTCCGCGCGCCGCGACCCGAGATCCTGAATGACGTGCACCTGCTGCCCGCGCAGCTCGGGCGGCGTCATCACCAGGCGATGGAGCTCGTCGCGCGGGATCACGTACTCGTTCGAGATGCATCCCGCGGCGACCGGAGCGAAGAAACCCAGTGTCACGAGGCTGACGGCGGCGCGCACGCGCCGATTGTCGTTTCAGATTTCGTGCCACGCAAATCGCCGGCCGCCACGTGGGATCGCGCACGGCCGCCGACGAGCCGGGTGCCGATCTGTGCCCGCTTTGCCACGCGCCAACCGTGGTCGCCAGGCTCGGGCCTCAAGGAAATCCTGACGCCTGTCGAGATGTGGGCGGTTCGGATACGCCACGGCGCGCTGTTTTTCTGTTCGGTCAACCATAGGAGGTCTCGGATGAAGGCTCTTGGGAGGCAGGTCCTCGCTGCGGTCGGGCTGCTGGCGGTCATCGGTTTCGCCGCGGGTTGCAGCGAGGAGGAAGCGAAAGGAAGCCATCAGATCTGGTTCATGGGGTCGATCTACAACGGCGCCAGCGGCGAGGTCGTCTACGAGTACGAGATTTCGCTCGTCTACGGGACGACGACCATCAAGGGGAAGGTCGACACGTACACCGGGCGCTACACGCTGGGGCCGCTGCCCGCGTGGAACGACTACGGCATCGCCATCTTCGCCAACGGCTTCCGCGGATTCACGTCATACAACTCGATGATCGCGCCCCCGACGCCGCCCCCGGCGTCGCAGCAGTCCGACGTCTACACGGCGAACACGACGCAGACGTTCAATTTCGACGCCTACGTATTCCCGACCGACCTCGCGTCGTCGGCGCTCACCGTGAACATCACGAAGGCGGACACGACCGCCGCGCTGGCCGAGGGCAAGGTCCGCCTGCGTCCGACGACCTTGCCGGTGATCCAGGATCAGACGGCTGGCGTGACCGGCCAGTTGTGGGCGAACGACCAGGACATCCTGGCGAGTGCCATCAACCGTGACTTCAGCAACGGCACGATCATGATCGAGGGCGAGGCACTGGTCTACGGCGTGAACTACCAGGTCACCGTTTACGGCGTCCAGGGCTACCAGACGGGGTCGGCGACGGCGCGCGCTGGCCTGCAGGAGAGTGTCGGCGTGAACATCACGACCAGCGCCTCGCCGCTCACTCTCGTCTCCAACAACGCGAGCGCCTGCCGGCCGTACATGACGTCGACGACGGTGACGAACACCGCGCAGATCACGTTCAACTTCAACTCGCCGATCGAGGACGCGACAACGACGACCGGCAAGGGTCCCGAGGTGCTCGACAACGGCATGACGGTTTCGACCGCGATGGGCGCCGCGCTGAAGCCGAACGCATCGTCCACCATTTCGGAACGCGGCTCGGTGTTTCTCGTCAACGCCAACACCCTGACGATCTATTTCAATCCGTTCATGGGCATCCAGACGCAGATTCCGAACGACACAATCAACACCGTCACCTACGGCAACCTTTCCTCTATCCGGTTGCAGCCGCTGGGCCATCCCGAGCTCCCGACGACGCTGGGGACGCTCATCGGCACGTCGTCGATCCAGTGCTACATGTAGCGGACCCTCACCCCGACCCTCTCCCGCAAGCGGGAGAGGGAGGCTATTTGAACGCGTGGCCGCGCCGGCGCTCGTAGGCGCCGAGGTAGAGGTCCCGGTAGGCGTGCGCGGCGCGCTCCCACGAGAAGTCCTGCGCCATCGCGCGCCGCCGCATCTGATCGATGTGTTGCGGCCGGTCGTACCAGGTCGATACCGCCCAGCCGATCGTGTTCGCGAGCGCCTCGGGGTGCAGGTCGTCGAACATGAAGCCCGTCCCGCCGCCCGACGGTTCGTCGTAGTTCGTGACGGTGTCGACCAGGCCGCCCGTCGCTCGCACGATGGGCAGCGTCCCGTAGCGCAGGCTGTACATCTGATTGAGGCCGCACGGTTCGAAGCGCGACGGCATCAGGAAGAAGTCGGCGCCCGCCTCGATGCGGTGGGCGCGGCCGTTGTCGAAGCGCAGCCAGGCACGGAAGCGATCGCCGTGCTGCGCGTCGGCCCACGCGAAGAAGCGTTCCGCGTCGGTGTCGCCGGTTCCCAGCAGCACCATCTGGACGTCCCAGCTCAGGATGCGCGAGAGCGCGTGCGCCAGCACGTCGAAGCCTTTCTGCGGCGTCAGGCGGCCGACGATGCCGAACAGCGGAACGTCCGGGCGCACGGCCAGCCCCGCCTCCTTCTGCAGCGCCGCCTTGCACGCGGCCTTGCCTGACAGATCGTTGCCGTCGAAGCGCGCGGGCAGGAGGGGATCGGTCGCCGGATTCCACTCGTCGGTGTCGATGCCGTTGAGGATGCCGATCAGGTCGCCGCTGCGCCAAGAGAGGATGCCGTCCAGGCCGTTGCCGTAGGCGCCGGTCTGGATCTCACGCGCGTAGGTCGGGCTGACCGTCGACAGGATCGTGCTGCGGTACAGCGCCGCCTTGGTCAGGTTCATCGCGCCGAAGTGCTCCAGCTCGCGCGGGTTGTAGTGCTCGCGCCCGAGCCCGGTGATGAACAGGCCGCCGCCGTCGAAGATCCCCTGGTAGGCGAGGTTGTGGATCGAATAGATGGTCGCCGCGGCGTGCAGCGGCTGCAGCCATTCGACGGTGTCGATGTAGACGGGCACCAGCGCCGCCTGCCAGTCGTTGCAGTGGATGACGTCGGGGTAGAAGCCCAGCGCCTTGCACAGCTCCAGCGATCCGCGCGACAGATACGCGAACCGTTCCAGGTTGTCGTCGTAGCCCGCCGCGGGCGGTCCGTACAGGTACGGGCGATCGAAGTAGCGGTTGTACTCCAGGCAGTAGAGCGGAACGTCGCTGCCCGGCAGCTTGCCGACGCGCACCCGCGAGCGCGCGCCGCCCCACCACATCGGCACGGTCATGAAGCCGTCCAGCACCTCGAATTCGTTCCACGGCATGCCCGCGTACAGCGGCATCACCACGCGCACGTCGATGTCCAGCGCGCGCAGCGCCTTGGGCAGCGCGCCCACGACGTCGGCGAGTCCGCCCGTCTTCGCGAACGGCGCGCACTCCGACGCGACGAACAGAACCTTTAGCGGCGACGGCACGTAGCGCAGGGTGGGGCGAATGCCCGGTGTGAAATCGACTAGCTAGCGTATATGCGATAGTCGATGTGCGGGAAAATATTGTCGCGGCTCTCCAGGTCGGACAGCCACTGGACCGTCGCAGCGTCGTGCGGGGCCGTCGCCTGCAGCTTGTTGGCCCGCAGGTCGTCGTAGATCTTGTTGAACTGCAGGATGTGCTGGTTGATGCGCTTGGTGGCGTACGGGACCGTCGTCCCCGTCTTCATGATGAACGTCCAGTCGCTCGACTGCGCCAGCATCAGCTCGCGCGCCGCCTGATTCAGCGCGCGCGTGGTCAGCGGGTCGGCGCTGGGGTGGCGCCGCGCCAGCTCCACCATCCGCTCGCCGGCGACGTGCAGGTGGCGGTACGTCCAGGCGTTGCTCTCGTTGACCCAGTAGTCGTTGTAGCCCTTGAAGCCCCACGACGACGCGCACGGCGTCGCGACCTGGTTCGTCTCGTGGCGCTCCAGGTAGTCGCCGGGCGAGATGGTCTCGATGGAGCTCTCGTCGAAGTGCAGCTGGCGGAACAGATCGCCGAGGAAGATCGGCCCCTCGTACCACCAGTGGCCGTACAGCTCGGCGTCGTAGGGGCTGACGACGATCGGCGGCCGGTCCATGTGCGCGGCCAGGTGCTGCACCTGCTTGACGCGATTGCCGCGGAAGTGCGAAGCGTGCAGGCCCGCCTTGCCGCGCGCGATGTCGGGGTCGTAGACCCACTTGTCGTGCAGCTGATTGTGGGTGATCGCGTGGTACTTGATGCCCGTGTACACGCGATGGCCTTCGGGGTGGATGTACGGCTTGATGTAATCCATCGGCAGATCGAAGCCGATGTCGCGATAGAAGTCGCGGTAGTGGCGATCGCCCGGATAGCCTTCCTTGGCGCTCCACACCTGCTCGGATGATTCCATGTCGCGGCCGAACGCCGCGACGCCGCTGGGACAGTAGATCGGCGCGAACACGCCGTAGACGGGCCGGCGGTCAGCGAACAGGATGCCGTGCGAATCGACGAAGAAGTAGCGAATCGCCGCCTCGCGCAGCAGCTCGTCGACGCCGGGGACGAATCCGCATTCGCCCAGCCACATGCCGCGCGGCCGGCAGCCGAAGTGCTTCTCGTAAAGATCCGCCGCGACGTGGACCTGGGCGCGGATGTTGGCCCAGTTGCGATCCATCAGCGGGAAGAACGCGTGCGTGGCCGTCGACGTGATCACCTCGACGCGGCCGGCGAACTGCAACATCCGGAACGCGCGCACCAGATCGCCTTCGTGGCTGCGCCAGGTGTGGCGCAGCGACTGGAAGCGGTCGTGGTACATGTGCGCCAGCCGCTGGTAGTGCGGCTCGGGCCTGGTTCGTTCGATCTCCTTCTCGGCCAGCTCGATCAGCTTGTCGAGGTGCTCGGCGTAGCGCAGCTTCAGGAGATCGTCGGTCAGCATCGTGATCAGCGGGGCCGACAGCGACACGGTGGCGCGGTAGGGGACGTGATCGGTGATCAGCCCCTCGAACATCTGGATCAGCGGCAGGTACGTCCCGGTGATCGCCTCGTACAGCCACTGCTCCTCCATCACCGTCGGGTCTTCGGGATGACGGACGAACGGCAGGTGGGCGTGCAGGACGAGCGCGAAATATCCGGTCGGCATGAGGCGCCTACTTAATGTCTCTGGGCGGAGCGGGGTAGGGGGAGTTCGGGTCGTGCTCGTACTCGTAACGGGCGCCCGCGCCCCCGCCAGCATTGGCGGCGCCTGCGCCGCCGCCCGATCGTTCACTCGCGCCGCCCAGCTGTTCGCTGCCGCCGCCCAGCCTGCGCTCGCTGGCGCCCGCGTACATCGTCTCGCTCGCGCCCGCGAACATCCGTTCGGTGGCGCCGCCGATACGCAGCTCGCTGGCGCCGGCGAAGCGGCGCTCGCTCGCGCCGCGGAACCGCAGCTCGCTCGCGCCCGCGAACATCCGCTCGCTGGCGCCCGCCAGCACCAGCTCGCTCGCGCCCATCAGCCACAGCTCGCTCGCGCCGCGGTAAAGCAGCTCGCTGGCGCCCATCCAGGCGCGCTCGCTGGCGCCCATCATCATCCACTCCGAGCTACCCGGCGCGAAGCCGCCGCCGAAGGTGGTGCGCTCGACGCCGCCCTCGACCGCGACCTGCCGCCGGTACTCCCACGTCCCCAGCACACGCCGCTCGGCGCGCGCGCCGACGCCGCGAATCACGACCTGCCACGGTCCGTACATGACGTGCGTGCGGCCGCCTTCCGATCGGACCGCGACCTCGCCGCTGTCCTGGATCTCGATGCTCCCTTCGGGAACGTCGACGGGAAACGCGAACGGACCGGACTCCCACTCCGTGCGCAGCGCCGGCCCGACCCACTCGGTTTTTTCCCACCCGCCGGCCCACTGGTGGGTGACGCCCTCGTGGCGCTGCCAGGTGCGCCCGAAGATGCGCTGGCCGCGCGGCACCGGGAAGCCCGCGTGCTCGGTCCACTCCGCCCATTCCTCGCCGGGGCCGGGCGCGCCGCCACCGCCGCCGCCGGGCCCCGCGCCGCCGCCGACCGGACCCGGACCGATCGCCTCGCCGCCTCCCGGCCCGCCCGGAGCGCCGGCCCACCGGCTGCCCACGGGGCCGCTCGCGCCGCGCACGCTCAGCCACTCGGTGCCGCCGCCGCCGACCGGCTCGTTGCGCGGGAACTCGACGCGGCCCGAGCGCACGATCTTGACGAAGTAGCCTTCTTCGGACCTCAGGCCGAGCTCGACGCACGTGGTGGAGGTCGGCTTGTCGATGCCGAAGAACCACTGGCGCTCGTGGCGCTCGACGCGGTGATCGAAGTAGCTGTGGGCGTTGGTGCCGTCGAACAGCCGGCCCGTGATGTCGTAGACGCGGACGTTCAGCCAGGCGCGGTCGCCAGCCGGTCCCAGCCCGGCGCGCGCCGCGGCGATCGCGCTGTCGGTGGCCTCCCAGTAGACGTAGAGGCGCGCCGGGTCGACGGCCATCGCCGTGATCCGGTCGTTGCCGTAACCCCACGGGATGTCCTTCGGCATCGCCTCGCCGTCGGGGGTCGGCCCGAGGTCGAACTTCTGCGGGAAGGAGCCGCCGCCGTTCGCGGGCGGCGTCGCGCCCGACGGTTCGACGACATCGTGATCGCCCGGGGCGGTCGGCGGCAGGCCCGCCAGCCCGGCGAACGCCACCTCGATCCGACCGGCGAGATCTTCGCGCGACAGCTTGGACACGCCCGTCAGGCCCAGACGGGCCGCGCAGTCCAGCAGCTGCTTCTTGGTCGCGGTCGCGAAAAGATCCCCAGGTGAGGACGCACCTTCGCTGCCGTCACGGCCAATCAAGGCGAGGATTTCGGACACCAGATTGTCAGCAGCAGGCGAAGATTCGGGCATGTCGTCCAATTCCGCACAGGAAGATACTCTCGGGTTTGGTAAACGGCGGGTAAAAATGCTGTCAATCGGGGGTCTCAGGATTTCCCTGATTCCAGACCGACGCGAACCGCCAAGCATGCATAGCTATAAGTCGCAATCCCAATGAGTGCGCGCGAAAGCTGGCGACACGAGATGGAGTCCGTGTTCCTTTATCGAGTCGTCGCGGAGGCCGAGCCGGCGGAGGATCGGCGCGCCCTGTTCCGGAAGCTGGCGGGCGAGGCCGAGGCGCAGGCGGCGATCTGGGCCGACGAGATCCAGAAGGCCGGCGGCCCCCCGCCCGACGCGTACGTGCCGCCGGCGCGGGCGCGATTCGTGGCGGCGCTGGTGCGGCGCTTCGGCCCGCGGCACATGAAGAGCGTGCTGGCCGCGATGAAGGTCAGGGGCATGTCGATCTACTCGTCCAGCGCGCATCCGGCGGGGCATCCGATGCCGCATTCGGTGGACGAGATCGGGCAGCGGCATCGCGGCGGCATCGCGGGCGGCAATCTACGCGCGGCGGTGTTCGGCGCGAGTGACGGGCTGGTTTCGAACGTGTGCCTGATCCTCGGCGTGGCCGGCGCCGCCGGCGGGCAGGGACACGCGGTGCTGGTGTCCGGCGTCGCGGGCCTGCTGGCGGGCGCGTTCTCGATGGCGGCGGGCGAGTACGTGTCCGTGCGATCGCAGCGCGACATGTTCGAGTACCAGATCGGCGCCGAGCGCGAAGAGCTGGCGAAGTATCCGCACGAGGAGGCCGCCGAGCTGTCGCTGATCTACCAGGCGCGGGGCCTGGGGAAGGACGACGCGGATCGCATGTCCGCGCAGATCGTCGCCAACCCGCGCTACGCGCTGGACACGCTGGCGCGCGAGGAGCTGGGGCTGGATCCGGGCGCGCTCGGGTCGCCGGTCGGCGCGGCGGCGTTCTCGTTCGCGGCGTTCTCGGTCGGCGCGGCCGTGCCGCTGGCGCCGTTCGTGTTCGGCAGCGGCGCCGGCGCGCTGGTCGCGGCGATCGCGCTGACCAGCGTGACATTATTCGGCGTCGGCTGCGCGACCAGCCTGTTCGCGGGGCGCGGCGCGGCGCGGGGTGGGTTTCGGTCGCTGTTGATCGGCGCCGCCGCGGGCGCGGTCACCTACGGGATCGGGCGTCTACTTGGCGCCGTCGTGTGAGTGCGGCGGCGAGCGCGATCAGCGGCAGCGCGCATGGCGTGCGCGTCAGTTGCACGTGCAGAAGCACGCGTTGACGCAGAAGCGCACGGTGCCCGCCGGGGCGCCCGGGCAGCCGCACATCGGCTCGGCCGCCGGGCACAGATTCGCGTCGCTGCAATTGCGGTGGCAGGTGCACACCCCGGGACCGGGGCCGCCGCATGCGCACGTGAAGCCGGTCGGGCAGTTGTTCTGATCGAGGCTGCACGCGAGCGGACCGTCCGTGCCGCCGTCGAGCCGACCGGCGGCGCCGCCCGCGCCTGTGCCGCCGGCGCTGGTCCCGCCGGCGCTGGTTCCGCCCGCGCTCGTTCCGGCGGCGCCCGCCCCGCCGCCCTTGCCGCCACTCTGACTTCCGGCCGCGCCCGCCGTTCCGCCGTCCGGCGCCGACGTGACCGATCCGCACGACTGCGCGGTGGCGGTCGCAGCGAACGCGACGATCGCAAGCAGCACGAACTTCCGGCGGAGGTCAGGGCTCATCCCGTCCATCGTACGCCCGCCGTTCGCGGCTTGACAGCATGCACGCGCTGGCCACGTTCGATCTGAACGTGTGGTGATGTGGGAATGAGGCATGCGGGAGGTAAGGCGATGAAGTTGTTGCGCGGGATCGCGACGGAAGTGGGGAAGGGGCTGCTGGCGGGGTTCGTCGGAGCCGTCGCGATGACGGTCGCCAGCACGATCGAGATGAAGGTTCGGCGGCGCCCGCCCAGCTCGACGCCGGCCGACGCCGCCGGCAAGGTGCTGGGCGTGCAGCCGCGCGACGAAGCGGGCAAGCGGCGCTTCGGCACCCTCGTTCACTACGCGTACGGAACCGCGTGGGGGCTGGGGCGTGCCGCGCTGGGCGCCGCGCTGTGCACGCGTTCGCGGCGGCACCGGAGCGGGCTCATCGAACCGATCGCGTTCTTCGCGGCGGTGTGGGGCGCGGGCCTGGCGATGCTGCCGGCGCTGCGGGTCGCGAAACCGTTCTGGCGCTGGGGCGCGAAGGAGGTCGCGATCGACGCCTTCCACCATGGCGTCTACGCAGCGGCGACCGACGGCGCTTACCGGCTGCTCGGGCGGGTGTGACGATGGCGCGCACTTCGGGTTCGTGGTTGCGCGCTGCCGCGCTGGCGGCGATCACCGGCGGGCGCACCACGCTGGGGCCGGCCCTGGTCGCTCGCCGGAGCGCGCGGCCGGCGTGGTTGCGCGCGGCCGCGTACCTGGCGGCGGCGGCGGAGCTGATCGGCGACAAGCTGCCGCGCGTCCCGAACCGCACGGCGCCCGTCGGCCTCGCGTTCCGCATCGTCAGCGGCGCCTGCGTCGCGCGGGCGTTGCTGCGCCGGCGCGGGCACACGGCGGCGGTCGGGGCGCTGGCGCTGGGCGCGGCCGCCGCGATCGCCAGCGCCTTCGGCGGGCTGCGCCTGCGCCTCGCGCTGACGCGGCGGCTGGGCGGCGGCGCGCGGGCGAACGCGCTCGCCGGCGCGATCGAGGACGTCGCGTTGCTCGCGGTGGGCCGCCGCCTCGCAGGCCCGTGATCCACGGGGCGATCGCGCCGCGAAGTTAAAGCATCACTTCAGCTGGTGCCTGGCCGGACGACGCCCCCGCCGCAACGGTGGTACTGTCGTCGCATGGCCGACGCGAACACCAACTGCCCCGTCTGCAAGCTGCCGGTCGGGGAGAGCAAGTTCATCTGCCACCTGTG
>Ga0070673_100002735_pt1 | contig 10823 bp, 8 predicted proteins | sample KBSM23metaG_FD_65342 | JGI IMG/M metagenome (GOLD analysis project Ga0070673, IMG submission 65342) | Miscanthus rhizosphere microbial communities from Kellogg Biological Station, Michigan, USA - KBS M2-3 metaG | ecosystem: Host-associated > Plants > Roots > Rhizosphere > Soil ...
GCCGATGCCGATCCAGAACACGAAGTTGGTGATGTCGAACGCCCAGCCGACGGCGTTGTTGAGGCCCCAGATGCCGATCCCCTTCGCGAACAGGTACGTGACCATGCCCAGCAGGTTCAGGACCGCGGCGCTGGCGATCCCGAAGCAGATCCACCAGCCGCGGCCGGGGCGGGCCTCCATCGGGCGCGCGATGTCGGTGGTGATGCGGTGGAGGGAAGGCGTTCCCTCGATCCAGCGCGTGGGCGGCACCGTCTCGGGTGCGGTGCCGGCCGTCGGTTCCATCGCTCCGGTGCTCATGTGCTCCCCTCCGGCGCGCGTTTCTTGAGGTAGCTGACGTTGGGCCGCGTCCCCAGTTCCTCCAGCACGTTGTAAGCGCGCCGCCCCGCGAGGAGCTTGGAGACGCGGCTATCCGGGTCGGCACGATCGCCGAACACGATCGCGCCGGTCGGGCACGATTGCTGGCAGGCGGTCGCGACGTCGCCGTCGGCGATCGGTCGGCGCTGCAGCAGCGCCTCGTTCTTGCCCAGCTGGATGCGCTGCACGCACAGGTTGCATTTCTCCATCACGCCGCGGCTGCGGACGGTGACGTCCGGGTTCAGCACCAGCCGGCCCAGCGGGCTGGTCATGTTGTAGGGGAAGTCGTCGCTGGCGGTGAAGTTGTGCCAGTTGAAGCGGCGGACCTTGTACGGGCAGTTGTTCGCGCAGTAGCGGGTGCCGATGCAGCGGTTGTAGACCTGCTGGTTGATCCCCTCGGAGCTGGTCGTGGTCGCGAGCACCGGGCAGACCGTCTCGCAGGGCGCGTGCTGGCAGTGCTGGCACATCATCGGCTGGTGCAGCGAGCGGGCGTCCTCGCCGTCGCCCTCGAAGTAGCGGTCGATGCGCAGCCAGTGCATGATCCGGCTCTTCCGCACCTGCTCGGCGCCGACGACCGGGATGTTGTTCTCCGCCTGACACGCGACGACGCACGCCGAGCAACCGGTGCACGCGTCGAGATCGATCGACATCCCCCACGCGTGCGCCCCGTGCAGGCGCTCCCGCCACAGATCAGGGAGCTTCTCGTGCTCGTCTCCATGCGCTTGGTCGTGCTCGTGCTCGAACTGCACGATCTCCCGCCCCTCCATCGAGAAGTGCGTCTGCGCCGGCGCCAGCCGCGCCCGCCGCCCCGCCTTCGCGACCGTCACGCGCGCCGAGTACCGGCGCACGCCGTTCTCGACGCGCGCCAGCGGGAACACGTTGGCGCCGACGCCGTCGCCGGCTTTGCCCGCCGCCGAGCGCCCGTACCCGACGGCCACCGAGATGGTCCGCCGCTGCTGGCCGGCCTGGATGAACGCCGGCAGTTCCAGCTTGCCGGTCTCCGTCGTCAGGGCAACCACGTCGCCCGTGGCGACGCCCAGCGCGGCCGCCGTCTCTGGCGCGATGCAGGCGACGTTGCCCCACGTCAGCCGCGTCATCGGATCGGGCAGCTCCTGCAGCCACGGGTTGTTGGCGTGGCGTCCGTCGCGCGCGCCCACGGTCTCGGCCAGCGCCAGCTCGTAGCCGCCGCTTTGATCCGCGCCCGCCCGGTTGGCGCGCCCCCGTGAAATGATGTCGCGGACAGCTCCCTCCGAGTCGCCCGCGAACGGGTGCGTCGCCACCGGCGGGCGAGGAATGTCGACGACGCCGCGCTCGAGGGACCGCTCCCAGAACTCCTCGAAGCCGCCCGCTGCCGGCGTCGTTTGTCCGTACAGCGCGCGGCGCCAGAAGTCGCGCAGGACGGAGCGATGATCGGCGGGGCGGTCGGCCCAGGCGAGCAGGCTCTCCACCGCCGCGCGCGTGTCGTGCAGCGGCGCGATCAGCGGCTGCCGCAGGCTGAAGTGGCCGTTCACGGGCTCGGCGTCGCCCCACGCCTCCAGGAAATGATGGTCGGGACAGATGGCGCTGACGTGCGCGCTGGTCTCGTCGCGGCGATCCGCGAACGAGATCGTCAGCGCGACCTTCGACAGCGCGGCGCGGAAGGCCGCGCCGTCGGGGTGGTCGTAGACGGGGTTCGCGCCCCAGATCATCAGCGCGTGCACGGCGCCCCGGTTCATGTCGTTGATCAGCGCGGGCAGCGCGGCGTCGTCGCCCTGGCGCTGCCATGAGGGCTGCTCGAGATCGACCGTCTTGCCCACGTTGCCGAGCAGCGCGTTCAGGCGGGCAACGACGATCTGCGTGGCGACGTCGTCGCTTCCCGACACCACCAGTGATTCGCCGCGGTTGAGGGCGAGCTTGCCGGCGATGCTGTCGACGGCCGCCGCGTGCGGCGCCTCCTGCGCGAGCGCGCTCGCGTCCAGCCCCGCCGGCGGATCGGTGCCGAGACGGCGCGCGACCGCGCCGAGCAGCGCCACCGCGAATCGCCCCAGCTCCGACGGAGCAACGGCCAGGCGCAGATCCGCGTTGCTGCCCGTGACGGACAGCCCGGCCTCGCACTGCACGTGGAAGGCGCGCTCGGAGGCGTCAGCGCCGCCCGCCCGCCGCCGCGCCCACTGCCGGGCGAACTCCACCGGCGCCAGCCAGGTGCCGAGGAAGTCGGCCTCCAGCCCGACGACGACGCGCGCACGGTCGAACCGGTAGTGGGGGATCACGGCCGCTCCGTGGCACAGCCGGTTCGCCGCGCGCAGCGACGCCAGCGACATCGGGTCATAGACGACGTGGCGGAACTTCGGGAAGGCGGCGCGCAGATCGTCGAGCACCGCCCGCGTCGAAGGGCTGGTGATGGTCTGCGACAGCAGCACCACCTCGCGCGCGTCGCCGTGGCCACCCAGCGCGGTGCGGATGTGTTGATCCATCTCGGGCCACGACACCGGGTTGCCCATCCACAACGGCGCGCGCAGGCGCGCGTCGTCGTACAGCGACAGCACGCTCGCCTGGCCGGCCGCGCAGGTCCCGCCGCCGGTCAGCGACGACGACTCGTTGCCCTCGATCTTGATCGGGCGCCCGTCGCGCTGCTTGACGACCAGCGCGCACGCGGCGCTGCAGCCGCCGCACGTCGTCGCGTACTGGTTGGGAACGCCGGGGACCATCTCGGCCGAGGCGGCGGGCAGCGGCACGGCGTGCTGGACGGGCGCGCGGCAGCCCGCCACGCCGATCGCGCCCAGCGAGAACCCCATCAGCGAGAGCACGTCGCGCCGGGTCGCCTCGAAGCCGGTCGAGCGCGTGCCCGTCGGCAGCCCGAGCTGCACGAGGGGCTGGCCGCCGTCGCCGCCGCCCGGCGCGCCGTGCGCTGCTTCCTCGCATGAGGGTCTGCGATTGGTCATTGAACGTGCTCCGCTCAGTAGTGGCAGCTTGTGCAGTCCTCGCCGGCGAACGGCGTGGGCCGGTTGCGGACGTTCGCGGCGACGCGCGCGAACGTGCTGGTGGGGACATGGGCCTCGGACCGATGACAGCCCAGGCACCAGCCCATGGTGAGGGGCGACGCCTGCTCGATGCGATCCATGCGCTCGACGGCGCCGTGGCAACGCTGACAGGCGACGCCCGAGACGACGTGCTGGCTGTGATTGAAGTAGACGAAGTCGGGAAGGTTGTGGACCTTGGTCCACACGATCGGGCGCTGCTGTTGAAACGCTTCCTTGAGCCGCTGGATCTCGGTCGTCTGTTTCTCGATCAGCGAGTGGCAGTTCATGCAGACGCTGGCGGACGGGATGCCGGCGTGCCGGCTGGTGCGCGCGCCGGAATGACAGTAGAGGCAGGGGATCTTGTTGTCGCCGGCGTGAATCCGGTGCGGGAAATCGATCGGCTGTTCCGGCGCGTAGCCCTGGTGGACGCCGATGCGCGTGGCGCCGCGGGCGATCAGCCCGCCGCCCGCGCCCAGCAGGGCGAAGCCGAGAACGATGGCGCGAACCTTCATCAGACCGTCTTGCCCCCGGTGTGCTTGGCGGCGGCGCCCGTGCCGCGCCCGATCTGCTGCAACCAGGCGGGTGCCTTGGGCAGCGGCTGGCGCGCCTCCTCGTCGGCGCGCGGCTTCGCCAGCCAGCGAACTTCCCGCTCCGGCCACAGCCAGGCGGTGGGCCCGCGGCCCCACGCGCGCACGGGCCGTGCGGCGGCGGCGAGGGCGCGCCCGGCGCCGGCGAGCGCGCGGTGCGCGAGCGCCAGAGGCAGCAGCGCCAGGCGCGAGGCCGGGAAGCACGCGATCGCCGCGAACGTCGTGAACAGATGCAGGCGTACCAGCACCGGCAGGTGCTCGACGAATGCCGGCACAGGCCGACCCCGCAGGAGAGACTCCGCATAGGGCGCCATCGTGACCGCCGCCCACTGCGAACCCCAGCGGTGGAAGCTGGCCGCCATCAGTCCGGACACGACGCCGATGAAAAGGAACGTGAAGAAGACGGCGTCGCCGAAGTCCGCGACCAGAGACCACCCGCCGCGCGCGGGCCGGCCCAGGTGCACCCACGCGCTGCGGACGCAGGCCGCCAGCACCACCAGGCCGACCGCGAACCCGACTACCTCGAGCGCGACCAGCATCCACGGCGTCCGCGTCATCGCCAGGACGGCGCGCGGCAGCAGCAGTCCGACCAGGTGCGCGCCGGCGAGCAGCACCCAGGCGGCGATCCACCGCCGGCCGCCGACGAACAGCCGCCGCACCCGCGGCACCGCGCGCGTCACCGCCGGTGTCTGATCGCCAGTCGCGATCAACCGGACGACGAAGCCGGCCGCCGCCAGCACCAGCGCCAGATAGGGCCACACTCGAAACAGGAAGGTCCCCGTGGTTCCGCTCATGGCTTTCCTCGCTTCGCTTCGGCGATCGGGTAGGTCGCGAACGGTGACGCCGCCAGCGCCACGTCGCGCAGGTAGGCCTTCAGCGCGAAGGCCTCCTCGGGTTCGAGATAGCGGCCCGAGCTCAGCTCGGGCTGCCGCGGCGTGCACGGATGCCGCAACTTCAGCGTCAACGCGCGGTCGCGGTACTTGAGGTACGTGTCGGTCAGATCCGGGCCCAGCGTGCCGCCCGAGCGGCGATCGCGATCGCGCACGCTGTGGCAGGCGCCGCAGGCGAGGCCGCCGGCCGCCAGCGGCGCGCGCCCGTCGAACAGCGCGCGCGCCCGCGTCACGTCGGTCGCGCTCGCCAGCTCGGCGTCACGCTCGTCGGCTGGTTTCTGTTCCGGTCCGTCGGCGGCCAGCCAGTCGAGGATCGTGTTCACATCCTGCGGCGTCAGGTCCGACCAGTCAGGCATCCGCTGCTGCTTGAAGGTACGGAACAGCTCGGTCGCGACGGGATCGCCGCCGGCGATCACGCGTTGCGAGGACCGGATGAACTTGAGCAGCCACGGCCGCTGCCGCCGCACCGTCACGCCCTTCAGGTCGGGACCGACCTTCACGCCCTTGCCGAAGGTGTGGCAGGCGGTGCAGCGCTGGTTGAAGACTTTCTTCGCGTCGATCGCGTGCGCGTCGCGCGCCGGCAGCAGCACGCATGCGGCGACCGCCGCGGCGGTCACGACCAGCGTTGCCCGCAGCCAACGATCGCGGCGCGGCGATGTTGGCTGTAATGATGTTCCCTGTAGGCGATGTCCAACGACAGATTCCGGTCTACCGGAAGGTCGAGCGACGGCATCGGCGTTGATCTTCGCTGTGTGAGTCATCCTGCCTCCGGGGAGCCGCGGGTTTCGCGCGGACGGATGTCGGGCGATCTCTGACGTGCCCGTACCGTGAGCAAGAATCGTGACGGAGCGCGCGCCGACAGTTCCCTGTTGGCTGGAATACCTTCAGCGCAAGCCGTGACGGCGCAGCAGCGACAGCAGATACGGTCGATCCATGTTCGCCGCGCGCGCGGCGGCGGACGCGTTGCCGCCCGTCGTCTCGATCAGCCGGCGGAGGTAGCTGCGCTCGAACGCCGCCAGGGCCTCGGCGCGCGCCAGGCGGTACTGCGGGATCATCGCGGCGTTGGGCGCCGGCGGCGCAGGCTGCGCGAGACCGTTGAGGTTGATGCTTCCCATCGCGAGGGCGCTCTCGACGACGTTACGCAGCTCGCGCACGTTGCCGGACCAGCGGTGTCCGCGCAGCGCGTTCATCGTGGCGTCGGAGAACAGAAACCCCGGCGCGCCGGTGATCTCGGCGGCGAAGTGCGCCACCAGCGGGTCGATGTCCTCGGGCCGCTCGCGGAGCGGCGGGATCTCGATGCGCGCGACCGCCAGACGAAAGTACAGATCGGCGCGGAACGTGCCCTGGTTCGCCTCGGAGCGCAGATCGCGGTGCGTGGCGGAGATGACGCGCACGTCGACCTGGATGTCTTCCTTCCCGCCCAGACGACGGAAGGAACGGCGCTCGAGCACGCCGAGCAGAGCCGGTTGAACCGCCAGCGGCAGCTCGCCGATCTCGTCGAGAAAGATCGACCCGCCGTGCGCCAGCTCGAAAGCGCCTTCCTGGCGTTTCTCCGCGCCCGTGAAGGCGCCTCGCTCGTGACCGAACAGCTGCGACGCGATCAGCGTCGCGGGCAAGGCGCCCGGATCGACGACGATGAACGGTCGCTTCGCGCGCGCGCTCAGGTCATGAATGGCGCGGGCGACCAGCTCCTTGCCCGTTCCCGTCTCGCCCTGGATCAGGACCGACACGTTCGACTGGGCCAGCCGTTCGACCGTCCGTCCGATCTCCTGCATGCGCGGGTTGGCCATGACCAGACCGGGCACGTCGGGCGGGGGCAATGGCGTCTCGGGCGGGGCGATCGTCGCGTCGAGCAGCACCAGCACCGTGCGGCCGACGCGGACGCGCGTCCCGACCGGGACGACCACCTCGTTGACGCGCAGGTCGCCGATGAACGTTCCGTTGCGGCTGCCCAGATCCTTGACGACGACACCGTCCTCGCAGCGCAGCTCGAGGTGATAGTGACTGACGGTGGGGTCGGTGAGGGTCAGCTCGTTCGCCGGAGAGGTGCCCACGCCGACGCGTTCGCCATAGTGCTCGATGACGCGTTCGCGATCGGGACCCTCGGCGATCCGCACGCGCAACCGCCGCACAGTTGGTTGCACGCGCTCGAGGTGGAGCTCGGTCGGCTCGCCCATGCAAGGCTCCTTTAATTGGACCGGCGGGTGCATAAGCGAAAATCAGGCCAGCGCGCTTCCTCGTTCAGCGGAAGGCGACGCCCTGCGAACCTGTCGCGATCGATGCGCCCGGACCGCCAGCGCGAAGCTCGCGAAAGCAACCGCGACACCCAACGCCCAGAAAGCCAGTTCACGCGACATCGAAATCGAAACCCGATCGGGGCGCGCGTGCCCTTGCGTTCCGATCGTGTCGCGCCAGCCGTGCAGCGCGGCGGCGACGGCGCGCGGGGTCGCCTGCTGCCCGTCGATGGCGACATGCGTCAGCGTGGCGCTTCCCGCCTCGTAGGCGGCGGCGTGGACCTGCCAGTTGCGCGTCCACACCAGCACCAGCAGGCCGGCGCCGAAGGCGGACGCCGCGGCGCGCGGAATCTCGACGCCTGAAGGATCGACGCCGTTTCCCAGCGCGGTCGCCAGCTGGTGCTGCGTCTCCTCCGCCGAGGCGGGATCCAGCTTGATGGTGACCGCGTGATCGCCGTCGAGAACGGGTGTCACCGTCCGCGGCCGATGGCCCAACTTCTGGGCCGTCAAGACGTGCTCGCCGCGCAGCACGTGAACCCGGCAAGGCGCGGCGGGGCAGCGTTCGACGCCGTTGACGTGGATGGCCGCGCCGTCGGGCTCGCTGCGCACGTCGACGGCGATCCACCCTCGCCGCTGAGCGGCCTGCCGCTCCTCGTCGGCGATGCGCTGGAACGCGGGCGTCGTGCCGCGCAGGAGGCCGGGTTCGACCAGCTCGCGCACCGACAACCGGCGCAGCAGATCGCGCGCCCGCTCTTCGTCGCCGGCACCCAGAGCGCACGCGGCCGCCAGAGTTCCCGCTTGCGCCGCCTCGGCCCGGTGTCCGCGCTGCAAGAGCTCGTCGGGATCCAGCGCGCGCTCGACCCGCGTCAGGCAGCGCAGAAAGTCTGCCTCGCGATAGCTGCGGGCCAGCGTCTCCAGCTGGTCGCGGGCCGTCTCGGCCGAGACCGCGCGAGGCGACAGTGTCTCGAGGCGCCAGTGCCGTGGCACCTCATGGACGGCTGCGGCCAGCGCGCCCTCGGGTTCGATACCGCCGATCACGACCACGGCCGAGGGATCGTCCGCGGGCTCGCCGCGCGACGGAAACGCGACCGCCGCCGCGAACGCAAGAATCACCGCGGCCCGCCGACCGGCTCGTTGATTCGTTCCTGTGGGCGGCGGCCAATCGGACATTAGATCCCGCTATACGGTCGTCTAGACGGCAGGCAGGCAGGCGAGCTTTTCTCTAACCCGCCGAAATGACGACGATCATGTTGATCGCGTATGTGCCTCGCGAGGACCTCTACCGTCATCTGATACGATGGCGGAAGGAGGCCGCATGTCTGATCCCGCGAGCACGTCCGACCCGGCCACACAGATCCGGATCATCCAGGCCGCGCATGGTGGCGCCAGCCAACAAGACGTCGGTTCGTTCCAAAGCCTGACGCCGCGCTTGCAGCAACTGGGCGCCGCGCTGCGGGAGTCGTACCAGAGCTCGGTCGCGGTCCCGGTCCGCGCGGTCATCGCGAAGCTGAGACGCGGCGCTGAGCTGGCGAAAGAGGACGTCGCGCTGATCGAGAGTTTCGTCGTCGGTGACGCGGAGGCGTACACGCGCGTCGAGAACGATTTCCAGAGCTGGGTTGCCGAGCTGGCGCGGCTGGTGAAGAGCCTTGGCGACAAGAGCGGTCGCTTGCAGGGGTCGGCGATCCTGGACGCGATGGGCGAGGTCGAGGACGCGCGGCGCGTGCTCGGCGATATCTGCAACTACCTCGAGCAGCAGGAACGGGTCGGCCGTTACAAGCGCACGATGTCGAAGGCACTCAACCCCGAGGGCGCCGCGATGCTGGTCGAGATTTTGGAACGGCAGCTCGCGTCGGCGGACGATTGAGGCGCGACCTGGCGTCGAAGCGGTCCTGGTGGTAAGCAAGAACCGTCCAAGGAGGCTGATATGAAGAAGCTCGTGCTCGCGGCAGTGCTCTCGGCGTTCTCGTTCTCGGCAGCCGCCACCTATGCGTGCGACGGCATGAAGGGACACGAAAAATCGGAGAAGTCCGATACGCAGGCCAAGAAGGACGGCAAGAAGGACACGAGCAAGAGCGACCAGAAGAGCTAGTCGCTCTTGCGACAGCCAGCAGTGGCGCGCACGTTGAACAGAGCGGCGTTGCTGCTGCTGGTGGTGGGTCTGGCGGTCCCGGCGGCATGCCGGACGCCGGGCGGGCCGCCGGCCGGCCAGACGCGGGCGGCACCGCCCAAGCCACTCGAACCGCCGCAGGCACTGGCGGCGCTGGCGACCGAGTACTGGGACGCGCGCCTCCTCGCGCACCCGCTCGAGGCCACGGACATCGGCGACCGGCGGTTCGAAGACCGGTTGTCTGACAACACGCCGGCGGCGCGCGAGCGCGAGATGGCGGCGCTGGCGGCACTGCGGACCCGTGTCGATGCGGTGCCGGCCGCGGCGCTCGCGCCCGGCGACCGCGTCACCCGGGCGCTGTTGCTCGGCGAGATCGACTCGGATCTCGCGATCGGGAGTTGCGAGCTGGACGACTGGACGGTCGACGCGCGCGATGGAACCCAGGTGAGGTTTCTGCGCTTGCCGGAGCTACAGCCGGTCCGCACCGTCGCCGACGGGTGGCGGCTGGTGGCGCGCTGGGAAAAGATGGGCGCGTTCATCGATCAGGAGACGGCGAACCTGCGGCGCGGGCTGGCGGCCGGGAAGGTCGCGACGGCTGACGAGATCCGCCGCGTGCTGGGGCAGCTGGACGATCTGCTGGCGAAGGCGGACGCCAAGTGGCCGCTGCGTGCTCCCGCCGCGGCGGCGCACGCGGACTGGCCGGCGCCGGAGAAGCTGGCGTTCACGCGCGCGATCGACGCCGCGATCGCCGGCGCGATTCGTCCTGCCTTCGAGCGGCAGCGGGCGGCGCTGCGGTCCGATATCCTGCCGCGCGCGCGCGACGAGGCACACGCCGGCATCTCCAATGTTCCCGGCGGCGCTGCCTGCTACGCGAAGCTGGTGAAGGTTCACACCTCGCTGGAGATTCCCGCTGCGGAGATCCATCGCATCGGCCTGGAAGAGCTGGCGCGGATTCACGCCGAGATGGCGCGCATCGGGAAAGAGGCGTTCGGCTCCGGCGCGCTGCCCGATCTGCGGCGCAAGCTGCGCGGCGATTCGTCGGCGTTTTTTCGCGCGCGCGGCGACGTCGAGGCCGCTGCGCGCAAGGCGCTCGAGCGCGCGCAGGCGGCGGAGCCGCGCTTTCTCGGGCGGTTGCCGCGCACACCGTGCATCGTGAAGCGGATCGACGAATTCGAAGAGAAGGACGCGCCGATCGCTTACTACCGCTCGGCGGCCGTGGACGGCTCGCGCCCGGCTGCGTACTACGTCAACACCTACAAGCCAGAGACCCGCGCGCGTTACGAGGTCGAGGCGCTGGCGTTCCACGAGTCGGTCCCCGGGCATCACGTCCAGATCGCAATCGCGCAGGAGCTGACCGGGCTGCCCGAATTCCGCAAGCACATAGGCGTCACCGCGTTCGTGGAGGGGTGGGGGCTGTACGCGGAAGGCCTGGCCGCCGAGCTGGGCCTGTACAAGGGCGCGCGCGAGCAGCTGGGACGGTTGAACTTCGACGCCTGGCGCGCCAGCCGGCTGGTGGTGGACACCGGCATCCACGCGATGGGGTGGAGCCGATCGAAGGCCATCGCGTTCTTCGAGGAGAACGCGATCCTCGCCAAGGACAACATCGTCAACGAGGTCGATCGCTACATCGCGTGGCCGGGCCAGGCGCTGGC
>Ga0070673_100002738_pt1 | contig 10822 bp, 8 predicted proteins | sample KBSM23metaG_FD_65342 | JGI IMG/M metagenome (GOLD analysis project Ga0070673, IMG submission 65342) | Miscanthus rhizosphere microbial communities from Kellogg Biological Station, Michigan, USA - KBS M2-3 metaG | ecosystem: Host-associated > Plants > Roots > Rhizosphere > Soil ...
GTGGATGGGAGCGGCCGCGTTGTCAGAATTAATCGGTGGTATCCTGCTGATCTTTGGGTTACTCACCCGCGTCGGAGCATTTTTCATCGCCTGCACCATGTTGACCGCAGTCATCGCCGTTCATTGGCCAAAATTCTTTGCTCCGGGCGGTTTCGAATATCCACTTACATTGCTGGCTGGCTGTTTGGCTCTTCTCATCTCCGGAGGTGGCGCGGCTTCAGTTGACCTCGCGATGTCGGGAAGTGGCGGTGGCGGTAGACGAAGATAAGCAACCGACTTTCGGCCACACCTTTCGGCAACATATAGACCGGCTCTGTAATGAAGCGTTCTCCACTCGTCGTAATCTTCACCACCGTCTTTATCGATCTTGTCGGATTCGGCATTGTGATTCCGGTCCTGCCGTTTTATGCCGAAGGCACGCGCTTCAATGCGACGCCACGAACAGTGGGTTTGCTTTTTGCCTCGTACTCCATCATGCAATTGATCTTCTCGCCCATCCTGGGAAGGCTCTCGGATAAGTATGGGCGACGACCGGTGTTGCTGCTGTCGATAATTGGAACGGGCATCGGGTTTTTGATTCTCGGCTTCGCAACCACACTCTGGATGTTATTCGTCGGTCGCATCCTTGATGGCATCACCGGCGGCAACATCTCTACCGCTCAGGCGTACATCGCGGATGTCACAACCAAAGAAGACCGAGCCAAAGGAATGGGTTTACTAGGCGCGGCCTTCGGGCTTGGCTTTATTTTTGGGCCGGCGATCGGCGGCATTCTCAGCCGCTGGGGAATCGCGGTTCCCTTTTTCTTCGCAGCGGGATTGTGTTTCTCAAATACCATACTTCTTTATTTCACGTTGCCTGAGACCGTCACCGCAGATCATCCGGCACGAATTTCGGCAGCGGGCGGACGAGGGCTAAGCCAACTATTGCGGTCGCTCCGCACACCACGACTTGGGTTCGTCTTGGGAATCTACTTCCTTTTCATTGTAGCGTTCTCGATCATGACGACATCGTTCTCGCTCTACACGATGTTTCGGTTTGGATACGACGCGCAACACAACGGGTACCTGTTCGCTTATGTTGGTCTGATCTCAGTCGTTATCCAGGGCGGTTTGATTGGAAAGCTGGTGAAAAGGTTTGGCGAGTTGCCGCTGGTAATCGTCGGCGCATTGTGCTTCGCGGCGAGCTTGTTCGCAGTACCTTTCGTTGGACCACAAGCGGGAGGTCTGCTGGCGTTGCTTATTGGCGGAGGAGTCTTCTCACTGGGGAATTCCCTGGCTACGCCGGCCTTGACCAGTCTTGCTTCCAAAAGTGTTGGAGCGGCGGAACAAGGGACCGTCCTCGGCATTACGCAATCGGCAGCCAGTTTGGCTCGAGCTGTTGGACCGTCGTTAACGGCGCTGCTGATTCACAGTGCTCTAGCTCATCTCGGCGCAGACGGTGAAACTCATCACATGAGCGACCATTCACTGTTCGTTACTTTCTGGGCGGCGTCGGGAATTATGCTGCTTGCGTTCCTGCTGGCAGTCTATTTCTCACGAGCGTACGATGACGAATTATCAAACCGCGGGGTTGCTGAGGCGGTCTAAGCGGTCACTGGACTTCACCGACAATTGCAGCGAGTGCGTACTTTCTCAGATCAGCATCGAGGTGTGGGTGTGTCTCGAGATATTTGTCTATGACTGGACTTTTCTCCGGATGCGCTAAGTGCCCCAAGCCGTGAAGCGCGGCCCGTTGGCATTCGGGTGAGTCGAGCGTAAGTATCTCGGACAGGGCGTGAAGCATAGCGTTTGCAATCTGCGCGTTAAGATTTTCCGTAAAAGTGATGAGGAGATCCCACCACATGTAACATGCGTCTTGAATGGCTTGCTTGGCGAAGACAGCACGAAAGACGTTAGGCATCGCCAAGACGCATTTGATGCGAAGTTCAACATTGACGTCATCGTCCCAGATGCATTGGTTGAGGGCATGGCGTCCGTGCAATAAGAACCAAAAACCTTGGTCAATCTGTTCGGATGTGTATTTGGCGACGAGAGTCGCAGGTCTGTTAAAGAGGCGAATCGCGTTTTCAAGCGTGCGATTGGCATCTACCTCGAAATTCCATTCATCCTGCCAGTACCAAGCCTTTTCTCCTTCTTCCGCGACAGAGTGGTTAAAAACGAAATCGACCCATTCATCAAACGAATAATTGTCGAGATTGATTGTCACGGTAATGAGGGAGGCACCCTAAGCGGAAGAATGTGCTTCACTTAACGAACTGAAGTAATGGTCCGTCCAGTCTGATGATGTCCTTCAAAACGGAATACGGAACAACTACCGTCTGCGGTCCGGCTGCGTAAGGTCCAACCTGGTACGGATCGAAGTTAATCTGCAGACCCTTCTTCGTGATGTTCCAGCTTTGATAGTTCTTCGGCTGCGCGCTTGCGCCATTCCGAAGCGTCTCATCATCTAATATCGAACCGGCGCGTTTTGATTGTTGCTGCAGGTCCTTGAGGCAATAGGCTGAGATCGTCTGCAGGTACTTAGCTCCCGGCATGAACAGATCCGCGAGCTTCAGCGCCTTCCCGCTCTTCAAATCGTAGTTCACGGTTTCGGAATTCGCGTTGGGATGGGCTGCACCGGCGCTGTAACTTCCAACGTCGAACTTCACGCTAATCAAATCATCTTTCGCCAGCGCGATGTCGTAGCTGATGTCGAGACTACTTCCGGTACTGCTTGTTTCCTCAGCAGTCGGTTCCGTAGTGACCTCTGCTGCCGCAGCAGCCGTATCCTTCTTGAATTCCGCCACCCGACGTCCTACGAGTCCCTTCATCTCCTGATTGAACTTCTCAAAACGTGGGTCGGTTGAGCCCGTAGTCTGGGGATATTGAGCTTGAATTTGATAATTCGACTTCTTGTTTGCTTCCTTGATTTGTTTAGAAGTCAGTTCAACACCAGCCGTGAATTCAATCGGCTCTTCATGAAGTGAGAATGCAGTTCGTTTGTCACCTCCTGGCTTGGACCAGAAGCCTGCCACGCTCGCAACTCCATCAGTGTCCGTGGACCAGGTGCCTTTGAAGATTCCGGTCTGCTTTCCGGCGCTGTCAAATTCTTCAAGGGTGAGATTGTTGTCTTTATCGAGCGTACCTTTAACACTTATCTTCGTGCCAACTTTTTGATACGAGTAGTTACCGTTTATTTGATCGCGATCTCGGGTTAGCCTCATTTCGAGGCCGAGACTGCTACCGATTGAACCTTTGAAAAATTTAGTTTGCGGGACAGCAAGCGTAACGCCCGCATCCTGATGGTACGCTTGAGGAGTTGCTGTTGCTGCGGTTCCAACCGTCGGCGTTCCAGGACTCACCGTAACCTGGCGGTGACATCCATTCACACCAAGCGCGGCTAACATCACCACGGCGGCGCCGCCTTTATTTAGAAGCTGCATTTCTTTTTAGGCATGGTTCGAGCGAGAAAAGACTCCCATGCGCTTAACCTCTTTGCGAATATCTTCGAAGGTCAGATGACAAAGCTCCCCACCGCTGAAAATCTTATTGTTGGTCACCTCGGCCACGGCGAATGGCGGAGCAATGAACTCGTCCAGTTCTCGATCGTTGTGGAAGCTGACCTCAGCCAAGACGAGACCAAGCAGGTCACCAAGAAACATATCAATCGCAAACTCTCGACCTTCAAAATTCAACTTGTAACGATTTTTGCGAATCTCGTTAGCTTCGAATACAGACAACACTTCGTACTCAACCGAGTTCAGATAGATGTTGGTGATCGTGGTTCGCGAAAGGTCCTGCTCGTCCGGTGCAAATTTTTGCGTAAACTTCACGACCCACTTATTGGTTTTCGGATCGCGGACTTTCCGCAATCGCAGTCGCGTGCCGGTGATGTAGTTGTCGGTGATTTGCAGATGATGGTCGGCCCGATTCAAACCTTCCGGCAAATCCTCCAGCAGATATCGCCGCTCGCGTTCGACCCGGGAATACTTACTCGCCGGAACGATCGTATTTTGGTCCGTAAGCTTTGCTACTCCCATTGGCTCTTAACTTAGTAATCAGACTGCGCCGACGGTGAGCAACTCGTTCACCAGGGCCAACAGTTCCGGTGTGCGAAAAGGTTTGATTACGTAGCCACTAAAGCCGAACTCGATGGCGCGCGCACGTTGGCTTTCCGAATGTGCAGTTGAAGCGATACAGGGAATCGACTTCGTAAGCGGGTCAGCTTTCAGCGCATCAAGCGTCTGCCAGCCGTCGAACCCGGGCATCGACAGGTCAAGCATGATCAAGTCCGGCAAACACGTACGTGCGAGTTCGATGCATTCAGGACCGCTACGGGCTTCGATGACTTTGTAGTCGGCACTCATCAAAAGAAGACGGAGAAGCTCGCGATTGTCGTCGTAGTCGTCTGCGATGAGAATTCGGGCAGGCATACAAAAGCAGCGAAAATTTATAACTTAGCGGGTTTGAGGTGTCAACAATTCGCTGCGTCCTGTGCGCTAATTTCATTTAGTTGATTCACCTCTGCAGACACCACCGGCTTCAGCCGCGTGGAGTCTCAATTTTCACCTAAGAGATGCGGCTTATTGCCAATAAGACACCACCGACTTTAGTCGCGTGGAGTGTCAATTTCGGCCAAATTCTTCAAAGCGTCGTTTCCAGCGGGTTGAAATTGAAACTCCACGCGGCTAAAGCCGATGGTGTCTTACGGCGGATGAAGATGCTTGATTAGGTCGAAATTGAAACTCCATACGGCTGAAGCCGATGGTCTCTTAGTAAAGGCGAAATGAGGCGTTGTCCCAAAAGACTTTCTTGACGCGCTTCCATCGGCACGTCCATAATCGACCAGAGATGTTTGCCCCTCAAACTCTCTGACGCAGTCCTGATTGTCGCCTGCCCGCACATCTTATGCACCCTACTCAGCTACGGAGGAACTACAGTGGTTAGTGAACAAATGGAAGAGAGCTTACGACGTGAGATCGAAAGCTACGTCGAAAGCCGCTTGAGCGCTATCAAGCAGGAAGTTGCCCAACTTCAAACCCAGCTTAACGAATCCTTGAAGCGCGTGCTCGACAGTGAAGGCGCAGCGCAATGGGACGGCTCGTTGGCCGCTACTGTAGCCGAACACCTTCGTGCAGCGCATGAACGAGGCATCGAGCTGGCTGCTTCTGAATCTGCCCGGACACAAGCGTCAAGCGATATGGCGATCGTTAAGGCCGCCATCGAAGAGATGGAGTCCCAAACGTCGCAGTCGGACACGCTGAAGAGCCTTGTCAATCGCGCTTCATCTTTTGCCCCGCGCGTTGTTTTCTTCGTCGTCAAGGGTGATCAGGTTCGAGGCTGGCGCGCTCGCGGACTCCAGGGATCAATCGGCGATGATGCCGTACAGCAGATTACTTTTTCGCTCGGCGCAGACACGATGGTTCGCGACGTAGTGAACTCGCGTCGCACCTGGAGTGGTACCGCGACTTCTCATTCGGAAGATCAGTTGCTGTGGGGACGTTTGGGTGATGACGCGCCACAACGGATCGTAGCTACGCCGCTCGTTGTGCGCGGACGCGCCGTAGCCGTTCTTTATGCCGACTCTGCCGCGCTTGATTCAGATGCAATTAATCTCGAGGCGATCGAAACACTGGTAAGAGTGGCTGGCATGGCTGTTGGATTGCTTTCACTTGCGCAAGCTCCGGCTGCAGCGAAAGCTCCCGCCGCAGAACCTGAACCAGCGTCCTCGCCGGAACCAATCGGCTACACGCCATCGCGAGAATACGAGGAACCAAAATACGAAGCGCCTGCCGCGGCAGAAGCTGCGCCTGCAGCCGAAGCTGTCGAAGATCTTCCTACAGCTGAGCCCATGCCAGTTGCGGCCGAACCAGAAGCTGTCAGCGCGGTCGAGTCAGCACCGGCCCCAGGGCCTGATGAAGCACCTCCTTCAATGACGGTACCTGAGCCTGAAGTAATGGAGTCAGTTAGTTATAGTGCTCCTGCCGCCGAGACGGCTGCGCCGCCTACAGGCCGGCGCCGGTTTGGCTCCTATGACTCGGCTCTTCCGATCGACGTCATCGATGAAGAAGAAAAGCGACAGCATCAGGACGCTCGCCGTTTCGCGCGTTTATTGGTTTCCGAAATCAAGCTCTACAACGAACCAAAGGTGATGGAAGGTCGCGCGCAAGGTAATCTTTACGAACGCCTGCGTGAATACGTTGATCGGTCTCGCGAAATGTATGACAAACGAGTTAAGCCAAACGTCACCTCGCGCTACGATTATTTTCACCACGAATTAGTGAACACGCTTGCCGAGGGCGATGCATCTAAGCTGGGCGAAGCTTATCCGGGTACGCCCGTCACTGCTTAGAAACTTAGGGAGTAATAAAAAGGTTTTGCCTGAGCGTCGTTGGCTATTAATTATCCTCGGTCTGGCAATTGTTGTGGGCGCCTCTCTCCCGCCCTTCATGAGCGCCAGTTGCATCACTACGCAGCAGACCTCGGGTGAAGTCCGAGCTCTCGATAATCTCCGCGCGCTGACGAGGAACGGCGCCCTGCCTTCCGAAGATGTCGTCGCTAAAATCGAAAACGATTATCCACGCACACAAGCTGCTGGTCTCGCCCGATTGCTGCGGGCAGAAATCAAAATCAAGAATAGGGATTTTGCCGGCGCGGCGACTCTGCTCGAGTCTCCGGTGATTCACGATCATACCGCGCTCGCTGACTATGGCTTGTTCATGCGTGGCGATGCTTTGGAGCAGGCCGGCAAACGTGCCGAAGCTCGAACAGTTTTTGAAAAACTCGCCAACGATTATCCATCGTCTATCAGGGCACGTGATGCACAGGTGCGTGCAGCAAACTTATCGTCACAACTGGGTGATCAAGCACGCGCCATCGCAGCTTTACGCGAACTGGTTGGAAAAAATGATTCCGGCGCCTTGCTGGTAACGGCCAAAGCCTACGAACAGCAGAACGACAACGCCAACGCGCTTGCGAGTTATCGTCGCATTTACTTTTACGTTCCAGCATCTGCTGAAGCAGCGATAGCAGGACCAGCGATAACGCGCTTAGGCGGTTCGACCACACCCTCGACTGCTGCCGAGGCAACAGCTCGTGCGGATGCGTTGTTTGGAGCGCGGCGTTACGTTGATGCATTCGACGCGTATGGTCAGGCGTTCACGGCGTTTCCGACTTCCAGTACTCCACACAGTCAGTTCCGGCGTGGTGTCTCCGCAGCTTACTTGCACAAGACGGCTGAAGCCGCTTCGGCCTTTAACAGCATTCCTAATTCAGCAAGTGAGCGTCCCGAAGCTTTCTACAACCTGATACAGGTGTATGCGCGAGCGCGACAGTGGCCACAAGTACGTTCGACGATTGAAGAAATGCGGCGTGCTTTTCCCACCGGCAATTGGACCGCGAAAGCCATTACCAACGCTGGTGTGATTGCCGATGAAGCAAAGAATTCGTCCGAAGCGTCTTACTTATATCAACTCGCCGTGAATGCATTCCCAGGTTCCGGTGACGTTGCTCAAGCGCAATTCAATCTGGCGTGGGATGCTCATGAGGCAAAGAATTTCAGCGAGTCATCGCGACTGCTGACCGAACATCTTGCGAACTACGCGGACAAGAACACCGACAATCGTGGCAAGGCTGGTTATTGGGCCGCGCGCGATTCCGAACGAGCAGGAAAACTGGCAGAAGCGCGAGCTTTGTACGCAGGCATGTTGGGGCGATACGACGCCAATTGGTACGGCTATCTCGCAAAGCAACGTCTCGATGTGTTAGCCCGAAACAACGGCGCACAGAAAGAGTTTCCAGCAGATTCAACCATTGGTCGCGCGGTCGCAAATCTGCAAACCGTCACGGTTGCAGAAGAGACCGCCGGACCGGAAGCTGATGCGATTATTACGAAATCGGCCCAGCTCTCAAACATCGGCATGAATGAGTGGGCACTCGAGGAAGTGACCCATATCTCGGAAGGCGCGCCCTTCAGTCCACGGCTCAATCTCGCGATCGCGAAAATCTATCGGAACGATGAAGACAACGTGCACGCGCTCAACGTTCTTAAGAAGAGTTATCCGGATTATTCACAAATGAAGCCGGAAGAATTAACGCGCGATGAGTGGGATGTTTTCTATCCGCTCGGATATTGGGAAATCATTGCTCAGGAATCGAAGGCGAGAAATCTTGATCCTTATCAGGTTGCTGGTCTCATTCGTCAGGAAACAGTTTTCAATCCGCGTTCGAAGTCGGGCGCCAATGCCTATGGCCTGATGCAGATGCTGGTACCAACAGGCCGGCTAACCGCTAAGAAGTATGGCGTCGATCGAGCTATCACGGCGGACTCGTTGTACGAGCCGCGGTTGAATATTCAGCTCGGAACCGCATATCTAAAAGATCAAATCGATAAGTTCGGCCGCATTGAATATGTTGCCGCAGCCTATAACGCAGGACCTATGCGCGTACCTCAATGGCAAGCAACACTGCCTTCTGAGATGGATGAGTGGGCCGAAGCCGTGCCCTTCAAAGAAACGCGAATGTATATTCAGGGTGTGGTGCGAAATCGATTGCAGTACCAAAGGCTGTACGACTCCAGTGGAAAGTTTCGCGCTGAAGTTGGCGCCCGCCCGGTGAATCCACCAGCGAGCGCTACACCGGCACCCACTGCACCTGATTCGAACGTTCGTAAGCGTCGCGTGCTTGGCGGTGAAGAAGATTAGTTGCCACCACTGAATATCATTCACACCGGGCTTTAGCCCGGTGATCGCGGCGTCGGCAGTGACCTTAACCGTTTTAACGGTTTCTGACTGCACGGAAAATCTTCAACTTTTGCGCAGGCGCCAATTGCGAAACCGTTGAAACGGTTCCTCTCCTAATCTAACGCATAAACACCGGGCTAAAGCCCGGTGAGAATGAGAAGGACTTTTTTGCGCAAAGCAGATTTTAATCATTCATGAAGACTGCCCTACACATCTTCGTTGCGCTTACGTTTTTCGCGATCCCGACGGTGGTGCTCTCGCAGCGCCGAACCGCACCGGCAAGCGCTTCATCAACCGCTATCACAATTCGGACTGAACCCAACGCCGTCGTTTGGGTGGACGAGATCCGCCGCGGCACGACAGGAGTTGATGGCAAGTTGGCGCTCTCGAAAGTTTCAAACGGACGTCACACCGTTCGCGTCCGCGCAATGGGATTTAAAGAAACGAGTGTGCCGTTTGTTCCCGTGCGCGGAAGTCAAACAATTCATCTGCTGCGTACGACTGATCAGGCTGAACTAAAGTTTCAAGAGGCAGAGGCGGCACACGACGCAGCGAAAACTGACGAAGCTCGCAACCAGGCAGTCGAACTCTACCGCGAGGCGTTGAAACTTCGCGGGACTTTTCCAACCGCACACCTGGGTCTGGCGCGTCTGTTGTTTGAGCTAAACAAAAACGAAGCGGCGCTCGCTGAGATTGAAGCAGCTCGGCGTGCGCGACCATCGTACGCCGAAGCTTCGGCTGTCGAAGGGCGTATCTATCGCGAGATGGCTTTCCTTGATGAAGCAGTGAACTCTTTCAATCGATCGTTGCGCGAAGCAAACGGTTTTCAGCCGGAAGCTCATGTGGGGTTAGCTAAGGTTTATGAAGATCGAGGCCAGTACGAACGTGCAGCTGTGGAATACCAGACAGCGATCAAACAACTATCAGATGCAGAGCCAGTGATTTATCAGATGTTGGGAGCTACTCTGGAGCGATTGGAAAAGTATAAGGAAGCAGTGGCTGCGTACGAGAAATTTCTCGAGCTTGCGCCGAACAGTAGTCTCGCGCCGGCGGTTCGTTCAATTCTCGATCAGGTGAAGCGCGAGGCAGCAGGCCGCGAGATTGTGCCGGAGGACAAGTAGTCAGTTGTCAGTTGGTTAGGTCTCTGTGTTGGTAGTTACCAGGTAGGCATTCACGACAGTGACAGCTGAAGTTAACAACGGACCACGGACAACTGACCACTAACCACTGACTACCGCCTACTGACCACTGACCACTTCGTATCCCGCTTTCACCCATGCACCTGTCCCGCCAGTCACGTTCAAAAGATTTTCAAATCCCATTTGTTGAAGGATGCTGGTAGCAGCACTTGATCGATAACCGCCTGCGCAGATCACTGCAGTACGTTTCTGTGGTAGCAGGTTTAGTTGCGGTAAGTCTTTCGTCAGTGAGGACAATGCCGCATGCCGTGCGCGTGGGACATGGCCGTTCGTGTACTCGGGCGTGCGTCGAACATCAACCACTTGGATGTTCGAGTCAGCCTCGAGTATGGAGTGCAGTTGTTCCACAGTGATCTGTTGAACCGTCGCGACCTCATAGCCGGCACTGGTCCAGGCTTTAATTCCGCCGCTCAGAAAACCTTGAACGTTCTCGATGCCAACACGAGCCAGACGAATAATCGCTTCGGCGACCTCTTCATCTGACTGCGCGACAATGATCACCGGCGCCTCTAGCGGAATGAGACAGCCCGCCCAGATCGCAAACTGACCGGCCAGACCAATGTTCAGCGACCCTGGAACATGAGCGGCGCCAAATTCTGAAGCCGGCCGCACATCCAAAACTATGCTGGCGGATTTACGATCGGAAACTTCCTGCGGAGATAACGGAACCGGAGCCGTCAGGTTCTGAATCGGTCGAGCACCGGCTCGATTGATCTCCGCGTCGCGAGGAAAATAAACCGGCGCTTCGGGCAAGTCGTTCGTCATTAACTCCACGAATTGTTCTTTACTCATTGGCTGCAGTGCGTAATTGAATTGTCGTTGCGCACCTATCGTTGATGAAGTCTCGCTCGACAGATTTCGGCCGCACATTGAGCCGGCGCCGTGAGCAGGAAACACTTCAAC
>Ga0070673_100002740_pt1 | contig 10812 bp, 6 predicted proteins | sample KBSM23metaG_FD_65342 | JGI IMG/M metagenome (GOLD analysis project Ga0070673, IMG submission 65342) | Miscanthus rhizosphere microbial communities from Kellogg Biological Station, Michigan, USA - KBS M2-3 metaG | ecosystem: Host-associated > Plants > Roots > Rhizosphere > Soil ...
GACATGCTGACTTCCATACCCTAGTCCGATCAACTAGCGAAGAGCCAAGCGTCTCTTAAAAAAGAAGAGAAGTCTGTTAGCCTGTACAGTGACTATTCCGCGTCTGAGCGATCCTCTTATTCCATCCTTGTCAAAAGAGCAAGGGAACTGCTTATTTCTCACGTTTCACTGGAATCCTAGCGCTCAACAGGCGGGCTTGCGACCTCATTCGACCGATTTCTTGTGGCATGTGTCGAGTCGCTTCACACTGGGCAACGATATCAGTTTTCCTGACTAAGGGATAGACCCGTGTGGCGGGACGATTGCGGTCTTCACTTGATCCATTTCCGGATTGGCCTGCCTCCTCAGGTCAAAAATATTGCTTGTTAAATGCCCAATGTGTTAGAGACATGACCTCACCGGTCTCTATCGGTACTGTTCTTGATGATACCTTTCGGAGTTCGAATTCTTATCATCGAGCCGCCATGCGTTCACTCCCCCCGCTTATCACAATCCTTTCACCGCTGCTTGCCAGCGGGCTAATCGGGTTGCTCGGCCGGACACTGAGCGAGCGGACAGCTAGGATTAGCATCTGGGCCCTGGCCATTTCCGCCGGCGCAGCCATCCTGACGCTGTACGATGTCGTTCAGCATGATGCCACTGCCCTGAAGTTCTCCGGCCTGCCTGCCCCCTTCATGCCTCTCATCTTGGTGGATCGGCTTGCGGGGGTGATGATGGTCCTCATCACCGGGGTGAGTGTTGTGATTCACGTCTATTCCCGGCGCTATATGCAAGGCGAACTGGGCTATATCAAATTTTTCGGTCTCTTAAGCCTGCTGACATTCGTCCTTCTAGGCCTAGTCACCAGCGGGAATTTGTTCTGGTTGCTCGTTTGTTGGCATGCCGTCACCTGGCTATTGAAAATTTTGCTGTCGTTCCATGAGGCGAGGCCCGCCGCCCGGCAAGCTGGGCGCACGGCCATGCGGGTGCTGTGCCTTGGCGATGCCGCCCTGTTGATCGCAATCATCATGACTTACGCGACATTCGGAACGCTCGATGTCACGGAATTGTTCCAAGCCGTGAAGGACCCGGCTACCGTCCCCGTACTATGGAAGGGAACATCGTGGGAGATGTCTTCGGTCTCCGCCATTACGATGGTGCTGGTCGTCACGATCATGACCAAGTCCGCCCAGTTTCCTTTCCACGTGTGGCTCCCCGGTACGATCGAGGCGCCGACGCCCGTGTCTGCCATGCTCCATGCGGGAATTGTGAACGCCGGGGGATTTCTCGTCAACCGATTGGCGCCTCTGTACGGCATGGCACCCACGACGCTCTACCTCCTCTTTGTCGTCGGGGCGCTCACCGCCTTGATCGGGGCCGCCGCGATGTTGGCTCAGCCCAGTATCAAGCGCACGCTCGTCTATTCCACCATGGGACAGATGGGCTATATGGTCATGGAGTGCGGCCTTGGCGCGTTCGCCCTCGCCATATTCCATCTCTGCGCTCACGGACTGTTTAAGGCCACCTTATTCCTTAACTCGGGGACGAATATCCATCGGGCTAGAACCGAGTTCAAGCTTCCGAGCCATCACGCCTTTAGAGAACCGGCCGGCTTTTCTTTCATGACATGGGCCACCGGGCTGATCATCACGCTCTTGCTGCCCCTTGTCATTGTGCTCATGGCTCACGGCGTGGTGAAGATCCCGCTCTTCGAGGCACAAGGCACGGTCATTTTTCTGTTCTTTGCATGGGTCACCTCGGCCCAAGCGATCTTTAGTCTCTATCGCCTTGAGGCCGTCGCGTCGTGGAAAGTGTCCGCCACCATGGTGGCGACGTTGAGCTTCATCGGGCTGACGTACTTGTGGGCCGGTGAGTCCTTCACTCATTTCCTCTATCCTGCGCCCGGTCAGGCCGCCGCGTACTTTCAGGCGGCGGCCTGGCACCAGGGCCTGTTCGATGCGTTCGTGGCGCTCTCAGCGCTCCTCATCATCGCAGTGTGGGTGATCTTGTATGGCAAAGCCCACGGCATACGACTGTTACTCCCCGCCTGGCTCGGTACGATTTACACCCGTGTCTATGTCGCGTTTCTGAGCGGCCTCTATGTGGAAGAGGTCCTTCATGCCCTCGCTCGTGCCCCGAAGCGCGTGCGCATCCGGCGGCATCGGACACGGGAATGAAGGCGTTCCGGCGCCTTCTTTCCCGACTCCGCAAAGGTTGACTAGATGATGACGATGCAGGAGCCTCAAAGGTTCACCGACGCGCAGCGGATGGAGCTGCGGTCTTATGTCGAGCTGGCCGGCGAAGTCATCTCGCAATATTGGCCGATGCGGACCTTCATCCATCACAACCCGCTTCACGGATTGGAATCACTTCCGTTCGATCAAGCCGTGCAGCGTGGCGCGCTCTTGTTCGGCGGAAAGGAGTATCTCGACAACGAGACCTTCCGCCGCTACGTCACGAGCGGGCGCATCCGTACGGAAGATCTGAAAGCCGCTCTCGAGCCGCTCGCAGTCGATAAAGCGGTCGACTTCGCCGGACGGGTCATGTCTCACCTCGACGTCCTCTGCAGCTCCATGATCCATGGCATCACGGAACCGTACCCACACCGAGGCGATGCAGTTCAGGATGACGACGCACGTACATTCTCCCGCATCGCGGCCTGGCTCCAGACCACCGTGGGCATCCCGGACATGGTCTCATACACCCCCTTAACGTTGTGGCCTTCTCTCGAATTGCCGTCCCGCGACACCCTCGGCACCTGGTGCGACCAAACCGTCGGGACATCGATAATCGAGACCATCAATCGGGAGATGGTGAAGTGGTGCAGTGTGTTCTTAGATGAAGGTGAAACAAGCTGGTCCATGCCTCACCGAGATCAGACGTTCTACGGAGCATGGACCTTTCTCGCTCAACATGACGTCACGCTTCGTTTGGTCGGCATTCGGGACGCCCCGAAGAAGATTCGCGCGCTCCCGGAGCGCCCGGAAGATGCGGTCCTGGACAGTTTGACAAGACTACGGATTCCCAAGCGTGCCTGGGAAGAGTACCTATCCCTGCACCTGGCCGCCATGCCCGGATGGACCGGCTATATCAAATGGCGCGCTCATCAGAGCGGATATCCCTGGCAACAGCAGTTCCCGATCGACCTGGTAAAATACCTCGCGGTCCGTCTCTTCTATGAGCGAGAACTCGTGGAAGCAACGTGCCGCGATCGTCTCGGCATCGCCGGAAATTATGACGACATTCGAGCATACATGGACAACTACCCGCACGGGTATTGGCTGCGACGCGAGTGGATTGCCGGACGTCTCCCGAAGCCGGCCGCCAAGCAAGCCCAGCGACTTTCCCGCTCCGATCAAAAGCCGGATCATTTAGCATGGGAGGAGTTGGGCCGGCAGCAATACGGCGTCCGCGTTGATCAGGATGTCCGGGACTGGTTAGAACGGGCGGCTCAATATCTGCTTCACCTGGCGCGGGCCCTGTCGGTCGATCCCGCCGCCATTGAATCGACTTCTCCGTCTGACGTCCGAACGTTGCTCAATTGGCTCGCCGGATTTCCGGTCTCGCAGCACGGACCCCGCTGGCTCGAAGCCTTCGAGTCAAACCATCGGCGACAGGCGCTGAACGATCTCGCGGCAGGGGCCCGCGCGGTCGCAGCCCGCACTTCGTCAGGCGATGAAGCGCAGTCGAGGGCGCTCGCTCAGATCGTATTTTGCATCGACGTCCGCTCGGAAGTCTTTCGCCGGCATCTCGAGCATCGCGGCGGGTATGAAACGTTGGGACTCGCCGGGTTTTTCGGCGTGCCGTTGGACTATCAACCCTTCAGTGCGCACCATGCGGTCTCCCATTGCCCGGTCCTCTTGAAACCAAAGAACCAGGTTCGCGAGGTACCCCGTAGCTATCACGGTGTCCTCGCCCAACGACACAAGACAGCGGCCCAACTCAGTAAGGCCGCGCACACGCTCCTGCACGACCTGACGGAAAACGTGATCACGCCCTATGTCATGGTCGAGGCCCTCGGTTGGTTCTTCGGTCTGCCCTTGTTGGGCAAGACGCTGCTGCCCCGTTGGTACCACACGACTAGCCGATGGCTGAAGCAGCTTTTGATGCCGTCCGTGGCGACGACCTTGACGGTCGACAAGATCACACCGGAAGAAGCCGAAGAAATGATTGCGGCCAAGCAGCATGCGCTCATTCGGGAGCTCGGACGAGAACGGTTTGGTCTCGCCGGCGCGGCTCTCTCTCCGGCGCTCTTGGAGAAGATCCGAAGGAAGGCGATCGGCCATGCGGACGGGATCAGCGGCGAGGCGACGAACACGTTGCCCTGCACTCCGGAGGCTGAAGAAGCATTTTATCAAGAACTGCGCGAGCGCCATCGGATCAGCCCGCGGGGGATTTCGGATCGGCTCGAACGTCTCACGCAAACGGGATTCTCCGTGACCGAACAAGCTTATTTCGTGGAGGCCGCGCTGCGATTGATGGGGTTGACCTCCAATTTCGCCCGCGTGATTCTGTTCTGCGCGCACGGCAGCACGTCCCAGAACAATCCGTACGAGTCGGCACTGGACTGCGGCGCCTGCGGCGGCAATCAGGGCCTGCCCAATGCCCGGATCATCGCCGCGATGGCCAATAAGTCCGCCGTCCGGGAACTGTTGCTGGCGCGCGGCATCAAGATCCCGAGCGATGCGCATTTCTTGGCGGCGCAGCACGATACCACCACCGACCGCGTCCGCATCATCGACATGGAAGATGTTCCGGCCACACATCGGAAAGACCTCACTCGCCTCATGACGGATTTGGAGGAAGCGGGCATCCCGACTGCCCTCGAGCGCGGCCTCGCTCTCGGCATGCCGACCGGGCCGATCGAGAAGACCGCCCGGCAACTCGCCAGCCGGCGAAGCGACGACTGGGCCGAGACCCGGCCGGAATGGGGGCTTTCAGGGAACAGCCTTATGGTGATCGGGCCACGCGCCTTGACTCAAACGGTGAATATGCGCGGCCGTGCTTTTCTCCATTCATACGACTCCCGGCAGGACGCGTCCGGAAAATTGCTCGAAACGATCATGACGGCGCCGCTCGTGGTCGCACAGTGGATCAACATGGAGCACTATTTCTCAACCGTCGATAACGAGGTCTACGGAAGCGGCAGCAAGATCTATCACAATGTGGTCGGCCGGATCGGCGTGATGACCGGCGCGTACAGCGACCTGCGCATCGGATTGCCCGCCCAGACGGTCTTAAACGGGCGCACGCCGTATCATGAGCCCATGCGGTTGCTGACCGTGATCGAGGCCCCGCGCGACCGCATCGGCGCGATCATCGACCGGCACTCGTTGCTTCAACAGTTGTTTCATCACGGGTGGGTTGGGCTCGTGGCGCTCGACCCTCGAGACCGCATGTTTTATCACTACGACCGCATCGCCGGATGGAGACGAGGAGGACAAGACGATGATCGGCTTAACGTTGCATCGGATGAAGGAAATCAAGATCATAGTTCAGGGCGAGCACCTGAAGTTTGCCACTGACCTGTTGGACCGGGTCGGGGCCACCGGGTACACCATCATCAATAACGTATCCGGCAAGGGCCATCATGGCTTTCACGAAGGCCATCTGTTGTTCAACGATACCAGTAGCCAGGTGATGATCTTCACGGTCGTGCCCGAGGAAAAGGTCGAGCCGATTCTGGCCGGCTTGGGGCCCCTCTTCAACAAGCACTCGGGGACCATGTTCGTCACCGACACGGCGGTCAGCCGCCGGGAGCACTTCATCGCCAAGTAACCTTCCGCCCGGGTCCTCGGCATATCGCACCGCTCGACGGTTTCGGTCTGTGGGCAGTCAGAATACGGGCTTGGTGGTCAGAAGCCCGTCGAACCCTCACCGTCCCTTTGGTAGGAGAGGAAAGAGCCAAGTGGTGTTTACGTATGGTTGAGATTGAAGAATGAAAAGCCGGTCTAAGAAAGGGTTACGGTTGAATCTTCAAGCCGATTTGATCGAACGGCTCGTGAGACGGCAAAATTGGTATGTGCAGAGGAACAGGCTTTCCGTTTGCCCAACGATCTGAAAATCACCAGTTAATGTGGCAAACGACTCTATCGAAGGTTGGTATGGAGGCCCCGGGCGGGTTCGAACCGCCGCATCGCAGTTTTAAGATGCACCAGTGAACGAGGGTTGAGAAAAAGCCAGCGCTGAATAGAGCATACTTAACGGCGATAGTGGCAATTGCGACGAAGGTAGGACAGACTTTGACTGTACGACTAATCGTAGCAGTGGAGTTGATTTTTTCTTTCGTTCTTTTTTCTCTCGGGCTGTAAAGGTTGATATGTCCATGTATGAAAAGCTGCAAATATCGAGAAGTTGCCGTGGCCATGTGGCGAAGTTTCCTAGGAAAATGAGAGAGTATGCTCTCCGTGACGCTGCTGAAATCAAGCTGTAAGGAGTGGCTTAAAAGTGGAAATACAATCCAATCCCGACCATCTCAATCTTCTGATTGAAAAACTGCCCATAGGGATTGAAGCCGTGATAGTACGACAGGAGAGCCCTGAGGCGGCGCGTGCTGCCCGGCCGATACCACTCCAGGCCGGCCACGACATTTGCATTCACATTCCACCCCTGTTCCTCCAACGTCTTGAAATCGGCCGCCATGATGGGCGCCATGTGCAGATCTTCGATGACGTCCTGCAAGAACGGCGAGGCGCGGTCCGGCGGACGTAGCTCAATGCCCCACTGGACTTTGCCCCGTTGGATCGCAGGCTCCCGATGCAGTAAATATCCGCCGCCGCCATAAAGCCGCAGCCACGCGAGATCGACCGACATCAATCCCTCCACTTCTTCGAACCTGAAATCGATTCGATTGATTCCGGGATTATCCAGCAGGAAATCATCACCCAAGTGGCTGCTCTGATGATAGAGTCGCACACGCGCCGAGAACGGTCCTTGCCGCCAGGTCACCGGGAGACCGACGACATAGTCTGCATTTATCAAATCCTTGGACGGCGCGTCGAGATTGAACTGCGCGAACACGCCACCTTGAATGCCCACCTGAAGCCCATTACAGTTGCCGTCGCGGTGCCCATACAGACCGAATGTCTCTCCGAAGGCCACCACTCCGGCGTTGATCGATTGATTCACATCACGGTACCGTATTCGCTGATAGCTCGTAACGAATTGAGGCTGCTTCGGATCTGCGGTGAGGGAGCGAAACACGTCATCCTGAGGAAACGCTATTCCCCTTGCCTGCTTGGCCGGCGCGGACGAGCGCGTTGTCTCCGTCGATGGGTAGCCGCAATCCGTAGGGGCAGGCGTGACGTTTTCCGCCGAGGCAAGAGGAACCACGGCGAAGGCAATCAGAACAGCTGCGCCACACGACATGACCCGCAACAACATGGACTGTGGTACTGAAAGTCTGCGTATTTCGCTATCGGTAAAGTTCCTACGTGTCAGTTTTATTTGTTAGTTCGCTTGCGTCGTTAATGCTAACGGACTCAACACCTCTCAAAATCGATTCTGCCCCTTCGCCTTCTGAGATCTGTTCGACGATGATTACCGATCAGCCTGGAGGAACCTTTGGGCACCGCCCTTACTTTTGGGAGGCGACCGCCGCACACCTTCACCACTTCTGAGGCTTTGCGGACCGCCGTTCATCAAACCGCGATCATGAGATAGCCAATGAAAGTCACTCTATGAAGGCTACGGACGTCCCAGCCACTGATCCCGGCGGCGCCGCTCCGACGTGCCCTGCCAGACGATCACCGCTCAGTTTCTGCGGTTCTCACTCCGTTAAAGTTTATCAGACCTGTCAGGTTTGACAGTATCTAACCCATCTGAGTCGTGGTACAAAGATACGCCTATTGCGATGGCGGGGCATCTCCGCTGTTTACAGAAAATGAACAAAGGCGCTGATCGAGATCCGGATCTTTTTTACTTCAAGAGGGAAAGACCCATGAATCGCTATCTCGCTGTTTCGTTAGTCGTATTTGGCATGACCGGTTGCACGAGCGTTCATTACAACGAGACCGACTGCGGCACGCTCCCTAGTGACACCTTCTGGTCTGGAAACGTCGCCCTTCAATGTCAGGAATATCGAAGGCTCCAGGCAGAAACGGCATATCGAACTGAAGTAAAACATTTCCTCGAGAGCTATCGGGAATGTGTGAACAAACAGGAAGGTTCTTTGGCCGATGTAAAGGAGCGCTGTTCAGTTTATGCTTTAGGTTTATACGATCCATCAATGGGGCCACATCCATCGAAATAACGGAGTCAGGCACTAGCCGAATGTAGGTTCTTGCCGAAGCGCTATTCGGTCATCAGAACCTCGTCAACTGATCAAAATCTTCGCCTCAGCTTCTCCAGGCGCAACAGCCTGCGCAGTCTTCTGATACGTCGTGCGTTCCGTGAAATTTGCAGGGAAGTTGAAAAGACTATATGCTGCGCTCTTCGAACCAGCCTTATGGCTCCAGGACAATCACGCTGGCCGCATGGTTGATGTTGGCCACCTGTACCACTGCCTGCTCGACGCTCTTCGAGCCCGGTCCGACGAGTGGGCCCCAGCAACTTCGTCAACACGAATCGTCTGCAAGCCAGGTTTTCGAGCCTTTGGATTGGACCGTCTCGCCACCTCTCACAGGTACTGCGGCGGACGATCCCATGGTCGTCAATCGGTACGGCACACCCGACTTGCAAGGCCAGCTGGAGCCGACCCGGCACGTCATGGAAGCACATTCTCCCATCCTGTTATGCGCTGGTTCGCCCGCTTCGAGAGAAACCGCCGACCAGGATCCATCGTGCAACCTATTTGCAAGCCAGGCCTTCGGACAGCCTCCTCCGAGGTGGAATGACCTAGGACTACGCCCGCCGCTTCGGCAGTCCTGGGTCCACCATCCCCGTCTGGTTCCACTTGGCAGCGATGTCGAGTTGAGGCTACCCGACAGCGAAATCCTTGCGCACCGGGACCGTGTCACATCAAGTCCCTTCCGAAATCCGTATGCAGGATTCCGCGATCAGCCGCTCTTCCATCGCGACAGCTCTCTCGCCCCCATGAATAATTCCACGCTCCCGGAGATCGGCCCCCCTCCGCCACACCACACGGTCAAGACATTTGGCACGCTGACAGCCCTCAGCTTGGTCGGCATCGGCGTGTATGCATGGGCTCCCTCATCCTTCACGGGGACCAAAAAGGACGGCAACGACGTGGAGGACGCCTGGGGGCACTTCAAACAGGCATGGACCAAACCGCCTGTGATCGACAAAGACCCCGTGGACGTGAACTATTTCGGGCATCCCTATGTTGGAATGAATTTCTACCTCTCCCAGCGAAACTACGGTGAAAGTCCCCTGTATTCCTTTCTCTTTTCAGCATTCACATCGACTTGTTTTGAATATCTCATTGAGAGCTGGTCAGAACGACCGAGCATTCAAGACCTGATCATCACCCCAGTGGTGGGATCGATTCTCGGGGAACTGGTCTACCGTGCCACTCAAGAAATGCGGAAGGATGGCTTCACGAAGGCAGAAAAGATTATTTTAACCATTATCAACCCGCTCTATGTGCTGCAAAATGGATATCGGTAGCACGTAGTCTTCACGCAACCACGGCCTGAGGCTATGATCGGTCGTTGGCCCACCATACCCGGGCATTTTTCATAACCCGGTAATTCGGACACCCCCAAATGAAGGACTCGATGCTGCCGTTGACCCAGGTCCGATACCCCTGACAATGCCAAATTTTATCGGGTTTTCCCACTAATGCTCATCTGCCACTATCGAGTGCTACCTAGGGCAGGTTTCCATTGGCAATTTGCCTCCTCTTTTTGTGTTTTCCACAGCGCGCTGTATGCTGATCAAGCGCTCGCCACATGCCAATTTTATTCTTCCGCCTTGGATTATGGTGGGTACGACTTATGCCAGTGGTCGAGAAAAGTGGCGGTGTGACAATAAAAGCCAGGCAACGGCACTGTATGGACATCTCAAGGCGGAAATCCGAGAGACCATATACTTCCCTGCCAAAATTTAAAAAGTCCCCAATCTTGACACTGGGACAATGGATAAAGCTTTATCGAGAAGGCATCACTTCGCCCGGACTCCATAATATGCATCACTACTGTAAATCCTGGTCCAAACTTCTTGGTCAGAAGATTTTGAACGGAGTCACGGGCGCATGACTTACGTCATGTTCAAGCGAAGCTGTTGGCAGAAGGCAAGCGATCAACACCAACCATCAATCGCTACTTCTCAGCTCTCCGCAGAGTTTTTATCTAGCGATTGCGGAAGGACATTTGACCAACAACCCCGTAAAAGGAGTCAAATTTTTTTTCTGAGCCATTAGGACGTTTTCGTTTTCTTTCAGATGCGGAAATAGGGCGGCTTCGCGAGGTAATGCGTCAGATGATTGGACAATCGTCGCTTTTGCACTGGAAACGGGCCCACGTCTATCTGAACAATCTGAACAATTCAACGCCCGATGGGATTGTGTGGACACTGAAGTTGGGGTGTTGACCGTGCCCCTCAGCAAATCGGTAAAACAAGACAGGTTATTTGAGCTGGGCGTCTATCAGAACCGTACGAGACCTGTCATCGTGGCCGACAAAGTCCGTTCCTTTTCTCAAGCCCACAAGATTCAGGCCGAGCGATGCAAGGGCGGAATCTTGTAGTAAAAGTTTATAATAATGGCCACGTGGCATACGTTGCGCCATACTTTTACTTCTAGGGCTGGCAGGGGTTGATATTCGAACAGTTCAGAAGTTAATGGGACATAGCACAATCACTATGACAATGCGGTATGCGCATCTAACCAAGCCCATTTGAGATCAGCCGTACATAGGGGTAGCCTTGACGATA
>Ga0070673_100002742_pt1 | contig 10811 bp, 11 predicted proteins | sample KBSM23metaG_FD_65342 | JGI IMG/M metagenome (GOLD analysis project Ga0070673, IMG submission 65342) | Miscanthus rhizosphere microbial communities from Kellogg Biological Station, Michigan, USA - KBS M2-3 metaG | ecosystem: Host-associated > Plants > Roots > Rhizosphere > Soil ...
GCCCACGAAGTAAGCGAACAGCTGCGCGTAGTACTTGTCGATGGTGTGAACCATCTCGAGCGCGTTGCTGACGCACGTGCCGCCCTGGTTGGCATTGCCGGTCCGGTGGGACACGGAGTGCGACTCCAGGGTCAGGCCGAGGTTCTTGTAGACGAAGTTCCCGGGCATCTTGACGAAGATGACGCGGTTGTTGTCGCACAGCGCCGTCAGCAGCGTGAGATCCATGAAGGTCTTCGCCGCTGTGTCGATGTCGATGCTGGTACCCAGCTTTGACGCAGTCGCAAGCCGCGAGCTCGTCAGGTTGAGGCCGTTCGGGTCGATGGCGGTGGCCATCGAGCACATCGCGCCGTTCGTGCCCATGCCCGGCGTCGCGTAGTGCAGCAGCTCCGTCCAGTCGCTGACCCTCCGCAGGTCGTCGCCGCTCATCTTGAGGGCCTTGTAACGGTTCAGATCGTCCCGGACGCAATCGATGATGCTCTTGCCCTTCGCCACCGCGTAGGTGTCCGGGTTCACGCTCCCCGAACCGAACAGCCCCGTGAGGGTGCTGTAGAGCGCCATCGGCGAGCTCACCCCCGGGAAGATCTCCTGGGCCTTTGACCACGAGATGATGTGCATGGTGTTCGTGGGGCCGCCGCTCGCGCCGTTGATCTCGATGAAAAGCGGCGCCGCCCCGTTCCGGTTCACCTGCTGCGCGCAGACGTGATCCAGCGACGGGCCGGTCGGCTTGGCCGCCTGCTTCGGGCTGACGCCCGACGGATCGGACGTGTCGAAGCCGCTGTCGGCGTTCGGGGTCACCGGCTGACAGGTGAAGAACGACCCGTTGACCTGAGTGTGGGGATCGTTCTTCTGACCGTAGGTGCCCTCGTTGCTCCACTCGTTCATGGACCGGACGCCCCGAACCATGAGCAGCTTCTTCGCGTAAGGCGCCATCGGCTGCAGCGTATCCATGGCCATGTAGTCGGCCGTGGCCAGCGGGCCATGCGACAGCTTCGGGAACCAGCGGTCGGTCAGGCAGCCGTAGTGCGTGTAGAAGACGATCAGCCGCTGCGGGGTCGCCGCGGTCATTCCCTGCGCTTTCGCCTCGCGCTCGAGGACTGAGGGGAGGAAGGGCGCGGCAACGGCCGCACCACCCAGGCCACGGAGCATCGTTCTGCGATTGAATATTTTCATGGTCTGATTTCCCTTCAGTTCCCGACGGTCCGCAGGAGGAAGGAGTCCGATTTGGTGAAGTCAGCCATCATGCTGGCGATCGAGTAGCTGGGGTTGGCGAGGTTGGCCGTCAGTTGATCGACCACGCACCCGTCGTTCAACGTGGAGGGCCTGTTCGCCGCAAAGTTGACCCACGCCCCGGCGTAGAAGCGCTGGGCGTTCGGTGAGGCCGCGATTCCGGTCATCAGCTCGGCGGCCGTCGACATCGTCTGCTTGGTGACGCCGTCGAAGCTGATGTCGGCCGTCGAGTTGATGGTGCCGCCGAGCGGATCTTTGTCCTGCCATCCCCCCACGGCGTCGTAGTGCTCGAGCACGAAACCCGGCGGGTTGACCTTGAGGGTATGGCAGGCGCTGCAGGGCGAGACGCCGGTGAGCGCCTCGACGGCTTCCCGCTGTGTCTTGTAGTTCCCCGTCGGGATGCCCGCCTTCACGGCGTTCGGATCGGGCGTGCCGGTCGGGACGTTGAGGACGCGCCCGGTGATGAACGCCCCACGGAGAATGGGGCTGGTCGAGTCGTAGTGAGAGAACGTGCTCAGGAAGCCGATGCGGGTGAGGAACCCGGGCCGCTTGGTCGCGTCGAGGGCCATCTTGACGGGCGTCGTGCTGGAGGAGGTGACTCCATAAATACCCGCCGTGTCCTTGGTGACGAAGGCGGTGGGGCTGAGGAGCAGATCCTTGAAGCCGCCCCCGTTCATCACCACGTCACTGAAGAAGGAGTCGAGCTCCTGCATCGCGACGTTGTAGGTCCCGGGCTGGAAGCTCGGGTACTTGGTGGTGTCGTGGGTGTTGTTGTTGACCCAGTGCGAGCCGGTCGAGATGTCGGCATAACGCTGGTGGAAAGACGTCGCGACGCCCGCCGCCTTGGGGTCGGCGAGCAGGCGCTTCGCCTGCGTCGCAACCAGGTCCGGCGTACCGAGCTGGTTGTTGTCCGCCGCAGAGCTGAGCATGGGATCCGGGAGATCGTTCCAGAGCAGAAGCGAGAGCTTCGTCGCGACCTCGAAGTTGTTCAGCTTGAACGACGAACCTTGCGGGCTGTCCGTCGCCAGCTGAGGGACCATGATGAAGGTGGGCGACGCGAGGAAGGCCTCGAGGATCGCCGAGGCGACGTCCGCAGACGTATGCGTCTGGGTCAGGCTGTTGAACCGCATGAAGCTCGTGACCTCGGCGTCGGTCAGCGGACGGCGGAACGCCTTGCGACCGAACGTCTTGATGGTGTCGGTGAGACAGCTGGCCTGGGCCGCGTCGCAGGTGATGAACTTCGCCTTCGCGGTGGCGTTGCCCATGACCTGGGTGGCGATCAACCCGGCGGCGCTCAGGTACCCGTTCCAGGTGACATCGGTGAGGCTGCCGTCAGAGTCGGCGCCGATCAGGGTCAGGACGTCGGCCCCGGGCGTGATGCCGAACAGACTGTTGATCACGGTCGCGTACTGGACCTTCGTCAGCCGCGGAATCTGACTCGATGCCGGTATGCCGGGCGCGCAGTTCGACGTCGGCGGCACCACGATGCCGGTTCCGCCCGCCCCGGCCGCGCCGGCACCCCCGGTGCTGCCGGCGGATCCAGCGGGGCCCGCTGTGCCGGCAACGCCGGCGCCGGTGGACCCGGAGCTGCCGGAGTTGCTCTGACCAACCTCGCCGGCGCAGCCGGCCAGGCCGCCTAACAGGAAGACCCAAAGACTTTTGCGAATGGCATGCATCTGCATCTCATCCTGCCCTTCTGCTGGAGCATCGCGATCCTGGCGGGGCGCGGGCGGCTCAAACGGGAACTTTGCCTATCGATGCCGTGACCGCCCAATACCAGCTCACCGGAATGACCGCCGCGTACGTTGTTCGTGATCCGTCGGGCACATTTCAATCGATGCAATGCTCGACAACGATTGGTTGCCGTAGTGGGCAAACCCTTCGGCACTTTTTTTTCAGACTGTCGTTCGTACACGCAACGACGGTTTCCGCGTAAGCGGTGACGGCATCTACGATGAAGTCTTCGCCGTTGTCGTGCCTTCGCCACGCGTCCCCGATGTGATCCCGCTCGGCAGTCCAGTCCTCGCGAAGATCCGAAAGCCGTTCAGCGTGAGGTCGTCGGCGACCACGCATTCCAAGCAGACGAACACCGCGGTGTTCCGGGCAGCGGCGAACTCGAAGCGTTCGACGCGCTTGTTGCCGTCCTCGCCGTGACTCATCGCGATCCGGCAGCCGTCTACATCCGGATTTTCATAAATGCGATCTGCTCAATCGGTTGCCACACGCAGATCGGAAGGTGGTAATTCAGATCCAGGGGCGGGGCACGCATCGGCGGCCGGCGGAATTCGGCCGCGGATGTCGCCTCGGGGAGGTTCACCCTGAGATCGCAGTCGTCTCATCAACGCGTTTGCTCGTTCGTGGCGCCGGTCGCGGTCGCGCTCGTCGCCGCGGTGGATTGCTCGGTCGACAGCAGCGGCCTCGGGAGCGCGGGGAGCACGAAAATGGTGGTCGGTACCGGCGGCAGCTCGGCGAGCATGGGTGGACGTGGCGGCGGAGCCGCGCCGGGCGACACCGCCGGTTCAGGTGGCGCCGGCCCTGGCGGCACGATCGGTTCGGGCGCCGCCGCCGCGGGCGGCAACACCGGGTCTAGCGGGGCAGCCGCCGGCGGCGACACCGGTGCCGGCGGCCAGCTTGGCACCGATGACGCCGCTGCGGGCAAGGGCGGCGACGGCGGTTCGGGCGAGGCCCGTGACGGAGGCGAGGCATCCGACGTAGCGCAGGTCGCGATGGGCTGCGCGGACGGGACGCGTGAGGCTTTCGCGGATCCGGCGCGCTTCCCGGCGATCGCGGGCTGCGCAGGAGGCTGGTCGGTTCCCGGCTTGGTGACCGAGCGGTCGCTGGCTCCCGGCTGCGCACGCGCGGCCGGGAACGACGGCAGCAACGCGACAGGCATCGACTGCACCGTAGAAGATCTCTGCGCTGATGGATGGCACGTTTGTCGCGGCGCGAACGAGCTCACGCAGATGAGCGTCACCTGCAAAGATTCCGGCATCGCGCCCGCGACCGCCGGGGGCGGCGCGATCTTCTTCGCCACCCGCCAGCGCGGGACCGCGCCGACCGGCTGCTCAGTCGAGGCAACGATGGGCGCCAACAACGTTCACGGCTGCGGAAACTTCGGGCGGGTCGAGGACCCCGGTTGCGCACCCCCGCTCGATCGACAGCTCGAGAACACGGTCTGCGCCGTCAATCCGCCATGGTCGTGTAGCGATCCGACCAGCATCATGACGGAGGCGACGGTGGTGACGAAACCGGGGTCCGCGCGGGGCGGCGTCCTGTGTTGCCGTTGACTTCGAGGACTTGCGCCCGCGCAAGCGGCAATCGACCATCCGCCCGTTTCGTCTTCGCGACGGTGCTGGCGGCGGCGGTGGCCGCGCCCGCGACGCGTGCCGCGGCCGCCGAGGGGCGGGACGCGCCGCCCATGGGTAGGGTCGCCGTGAAGCGGGGCGTGCAGTCGCCCGAGGGCCTGTTCACCGTGCGCCTCAACGTGCTCGTCAGCGCGAGCGCGGGAGCGTTCGGCAAGCCGACGTCGATCGCGCCCGATCTGTACTACGGCGTGTCGGACGCGCTTCAGATCGGCCTCCTGCACACCGGGCCCATGGGGTGGCAGACGGAGCCGGGCGCCGGGCTCTGCCTCACGGGCACGAGCGGTGGATGCTCACACGTCTATGACAACGTCGGCTTCGACGTCATGTACGGGCTCCTCCACGGAAACTTCCACCTTTCGTTCCACACGTCCCTGTACCTCTTTCGCATCTCCGCGCCGCTGTGGGTGATGTGGACCGCGGGCTTCACGGGCAAACTCCATTTCACCGACGTCGTCGCGATCCTCTTCAACCCGCAGATCGGCGTCGCGCTCACGCACCGCGACGCCAACGAGGACCAGCTCTTCGTCCCGCTCGAGCTCCAGTTCCAGGCGGGCCAGGCCGTGTCGCTCAAGATCCTCTCGGGCGCCAGCGGCCAGCTCTCGGCGTTGGCCGACACCGTGCGCGTTCCGCTGGGTGTTGGCGTGGTGGGCAACGTCAGCAGATCGTTCGATCTCGGCCTGCGCGTGAGCTTCGACAACCTGCTCGGCCACCAAGCAGCCGGCGTCTCGCGCACCGACGAGCGCTCGATCGCCGTGCTCGCGGTCTTCCGAGCGTAGCCGCAAGGAGGGGACGTGAGCTCAAATACCGTCGGGATTCGGGTCGGTCGTTTGATGGAGATCTCCGTGCAAGAAGGCTTTCGCTCGGTGGAGGACGTCGAGAAACAGCGCGCCCGCATCACCGCCGCGCTCGACACGATACCGAAGAACCAGTTGGTCGTGATCGCCGCGGACTGGCGCCAATGCCAGCTGATGTCTCAGGCAGCCGCCAACGCCATGGGTCCGATGATCGGCGACTTCAACGCCCGCATCGAACGCAGCGCGATCCTCGGATCTCCGACGTCGCCGGTCGCCGTGCTGCAGTTCCTGCGCGTCGTGCGAGAGTCACGACATCCGGCACGACGCGTTTACGAGGAGCGCGGCCCGCTGCTGACCTGGCTCTGCGAGTGCCTGACAGATGCGGAGCGCGAGCGCCTCATCGAGTTCATTCTTCCAGCCCGCGATTCGGGTTGCTGAGGCGCCGCGCGACTACCGTCCGCCCAAGCGGCGTCCTTGCCCGAGCTCGGGGCAAGTGTCGCGCAAGAGCGGTATCCTCCTCAAACCTTGCCGTTCCGGCTCCCGCTCCTCGCACCGCTCGTAGCCGCTGTCTTGCTCGGCGGCGCCTGCGGCCGCCGTGTGTACCTCGGCAATCTCGGGGACGGAGGCGGCGCGGGCATTCTCTGGCAGGCCACGTTCGAGCCGGGTGATCTGTCCGAGTGGCGGGCCGACGGCAACGGCGGTGTCTACACGGACGGCCAGGCGCCCGATCCCGTCGCGACGCAGGACCAGGCCCACCGCGGGCGATACAGCGGGCTGGTGGTGTTCTCGCCGACCTCGGGGGCGGCGTTCAGCTACCTCTACCGCGAGCAACCAATCCCGTCACAGGCGTACTACGGCGCCTGGTTCCTCATCCCCACGTCGCTGCAGGTCCGATCGTTCCTGAGCCTCCTCCACTTCGGCTATCACCAGACCGCCGACGACCCGAATACCACCGCGATCTGGGACTTCGACTTGCAGCCGGAGACCGACGGATCGCTGGTCCCGCGCCTCTACCAGACCGGCGCCGCAAGCCCCGTCGCCGCTCAACCCGCCGTGCCCGTCCCGCCCGCCACCTGGGTCCACTTCGAGCTGCTGTTCAAGAAGGCCGCGGACGCCACCGGACATATCGTCGTCTGGCAAAACGGCGTACAGGTCATGGACGTGCAGAACGTCGTCACCGCCCCGACCGACTGGATTCAGTGGGACGTCGGAGGCGGCTCGCTAGACGTCATCACTCCAACCCCGCTCTCCATCTACATAGACGACGTCACCATCAGCTCGACCCGTCTGGGTCCGTAGCCCTGACCCCGCGCTACGCGCGCGCGCCCGAGATGAGCGCGCTGTTTCGAGCCACCGTCTCGACGACGAAGCGCGCAACCGCTCTCACGTTGGCGGAGAGGCGTGCCTCGCGGCGGTACACGAGCGCCATCTCGTGCGTCGCCACGACCGCCGGCGTGAGGCGCTTCATCGCCGGCTCTGCGTCGCCGACCAGGCACGGCACGACGGCGATCCCGACCCCGCTCGCGGCGGCGGCGACGACGTCGGTCATCTCCCGGCTCCGCACCGCGATCGTCACCTGTGACGCGCGGGCCTCGATCCATTTCGCGCCGGGCGAGGCGGCGAGAGCGACGTCGAACCCGATGACCTCGTGGCCGGTGAGGTCGTCGAGGTCGACGCGCCCGGGGTGTCGGTCGAGGTAGGCCTGGGCCGCGTAGAGGGACCAGCCCGTCGTGCAGAGGCGGCGCGTGACGAGGTCGTCGCTGACGATGGCGCGGGCGCGAATCGCGAGGTCGGCCTCGCCGCGCCCCAGGTCGACGGGTCGCGCGCCGCTCACGATCTCGAGCGAGAGCTCGGGGTGGGCGCGCCTCAGGTCGGCGAGCGCCGCGCTGAACAGGCGCGTGAACCCGGAAGGCACGGCCAGCTTGACGCGTGCCTTCTCCGCTTCGACGAGAGCCCGAGCCGCAACGACGGTGCGCTCGACGCCCTCCGCGAGCGGCGCGAGCTTCTCGCCGAGCGCCGTGAGGCGCAGCCCATCGGCGCCGCGCGCGACGAGGGCGGCGCCGAACCTCTGCTCGAGCGCCGAGAGACGGCGACCCACCGTCGAGTGCTCGACGCGCAACGCGCGCGCCGCGCCTGCCAGTGACCTGGTGCGCGTCACTTGCAGGAAGTAGCGCAGGTCATCCCAGTCGAATTCGCCGCCGGCCACGCCGCGACTCTACAGGAGGGCCCCCCCCTGTGCATTCCTGCACAGCCCTGGGCATTTTCTCCGAATCGCGCGCGACGCCCGGCGCTGCCAGGCTCTCCTCAACGACGTCGCGACGGATGCGGCGGCGCAACGATGGGAGGACATCATGGCCGTATTGGTGATCGCGGACGTCGAGGGACAGACGCCGGAGGGGTACGACGGAATGTTGGCGCAGATGGCCGAGCCGATGCGCCGCGCGAAGGGCTTCATCAGCCACCTCGCGGGCCCGAACGGCGACAGGTGGCGCGTCATCGAGGTGTGGGAGACGAAGGAGGATGCGACGAAGTGGTTCGCGGAGGTCGTCCAGCCGAACCTCCCGCCCGGCGTCAAGCCCCGGCGCTCGCTTCACGAGGTCCATGCGCTCGTGACGAAGTGACAGCGAGCGGGCTCAGCCGAGCTCTTCGGCGAGCCCGATGAGAAGTCCTTCCGGCCCTCGGATGTAGCAGAGGCGATACGCGTCTTCGTACTGGACCACTTCGCCGACGAGTTGCGCGCCGCGCTCGCGCAGCCGGTCGAGCGTGTCGTCGATGTCGTCCACCGCGAACATGACGCGCAGGTAGCCGAGGGCGTTCACCGGGGCGTTCCGATGATCGGCGATCACGGGCGTGAGATATCGACAGAGCTCCAGTTTGCTGTGGCCGTCGGGCGTGCGCATCATGGCGACTTCGACGCGCTGATCGCGCACGCCCGTCACGCGCCCTGCCCACTCGCCTTCGATCGTCGCGCGTCCTTCGAGCTCCAGGCCCAGCTCGGCGAAAAACGCGACGGCGGTATCGAGCGACTCCACCACGATGCCGACATTGTCCATCCGCTTGACCGTCATCGACGCTCCACCTTCAAGGCCCGGCGCGGCGGGCGATGACTTCGAGGATCCCGTCGAAGGCGTCGCGCAATGCCCACGCTTTCGCCACGCTCCCTCGCCGCGCGTCAGCTTCGCGCAATCCCGCGCCGAGCGCTTGCTTGGCGGCCGCGCAGCCGCCGAGGCTCTTGGTCAACGCCTTGACGGTCGTCGCGTAGATGCTGAAGCAGGCGTCGAACTCGCCGTCGTTGTACATGGGCGCGCCCACGTCGATGGCGCTCTGGATGGTGCGGCCCAGCTTGGTGACGGCTTCGGGTGAACAGTCGGCGAGCACCGCGAGCGAGTGATGCGGGACGTTCCGGGGCGGCGCCGCAGGCATTTTCCTCGGCTTCGGGCGGCCGCGTTGCGCGACGGCTTCGAGCAGCCCATCGAACGCATCCCGCATCGCCCACGCTTTGTCCGAGTAGTCCCCGAGCCGATCCGCGCGCTCCATGCCGGCGTCGAGCGCCTGGGCGGCAGGCGTGCAGCCGGCCACCTTGCGCTTGATCTCCCTCCCGGTCGATTCGTAGATGCGGTAGCAGGCTTCATGCTGCCCATCGTTGTACAGAGGAACGCCGATTGAGATCGCGTCGTCGATGCGCCTCGCGACCTCCGCCGTCTCGGCGCCCGAACAACTATCGAGAAATCCCGCGTCGTGCCGGGGAACGCTCCTGCGAAGCTCGGTCCCGGTCGTCGCCGGCGGTTTCCAGCGCGCCACCGGCGTGCCCTGATTCGCGAGCAGGAGTGGCTTCACCGCGTTGATGGGGATACCGAAGTTGAGGTTCTGGCCTTTGATCAGCACCAGGGTCGCCACGCCTATGACCTCACCGCGATCGTTCAGGAGCGGGCCGCCCGACGAGCCGGGTGAAATCGGCGCGGAGATCTGGAGCAGGGTGAGCTTGGGCGTCAGCTCACGAATCCCGCTGACGAGGCCGTCCGAGACCGTGTGGTCGAGGCCCAGCGGGTGTCCGATGGCGACGACGCGATCCCCGGCGCGCGCGGACTGACTGTCGCCGAGCGGCAGCGCCGCCACCTTCAGGCCACGCGCGCGAAGCACCGCCAGATCGTGAACCTCGTCCGTCGCCATGACCTCGAGATCCGTGATCTCGCGGGAATCCGAGAGCACGACGGTGATCGGCCCCCCCGAGGCGAGGACGTGCAGGCTGGTCGCGACGCGCCCGTCCTTTCCCGCGACGAATCCGCTGCCGAGACCGGTGGCCGTCTTGATGAGCACGACCGATGCGCTGGCGCGCGCCGAGATCTGCGCGGGCGTCAGAGATCCGCCCGCAGCCGGTTCAGCCCCTGCGCTGCGGGATACCGCCGCCAGCACCGCCGCCACGAGATACAAGGACTGGCGGGTTCGCGTCGTCATTCGTTCCACGCAAGCCTACCCGTCCTGCCCGGTGCGCGTCGAGGACCGACGTTGCGTCACGCTGGGACGACGGGCGGCGGTCCCATGGGACACCTCAGCCGACGCGCTGCGCGTGCGGGGAAATCGCTGGCGAAGCTCGGTCCGCGGCGTGGCATCTCGATTGCTCGAGAGCGCGGCATGCACTCACGTTGGATTGTGGTCGCGCTGATCATGGCGGGCGCGGCGGGTTGCGGCGCGCCGGCGGATTCTCTGGTTGATGACGCCGTCGGCGCTGGAGGCACCGGCGGCGCCAACCCGCAGGGCACCGGCGCGGGCGGCGGCGCCGGCACGCAGGGAACCGGCGCCGGGTCCGGAACGGGCACCGGCGGCGCCGGCACGCAGGGAGCGATCGCGTCCTGCGCTTACTATCCGGGGTACACCAGCTACTGCGATGGCGATGCCTCCATCCACCATACGGCGGGCACGCCGATCTGCCGCGAGAACGATTCCTACTGCTACACCGATGCGCCGCGGAACACTTCGGAAGACAACGGCCCCTGCCTGTTTCAGACCACCTGGACGGTGGTGTCGTTCATGGGTACGTGCGCCGACTTCGATGCCTACGGCCGCGGCGAGCGCGAATGCCTGGCCGACAGCCAGTGCGGTCCGGACGGCGCCAAGTGCGTCGCGTTCAAGTGCATCTGCGGCGGTCAACCCTGCCCGAAGCCGATGCCGCCCGGTGGTGAAGGCGGTGGCGGTAGCGCGGGCACGGGCGAGTCGTCTGGTTCCGGTTCCGGTGGCAGCACCGGAACGGGCGGCAGTGACCCTAGCGGCGCGGGCGGCAACACGACGACCGGCGCGGGCGGGAGTGGCATGACCGGCGCGGGTGGCAGCATCGCGCCGCCTGGACCTCCGGGGCCTCCTTAATCAGTCCTCCTCGTCCTCCTCGTCCCCCTCGAACGAGGACGGCTCGGCATACCACGGCTCGCCT
>Ga0070673_100002743_pt1 | contig 10811 bp, 8 predicted proteins | sample KBSM23metaG_FD_65342 | JGI IMG/M metagenome (GOLD analysis project Ga0070673, IMG submission 65342) | Miscanthus rhizosphere microbial communities from Kellogg Biological Station, Michigan, USA - KBS M2-3 metaG | ecosystem: Host-associated > Plants > Roots > Rhizosphere > Soil ...
CACCCGATGGGCGCCCGCGCGCGCCACCAGCCGGCGCGCGAACGCGTAGAACGCGACCGTCGTCACCAGCACCACCACGACCAGCGCGTAGACGAACGGGTTGCGGCCCAGATCCTTCAGCCCCGCGTAGATCTGGACCGACGTCACGCGCTGGAAATCGCACATCAGCGGGACGCCCAGCTCGGTGAACGCCCAGATGAACACGATGCTCGTCGCGGCGAAGATGCTGGGCAGGATCGCCGGCAGCGTGATCTTGCGAAACAGCCGCAGGCCGCGGCAGCCCAGGCTGCGCGCCGCCTCTTCCATCTCGGGATTGACGCCCGTCAGCGCGGCCTGCACGTTGAAGAAGACGATCGGATAGAGGTGCAGCGCGGTCAGCGCCACCACGACGGCGAACCGCCCGTCGCGCAGCCAGTCGATCGGCGCGCGCGGATCGCCGAGCCCGATCCGTTCGAGCAGCGCATTGAGCGCGCCGGCGCGGGCGAGCAGGAACTTCATGCCCACCGCGCCCACGAAGGGCGGCACCATCAGCGGCAACGGAACCAGCGCCGCGAACAGGCGCCGCCCCGGAAAATCGTAACGGTGCAGGACCAGCGCGGCGCCGATTCCCAGGACGCAGGCGACGGTGCTGCTGAGGACGGCGATCGCCAGCGCGTTGAGCAGACCCTCCAGGTAGATCGGATTGCGGAACACGGTGGCGACGTACGCGAACGTGAGGCGGCCGCGGCCATCGACGAACGCCCCTCGCACCCCCTCGGCCAGCGGCCACAGCAGCAGCGCCCCCAGCAGCGCCGCCACGACGGCGATGACGGCGATCGCGAGCGCGTTGGGGCGCTTCATCTTCATCGGCCCGCCCGCGCCAGCGCCGTCACGCGCCGGTACTGGTCCCGAAAGCCGGACACCAGGCGGATCGCCAGGCGCGCCTCGTCCATCGGATCCGGCGACTGCAGCGCTTTGCGCAGCGGTCCGGCCACGGTGGGGTAATCGACGGCCGAGACGTCGTTGAACAGCGCGGCCGCTTGGGCGGGGAAGCCGGCGGCGGCCAGCGCGGCGTACGCCTCCTGCAGCTCGCGCTCGGGTTCGACGCACATCACGCGCACGACGAAGGCAATCGCGCCGTACAGCGGCCCGGTCCAGTCGCGGTGGTAGACGAATTCTCGCTCCTGCACGTAGGGCCTGTCGTCGGGGTCGGCGCGGTAGGCGTCGAACTGCGGGTCATACAGGTGCGGCACGATGGGCAGGCGGCGGAGGGTGTACCGCTCGGGGCCGCCGGGCGTGCCGTGGCGAAAGCTCCACAGCTTCTGACCTTCGTCCGAAAGCACGAACTCGATGAACTCGATCGCGAGCGCGCGGTTCGGCGCCCCGCGCAGCACCGCGATCGGATCGGGGTTGATCGACGTCTCGCCGCGCGCGGTGACGAAACCGACGCTTCCCGGGCGGCCGAACGTCGCCGCCGCCTCGGCCTGGAACCGCCCGTAGTAGTCGATGCACATCCCGACCGCGGCGTCGCCCGCCGAGACGTCGAGCGCGATCTTGGTCGACTGATCGGAGAAGTAGCGGGCGTTGCCGCCCAGGCGCCGGAGCAGCCGCATCGCCTCGATCCAGCCGTCGCGGGTGGCGGCGGCGTCCAGCGCGGCGGCGTCCTGGACCCCCGCCGCCGCGGCGCGCATGCGTGCGTCGCTCATCTGCTTCTGGACGATCATCTCGATCGCCTTGCCGCTGGTCGCGCTCTTGGACGGATCGGTCAGCGCGAGCTGCCCGTGGAAGATCGGCTCGGCGACGGCGCTCCACGAGGCGGGCGGCTCCGTGACGCCGAGGCGCGCGAGGGCGTCGCGGTTGTAGCAGATGCCGAAACTGGAGAGACACGCGCCCACCCAGCGCCCGTCGTGATCCCAGAACGTCTCGCCGCCCAGCTCGGCCGGGATGCCGCCCGGGCCGAACAGCTCCGGGTGGCGGCGGACGATCCCGACGTCGACGATGCGGCCGGCGGCGGCGTACTTGACGAACTCCGGGCTGCCGCCGCCGAACACGACGTCGACCCCGGCGCTGACGTTCGAGGCGAGGAACGCCCGGCGCGCCTCCGCGACGTCGCCGGTGGCGCCGTCCGGCACCGGCTGTGAGAAACCTGCCGCGATCTCGGCCGTCCAGCGGCGGTGCAGATCGTCGCGCCAGTGGCGTTCGAACGACGACGCGAACTCGGACGCGAGGGTGCGCGCGATCTCCGCGGCGCCGCCCGGCGAGCGCCAGTCGAGCTCGACGTGGCGCCCGCGGCGGGCCATGTGCGCCCGGAAGGCGCGGTTGAATTCGTAGCGAATCGATTCGTTGTTGGCGGTGATGATGATCAGCCGCTCGGGCGCGAGCGCCGTCTCCGGCTGCGCGGGCTTTCGTGGCCGCGCCACGAACGGCACCAGCAGCACGGCGAGCAGCGCCGCGAACGCCAGCCGGGGTGAGTGCAGGCGTTTCATGCGGCGGGGCCCGGCGTGGTCGGCGATGTCGACGATGTGGAATCGACCGGCAGCAGCACGACGTCGGCGGGCGCCACCTCGTACGTCGCGGAGGCCGTCGCGATCGCCGCGGCGGTCGGGTTCAATTCGTAGCTGGTCAGCGACGCGTCCCCGATGCGCAGCTTGCGTTCGGCGATCTCGCCCAGGTACAGCGAGCCGTCGCCGCGCACCTCGCCGCGCAGCACGTTCGGCGAAACCGGCGCCGCCGTGGCGCGGAGACACTCGGGCCGGATCGAGACCAGGACGTCATCGCCGGCGGCGGGCGAGAACGTCTGGTCGCGCGCGGCGACCAGCACGCCGATCGGGCTCTGCACGCGGACGCCGCCCGCGTCGGCACCGACGACCCGCGCCTCGAACAGGTTGGTCTCGCCGATGAACGTGGCCACCGCGCGCGACCGCGGCCGCCGGTAGATCTCGGCGGGCGCGCCGATCTGGAGGATGCGCCCCTTCTGCATCACGGCGATGCGATCGGCGATGGCCAGCGCTTCCTTCTGATCGTGCGTGACGTAGATGGTCGTCAGTCCGGCCGACTTGCACAGCCGGCGGATCTCGTCGCGCATCGACTGGCGCAGCTTCGCGTCGAGGTTCGACAGCGGTTCGTCCAGCAGCAGGCAGCGCGGGCGGATCACCAGCGCGCGGGCGAGCGCCACGCGCTGCTGCTCGCCTCCCGACAGCTCGTCGATGGGCCGCCGGCCGTACCCGCCCATGCGCGTCGACTCCAGCGCGGCCTCGACGCGCGACGCGATCTCGGCCGCCGGCACGCGGCGCTCGCGCAGGCCGAAGCCGACGTTCTCGGCGACGGTCATGTGCGGCCACAGGGCGAAGCTCTGGAACACCATGCCGACGTCGCGCGCGTGCGGTGGCCGCCCCGACATCTCGTCCTCGTCGAAGCGGATCGAACCGCCGCTCGGCTCGACGAACCCGGCGATCGATCGCAGCAGCGTGGTCTTGCCGCAGCCGCTCGGTCCGAGCAGCATCAGCAATTCGCCGCTCGCAACCGCCACGCTCACGCGATCGAGGACCGTGGTCGCGTCGTAACGCACCACCAGGTCTCGAACGGTGATCGCCGCCATCGCGCGATGATAGATGAAAGAGGTTAAACTGGCGCCGTGTAGAGGAGGTCGTTCATGCGTCGATGCTTAGTTGTTGCTTTGGCCCTCGCCGCGGGGGTGTTCGTTCCCGCCGCCGCGCACGCCCACTTCATCCTGCAGGAGCCGATGAGCCGGACCGAGCAGGGCGACCTGGGGGATCCGCAGAAGACCGCGCCGTGCGGTCCTGGTCCCGGGGAGGCCTCGGTCCCCACCGGGATCGTCGCGACGCTGTCGCAGGGCGGTACGGTGAGGGTGACGATCAACGAGACCGTCCCGCATCCCGGCCACTACCGCGTCGCGCTCTCGACGACGGGTCAGACCGGCCTGCCCGCCGATCCGCCCGTGACGCCGTCGGCGTCCGACCAGTGCGCCACCAAGGAGATCATGAACCCGCCCGTCTATCCCGTGCTCGCGGACGGGATGCTCCCGCACACCGCCGCGTTCAGCGGGCCGCAATCCTTCACGGTGCAGCTACCGGCCAACGTGACCTGCAACGCCAACTGCGTCCTGCAGGTGACGGAGTACATGCAGAATCACGGCGCGCCCTGCTTCTATCACCACTGCGCCGACGTCGTGATCCTGCCGCCCGACGGCACGATCGACGCGGGCGGCGGCGGCACCACCGGCGGCACCGGTACGGGCGGCAGCGCGGGAGCCAGCGGTGATTCGGGCTGCAGTTGCACCGCCGCCGCCGCGCGCACGTCGCTGTCCGGCGTCCTCGCGGGGCTGGCGGTCGTGGCGCTGCGGCGCCGCCGGAGGCGCTGACACGATCACGGGCAGATCACGGCGTCAAACCGACCGTTCACGCCTTCTCCGGGACTGCCGAACTTCAGACCTCCGCTGAACGGGTCGCCGAAGGGGTCGTTCGGGCCGCCGCAGCCGATCGCCACCACCAGTGCGGCGCAGTACGCCGGTGCCAACTTCACGATCGTAATGTTACGCCAATGACCGGGCGGGCTCACCCACCGGCCTGGAACACGAACGGGAAGCTGAGCTCGACGGGCGCCTTGGCGGGCGGCGCGAACCGCCAGCGCGCCACCAGCGCGCGCACGCAGCCCGCGACGTCGGGGGACTCCAGCGTATCGTCGTCGATCTCGACGGCGGAGACCGTTCCGGCGGCGGCGATGGTGAAGCGAACGACCAGCTTGCCGGCCAGCGTCGGTTTCTGCTTGAGGGCGCGTTCGTAACAGGCGGCGATCCCCTTGCGCCGGTTGCGGATCTCGCGCGCGATCGATTCGGGGTCGGCCTCGCCGCCCTCGATGACCGGCGGGTGCACCTTCAGGCGCGAGGCGACGTCGCGCTCCGCGACCGGGCCGGTCGCGGTCGGATCGGAGATCCCTTTCTGGCCGCGCAGGTTGGTCTCGCCCACGGTCCCCGTTCCGGTGCCCGGTGCGCGCAGGTTGTGTAGCGAGCTGGTGCTGGCGACGCCGATGCCGCCGACGTTACGGAGCGCCTCCTCCAGCGGCTGGTCGACGCCACCCGAGGACAGCACGTCGGTGAGCGGCGACGAGCCATCCGCCGTGCGCGCGGTGAGGACCCGGATCAGGCCGATGTTCTTGACGGCATTCTCCACGTCGATCGGCTTGTCGGGCGTGGGCCGCGGGCGGCTCGGGATCGGGCGCGGGGCGTGGGGGCGTGGTTCGGTCGTGGGGTGATCGGGCGTCGCGGCGGTCGTGGCGGGCGGGATCGGGCGCGGGACGTGGATGGTCTGGCGGATGAAGCGATCCGGGATCTCTTCCAGCGACGGCCGCCGCGGCCAGTCGACCTGGCGCAGGTAGACGACGAAGACGATGTGCAGCAGCGCGGTCACCGCCAGCGCCAGCGCGAACCAGAGATCGACCTCGGCCAGCACGCGGCGGCGGACCGAGAGCGGAAGCTGCGGGCGCGGCTGTGGCGGCGGCGGGCGCAGCAACTGGAACAGCACGGTCGTGTCGCCGACCGTCACCTTGCCGCGCGCCCTGTCCGACAGCGGGATGGCGCGCAGCGGCTCGCCGGCGGCGCGCGCGTCGAAGGTCTTCACGTCAGCGCCGTCGGCGACACGCGCGCTCATGTCGCCGCCGAGGTGCAGGAGGCAGCGGCCCCCGCGCTCCTCGAACAGGCGCCAGCGCAGCGGCACGCCGTCCCAAGGCACGATGAACGTGCTGCGCGGCGACGTCCCGATGGTGACGTCGCCGGGCCGCGCCAGCACGCGCTCCTCGACGATCCGGCGTCCGTGGACGATGCCGACGCGAAGCATGCGGCGCTCGGGACGCCGCGGTGAACCGAGAGTGGGGGCGGTCGAAGGGGAAGCGCTCATGCCCGGCGCTTCTGCACGGCGCGGGCCGGGCCGATCGCCGCGGATGATCGCGGCTGTGCGTTGTTGGTGCGGGACCCGTTGCTCCCCGCCGGGGAGCGACTTGCTCCCTCGTCAGCGCAAGCTGAGCGCGCCGCGCTCGAGGTCCGACAGGACGGCGTCGATGGCGGCCACCCCCCGAACCATCTCCGGCGCCTCCATGATCAGCGCGGGGATGAAGCGCAGGACGTTCGCCTCGCCCACGGCGGGCAGCACCAGCACCGCCTCGCGCTCGGCGATCGCGGCGGCGACGACCGACGCGTAGAGGCCCCGTCGCTGCAGGTCCCCGATCGCGTCGCCCGCGCCCGCCGGCGGCGGGTGCAGCTCGATCGCGGCGAGCAGGCCGTGCGCGCGCACGGCGCGCACCGTCGCCGGGTGTCGCTCCGCCAGCCCCGCCAGCGCGGCGTGCAGCCGGCCGGCCTTGTCGGGCAGCCCCGGCAGCAGCGCGTCCAGCTCGCGCAGCGTGACCAGGCCCGCGAGGCAGGCGAGGTTGTTGTTGGCGAACGTCGACAGGTGGCGCAGCGCGAAGTCGTCGGTCCACAGCCGTTCCGACGTGAGGCACGCCCCGATCGGAAACAGGCCGCCGCCCAGCGCCTTCGCCGCCAGCAGCACGTCGGGCGCGACCGCCTCGCGCTCGCAGGCGAACAGCGTTCCTGTCCGGCCCAGCCCGGTCTGGACCTCGTCGACGACCAGCGCGACGCCGTGGCGCGTGCAGGCCGCCCGCGCGCGCGACAGATAGCCCGCCGGCGGGGCGTGCGCGCCGCGCCGGCCCTGGATCGGCTCGACGAGGAAGGCCGCGATCTCGCCGCCGTCACGCGCGAGCCGCGCGTCGAGCGCATCGGCGTCGCCGTAGGGCACGCTGTCGAAGCCCGCGGGCAGCGGGCCGAAGCCGTCCCGGTATTCGGGCTGGCCGCTGGCCGCCATCGCGCCATACGTCGACCCGTGGTAGGCGCCGTCGGTGGTCAGCACGCGCGCGCGTCCCGTCGCCGCGCGCGTCAGCTTGATCGCGGCTTCGACCGTTTCGGCACCCGAGTTGGTGAACACGCAGCGCGCGATCCCGGCCGGCGCGCGCCGCACCAGCTCTTCGGCCAGCGCCTCCGCGTGGGGCGCGCGGTACGGCTGCAGGAAGGCGGGCGTGCCCGCGGCCAGCGCGTCGCGCACGGCCGCCACGACCGCGGGCGGGTTGTGGCCCAGCGCCAGCACGCCGTACTGCGCCCAGCAGTCGAGGTATTCGCGGCCGGCGGCGTCGACCAGACGTGTGCCGTCGCCGCGCACGAACGTTCGGTCTGACGCGAGCGCCGTGAGCATCGCCTTTATGGTCGGATTCAAAGCGGGCTTCGTCGACACCGTCAGGACCTCCGCGTTACAGAGTGGTCTCGTAGATTCGATATGTCTTGGTTCGGTGGCCGCCCATGGCGGTGATGGTCGGGTGGACAGCCTCGTTGTCTTCCCAGACCATCGACAGCTCGCCGCCTCGGTAGCCGAGCCGCCGCGCCGCCTCGCGCAGCTCGAGGCACAGCAACAGCTCGATGCCGCGCCGCCGGTAGCCGGGCCGGACGCCCAGCGCCAGCAGCCGCAGCTGGTTGATGGCGCGCAGCCCGCGGGCGACGCGCAGCCAGCCGAACGGGAACAGCCGGCCATCGGGGACGCGCGCCAGCGCCTGGTTGAAGTCGGGCATCGCCAGGACGATGCCGGCGGGGACGCCGCCGACCTCCGCGAACAGCACCAGCTCGGGCCGGAACAGCGCGCGGAACTGCGCGGCCGCGAAGCGCAGCTCCGCCGACGTGATCGGGACGTAGCCGCGCGTCTGCGCCAGCACCTCGTTCAGCAGCTGCTCGCCGCGGTCGACCTCGGCGTCGTAGTCGGCGACGCGCAGGGGCCGCACCGCGATGCGCCCGCGCCTGCGGATCGCCGCCGCCGCGCGCAGCAGGCGCGGATCGACCTCGGCGTCGACGTCCGCCCACCAGGCGTGCAGATCGCGCGCGCGCCGCAGGCCGTAGCCGTCCAGCAGATCGGCGTAGTAGGGCGGGTTGTACGCGAGCTGCACGGCCGGCGGCGCGTCGAAGCCGTCGACCAGCAACGCATACTCCTCGTTCTGCGAGTGCGTGAACGGCCCGCGCATCACCGTCATCCCGCGTCCGCGCAGCCAGCCGGCCGCCGCGTTCAGCAACGCATCCGACGCCGCGCGATCGTTCTCGCACTCGAACGCGCCGAAGAAGCCGGTGCGCGCCTCGTGCAGCGCCGCGTACGAATGGTTCACGACCGCCTCGATCCGTCCCACCGGCCGTCCCGCCCGCCGCGCCACGAAGAACGCCGCGTCCGCGTGGGCGAAGAACGGGTGCCGCGCCTTGCTGAACAGGTCGCGCCGCTCACGACGCAGCGGCGCCACGAACCGGGGATCGCCGCGATACAGCCGGTAGGGCAGGGCGAGGAACTCGCGGTGGGCCCGCCCGGACTCCGCGGCAACAACCTCGACGGCGGCGGCGGTCACAGGCCGTACCTCGCGCGCTCGGCCGCGACCCGGCGTCCCTGGTAGCGGGCCAGCGTCAGGATCGAGAGCATCGGGTTGACGCCGCACGATCCGGGGAACGACGACGAATCGCAGACCATCAGGTTGCGGACCTGGTGCGATTCGCAGCGCGCGTCGACCACCGACGTCGCAGGGTCCGCGCCCATCTTGGCGGTTCCCTGGCAGTGCGAGGATCCCAGCACCTTGGCGCCGTCGAAGCGGAGCTGCCTGCACAGCGCGGCCTGCGACGGGTCCGTGAAGCGGGGCGTATCCAGCGGCGGCAGCGGCTCCTCCAGCGGCAGCAGCACCTCGCGCGCGCCCGACGCGAACATCACCCCGACGGCCTTCTCCGCGCCCAGAGCCAGCCGCTCCCGGTCCGACGGCGACAGCTCGTAGAGGATGCGCGCCTGCCCGGCGGCCGCATCCCAGGCGACGCGGTTCTCGGCCACGACAGAGTCCAGAAGCATGACGCCGAAGGTGCCCAGCCGCTTCGCCTGGCGCATCAGCTCGAAATGTTCGACGCCGACGCCGGGCAGCGTCGCCGCCCCGGCGCCCAGCGGCGCGAACAGGCACTGCAGGAAGAAGCCGTGCGGGGCGACGAAGTGGTCGCTGTACATCGTCCCTTCGATCCCGGTGTCCGCCGCGACGTCGTGGTCGAAGATGCCGACGATCCCCAGGCTCGGGTGCAGGACCAGCCCGCGCCCGATCGTCGCGTGCGGATCGGGGTGACCCGATCGCTGCAGCAACGCGGGCGATTCGATGGCGCCCGCCGATACGATCACCAGACCGGCGCGGAAGCGGACGGGCCCCGCGGGGAACGCGTTCGGCCGCGAGCCCTCGCGGGTCGGCAGGATCCGCCCGCGGGCGCCGACCGCGCGCCGCGCGTCGCCGTCGCCAGCGAGCTCGATCGCGTCGATGGCGCAGTGGTGGACCAGGGTGACGCCGCGCGCGACGGCGTCCCGGACATAGGTGACCATCGTCCCCTGCTTGGCGTCGGTCGAACAGCCCGCGAAGCAGAACCCGCAGCCGACGCAGTCGCGCATGTTCAGCTCGAACTTCCGCACCCCGATCCGCAGGGCGCGACAGCCACCGGCGAACAGGCGGTTGTTCTCGTTGACCTCGTCGTCGCCGGGCTCGTGCACGTTGAGACGCGCCCGCACCTCCGCCAGGCAGGCGGCCATGTTCAAGCCGGCGACGCCGTGATCGGACGCCGTCCGATCGAACGAGAACCCCTCGAGGCCGCGCGCGCGGCGCCAGCCCTCCCACACCGCCGGGACGGGATCGAGGCACAGCGCGACGTTCACGGTCGTCCCGCCGCCGACGCACTCGCCGCCGCGCACCGAGATGGCGCCGTCGTCGGTCGTGCGCGAGCCGCCGCCGGCGTACAGCCGCTGCACCATCTGCCATTCGCGCCGGGTCATCGCCTCGCGACCGAAGTTGCCGCCGCGTTCGACCAGGACGATGCGCAGATCGGTCCGCTCGGCCAGCGTCGCCGCCAGCACCGCCCCGGCGGCTCCGGAGCCGATGATCAGGACGTCGCAGTCGATCGTCACGCCGGCGCCTCGTATCCGACCGCCTGGCTGAGCTCGGGCAGCGAGTAGGCCGCGATCATGACCATCGACTTCACGCCCGCGTAGAAGCGGCGCTGCGCGGGCGTCCCGGCGCGGGCGCACATGCGCAGGGCGGCGCGGCGGTCAGCGAGCGGCGCCGCGGCGAAGCTCTGCCCGCCGGCCTGGGCCGCGAACGCGTGGTCGAACGCGACCAGCGCGGCGCGCATCGGGTCGCCGCCGTCGCCCGCGAGCGGAAAATACTCGAGCACCCGCTGCTCCACGCTGCCGACGGCGACCGCCGGGAACGCCGGATGATCGAAGGCCAGCATCGCCTCGATCAACGCGCGCAGGACGGGTCGCCAGCCGTCGCCGGCGGTGCCGGCGAGGAGCGCCGCGGCCAGCTCGCCGGCGTGCGAGTCGTGCAGCGCGTGCCCGCCGTCGCCGACGCGCACGACGGTCAGGCCGCGCAGCGGCGCAAGCCCCGCCAGCTCCCGCGTGTCGAGCAGGCGATCGCGCTCGCCGTACCAGAGCTCGACGGGGACGCGCAGCGCGCTCAGCAGCGGACGGCCGTCGGGCAGCGCCGCCAGCAGGTCCACCGTCTCGCCGCGCATGCGCGCCACGTCCGCGATCAGCGAGATCGTCTGGCGCGCCCACACCGCCGAGGCGCCGGCCGCGGCCAGGCTGAACAGCGCCGCCCAGACGCCGGTCACCAGCGACAGGGGCGGGCGATGCAGCGCGCGCAGCAGGCCCGGAAACCGCGCGAGCAGGCGCCCCTCGATGCTGCCGCCGATGAGACCGCGGTGAAGGTAGGGCGCCAGCAAGATC
>Ga0070673_100002750_pt1 | contig 10800 bp, 9 predicted proteins | sample KBSM23metaG_FD_65342 | JGI IMG/M metagenome (GOLD analysis project Ga0070673, IMG submission 65342) | Miscanthus rhizosphere microbial communities from Kellogg Biological Station, Michigan, USA - KBS M2-3 metaG | ecosystem: Host-associated > Plants > Roots > Rhizosphere > Soil ...
CTGCGCGAATACGAGCGCGGCGTCGTGTTCCAGCTCGGCCGCTTCTGGGCCGTCAAGGGGCCGGGGCTGGTGATCCTGGTGCCGGGCATCCAGCAGATGGTGCGGGTCAGCCTGCGGCTGGTCGTGATGGACATCCCGAAGCAGGACGTGATCACCCACGACAACGTCTCGGTCAAGGTCAACGCGGTGCTGTACTTCAAGGTCGTCGACCCGCAGAAGGCGGTGATCCAGGTCGAGAATTTTCTCGTCGCGACGAGCCAGCTCGCGCAGACCACCTTGCGCGCGGTGCTCGGCAAGCACGAGCTCGACGCGCTGCTGTCGGAGCGCGACAAGCTCAACCTCGATGTACAGAAGATCCTCGACGCCCAGACCGAGGCCTGGGGCATCAAGGTCGCCAATGTCGAGATCAAGGATGTCGACATCGACCTGACGATGGTGCGCGCGATCGCCCGCCAGGCCGAGGCCGAGCGCGAGCGCCGAGCCAAGGTGATCCACGCAGAAGGCGAGCTGCAGGCGTCGCACCAGCTGAGCGAGGCGGCCGAGATCCTGGCGCGCCATCCGCAGGCGCTGCAGCTGCGCTACCTCGAGACCCTGACCGTGATCGCGGCCGACAAGAACTCGACCATCGTGTTCCCGCTGCCGCTGGACATCATCGCGCCGCTGCTCGACGCGATGAAGGCGCGCTCGGGCTAGGCCTTTGGCCGATGGGGGATTGGGCTCCCGCGCAGAAGTGTCACGCTTTCTTTCGTGCGGCGTGTCGATCCGCGTGCGCGCCGCCCGTCGTGTCGATGTGGCGCGCGCATCGGCGTCGCCATCCGACCCCACCTGAAAGGAGATCCGCGATGAACTATGTCGATGGTTTTGTTCTGGCCGTCCCGACGGCCAAACGCGAGGCCTTCCGCCAGCATGCCCAGGCCGCGGCCGAGGTCTTCAAGGAATACGGCGCGCTGAGCGTCTTCGAATGCTGGGGCGACGACGTGCCCGAGGGCAAGCTGACGTCGTTCCCGATGGCCGTCAAGCGCCAGGACGACGAGACGGTGGTCTTCTCGTGGATCACCTGGCCGTCGCGCCAGGCCCGCGACGACGGCATGAAGAAAGTGATGGCCGACCCGCGCCTCCAGCCCGAAACGAACCCGATGCCGTTCGACGGCAAGCGGATGATCTACGGCGGCTTCCAGGTCATCGTCAGCGCGTAGGCCGACGGCTACCGGACCCTCTTCGCCAGGAGCACCCCATGCACAAGATCACCCCGTTCCTCTGGTATGCCAGGGAAGCCGAGGAGGCCGCCGCGTTCTACGCATCGGTCTTCCCCGACTCGCGCGTGACCCGCGTCACCGCGCTGCCGACCGAATCGCCGAGCGGCCCGCCGGGCTCGGTGAAGGTCGTCGATTTCACGCTCTTCGGCCAGCCGTTCACCGCGATGAGCGCCGGCCCGCTCGACCCGTTCAACCACGCGGTGTCGTTCGTCGTCAACTGCACCGACCAGGTCGAGCTCGACCGCTACTGGAACGCGCTGCTCGACAACGGCGGCACGGCCGAGCAATGCGGCTGGCTCAAGGACCGCTACGGGCTGTCGTGGCAGATCGTGCCGACCGTGCTGGCCGAGATGATCTCCGCCCCTGACCGGGCACGCGCAAAGCGGGCGGCCGACGCGATGATGAAGATGGTCAAGATCGACATCGCGGCCTTGCAGGCGGCCTTCGCCGAACCGGCCGGCTGACGGCGACGCGCGGCGGCCGCACTCCATCCGCCGGTTCAGGCCGCCGCGGCGAAGCGGTAGATGCCGTCGGCGCCGCGACTTCGCGTCAGCCGGCCGGCCAGCCACAGCGCATGCAGGTGCGCGACCGATTCGCCCATTGCGAAGGTCGTCTGGTGCAGGTCGAGGTGACGCTTGAACAGCAGCATCAGCAGGTCGGCGGCGCTGCACGGCGCCTCGGCGCAGGCCGTCATCACGTCGGCGAGCCGCTCGTCATGGTGCGCGACGAGCTGGTCGATGCGGGTGTGCAGGCCGCGGAACGGCCGGCCGTGCGACGGCAGCACCAGCGTGTCGGCCGGCAGCGCCTTCAGGCGCGTGATCGAGTCGAGGTACAGGGTCAGCGGGTTCGATTCGGGCTCGACATCGTGCACGCTGATGTTGGTCGAGATGCGCGGCAGCACCATGTCGCCGCTGATCAGCGTGCCCAGGGCCTCGCCATGCAGCGCGATGTGCTCGGGCGCGTGGCCGTAGCCGGCGATGCAGCGCCAGTCGTGCGCGCCGATGCGCAGCAGGTCGCCGTCCATCACGCGCCGGTAAGACTTCGGCACCTGCGGCACCATGCTCGCGTAGTAGTTGGTGCGGGCCTTGATCTTCTCTTGCGACGCCGGATCGGTCAGGCCGTGGCTGGCCATGAAGCGCGCGGTCTCGGCGCCGCCGAAGCCGGTGACCGCGGTGCTCGCCAGCCGCGCGGTGTTGTAGTCGGTCGCGCTGCACCACAGCCGCACCTCGCGGGTCGCGGTGCTCCATCGCTCGGTCAGCCAGTGGGCCAGGCCCATGTGGTCGGGGTGCATGTGCGTGACGATCACGCGCAGCACCGGCAGCCCCTGCAGCTCGTTGGCGAAGACCTGTTCCCACGCGGCCCGCGTCGCATCGTTGGTGATGCCGCAGTCGACGATGCTCCAGCCGTCGATGCCGTCGAGCCGGTCGCGCAGCAGCCACAGGTTGATGTGGTCGAGCTGGAACGGCAGCTGCATGCGCAGCCAGCGCACGCCGGGCGCGACCTCGAGCGTCGCGCCGCCCTCGGGCACCACGGCGCCGAAGGGGTAGTCGAGCTGCTGTTCCAGCGGGCTCATCTGCGCCGCCTTCGGATCTGTGCTCATGCGTGGGCCCAACCCTTACACTTTACGTATACGTCAATCAATCGGGCAGTGTACGTCGTGCGGCCCGGCCCTGCTGTCGCCAACATGTCGCCGTCACCGACGCCACCGTCCGCCGCCACCTACTCGATCGGCGAGCTCGCGCGCGAATTCGACCTGACGACGCGCGCGATCCGCTTCTACGAAGACTGCGGCCTGCTCACGCCGCGGCGCAGCGGCCGCAACCGCGTCTACAGCCAGCGCGACCGCACCCGGCTGAAGCTGACCCTGCGCGGCAAGCGCCTCGGCCTGACGCTGGCCGAGGTCAAGCAACTGGTCGACATGTACGAGTCGCCGCGCGACACGCAGGCGCAGCTGCGCGCCTTCCTGATCGTGCTGGCGTCGCACCGCGCCCAGCTCGAGCAGCAGCTGGCCGATCTGCATGCCACGCTCGACGAGGTGCGTGCCCACGAAAAAGAGGCGCAGCGCCTGCTCGCGAAGGGCGCACGTCGCTGAAGGGCTGTGAACGCCATGGCCGCACCCGCGTCGGGCGCCAGCCCGGCGACCAGTGCAGGGTTCGACACTGTGCAGCACTTAAGAAAGCCGATGGATTTGTCGTCCTGGCTAGGCGCAAACCGCAGCGATACCCGAAGGTATCGCGAGGATTTGCAACGACGCCAGGGCGGCAAAGACGCGGCTTGATGTGCTGCACGGTGTCGAACCCTGCACTAGCATCGAGACCGCGACCGGCACGACGACGCCCGGCGCTGATCCACCCCAAGGAGACTGCCATGACCGACCTGCCCGGCCTGAACTTCCAGCTCGGTGACGACGTCGACGCGCTGCGCGACGCGGTGCGCGATTTCGCGCAGGCCGAGATCGCGCCGCGCGCCGCCGAGATCGACCGCTCCGACCAGTTCCCGATGGACCTGTGGCGCAAGATGGGCGCGCTCGGCGTGCTCGGCATCACGGTCGGCGACGAGTACGGCGGCGCCGGCATGGGCTACCTCGCGCACATGATCGCGATGGAGGAGATCAGCCGCGCCAGCGCGTCCGTCGGCCTCAGCTACGGCGCGCACAGCAACCTGTGCGTGAACCAGATCAAGCGCAACGGCAACGACGCGCAGCGCGCGAAGTACCTGCCCAAGCTGATCAGCGGCGAGCATGTCGGCGCGCTCGCGATGAGCGAGCCGGGTGCCGGCTCCGACGTGATCTCGATGAAGCTGAAGGCGCAAGACCGCGGCGACCACTACCTGCTCAACGGAAGCAAGATGTGGATCACCAACGGGCCCGACGCCGACACCCTGGTCGTCTATGCGAAGACCGAGCCCGAGCTCGGTGCGCGCGGCGTCACCGCGTTCCTGATCGAGAAAGGCATGAAGGGCTTCGGCATCGCGCAAAAGCTCGACAAGCTCGGCATGCGCGGCAGCCACACCGGCGAGCTGGTGTTCGACAACGTCGAGGTGCCGGCCGAGAACGTGCTCGGCGGCCTGAACGGCGGCGCCAAGGTGCTGATGAGCGGCCTCGACTACGAGCGCGCGGTGCTGACCGGCGGGCCGCTCGGGATCATGCAGTCGGTGATGGACGCGGTCGTGCCGTACATCCACGACCGCAAGCAGTTCGGCCAGAGCATCGGCGAGTTCCAGCTGATCCAGGGCAAGGTCGCCGACATGTACACCGTGCTGCAGGCCGGGCGGGCGTTCGCGTACACGGTGGCGAAGAACCTCGATCTGCTGGGCAGCGATCACGTGCGCCAGGTGCGCAAGGACTGCGCCAGCGTGATCCTGTGGTGCGCCGAGAAGGCGACCTGGATGGCCGGCGAGGGCGTGCAGATCTTCGGCGGCAACGGCTACATCAACGACTACCCGCTCGGCCGCCTGTGGCGAGACGCGAAGCTGTACGAGATCGGCGCCGGCACCAGCGAGATCCGGCGCATGCTGATCGGGCGCGAGCTGTTCGCCGAGACGATGTAGGCGGCGCGCGCCGCGTCTTTCTTGCACGCGGCGTCACCCCGTTCACGGCGCTGCGCCGTGCAAGGCATGTCGACACCTCGTTCAGGAGATCCGCATGCCCAGCCGCCGCCTCTTCATCGCCCTGGCCGCCGTCGCGGCCGCCACCGCCGCCATGCCGGCGTGCGCGCATGGCCGTCTTGTCGACGTCGAGATCATCGACCGCGAACTGGCGCAGCCGCTGCCGCTGCATTGGCACCGCGGCGACGCCTGGATCGCCGGCCGGCCTGGCGGCCGCTACGCGGTGCGCCTGAGCAACCGCAGCGGCCAGCGCGTGCTGGTCGTGCTGTCGGTCGACGGCGTCAACGCGGTCAGCGGCGACACCGCGGCGCTCGGCCAGGCGGGCTATGTGCTGGCACCGTGGCAGGCGACAGAGATCACTGGCTGGCGCAAGAGCCTGAGCGAGGCGGCCGCGTTCTACTTCACTGCGCTGCCCGATTCGTACGCAGCGCGCACCAGCCGGCCCGACAACGTCGGCGTGATCGGCGTCGCGGTGTTTCGCGAGCGCGAGCGCGCGCTGGTGGCGCCGCCCGCGCTCGATGGCGGCGCGATGCCGCAGCGCGAGATGAACCGCGACCGCGGCGCGGCCGCGCAGGAGGCTGCGCCCGCGCCGTCGGCGAAGGCCGCCGCGCGCGACGAGCGCCTGGGCACCGGCCATGGCGAACGCGAATTTGCGCCGGTCACGCAAACGCAGTTCGAGCGTGCCAGCGAGCGCCCGGCGGAGTCGACCCTGCTGCGCTACGACAGCCGCGAGAACCTGCTCGCCAGCGGCGTGATCCGGCTGCTGGCGCCGCGCCGCGCGCCCGAGCCGTTCCCGGGCTTCGTGCCCGACCCGCCGGGTTGAGTCGCCGGGTTGAGTCGCCGCAGCGAAGCGCGAATGAAATTGCGCAGCGTAGGCGACTCGCTCAAAGGCTCGCCGCAGCCTTTCGATCACCCCATGCCTCGCAGCGGCTGACCGCGCGCCGCCCAGCGGCCGGCTTCGGCGGTGCGGCGCGGTGCGTACACTGCGCGAAATTGTTGCGGTGCCGCACTCATGACGACTCAACTCGACGAACTCCTCGAAAGCAACCGGCTCTGGGCCGAGAAGACCGAGGCGCGCAGCCCCGGCTTCTTCACCAAGCTGCTGACCCAGCAGGCGCCCCAGTACCTGTGGATCGGCTGCGCCGACAGCCGCGTGCCGGCGAACGAGCTGGTCGACCTGCTGCCCGGCGAGCTGTTCGTGCACCGCAATGTCGGCAACGTGGTCGTGCACTCCGACCTCAACTGCCTGTCGGTGATGCAGTTCGCGACCGACCTGCTGCGCGTCGGCCACATCATCATCGTCGGCCACTCCGGCTGCGGCGGCGTGAAGGCGGCGCTGAACGACCTGCGCGTCGGCCTGGCCGACAACTGGATCCGCCATGTGCAAGACGTGCGCAACCGCCACCGCGCCTGGCTCGAGACCGTGGCGCCGGAGCGTCGCATCGACGCGCTGTGCGAGCTCAACGTGATCGAGCAGGCGCTCAATGCCTGCCAGACCACCGTCGTGCAGGATGCCTGGGGCCGCGGCCAGTCGCTGACCGTGCACGGCTGGTTCTACGGCCTGGCCAACGGGCTGCTGCAGGACCTGAAGATGACGGTGTCGGGCTCGGCCGAGATGACCGAGACCTACGATCGCGCGATCGGCGCGGTGCAGGCACGCTACGCGGCCGACGCGCGCGACTGATGCCCGCGGCCTTTCCGACGGCGCTGACCGATCCGCGCGCGTTCGACATCGCGCAGGCAATGCTCGACGGCTTCGACCGCCACTACACCTTGTTCCGCGCCGCCAGCGCCGACGCGAAGCGCCGCTTCGAGCAGGCCGACTGGCACGGCCAGCAGCGCGCGCAGCGCGAGCGCATCGAGTACTACGACCTGCGCGTCGACGAAGGCGCCGAGCGGTTGCAGCGCGAGTTCCAGGCTTCGGAGCTGCCGAAGGACGTCTGGCAGCAGGTCAAGCTGCACTACATCGGGCTGCTGACCGACCACCACCAGCCCGAGCTCGCCGAGACCTTCTTCAACTCGGTGACGACGAAGATCCTGCACCGCAGCTACTTCCACAACGACTTCATCTTCGTGCGCCCGGCGATCTCGACCGAGTACATCGAGAACGACGAGCCGGCGTCGCAGCCGACCTACCGCGCCTACTACCCGACGCGCGCGACGATGCGCGAGACCTGGCTGCGCATCGTCGACAACTTCCAGCTGCAGCGGCCGTTCGAAGACCTGGGCCGCGACATCGACTGCGTGCTCGCCGCGGTCGACGCGCAGCTCGGCGAGTACCGGATGCGGGCGAACTTCCAGGTCCAGGTGCTGAGCTCGCTGTTCTATCGCAACAAGGGCGCGTACCTGGTCGGCAAGATCATCAACGGCTTCAACGAGACGCCGTTCGCGCTGCCGATCCTGCACAACGAGGAAGCCGGCGGCCGGCTCGTCATCGACACCGTGCTGTTCGGTGAAGACGACCTGCTGCTGCTGTTCAGCTTCGCGCGCGCCTATTTCATGGTGACGATGGAGGTGCCGTCGGCCTACGTGCAGTTCCTGCGCTCGATGATGCCGCGCAAGCCGCGCAGCGAGCTGTACAACGCGCTCGGCCTGGCCAAGCAGGGCAAGAACGCCTTCTACCGCGACTTTCTCTACCACCTGAAGCATTCGAGCGACCACTTCCGCATCGCGCCCGGCATCAAGGGCATGGTGATGCTGGTGTTCGACCTGCCGAGCTTCCCGTACGTGTTCAAGGTCATCAAGGATTTCTTCCCGGCGCAGAAGGAGACGACGCGCGAGCTGATCAAGAGCAAGTACCTGCTCGTCAAGCAGCACGACCGCGTCGGCCGCATGGCCGACACGCTCGAGTACAGCAACGTCGCATTCCCGCGCGCGCGCTTCGAGGACGAACTCATCGCCGAACTGCAGCATTTCTGTCCGAGCCTGCTCGAGGAGGAGGGCGAGGTGCTGGTGATCCGCCACCTGTACATCGAGCGCCGCATGATCCCGCTCAACATCTACCTGCAGGAGGCCACGCCGGTGCAGCTCGAGGGCGCGGTGGTCGAGTACGGCAACGCGATCAAGGACCTGGTGCGCGCCAACATCTTCCCCGGCGACATGCTCTGGAAGAACTTCGGCGTCACGCGCCACGGCAAGGTCGTGTTCTACGACTACGACGAAATCGAATACCTGACCGACTGCAACTTCCGCAAGGTGCCGACGCCGCACAACGAGGAGGAAGAGATGTCGGGCGAAGTCTGGTACCGGGTCGGCCCGAAGGACGTGTTCCCCGAGACCTTCGGCCCGTTCCTGCTCGGCAACCCCGAGGTCCGCAGCGTCTTCATGAAGCACCACGCCGAGCTGCTCGAGGCCGCGTTCTGGCAGGGCCACAAGGAGCGCATCCTCGCGGGCTACGTGCATGATGTGTTCCCGTACGACGCGGCCAAGCGCTTCTGGCATTCGCGCGAGGCCGTCAGCCGCTGAAGCTCACGGCCGCGGCCGGGTCTTGGCGGCATCCCCGTGAGCGCCGCGGCGCGATCCGCTAGGCTATGCGCACGAGCCCAATCCATCTGCCGAAGGACACTGCCATGAGCCAGATCAGCGACCCCATCGTCATCGTTTCCGCCGCACGCACGCCGATCGGCGGCCTGCTGGGTGATTTCAGCGCGCTGGCTGCGCACCAGCTCGGCGCGATCGCGATCAAGGCCGCGGTCGAGCGCGCCGGCGTCAGCGGCGACAGCGTCAATGAGGCCCTGATGGGCAACTGCCTGATGGCCGGCCAGGGCCAGGCGCCGGCGCGCCAGGCGGTGCTCGGCGCGGGGCTGCCGCAATCGGTCGGCGCGGTCACGCTGTCGAAGATGTGCGGCTCGGGGATGCGCGCGATGATGTTCGCGCACGACATGCTGCGTGCCGAGAGCGCCGACGTGGTCGTCGCCGGCGGCATGGAAAGCATGACCAACGCGCCGCATCTGACGGCGATGCGCAAGGGCGTCAAGTACGGCATGGCGGCGCTGCTCGACCACATGGCGCTCGACGGCCTCGAGGACGCGTACGAAAAGTTGCCCAATGGCGCCGGCAAGGCGATGGGCGTGTTCGCCGAGGAGTGCGTCGCGAAGTACCGGTTCAGCCGCGCACAGATGGACGAATTCGCCATCGCCTCGACGCAGCGCAGCAAGCTTGCCAACGAAGACGGCAGCTTCGACTGGGAGATCGCGCCGGTCCCGGTGCCCGGCAAGGCCGGCGAGACGCTGATCAAGTTCGACGAGCAGCCGTTCAAGGCCAAGCTCGAGAAGATCGCGGGCCTGAAGCCGGCGTTCAAGAAAGACGGCACGATCACCGCGGCGACCTCGTCGAGCATCTCCGACGGCGCCGCCGCGCTGGTGCTGATGCGCGAGAGCACCGCGGCGAAGCTGGGCGTGACGCCGCTGGCGCGCATTCGTGCGCATGCGATCCACGCGCATGCGCCGAACTGGTTCGCGACCGCGCCGGCCGGCGCGATCGACAAGGTGCTGAAGAAGACCGGCTGGGCCGCGAAGGAGGTCGATCTCTGGGAGGTCAACGAGGCCTTCGCCGCAGTCACTTTGGCGGCGATGACCGAGTACAAGCTGCCCCACGAGATCGTCAACGTCCACGGTGGCGCGGTCGCGCTCGGCCACCCGATCGGCGCCAGCGGCGCACGCATCGTCGTGACCTTGCTCGGCGCGCTGCGCCGGCGCGGCCTCAGGAAGGGCGTGGCCGCGCTGTGCATCGGCGGCGGCGAGGCCACCGCGCTCGCGCTCGAGATGATGTGACGCGGCGCTGAGCGCAGGCGCCGCGGGCGCGCTTCGGCGGTGGCCGAGCCGCTAATATCGACCGTCATCCCCGCCTGCGAAAGGCCGCCATGCCACTGAGTGAAGACCACCGCGCGGTCCAGGACGCGGTGCGCGCGTTCGTGCAGGACCGCATCGCGCCGCGGGCCGCCGCCTGGGACAAGACCCACCACTTCCCGCAGGACGAGCTGCGCGGCCTCGCGGCGCTCGGCTGCTACGGCGTCGCGGTCCCGACCGAGTGGGACGGCGCCGGCCTCGACTACCTGGCGCTCGCGGTCATCCTCGAGGAGATCGCCGCCGGCGACGGCGCGACCTCGACGGTCGTCAGCGTCAACAACTGCCCCGTCTGCTCGATCCTGATGGCCTGGGCCAATGACGCACAGAAGGCACAGTGGCTCAAGCCGCTCGCGCGCGGCGAACTGCTCGGCGCGTTCTGCCTGACCGAGCCGCACGTCGGCTCGCAGGCCGACGGGTTGAAGACCACCGCGGTGCGGGACGGCGACCACTACGTGCTGAACGGCGTCAAGCAGTTCATCACCAGCGGCAAGAACGGCGACGTCGCGATCGTGATGGCGGTCACCGACAAGTCGGCGGGCAAGAAGGGGATCAGCGCGTTCATCGTGCCGACCACGACGCACGGCTACACGGTCGCACGTGTCGAGGACAAGCTGGGCCAGCATGCAAGCGACACCGCGCAGATCGTGTTCGAAAACTGCCGCGTGCCGCTGGCGAACCGCCTCGGCGAGGAGGGCGAGGGCCTGAAGATCGCGCTGTCGGGGCTCGAGGGCGGGCGCATCGGCATCGCGTCGCAGAGCGTGGGCATGGCGCGCGCGGCGTTCGAGGCCGCGCTCGCGTATTCGAAGGAGCGGGTCGCGTTCGGCAAGCCGATCTTCGAGCACCAGGCGCTGCAGTTCCGGCTCGCCGAGATGGCCACGCAGATCGAGGCCGCGCGCCAGCTGATCCACCACGCCGCGCGCCTGAAAGACGCGCAGCTGCCGTGCCTGAAGGAGGCCGCGATGGCCAAGCTGTTCGCCAGCGAGATGGCCGAGCGTGTCTGCAGCGCGGCCATCCAGGTGTTCGGCGGCTATGGCTATGTCAGCGACTTCCCGGTCGAGCGCATCTACCGCGACGTGCGCGTCTGCCAGATC
>Ga0070673_100002753_pt1 | contig 10798 bp, 10 predicted proteins | sample KBSM23metaG_FD_65342 | JGI IMG/M metagenome (GOLD analysis project Ga0070673, IMG submission 65342) | Miscanthus rhizosphere microbial communities from Kellogg Biological Station, Michigan, USA - KBS M2-3 metaG | ecosystem: Host-associated > Plants > Roots > Rhizosphere > Soil ...
ACGCGCCGCCGCGACGACATCGACGCCGCGATGGAGGAAGGCATGATGGAGATCGTGCCGCGCCTGGAAAAGCGCACCCACTACATCGCCGTGTTCGCCAACGTCATCACGCTGGTGGGCCTGCTGGGCACCATCACGGGCCTGATCCACGCGTTCACCGCGGTGTCGCAGGTCAATCCGGCGGAGAAGGCGGCGCTGCTGTCGGCGTCGATCTCGATCGCGATGAACAACACCGCCTTCGCGCTGATGGTCGCGATCCCGTTCCTGCTGATCCACGCCTTCCTGCAGGCCCGCACGGCCGACATCGTCGACGGCCTCGAGGCCGCCAAGATCAGCTTCCTGAACCTCGTCCAGCGCCTCGCTCCGGAACACAAGGCGGCCTGATCATGCGCCGATCCAACCACCCGAATCCGCGGGGGTGCCGCCATGCGAACTAGACGCCTGAAGAAGGGGTCGGAGGCGCTGGAGGTCAGCGCCTTCATCAACCTGATCGTCGTGCTGGTGCCGTTCCTGCTGTCGACGGCCGTGTTCTCGCGCATGGCCGTGGTCGACCTGACGCTGCCCGCGAAGTCGGCCAACTACGAGGGCCTGAAGGCCAACGACCTCAAGCTGGAGGTCGTTGTCCGACACGATGCCATCGAAGTCGGCGACAAGATCGGCGGCCTGATCTCGCGCATCCCCAACACCGCCGAGGGCGCCGCCGACACGGCATCGCTCAACACGGTGATGCTTCAGATCAAGCAGAAGTTCCCCGACACGACGTCCGCCTCGGTGCTGCCCGAGCCCAACATCCCGTACGACACGATGATCCACGTGATGGACGCGATGCGCACGGCCAAGACGGCCAATGGCGGCACCACGGTGGTCGACGTCGACCTGTTCCCGGCGATCTCCATCGGCGACGCGCCGGTGCGCCACTGAAGGGGCACGCGATGAAGCTCACCCCCATCCAGAAGCGCGCGGCGCGCAACGCCCGCCACGGCAACGCGCTCGACATGAACCTCGTGTCGCTGATCGACGTCTTCACCATCCTGATCTTCTTCCTGCTGTCGAACTCGGGCGTCGAGACGTTGCCCGCCGCGTCCGTGCACCTGCCGGAGTCGACCGCCAAGAAGGATCCGAAGGAGACGCTGGTCGTCGTCGTCAACGCCACCGAGATCACCGTCGAGGGCCGCAAGGTCGCCGACGTCGCGTCGCTGGTCAATTCCAAGGACGACCTGATCCCGGGCCTGAAGTCCGAGCTGGACCTGGTCTCGGCGCGCCCCGTCGCGCTGGCCCAGAACGATGCGAACGCGCACGCCGTGACCATCATGGGCGACAAGGACATCCCCTACCAGCTGCTGCGCAAGGTGATGTACACGGCGGCCATCGCGAACTTCACCAATGTGTCGTTCGCGGTGAACCAGAAGGGATGACGCGCGCATGACCGCCATCTCCTTCCGCACCACCACGCTGCCCTGGGCGCTGGCGCACGACGACGAGGAACGCTTCCGCAAGCTGTTCCTCGCGCTGCTGGGCTTTGTCATCGTGTTCGGCATCGCGCTGCGCTTCATCACGCTGCCCGAGCCCGAGCGCGCGCCCGCGAATACGCTGCCGCCGGTCGTGGCCCAGCTGCTGCTGGACAAGCCGGCCCCGCCGCCGCCACCGCCCCCGCCGCCCAAGGCCGCGGAAAAGGTCGAGCCGCCCAAGCCCGACCTCAAGGACAAGAGCGAGCCCGCGCCGCTGCCCACCAAGCCCGTGCCGCGCGAGCGGCCGGTCGTGGAGGCGCGCCAGCCCATCCCCAACAAGCCGCCGGGCGAGGACCGCGAGGCAGCGCGCAACAAGGCCGCGGGCGTCGGCCTGCTCGCCGCGCTGAAGGACCAGCCGCCCGAGCTGCACGGCGCGCCGCTGGCGGTGCAGCTGAACCAGGACATCAAGAAGGGCGCGGGCGTCGGCACGGGCACCGGCGTCGGCGTGGGCGCCGGCAAGGAGCAGGGCCTGCCCGATCGCAACATGATCACGTCCAACGCCACCGGCGGCAGCGGCGGCATCAACACCGCCGGCTTCAGCCGCGACTCGGGCGGCGGCGGCCTGGCCGGACGCTCGACGACGCTGGTGGCCGGCGTGGCCGGCGGCGGTGGCGGCGGCGGCCCGGGGCTGGGCGGCGCCATCACCGGCACCGGCGGCCACGGCACGGGCGCGGGCGTGGGCAAGGCCGGCGGCTCGCTGACCAAGGGCGGCAGCGGCAAGGCCTCGCGCTCGCTGGAGGAAGTGCGCCTCGTGCTGGAGCGCAGCAAGGGCGCGCTGTATGCGATCTACAACCGCGCGCTGCGCGAGGACGCGTCGCTGCAGGGCAAGGTCGTCATCGAGCTGACGATCGCGCCGAACGGCAACGTCACGGCGTGCCATTTCGTCTCGAGCGAGCTGAAGAACCCCGAGCTCGAGCAGAAGCTGCTGGCGCGCTTCCGCTCGCTGCAGTTCGCGGCCGAGGACGTCGACACGATGATCACGACCTACCCGATCGACTTCCTGCCGTCCTGACCCCATCCGGTCCGCGGTACCACGCCGGCCTTCGCGCCCTGTCGCGACGGCCGGCGTTTTCATGGGTGGACCGCCCCAGGCGCTGGCCGGGTCGGCGGACGTGTTGATGCAACGGTTGCATTTCGATGCCTCTGCCAGGGGGGCCTTCGACTACAAACGCGAGTTGGGGGTGGCCGATCGGGATCGCACCAACGTCGCGGGGGCCAGCACCCCGGGACTGACCGAATGAGCTAACGGCCATCCCCACCCTGGCTCACGTTGTGAAGCGGCGTCAGGCAAGGCCTGGCAAGCGGCTGCGGTGGCGGCCGATGAGGCTCACAAGAGAAATCGATGAGCTGAAAGAAAATATTCGCGCTTGCATGGCGATGGCCGGATTTCCAGAATCGGCCTCACTCCCCGCGACGTCCACGGTCGGCGGGAGAGATCCCCGGTCGATCACAATCGTCCAGCTTCCCCTTCGCAGGAAATCGCCATGGCACCTGACGTCTCCCTCTGGCCGCTCATCGGCGTGGCCGTCATCATCGCGGGCTTCGTCCTGCGCTTCCACCCGATGCTGGTGGTCATCGGCGCGGCCATCGTCACGGCGTTCGCCGCGGGCTTCGGCATCGCCGCGACGCTGACTGCGATCGGCACCGGCTTCCTGAAGACGCGCAACCTGACACTGGCGATCATCCTGCCGCTGGCCACCATCGGCCTGCTCGAGCGCCACGGCCTGCGCCAGCATGCGCAGGCCTGGATCCAGCGCTTCCGACGGGCGACTGCCGGCCAGCTGCTGATCGTCTACCTGGGGGCGCGCGAGCTCGCCGCAGCGCTGGGCATGACGGCTCTTGGCGGCCACCCGCAAATGGTGCGGCCCCTGATCGCGCCGATGGCCGAGGGCGCCGCCGAGGCCCGGCACGGGCCGCTGCCCGATCGCGTCCGCTACAAGCTGCGCGCGCTGGCGGCCGCCACCGACAACGTCGGGCTGTTCTTCGGCGAGGACATCTTCGTCGCCTTCGGGGCCATCGTCCTGATCACCACCTTCCTGCACGAGGCGGGCATCGCCGTCGATCCGCTGAAGGTCGCGTTCTGGGGGATCCCGACCGCGGGCGCCGCTTTCGTCATCCACGCGTTCCGCCTCTGGCGCCTGGACAGCGCGCTGGCGCGGGAGATGCATGACGCGCCCGCCACCGCCGAGACACCCGCGTCAGGCGAGCACGGCGAGCATGGCGAGCAGGGAGTCTCGGCATGATCTTCTCGCTGGCTCACCTGTATGTCCTGACCGGCTTCGTGCTGGCCTGCGTGGCCGTGATGACCGCGGCCGATCGCACCCACCCGAGGCGGCTCGGCAGCGCGCTGTTCTGGGGCTTCTATGCGCTCGTCTTCCTGGTCGGCGACCTGCTGCCGCCGGCGTGGCTCGGCGGCGGCGTGATCGCCATGGCCCTCATCGCGGGCTCGCGCGGCGTCACCGGCGGAACGCACGCCGCCCCGACCCTGGCCGAGTACGTGGAACGCGCACGCCGGCTGGGCAACCGCCTGTTCCTGCCCGCGCTGGCGATTCCGCTGGTCGCGGTGGTGGTCATCCTGCTGTCCAGCAAGGGAAAGATCGCGGGCGTGCCCCTGCTGGACGCCGGCAATCCGGCGCTCGCCGCCATCGGCCTGTCCAGCGTTGTCGCGCTTGCGCTGGCCTGCTGGCTCACGCGCGAGACGCCCGCGCAGGGCGTGCGCGAGGCGCGCCGCCTGATCGACGCGATGAGCTGGGCGCTGGTGCTGCCGCAGATGCTGGCGATGTTGGGCCTCGTGTTCTCGGACGCCGGTGTCGGCAAGGGCGTGGCGTGGCTGGCGACGCACTACATCGCGATGGACATCCGCTTCGTTGCCGTGGCGGTCTATGCCCTGGGCATGGCGCTGTTCACCATCATCATGGGCAACGGCTTCGCGGCGTTCCCGGTGATGACCGGCGGGGTCGGCTTGCCGGTGCTGGTCGGCGTGTTCCACGCGAATCCGGCCGCGGTGGCGGCCATCGGCATGTTCTCCGGCTACTGCGGCACGCTGATGACGCCCATGGCGGCCAACTTCAACATCGTGCCGGCCGCGCTGCTGGAGCTGCCGGACAAGAACGGCGTGATCCGCGCACAATGGCCTACCGCGATGGGCGTGCTGGCCTTCAACATCGTCCTGCTCTACTTCCTTCTGCCCACGCCGTGACCGCCACCGTCCTGCTCACCGGCTTCGAGCCCTTCGGCGGCGAGTCCGTCAACCCGTCGTGGGAGATCGCCCACGCGCTCGACGGCTGGGTCTGCGAGGGCCGCACGGTGCGCGCCGTGCGGCTGCCCTGCGCCTTCGGCGACGCACTGCGCACGCTCGACGACGCGCTGGCCGCGCATCGCCCCGAGCTCGTCGTGTGCCTGGGCCAGGCCGGCGGCCGCGCGGAGATCTCGATCGAGCGCGTCGCGCTCAACGTCGACGACGCGCGCATCCCCGACAACCTGGGCCGCCAGCCCATCGACGCCGAGGTGGTGCCCCGGGGCCCGGCCGCCTACTTCTCGACGCTGCCGATCAAGGCGCTCGCGCACGACCTGCGCGGGGCCGGCATCGCCGCGGCGGTGTCGAACACGGCCGGCACCTTCGTCTGCAATCATGTCTTCTACGCGCTCATGCACCGGCTCGCCACCACGCCGGCGCTGGCGCAGGCGCGCGGCGGCTTCGTGCACGTGCCCTACACCCCCGAGCAGGTGGCCAAGCGGCCCGGCACGCCCGCGATGGCGCTGGCGACGCAGGTCGAGGGCATCCGGCAGGCGCTGCGCTCGGCGCTGCTCACGCGCGTGGACGTGCGCGAGACGGCGGGCCGCGAGCATTGAGCCGCCCGCGGTAAATAATCTTTACGTCCGGCGCGGCGGCGGCGACAATCGGGCCAGCCCATTTCAGCCGGCCTGCCCCGCTCGTGACCGATCCCACCGTCTTTCGCCGCCGCAACGTGCTGGCGCTGTTCCAGGCCTACGCCGAGAGCGCCGTCGCCAGCGGCGCCGCCCCCAAGGGCCTGGAACAGGCCTTTGCCGCGCATGTCCAGATCTCGCCCAGCATGTGGAGCCAGATCAAGTCCTCGCGGCCGATCGGCGACAAGCTCGCGCGCCAGATCGAGCAGCACTGCGGCAAGCCCGCCGGCTGGCTCGACGAGGAGCGCGAAGCCGCCGGCCTGACCTCCGGCGAGCAGCACTTCCTCGCGCTCGCGCTGCAAGCCTGGCGCGCCAGCAACGCCGAAGGCCGCAAGGCCTTGAAGGCGCAGATGAAGCAGCTCGCGCAAGGGTAAAGTCGCCAGGACACCAGCTCCGCGCACCGGGTCGCGGACTGCAACGGGACGCCGCATGAATCAAAGGTTTGTCGAAGCCTTCTACTGGGTCGCGACCCTCAAGAGCATGACCCGGGCGGCCGAGAAGCTGTTCATGACGCAGTCGGCGATCTCGAGCCGCATCTCCGCGCTCGAGGAGGAGCTTGGCGTCCTGCTGGTCGACCGGCGCGATCGCCAGCAATTCGCGCTGACCAACGCCGGCATGCGCTTCCTGAGCTACGCCGAGCGCCTGATGACGCTGCACCGGCAACTGCGCGACGAGCTCGGCACCGAGCAGGCCGGCGTGCACCTGCTGCGCGTCGGCGCGATCGAGTCGGCGCTGCACACCTGGCTGATCCCGATGCTGCAGCACCTGCGCGGCGTGCATCCGAACCTGCAGCTCGAGCTCACGGTGGAGATCACGCCGGTGCTGGCGGAAGCCGTCAAGCGCGGCTCCCTGGATCTGGTCTTCGCGGCGCAGTCGGTGGCGGCCCCCGACATCCGCACGCGCGCGCTGCCCACGATGGACATGGTGTTCGTCGGCGCCAAGAGCCTGAAGCGGCGCGCGCCGTACACGCTGGCGGAGATCGTCTCGCACGAGGTGATGACGTTCCAGCGCGGCTCGCAACCCCACCTGGCGCTGCTGGAACAGCTGCGCGGCGAGGGACTGGAGCCGCCGCGGCTGCACACCGTCTCGTCGATCCCGGCGATGGTGCACCTGATCGAAAGCGGCTTCGGCATCGCGACCTTGCCGGCCATCGCCGCGCAGACGCTCGTGCGCAGGCACGAGATCGCGATCCTGCCCTGCGAGACGGCGCTGGCGCCGCTGCCCGTGCAGGCGAGCTACCGCCATGACCCGGGCTCTTCGGCGCTGACCTCGGTCATCCAGGACGCCCTGAAGTTCATCGAGGCCTTCGGCGGGCCGCCTGCCAAGGCACGTGCGGGCACCCAGGCCCCGCACAAGAAGATTCGATGAGTTCAGAGAAATAATTTGCGCTTGCACGCGCGGGGCGGCCTTTCCAGAATGCCTGACACCTGCTTCATCGCCCTGCCTCCGCCCTGCCATGCACGCCTTCCACGACGACCCCGCTGCGCTGCGCCACGCCTGCCGCAGCGGCACCTTCGATCGGCCGACGGCGGGCCTGGCGCCCGGCCGGGTGCAGGCCAACCTGATGATCCTGCCGCAGGCCGACGCGTTCGACTTCCTGCGGTTCTGCCAGTGCAACCCGACGCCATGCCCGCTGGTCGAGGTTCTCGCGCCCGGCGCGCGCGAGGCCGCCTGCGCACCGGGCTCCGACATCGCCACCGACCTTCCGCGCTATCGCGTCTACCGTGACGGCGAACTCGTGGAGGAACGCGCCGACATCGCCGCGCTGTGGCGACCGGACTTCGTGGCCTTCCTGATCGGCTGCAGCTTCTCGTTCGAGTCCGCGCTGGAAGAGGCGGGCGTCGCGCTGCGCCACGTGCGCCAGGGGCGCAACGTCGCGATGTATCGCACCCGCGTGGCCTGCACGCCGGCCGGCCGCTTCGGCGGCGAGATGGTGGTGAGCATGCGGCCGATCAGGAGCCGCGACGTCGCCAAGGTGGTGCAGATCTGCGCACGCTTCCCGCAGGCGCACGGCGCACCCGTGCACGTGGGCAATCCGCACGCGCTGGGCATCGCCGACCTGGCGGCGCCGGACTACGGCGACGCCGTCCAGATGCTCGACGACGAGGTGCCCGTGTTCTGGGGCTGCGGCGTGACGGCCCAGTGGGTCGCCCAGCGCAGCGGCGTGGGACTGTGCATCACGCACGCTCCTGGCAAGATGTTCGTGACCGATTTGAAGGGATGACAACGATGACCACCCAAGCCTCTCCCGCGCCGTCGCGCTGGCAGTTCTGGATCGACCGTGGCGGTACCTTCACGGACATCGTGGCCAAGCGGCCCGACGGCAGCCTCGTCACCCACAAGCTGCTGTCCGAGAACCCCGAGCAGTATCGCGACGCCGCCGTCGCGGGCATCCGCCACCTGCTCGGGCTGCGCGCGGGCGAGCCGGTGACGCCCGAGCTCGTCGAGTGCGTGAAGATGGGCACGACGGTGGCCACCAACGCGCTGCTGGAGCGCAAGGGCGAGAAGACCCTGCTGGTGACCACGCAGGGCTTCCGCGACGCGCTGCGCATCGCCTACCAGGACCGGCCGCGGCTGTTCGATCGCCAGATCCGGCTGCCCGAGCTGCTGTACTCCCAGGTCATCGAGGCGGACGAACGGGTCAGTGCACAAGGGGAGGTGCTGCGCGCGCTCGACGAGGCGGCGCTGCGCGCCGAGCTGCAGCGCGCCTACGGCGCCGGCCTGCGCAGCGTGGCCATCGTGTTCCTGCACGGCTACCGCTTCACCCAGCACGAGGCCACCGCGGCCCGGCTGGCGCGCGAGCTCGGCTTCTCGCAGGTCAGCACCTCGCACCAGACCAGTCCGCTGATGAAGCTGGTCAGCCGTGGCGACACCACCGTCGTCGACGCCTACCTGTCGCCCATCCTGCGCCGCTATGTCGAGCAGGTGGCCGGCGAGATGCCCGGCGTCAAGCTGTTCTTCATGCAGTCCTCGGGCGGCCTGGCCGATGCGCACGCCTTCCAGGGCAAGGACGCCATCCTGTCGGGCCCGGCAGGCGGCATCGTCGGCATGGTGCGCACCGCCCAGCTGGCCGAGTTCGGCCACGTGATCGGCTTCGACATGGGCGGCACCTCGACCGACGTCTCCCACTTCGCCGGCGAGTTCGAACGCGCGTTCGAGACGCAGGTGGCCGGCGTGCGCATGCGTGCGCCGATGATGAGCATCCACACCGTCGCCGCCGGCGGCGGCTCGATCCTGGGCTTCGACGGCGCGCGCCTGCGGGCCGGCCCGCACAGCGCGGGCGCGAATCCCGGCCCCGCGAGCTACCGCCGCGGCGGCCCGCTGACCGTCACCGACGCGAACGTGCTGCTCGGCAAGATCCAGCCGCAGTGGTTCCCCAAGGTGTTCGGCAAGGCGGCCGACGAGACGCTGTGCCGCTACGTCGTCGTCGACAAGTTCAACGCGATGGCCGACGAGGTGGCGCAGCGCACCGGCCACGAACGCTCGCCCGAGGAGCTGGCCGAAGGCTTTCTCGACATCGCCGTGGCCAGCATGGCCAACGCGATCAAGAAGATCTCGGTGGCGCGTGGCTACGACGTCACGCGATACACGCTGCAGTGCTTCGGCGGCGCCGGCGGCCAGCACGCCTGCCTGGTGGCCGATGCGCTGGGCATGACGACCGTGTTCGTGCATCCGCTGGCCGGCGTGCTGTCGGCCTACGGCATGGGCCTGGCCGACCAGGGCGTGATGCGCGAGGCGGCGGTCGAGCAGCCGCTGGCCGACGCCGCGCTGCCCGCGATCCGCACGCGGCTCGACGCCCTGGCCGTCGAGGCCACCGACGAGATCCGGCGCCAGGGCGCAGGCTCGGGCGAGATCCGCGTCGTCCGCCGGGCGCACGTGCGCTACGCGGGCACCGACTCCGCGCTGGTGGTCGACTTCGGCGACGGCAGCGTGGCGACGCTGGTGGCCGGCTTCGAGGCCGCGTACCGCCGCCGGTATGCGTTCCTGATGGAGGGGCGCACGTTGATCGTCGAGGCCGTCTCGGTCGAGGCGACCGCCGCCGGCGACGCGCCGGCCGAGCCGCGCGTCGAGGCCATGGCGCCGACGCCCGCCCCCGTCACCGAGACCGTGCGCATGTACGGCCAGGGCACCTGGCACGACACGGCGCTGGTGGTGCGCGAGACGCTGCGCCCGGGCCATCTCGTCGACGGCCCGGCCATCATCGCGGAGAAGAACGCCACCACGGTCATCGAACCCGGCTGGCAAGCCCGCGTCACCGAACTCGACCACCTGGTGCTGCGGCGCATCGCGCCGCGCGAGCGCCGCGTGGCGATCGGCACCAGCGTCGACCCCGTCATCCTGGAGGTGTTCAACAACGCGTTCATGAACATCGCCGAGCAGATGGGCCTGCAGCTGCAGAACACCGCCTACTCGGTCAACATCAAGGAGCGCCTGGACTTCTCCTGCGCCCTGTTCGACTCGGGCGGCAACCTGATCGCCAACGCCCCGCACATGCCGGTGCACCTGGGCTCGATGAGCGAGTCGATCAAGACGGTGATGGCGCGCAACGCGGGCCAGATGCAGCCGGGCGACGTCTACGTGCTCAACGATCCGTACCACGGCGGCACGCACCTGCCCGACATCACCGTCGTGACGCCGGTGTTCGACGAAGTCGAAGACCGCATCCTGTTCTACGTCGCCTCGCGCGGCCACCACGCCGACGTCGGCGGCGTCACGCCCGGCTCGATGCCGCCGTTCTCGACGCGCATCGACGAGGAGGGCGTGCAGATCGACAACGTCAAGCTGGTCGAGCGCGGGCGCCTGCGCGAGGCCGAGATGCTCGCGCTGCTCGGGAGCGGCGAGTACCCCTCGCGCAACCCGGCGCAGAACATCGCCGACCTGAAGGCGCAGATCGCCGCCAACGAGAAGGGCGTGCAGGAGCTGCGCAAGATGGTCGGGCAGTACGGCCTGGACGTCGTGCAGGCCTACATGGGCCATGTGCAGGACAACGCCGAGGAGTCCGTGCGGCGCGTCATCACGCGCCTGAAGGACGGCGCGTTCACGCTGCCGCTGGACAACGGCGCGCAGATCCGCGTGGCCATCCGCGTGGACGCGAAGCAGCGCAACGCGACGATCGACTTCACCGGCACCTCGCCCCAGCTCGCGAACAACTTCAACGCGCCGACCGCCGTGTGCATGGCCGCGGTGCTGTACGTGTTCCGCACGCTGGTCGATGACGACATCCCGCTCAACGCCGGCTGCCTGAAGCCGTTGCAGGTGATCATCCCGGCCGGCTCGATGCTCAATCCGAACCCGCCGGCGTCGGTGGTGGCCGGCAACGTCGAGACCTCGACCTGCATCACCAACGCGCTGTACGGCGCGCT
>Ga0070673_100002757_pt1 | contig 10793 bp, 8 predicted proteins | sample KBSM23metaG_FD_65342 | JGI IMG/M metagenome (GOLD analysis project Ga0070673, IMG submission 65342) | Miscanthus rhizosphere microbial communities from Kellogg Biological Station, Michigan, USA - KBS M2-3 metaG | ecosystem: Host-associated > Plants > Roots > Rhizosphere > Soil ...
GGTCGAGACGCTGGTCGGCGCGTCGCTGGAGCTGTCGAGCCGCGAGGCGCTCGTCCCGCTCAAGCAGGACTGGACCGGCGCCGTCGTCCGCGCCGGCGGCGTCCTGTCCGGCCCGCTTCCGCTCGCGCTGCGCCTGATGGCGGGGCGCTCCCCGTCCGCGCGCAAGGCGGCGGCGATTTCCACCATCGTCGGCTCGCTCCTGACCCGCGTCGGCTGGCTCGCCGCCGGCCGCGAGAGCGCCGCGCGCACATAGCCAGGGGCCAGGTCTGCAAAACGCCCGATCCCGGGGGTCAGGTCTGTAAAACGTCCGATCCCAGGGGTCAGGCCCCTGCGCACATTCGGCGACCTGGCACCGCGAAGCGACAGTTTGCAGACCTGACCCCGGGGGACGCCTTCGACCTGGCACCGGGAGGCGACAGTTTGCAGACCTGACCCCCGACCCTGACCCCCGACCTGACCACCCACGTGGCGGGGGGCGGCGGCACGGGCGGGGTAAGATGCCGCGCATGACGCGACTGCTTCTCGCTTCGATACTCCTCGTCGGCGCGCTCGCGGCGCCGGCCGCACAGGGGGCGCGGACGCTCATCGTGCTGAACAAGGCCGACGCGACGCTGGTCAAGGTGGACCCCGCGAGCGGGAAGATCCTGGGAACCGTGCCGACCGGCGAGGGGCCCCACGAAGTGACGGTCTCCGCCGACGGACGCACGGCCTTCGTCGGCAACTACGGCGGCGCACCGTCGCCGGGCAGCACGATCTCGGTCATCGATCTCGGCGCGATGAAGGAGCTCAAGCGCGTGGACGTCAGGCCGCTGCTGCGCCCGCACGGGATCGTCTTCGCGGACGGCAAGGTCTACTACACGTCGGAGGTCAGCCGCGTCGTCGCGCGCCTCGACCCGGCGACCTACCAGACCGACTGGCTGCTCGGCACCGGACAGGCCGGCACCCACATGGTGTGGGTGAACCGGGACGCGTCGCGGATGTTCACCTGCAACATCGGATCGAGCAGCATCTCGATCCTCGAGCGCCCGCAGAACCCGAATCAGCCGTGGAACGTGACGACCATTCCGGTCGGACGCGGACCCGAGGGGTTCGACGTCTCGCCCGACGGACGCGAGCTGTGGGCCGCCCACTCGCAGGACGGCGGCGTGTCGATCATCGACCTCGAGCAGAAGAAGGTCACCGCGACGCTCGATCTGCAGACGAAGCGATCGAACCGCCTCAAGTTCACGCCCGACGGCAAGCTCGCGCTGATCTCGGATCTCGACGCCGGCGAGGTCCTCGTCGTGGACGTCCCCACGCGCAAGGTGACGAAGAAAATCCCCCTCGGCCGGATGGTGGAAGGAATCCTGATGGACCCTGGCGGGGCGAAGGCCTACGTCGCCGTCAACGGCGACAACCACATCGCGGTGATCGACCTGAAGACCCTCGAGCCGACCGGGAAGATCGTGACCGGCGGCGGGCCCGACGGTATGGCCTGGGCGCGCTGACCCCCACTGATCAACGTCCCGTACGTAAACCGAACCCCTGCCTGGCCCGTCTGAGCAGGGGTGAGCATCTTCACCACCGTCGCTCGCGACCTCGGCTACGCCTTGCGCACGCTCCGCGCACGGCCGGGCTTCACCGCGGTCACCGTCGTCACCCTTGCGCTCGGGATCGGCGCCAACACCGCGATCTTCAGCGTCGTCCGCTCGGTACTGCTCGAGCCGCTGCCGTTCAACGACCCCGGCAGGCTCTACATGCTGTGGGAGGCGGACGCGACCAACCCGTCGCGGACCTCGATCCTGAGCATGCCGAACTACGTCGACTTCCAGCGCGGCGTGACCTCGTTCGAGCAGACGGCGATCTGGGAGTACCTCAACTTCAATTTCTCCGGCGACGGCGAAGCGGAGCGCGTCGTCGGCCTGCGGATTTCCGCCTCGGCGTTCCCGATGCTCGGCGTCGCGCCGCTGCTCGGACGCACCTTCACGCCGGAAGAAGACGCGCCCGGCCACAGCGTCGCCGTGATCAGCCACGCGCTCTGGCAGCGGCGGTTCGGCGGACGACCCGACATCGTCGGACACATCGCGCGGATCAACGGCTCGCCGTACGAGATCGTCGGGGTGATGCCGCCGTCGTTTCACTTCATCACCCGCGAGGTGGCGGTGTGGACGCCGATCGCGTTCAACGAGGAAGACCGCGGGCGCAACTCGCACTCGTTCCAGGCCGCGGTTCGCCTGAAGAGCGGCGTGACGCAGGCGGCAGCCGGCGCGGAGCTGCACACGCTGGCGCGCGCGATGGCGAAACAGTATCCCGATTCGAACGGCGGCAACACCGCGGTGATCACGCCGATGCGCGAGTTCGGCGTGGTGCAGCTCAGGCCCACGCTCATCGCGCTGAGCGGCGCCGTCGCCTTCGTGCTGCTCATCGCCTGCGTCAACGTCGCCAATCTCCTGCTGGCGCAGTCGTCCTCACGCCGGCAGGAGTTCGCGGTGCGCGCCGCGCTCGGCGCATCACGCGGCCGGCTGACGGCGCAGGTGCTGAGCGAGGCCGCGGTGATCGCCGCACTTGGCGCGGCCGCGGGGCTGGCCATCGCCTGGGCGGGGACCGCGGCGCTGGCAAGCGTGCTGCCGCGCAGCATCGCCAGCGCGCCGTTCCGCGACGCGGGCGCCGGCATTCGCCTCGATCCGTGGGTGCTCGGATTCACCGCGGCGATCGCGATCGTCACAGGACTGCTCTTCAGCCTCGCCCCCGTCGTCGGACTCACACGGCCGGATCTGAAGGCCGGCGGCGCGCGCGGCGCGACCGGCCGGATGACGACGGTGCGGACCGTGCTCGTCGCCGGTGAGGTGGCCCTCGCGCTCATCGTGCTCGTCGGCGCGGGCCTGATGGTCAAGAGCCTGGCGCGGCTGGTGGACGTCGACCCCGGGCTCGATCCTCACAACGTGCTCACGGTGACGATGGCGCTGCCGCAGCCTGATTTCTACGGCCCGCCCGTCCGGAGGAACTTCTGCACCGACGTCACGGAGCGCGTCGGCACGCTGCCGGGCGTACGGTCGGTCGGCGCGATCAGCCATCTGCCGCTGAGCGGCGCGAACGCCAGCCGCTCGTTCGCAATCGAAGGGCGCATCCTGCCGAACGGCGAAATCGCGACGGCGATGTATCGGCTCACCTGCCCGGGATACTTCACCTCGATGGGGATTCCACTGCTGAAGGGACGCGACTTCGACGCGCGCGACACGCTCGAGTCCCAGAACGTCGTCATCATCAACGAAGAGGCGGCACGGCGTTACTGGCCAGACCAGGATCCGATCGGCAAGCGGTTCAAGCTCGGACGCCGCGAATCCGCCAACCCGTGGATGACCGTGGTCGGCGTCGTCGGCAGCGTGCGCCACTTCGGGCTCGACGACGTCGCCCGCCGAGAGATGTTCCGTCCGTACAGCCAGGCCGCGTGGCCGATGATGACGGTCGTCACGAAGACCGCGAGCGCGCCCGCCGCCTTTGCGGTCGCGGTGCGCACGGCACTCCAGAAGATCGATCCCGACCTGCCGGTCGGACGCGTGTCGACGATGGAAACGGTGGAGCAGGAATCGCTCGGATCGCGCCGCTTCCCGATGCTGCTGCTCGGCGCGTTCGGCGCCGTCGCGCTCCTGCTGGCCGTCGTCGGCGTCTATGGCGTGGTGAGCCATCTCGTCACGCAGCGGACGCGCGAGATTGGGATCCGCGTGGCGCTCGGCGCGCGGCGGGCGCAGGTGCTGCGGATGGTCGTGGCCGGCGCCATGCGGCCGGTCGCGCTGGGCCTTGCGATCGGCGCCGCCGGCGCCGTCTTCGCGTCACGCCTGCTGGGCACGCTGCTCTTCGCGGTGCGGCCCGGCGACCCCGCGGTCATCGCCGGCATCGCGGCGCTGCTCGCCGTCGCGGCCGCCGCGGCATCGCTCGTGCCGGGCGCGCGCGCGACGCGCGTCGATCCGATGACCGTGCTGAAGGTCGACTAGGCGCGCCGGCAGAGGGCCGACTACGGGTTCGCGCGCTCGACGGTCGCGGGAATGACGCTGCGGATCGGCCCCCAGCCGCCGCCGAACTTGCCGTCCGCGGTCTTCCACACCTTGACGACGGCGACGCCGGCGCCGTCGGGCAGATCGGCGATCACGACCATGCCGTTGGGCGAGGTCAGCACGTCGGAGATCTTCAGTTCGCGTCCCGGCCCGCTCACGATCGTGCCGGTATAGACGCCCGCCTTGCCGGTGATCTCCATCGTCCCCGAAATGGCAGTCCCTTCGTCGTCCTTGGTCGAGTAGGTCCACTTGCCGACGGGATTGAAGGATGCGGCCTGGCGCGGCTGCACGCCGGTGGCGGCGAACGTGACGAGGAGCGTCGCAAACAACAGATGGCGCATGGAGCCTCCGGGTCTTTGACGACACCGGCGCGGCTCAGGTTGCTGCGAAGGTCCGCTCGAGCGCGTCCGCGGCGGCCGCGCTGCCGTTCTCGCCCGACACGCTCCGCCCGATCTCGCCCGCCCGTGCCGCGACCGCGGAGTTGCCGAGCAGCGCGCGCAGCGCCGACGCGGCAGTCGCGGCGTCGTACTGCGATCGCCGGATCGTCGCGGCAATCCCCAGCTTCTTCGCGCGCAGCGCGTTGTCGGGCTGATCGTGCGCGTACGGCACGATCACCATCGGCCGGCCGGCGCGAAGCACCTGGCCGGTCGTGCCCGACCCGCCCTGGTGCACGATCGCGGCGGCGCGGGGAAACAGCTGCGAGAAGGGGGCGTAATCGAACACGCCAATCGTGTCGTCGATCAGCGGCGCCGGCGGCAGGCGAACCGGCTGCGGACCCACGAGCAGCACCGCCCTGCGCTCGAGCGCCAGCGCCGCTTTCGCGCTCTCGTCGAAGAACGCGCCGGGATCGAAGACGGCGGCGGAGCCCAGCGTAAAGACGATCGGCGGCTCGCCGGCGGCCAGGAACGCCTCGAGGCCCGGATTCAGCCCGCGCTCATGCCCGTCGTAAAACGCATAACCGGTGACGACAGTCTGCTTCGGCCAGTCCGGGCGCGGCGGGCCGATCAGGCGCGAGAACATCGCGAGCACCAGCTCGCGCGAGTGCTTGCCCTCGAAGAGCGGCTGGTGCACCGGCTCGAGGCCCTGCGCCTGTCTGAATTCGTTGACCGGCGCGCCGAAGCGGCTGGCACTCCGTTTCACGAGGTCGAGCACGAGCCCGTAGACGCGCGGCCCGAGCGCGTGCAGGCGGCTGAGCCACGGTACGGGCGGAAGGATCGTTTCGTCGTACGGAGAGAGGAACGCGATCGGCGAGAGCGTCACCGAGGCCCAGCGCAATCCGACCTTGTCGGCCGCGATCGGACCGGCGTAGGCCAGCTCGCTGCTGACGAGCACGTCGGGCGCGAACTCGTCGATCGCGCGGCGGATGTCTTCATAGGTGCGCGGCAGATCCGCGACCATGAACTTGAAGACCATCTCGGGCCCGCGCCGCTCGTCCATCGTCGCCCGAATGAGCTCGCGATCGTCGGGCCGCAGATCGGGCGCCGCGGGAAAGAAGTCGAGCCCGGCGTCGAGGACTCGATCGCGGTGATACGCGGAGGTGGCGATGGCGGGACGGTGGCCGCGGCGGCGCAGCTCGAGGCCGAGCGCGAGGATCGGGTGCAGATCGCCGAGCGAGCCGAACGTCGTGAAGAGCAGTCGCAAGCAGGCGGCGCGTCAGGCCTTGACGACGGCCACCAGCGCGGGGCGGAGCACCTCGTCGCCGATGCGGTAGCCCTGCGCGATGACGCCGGCGATTCGCCCGTCGGCGGCCTCGTCGCCGGGCACCGTCGTGACCGCTTCGTGCACCAGCGGATCGAACATCGCCCCCTCGGTGGGGATGCGCGTCACGCCGAAGCCTTCGAGCTTCGACAGGAACTGCTGCCGCACCAGCTCGACTCCCTGCAGCAGCGGATCGGCGGCGTCGTTCACCTGTTCCGAGCCGGGTCGAGGGGCCTGCCCCGAGTCAGGTCGAGGGGTCTTCGTCGTCTTGCGGGCGGCGTCGATGGCGCGGTCGAGATTGTCGACCACTTCGAGCAGGCTGGCCAGCACGTCGCGGCGGCTGCGCTCCGCGTCCTTCGCCAGCTCCTTGCGCATCCGCGCCCGCGCGACCTCGAACTCCTGCGAGGCCTGGCGGTACTTGCCGAGATACTCCTGCGCCTGCTTTTCGCTGTCGGCCAGCTTGCGCTCGAGCTCTTCGACGTAGGACGGCTTGAGCGACGCGGACGTCTCGCTGCCGGGAGCGTCCTCGCCGCGCGCCCACCAGCGGCGATCCACGACCTTCACCGGCACTTCGTATTCGTCAGCCATTGGACTGGAGGATAGGATTCCATCTGCCGCGGGTCAGGGCTTCATGCCCTGACTGTCACTGCGGCGCGAAGGTGAACGTGAGCTCGTCGCCGGCCAGGCCGATCGTCACGGTCCCGCCGGTTTCGAGCGCGCCGAACAGGATCTCGTCGGTCAGGCGATCGCGCACCTCGGCCTGGATCACGCGGGCCAGCGGCCGCGCGCCGAACACGGGATCGTAGCCCTTCTTCGCGAGGTACTTCCGCGCCTCGGCCTGCAGCGTGATCGCGATCCGCCGTTCGGCCAGCTGCTCCTCGAGCTGGATGATGAACTTGTCGACAATCGTCTCCATCACGTCCGCCGACAGCGAATGGAAGTTGACGATGGCGTCGAGGCGGTTGCGGAACTCGGGGCTGAAGATCCTCTCGATCGCCGACTTCGATCGCGCCTGCGCGGCGCGCTGCCGCTGATCGACGCCGTCGGCCGCCGGCGCGCCGGCAAAGCCGAGGCTGCCCGCGCTCATCTCGCGCGAGCCGGCGTTCGACGTCATGATCAGCACGACCTGCCGGAAGTCGGCCTTGCGGCCGTTGTTGTCGGTCAGCGTCGCGTGGTCCATCACCTGCAGCAGGATGTTGTAGATGTCGGGGTGCGCCTTCTCGATCTCGTCGAGCAGGACCACGCTGTAGGGATGCGTGCGCACGGCGTCGACGAGCAGCCCGCCCTGCTCGAAGCCGACGTAGCCCGGAGGCGCGCCGATCAGGCGCGCGACCGCGTGCTTCTCCATGTACTCGCTCATGTCGTAGCGCTGGAACTCGTTGCCGAGGTGCAGCGCGAGCTGCTTGGCGAGCTCGGTCTTGCCGACGCCGGTCGGCCCGGTGAACAGGAACGCGCCGGCGGGACGTTCCGGCTGGCCGAGGCCGGCGCGCGAGCGCTTGATCGCGCGCGCCACGAGGCGGACCGCTTCCTCCTGGCCGAACACCACGCGGCCGAGCGACTCCTCGAGCGTGCGCAGGCGATCGCGATCCGAAGAGGACGCCTGCTTCGCCGGAATCCGCGCCATGCGCGCGATCACTTCCTCGATCTGCGGAACGCCCACGTCCAGCACCGTGACCGCCTCGCCTTCCACCCGCGGCGGGGCGCCCAGCCGGGCCTTGGCGCCGGCTTCATCGAGAACGTCGATGGCGCTGTCGGGCAGGCGGTAGTCGCGCAGGTGGCGCGCCGCCAGCTTCGCCGCCGCCTCGAGCGCATCGTCCGAGTACTTGACGCGGTGGTGCGCCTCGTAACGCGAGCGCAGCCCCTGCAGGATCTTGACGGCCTCGGCGATCGACGGCTCGTCGATCGTCACCTTCTGCAGCCGGCGCGCGAGGGCGCGATCCTTCTCGATGTGCTTGAACTCTTCGTGCGTCGTCGAGCCGACGACGCGGAGCTGGCCGGCGGTGAGGATCGGCTTGATCAGGGTGGCCAGGTCCATCGTGCCGCCGGTGGTGGCGCCGGCGCCGACGGTGGAGTGGATCTCGTCGATGAACAGGATCGGCATCTGGCGCTTGCTGAGCGCGTTGATCACCGCCTTGAATCGCTCTTCGAAGTCGCCGCGGAAGCGCGTGCCGGCGAGCAGCGCCCCCGAATCGAGCGAGAAGACCTCCGCCCCCTGCAGCACTTCGGGCACGTCTTCCTGCAGCAGCCGGGTGGCGAGCCCTTCGGCCAGCGCGGTCTTGCCGACGCCGGCGTCGCCGACGAACACCGGGTTGTTCTTGCGCCGGCGGCAGAGGATCTCGAGGGTCCGCTGCAGCTCGCTGGTGCGCCCGATCAGGGGGTCGAGCAGGCCGTCCTTCGCGCGCTCGGTGAGGTTCATGGCATAGGCGCCGAGCGGATCGCGCGAGCTGGCCCCGCCGCGTTCGCCGGTGCCGGCATCGGCGTCGCCGGACGGGCTCTCGGCGTCGGATCCACCCGACGAGGGGGGGACCTTGCTGATGCCGTGCGTGATGTACTCGAGCACGTCGAGCCGCGACACGCCCTGGCCGGCGAGCAGCTGCGCGGCATAGGACTTCGACTGCTGCAGCGTGGCCGCGAGCACGTCGCCCGACTGCACTTCCTGCCGGCCGGCGCTCTGCACGTGCAGCACCGCGGTCTGCAGCACGCGCCGGAAGGCCATCGTCTGCTCCGGCTCCTTCTGCTGCCCGCGGCTGAACTGCTCGATGTGCTCGTCGAGATACTTGTCGAGATCGCGGCGGAGCTGCGGCAGGTCGGCGCCGCACGCCGACAGAATCCGCTCGCCGTCCGGATCGTGCGCCAGGGCGTAGAGCAGGTGCTCGAGCGTCAGGTGCGTGTGACGCCGCGCGGCCGCCTCGCGATAGGCGACGGTCAGGATGACTTCGAGGGCCGGACTGAACACGTTCCTTCGTATCCTTCGCTTTCCTTCGTATCCTTGCGGGCCGTTACTCAGGCTCCATTGCGGCCCGCAGCGGGAAGCCGTGACTGCGCGCCATATCGACCACGGTCGCCACCTTCGTTTCCGCGACCTCGTGCGGATACACGCCGCAGAGCCCCTGGCCCTGGGTATGAACCGCCATCATGATGCGATAAGCCTCGGCGGGCGCCTTGTTGAAGACGGATTCGAGGATCTCCACGACGAAGTCCATCGTCGTGTAGTCGTCGTTCAGGAGCAGCACCTTGAACAGCTCAGGCTTCTTGGTTTCCTGCCTGGTGTGCTCGAGGACCTCTCCCCCGGTATGACGCTCCGGCTCGCTCATGCGGTTCGTCCTCATTCTACCAAGCCGGGCCGCGCAGACGTGTTATTCTGGGGGCACCGTCGGTCGCACTTAGTGACCACGACAAAAAAAGGCTCCTAGCGACCATCGCCGCGGTAAATGCCAGCGGCACCGTTCGTATCTGGTCGCGGCCGGGAGGTGCATGCATGGCAGACACTATCGGGGGCAGTCGCTGAACTGCCCGCCTAGACTGGAAACGGCCGGCGGAAACGCCGGCCGTTTTCTTTTCCTACAATAGATTCCCATCATGCCCGTGCTTGCTTCCGGCGTCGACTACATCGACCTGCACTTCCTCGGACGTCCGCAAATCATCGCCACCGCCATCCTCCACGGCGCCTCCGGCATCGCCCTCGTGGATCCCGGCCCGACGACGACCGTGCCGGCGCTGACGACGGCCTTGAGCCGGAAGGGGATCCGGTGGGAAGACGTGCGCCAGATCCTGCTGACGCACATTCACCTCGATCACGCGGGATCGATCGGCTCGATCGTCGAGAAGTACCCGCACATCGACGTCTTCGTGCACGAGCGCGGCGCGCCGCACATGGCGGACCCGGCGAAGCTGGTCGCGAGCGCCGGCCGTCTCTACGGGCAGGACATGGATCGGTTGTGGGGGGAGATCAAGCCCGTGCCGAAGGAGCGCATGCAGGTGCTCGAGGGGGGCGAGACGCTCACCGTCGCAGGGCGCGAGATCAAAGTCGCCTACACGCCGGGGCACGCGTCCCACCACGTGTCGTACTTCGACACCTCGTCGCGGGTCGCCTTTGTCGGCGATACCGCCGGCATCCGCCGCGGCTCCGGCGCGTTCGTGATGCCGCCCACGCCGCCGCCCGACATCGACATCGAAGCGTGGCACGACAGCGAAAAAAAGATCCTGGCGTGGGATCCCGACACGCTCTTCCTCACGCACTTCGGCCCGTTCCAGGGAGCGCGGCAGCACTTCCAGGGACTGTTCGAGAACATGGCGGAGTGGAGCCGCATCGTGCGGCGCCTGCTCGCCGACGCCTCGCTCACCGACGAAGAGCGCCAGCAGCGGTTCATCGACGAGGCGCTCATGGACCTGAAGCGGAAGGTCGGCGAGGCCGAGGCGGCCGACTACACCAAGGCGGGCGGGCTCAACTATTCGTTCCAGGGGCTCGCGCGGTACTGGCGCAAACGTTGATGTGTCATGGCTCGGAGGCACTATGGTCCGCCGAGCTCATCACTTCGCGCTGGTCGCCGCGCTGCTCCTGACACCGCGCCTGGCCGCCGCGCAGGTTCTCTATCAACCCACGCAGGCGCCGGTGGTTACGGCCGAGAACACGACGTGGTTCCAGTCGGGTGAACCGATCGACTGGAACGGCGATGTCTACTATCCGGCCGGCGCGGCCCAAGGCTTCAACGGCTACCAGATGGTACGTTCCGGTTCGTATCGCGGTATTCCGCTCTACATCGACTCCACGATCGAGCCCTACAGCATCGTCTTCGTGCCGCTGACCGGCGGACGCATGCAGCCGTATGAACGCCGTCGGACGGGGAATCTTGCCGGCACGACGGGCAGCCGCGCGCCGTCACTGCCGACGCAGATCGCCACGGAGATGATCGGCACGAGCGGCGTGCCGCAGGCCCCCGCGCCGCCGACGCTTGGCCCGTCCTACGAGGTGATCTCGGCGCCGATGCCGGTGCCTGAGACGGCGGGCATGACCGGACGAATCCCTGCGACTACGGCGACCGCCGCCGCCGCGGCGACGGTCGC